>Ga0185307_1000025_pt1 | contig 115323 bp, 105 predicted proteins | sample LHCtaG_FD_128010 | JGI IMG/M metagenome (GOLD analysis project Ga0185307, IMG submission 128010) | Hot spring microbial communities from Little Hot Creek, USA to study Microbial Dark Matter (Phase II) - LHC4sed_matched (SPADES... | ecosystem: Environmental > Aquatic > Thermal springs > Hot... | reverse complement strand
AAAAGGGGCTTTTGTTTTTTAGGAGGTAAAAATGGAAGATTTCAAGCAAATACTGGATTACAGCCTTCTCGGATTTTTGGGATGTTTAAGCGTATTATCTATAGCTTTAGCCATCGAACGCCTTTTATACCTTAAAAGGATAGACTTTAAAAATTATCAAACCTCCAAGGACCTCGAACTTGACTTAACTCGGGGGCTCCACTTAATAGCCACAATAGCCTCAAACGCTCCTTATATAGGACTCTTAGGCACAGTTTTAGGCATCATGCTAACCTTTTACACCATAGGCCAACAAGGTTTGGTTGACACAAAAAATATAATGGTAGGACTTGCACTGGCTCTTAAAGCTACAGCCGCAGGATTATTAGTGGCTATTCCCGCTTCAGCCCTTTATAACTACATATTAAGAAAAATAAAAGAAAAGGTGACTTTGTGGGAGGTAATCAATGGAAGAAAAGGAATTTAATACTATGAACGTCATACCATTAGTGGATATTATGTTAGTTTTGTTAACTATAGTCTTAACAACCGCTACTTTCATTGTGCAAGGCAATTTGCCAATAAAATTACCTCAGGCTAAACAGTCAGCTTCTATTGTAGAAGAGAAAACTTATCGCATTACATTGAAAGAAGATGGCGAAATTTTTTTCGAAAATAGGCACTTAAATTATGATCAACTTAAAGAAGTATTAGCAGCAGTTAATCCAGGTTCGCAAATTGTGATTTACTCTGACAAAAAAGCGAAAGTGCAAGATTTGGTAAAGATATTGGACGTGCTTCAAGAGTTTAATCTAAAAAAGGTGTATTTGAAAACGGAGCTAATGAAATGAGTCTTAAATTAAAGGCTTTGTTTTATTCTTTGATTCTTCACTCATTTGTTTTCGTATTTTCCTATGTGATCATTTCTTATATGAACAATGAAAGTTTTTTCAAAACATATGTGGAAATAGATTTGAACAAGTTGGTTACTGCGGATTTACGAGGCAGTGGAAGCAATGGAGGAGGCGGAGGTTCTTCGAGTCGAAATGGGGCTCTTAAAGAGGCCTTTAAAGAAAAGCACTTGGCAAATAAGGCTCTGAAAAGGATAGGGGGAGAAAGGTCAGAGGGTATTAAAAGTTCTGAAGTTCCTCAGGATATGTGGCGAGAGGAGGTGGTTTCTGAGGATGCAGTTGAGGCTTTTTCGGGTGAGAGAAAAGAAACAAGCGGTTTGGAAGGGGGTGAAGGTACCGGTTCGGGAATAGGCGCAGGGAGAGGTTCAGGAATAGGGTCAGGTATAGGTTCGGGGATAGGGAAGGGTGTAGGCTCGGGGGTAGGTGAAGGGGTGGGCAGTGGTAAGGGAGGAGGTTATGGAAGTGGGGAGACAGAGGCCTTTTTGGCGTCAAAGCTCAGCCTTATTTCCCAGATCGTTCAGCAAAGGATCACCTATCCCTATATGGCAAGAAAGTTGGGATTGGAGGGGAAGGTGGTGGTTTCCTTTCTTTTGACCAAACAAGGGGAGGTCAAGGAGATTCGCATTGAGGAAAGTTCCTCTCATAAATTGCTTGATGAAAATGCAGTTGATACCATTAAAAAATGTAGTTCTCTTTTTCCGGTTCCTCCCACAGATGTGAAAGTAAGACTTCCCATAAGTTATCGCTTAGAAAGGGCTTTTAAAGAATAAACACCATTTACAAAAATTTTTTAAAAAATAAAATTTTAAACAAAAAGATGCGGTTCGTTGAAATAATGCAATTCTTTCTCCTTGCAGCTTCGGTTTTTACACAGTTTTTTGTAGCCTTTTTAGGTTTTGAATTATTTAGGATTATACCTGATTATCGAGTCTGGGTATTATTCTCGGTGGGTTTCCTTTTGATGGGGACGAGGCGCCTTTTAGTGTTTATGGAAGCTTTATCAAAAGGTACATGTGCGGATTACCTTTTCTCTGAAACGTTTGCATTCTTGAGTTCTGTATTTTTAGCAATAGGGGTTTTAGCCGTTAGATCCTTTTTCTTATCCATGAAAAAAACACAAGAGCAGTTGGAAGAGATCAAAGAGCGCTATCGCTCTTTAGTAGAATCAACAGAGGACTCCGTATATCTTGTCGATAAGGAATGCCGTTTCCTCTATTTAAATCCAAAGTACCTTGCTCGAATTGGTATCCCTGAAGAGAAAATCTTAGGAAAACATTACGGTGAATTTCACACTTCAGCAGAGACAAAAGAATTTCAAGAAAAAATGGAACAAGTTATTAAGACGGGAAGTTCTATTCAATATGAGCATAGGAGCAAAAGGGATAACCGTTATTTTTTGCGTACTATGAGTCCGGTTAAGAATCAAAGAGGGGAAACCATTGCTGTAACTGTCATTTCAAAAGATATAACTCAAATTAAAGAAATCCAAAATCAACTATCCTTTTTTGCCACGCACGATCTACTTACATTTTTACCTAATCGCGCATTGTTTATGTATAGTTTGAAGATGGCTATTGCTTATGCAAAGCGTTACAATCAACGTCTTGCGCTAATGTTGATCGACTTGGATAACTTTAAAGAAATTAACGATACATATGGGCATCAAATGGGAGATGAAGTATTAAGAATTGTGGGTAAAAAATTAAAGGGTTCTGTAAGAGAAAGTGATACTGTAGCTCGAATGGGAGGTGATGAATTCCTGGTCTTATTGCCTTACATCAAAAGTGAAGAAGATGCTTTTGTGGTGGCCAATCATATTCAGGAACGATTACGTGAATTGATCAATGTGGAAGATAAGCAATTTAAGGTTTCGGCGAGTATAGGAATTTCCATATATCCAGATGATGCGGAGGAAGCAGAAGAACTGCTTAAAAATGCTGATAAAGCGATGTACTTGGCCAAATTAGAAGGTGGAAATGCTTTTAAAAGGTTACCCAAATGTCATCATAAAACATGAAAAATTTTATGTTTCTTGTAGATACTCAACAGCTGCCCAAGCGGCAAGGGCGCCGTCTCCTACGGCGGTTGATACTTGACGTAATTCCTTTACCCTCACATCACCTGCGGCAAAGATACCCGCCTTGGAAGTGGCACCCTTTGAGTCCGTTTTGATGAATCCCTTTTCATCCATCTCGACCAAGTCTCGGAATATTTCGCTTGAAGGCTGTTGGCCCACTGCCACAAATACTCCCTCTATTTCCAAAAGGGACCGCTTTCCTGTGTTTAAATCCATTATTTCCAGGGCTTTTACACCGGATTGATCCCCCTTAATTTCGGTTACCACGGAATTCCAAATCGTTTTCACGTTTTTCGATTCAAAAAGCCTTTCTTGAAGAATCTTTTGGGCCCTTAAGCGATCCCGTCGGTGGATCAAGTACACCTCTTTGGCCAGGTTTTTAAGATAAAGGGCTTCTTCCACCGCTCGGTCGCCTCCGCCTATAACTGCTACCTTTTTGTCTCGGAAGAAAAAGCCGTCACAGTAAGCACAAAAGGATACTCCTTGTCCTATGAATCTATCCTCACCGGGGACCCCTAAACGGGCTGGTTGAGCGCCAGTGGCTATTATCAGGCATTTCGCTTCTACGTCTCCTTGGGTGGTCTTAACTATAAAGGAACCTTCCTTTTCTAAAACCCCCTCTACTTTCACAAATTCTGTAAGGGGGACGCCTATTTCGCTTAACTGTTTCTCAAATCTTTCTATAAGCTCCGGTCCTGAGATACCCCCTGGAAAACCGGGGTAGTTCTCGATAGTACCTGCCATAAGGACCTGTCCTCCCGCTGAAAGGGCCTCAAAAATGACGGTTTTCAATTTGGCCCTGCCGCAATAAATGCCAGCGGTAAGACCTGCGGGTCCTCCTCCTATTATGACCACATCAAACTTTTCCATCCTTTTTTCTCCTTATGAAATCTATTATAGCATGGAAATTTCTCGTTATTATCTCCTTTAATTCTTCGAGGTTCATCCCCCTTATGTTGGCCAAAGTTTTGTAAGTTTCAACTATTAAGGCTGGTTCATTCCTTTTTCCCCGCTGACTTTGAGGAGGTAAAAAAGGGGCATCCGTTTCAAGGAGAATCCGATCAAGAGGGACATAAGAAGCTATTTCCCTCAGTCGAGTAGAGTTAGGGTAGGTGAGGGGGCCAGCGAAGGAAATATAAAAATTCCGTTTGAGAAATTCTTCACCGATTTCCTTAGTCCCGGAAAAGCAATGTATTATTCCTACTGGAGGCGTTCCTTCCTCATCCAAAATCTCCAAAAGCCTCTCGTAGGCATCACGGCAATGAATGATAATGGGAAGGTTTAGCTTATTCGCTAATTCCAAATGACGGCGGAACACTTCTTCCTGAACCTCTTTAGGTGAGAACTTTTTATAAAAATCGAGTCCTGTTTCCCCAATCGCTACAATTTCTCGGTTATTGAGGATAAGATCGCGCATCCTTTCAAAGCTTTCGGAAGTGGCGTTTTTGGCCTCATGGGGATGAATGCCAATTGCCATTATTCCTCCTGTTTCCTTAGCGATCCGCAAAGACTTTAAAAAAGAGGACTCATCCGTTGCGATCGATAAAATCTCCCAAACCCCTGCCCCTTTGGCCCTTTCTACTACTTCTTTCCAATCCTCGAACATGTCCAAATGGCAATGGGAATCAATCATAATCGATCTCCTTTAGCAATTTGAAAATGGCCTCCCTCCATCCCCAAGGTCCTTCTTTGGTGGTGATAAATAGGTTATCCCATTTCGGTGGGTTTTCGGAAATCCCACCCTCACGTTTTACTATGATCTTCCAATCGGCTCGTTCCAGCATGGGAAGATCGATGCGACTGTCACCTAAGGCGACAATTTCCGCATTGAGGCCGCTTTTCTTAAAAAGATCCAACAGTATCTCCATGGCTTTTCCCTTGTCATGGTTTGACTGAAGGTGTAAAAAACGCCCCCCTCGCCAAAAGGTAAGGTCCTTTTCCATGAGGTTCTCTAAAAGTAACTTTTCATTACCTTCAAATAAACAAGGTTCCGTGAAAAGCCTTTCTTTTGCTAAAATAGCCTCCTCTTCGGGAAGACCAGTAAGTTGAGCTATTCTTGAAGGCGTCATGTCGCCGAATCCTTCGATTTTGAAGTGCTTTTCCCTTAGTTCCTTTATGGTGTTTCGTACATATTCATAAGGCTTACCTAAAGGTATTAGCCAATACCGGCCTCTGTATTCCTTCACGCCTTCTGGAAGGGTAAGAGGATAATTCTTTGGGATGAAAATTCCCCCGCCGTTTTCCGCTATAAATGGACCATAGATCCCCAGACGCTTTTGCCAAAGTTCTATCTCCGTTGGGCTTTTGCTGGTAGCTATTATTATGGGAATCTGCAGTTTTAAAAGTTTTTTTATGCTCTCTAAAGCGGGTTCATATAGGGGCTCTTTTAGGCCAATAAGGGTACCATCTAAATCGGTGAAAACCAGAAGCTTCCTCATGGGATAATATTTTTATATCAAAAAGTTCACTTGTAATGACCTTATTTAGGGCTTATGATTTTGGAAGAGGTGGTAAAGTGATGGAAATGAGGATTGAGGATATAGAAAGTCTTCAAGAGACAGAAGACATCGAGAGCAAGTACCTCAGGTCTATAAGTAAGTATTCCGTTCTGAGCCCTGAGGAAGAAAGGGAATTGGCCCGCAGGTATAAGAAAGGGGACCAAGAGGCAGGAAAACGTCTAATTTTGTCCAATTTGAGATTTGTGGTTAAGGTCGCTTTGGAATATAAGGGGTATGGTTTTAGGCTTTCAGACCTGATTCAGGAAGGGAATTTGGGGTTAATTGTGGCCTTGAAGCATTTTGATCCTGATAGAGGTTACAGGTTTATCTCCTATGCCATATGGTGGATTAGGGCTTATATTCAGAACTACATAATGAGGTCATGGAGTTTGGTTAAGGTTGGTACTACGCAGGCTCAGAAGAAATTGTTTTACAAAATGGGGCGTTTATGGGAATTGGAAGAAGGTGGGCTTGTGAGCCGAGAAGAAAAGCTTAAACAACTTGCTGAAGAGCTTAAGGTTGAAAAAGAGGACGTGGAAGAAATGTACGAAAGGGTAAGGTTTCGTGATCTTTCGCTCGACACTAAGATAGATGAAGAACAACAGACTACGTTCTTGGACTTTTTGGCCGATCTGGCTCCAAACCAAGAGGAAAGGCTTGCTGATACGGAACGGCTACAATTGATCAAGCGAGTGGTTAAGGAAGCCTTATCCAAGTTAAACGAAAGGGAAAGGACCATAGTGGAGAAACGATTGATGTCTGATGAGCCCACCACTTTAAATCAATTGAGCAAGATCTTTAACGTCTCCCGAGAACGCGTGAGGCAGATAGAACTTCAAGCCTTAAAAAAGTTAAAAAAGGATTTAGAAGAGAAGAAATTGCTCATCCATTCCCTTTAATCCCAGTCCTCAGGCCAGGCTTTCTTTTCTTTTCGTTTCTTTAGAAGAGTGGCGATCTCATTGAGGATTATGTCAGCTATAAGGTCCTTGCTCATCAAGGGAAGTCCCCTCACCCTTCCGGAAGGATCGATTATCTTAATTATGTTCGTGTCGCTCTGGAAACCTGCTCCGACCTGTGTAATGTCATTTGCGATGATCAAGTCCAAATTTTTCTTTCGCAATTTCTCTTGGGCATTCTCAATTAGTTGATCCGTTTCCGCAGCAAAACCCACAAGTATCCTTGAACCCTTTCGTTTTCCGAGTTCGGCCAATATATCGGGGTTCGGTTCAAGCTCCAAAAGAAGGTTTTGGGCAGTTTCCTTTTTTATTTTCAAGGGGCAGAAATTTTTGGGACGGAAATCCACGACGGCGGCACTTTTTATTATCACCTCGTAGTCTTCAAAGTTATCCATTACGGCCTCATACATCTCCTTGGCAGTTTTAACCCTTATGATAGGTATATCATGTCTGGGAAGAGTCAAATCGGTCGGACCGGTTATTAAAAGGACTTGAGCTCCCCTTCTTTTGGCCATTTTAGCGATAGCAAAGCCCATTTTCCCGCTTGAGGGGTTAGTTATGTACCTCACTGGATCAATGGGTTCGATCGTGGGACCTGCCGTGACGAGTATCTTTGTGTCTTTGAGGTCTTTTGGCGTAAAAAGATCCTCGATCTTCTCCACAATCTCCGGGATTTCGGCAAGCCTCCCCCTTCCTACGCTTCCGCAAGCCAGATCTCCTTCGCCTGGTTCAACGAAGTGGTAGCCATAACTTTTAAGCTTCGCCACGTTATGCTGCACCACTGCACTTTGCCACATCTTCACGTTCATAGAAGGTGCAAAAAGCACCGGTACCTCCATTGCCATTACCATAGTGGTTAAAAGGTCATCAGCTATCCCATTGGCGATCTTTCCCAAAATGTTAGCAGTAGCCGGAGCTATTACCATCAATTCCGCTCTGTCGGACATAGCTATATGTCCTATTCTTGAGCCTTCAAGGAGCCTAAACATCTCATAAAGAACCGGATGTCCGGAGAGCGTTTGAAAGGTAAGAGGGGTGACGAATTTCATGGCATTTTCAGTCATAACCACATGGACGTTTGCCCCCCTTTTTACCATCTCCCTTAAAAGCTCCACCGCCTTATACGCCGCAATCCCTCCGGTTACCCCTAAGATGATCTCTCGCCCCTTGAGTTTGCTCCCGCTTCTTTTAGGATCAATCTGATTCATGGCCCAATCCTATTAGTTTTTTGAACTCATCTTCATCTATTATCTTAACCCCTAAGGATCTGGCCTTCTCATATTTTGATCCGGGCTCTTTTCCTACAACCACATAATCGACCCGTCGGCTCACCCCGGAGGCCACTATACCTCCTAACTCTTCTACTTTCCTTTTGGCCTCCTCGCGCGTCATGCTCTCTAAGGCTCCTGTGAAAACAAATACCTTCCCACGCAAGGGTTTTTCCTTTGGTATCTCCTCTTCCTCTTGGATAGTAACGCCTGCGTTGAGCATCTTTTCTATCACCTTACGGTTTTCCTCATTCTGGAAGAAGGTAAGGATGCTTTCGGCCACTTCAGGTCCTATTCCGGGGATTTTAAGAAGATCATCCTTACGGAGGTTGGAAAAGTTTTGCAGTTTCTTAAAATGCTTCGCCAATATCTGGGCCATTTGTTCTCCTACGTGTCTTATACCTAATGCATAAAGGAAACGGGCAAGGGTTGTTTTTTTGCTTTTTTCTATTGACTGCAACAATTTTTGGGCGAGTTTATCAGCTACTCCTTCGAGCTTGAGAAGGTCTATTTTTTTCAAGTAAAAGAGATCCGCCGGATCTTTTACTAAACCTTTATCCACCAATTGATCTATAAGCTTTTCGCCAAATCCCTCAATGTCCATTGCCCTTCTTGAAACAAAATGCCTGATCCGGGCTTTAAGTTGAGCCGGGCAAGAAAGCCCGATACACCTATAAGCTACCTCTCCGGGCAGTCTAATCACTCGAGAACCACATGCAGGGCAGGTTTCTGGCATTTGGAATTCTCGTTCTTGGCCCGTCCTTTTTTCCTTGATGGGTTTGATGATTTCGGGTATGACTTCTCCCGCTCGATGGACCAGAACCCAATCCCCGATCTTTACATCCTTCCTCCTTACTTCGTCAAGATTATGCAAAGTGGCCCTGCTCACCACAACCCCACCGACTTGAACGGGCTCCAAAATCGCCACAGGTGTAAGTACGCCGGTTCGTCCTACTTGCACGATGATATCCAGCACTCGAGTTGTGGCCTCTTCGGCAGGGAACTTAAAGGCAACAGCCCACCTGGGGCTTCTCGCTATCTCCCCCAATCGCCTCTGCAAATCAAAATCGTTTACCTTTAAAACTACCCCATCCATCTCATATGGGATCTGGTCCCTTTTCGATAATATATCCCTATAATAATCGATACACTCCTCAATATCCCTACAGAGCTTAATATATGGGTTCACCCTAAGGCCCCATTTTGGAAGGGTCGTCAACACTTCCCATTGGCTCTTGAATTCCCTACCTCTGACTTCTCCTATTCCGTAAAAGAAAACCTTCAAAGGCCTTTTGGCAGTAACCGAAGGGTCAAGTTGTCTCAGGGAGCCAGCAGCTGCGTTTCTCGGATTGGCAAAAGGCGGTTCACCCTCCTCTTCCCTCTCGCGGTTAAGACGCCGGAAGTCCTCTTTGTCCATATAAACCTCTCCCCTTACCGAAAGGTATTCGGGAATAGGTTCTTCTTTATCCATGAGATAAAGGGGGATCATCTTTATGGTACGGATGTTCTGAGTCACGTCCTCACCCCTGTACCCATCTCCCCGGGTAGCTCCTACTGTGAGAACACCGTTTTCGTAGATCACTTCAACGGCTACTCCGTCTATCTTAGGCTCCGCTGTATAGGCGATCTCATGGGAGAGACTCAGCCCCAAAAACCTTCTCACCCTTCGGTCGAATTCCCTTACTTCATCTTCCGAGAAGGCGTTCGAAAGGCTTAACATGGGTACCCTATGTTCAACGGTTCCGAATTCCTCAAGTGGAGGGGCTCCGACCCTTTGGGTTGGGGAGTTAGGGGTTATGAGCTCGGGGTATTGGCGTTCCAGTTCCTCAAGTTCCCTCATCAAGGCATCGTACTCGGCATCGGATATTACCGGGTCGTTGAGGACGTAATAACGATAATTGTGATATTCGATTTCACGCCTAAGCTCTTCAACCTTCTTTCTTACTTCTTCAGGCACCATGGGTACCCTCCTTTTCTTTTTCAAAGATGATTTTAATACCAGAAGGACCAAGATGTCCAAGATGGTGGTTAAGGTTTTTAAAGCCGGATATAATTTTTGAAAAGATGATTAAGGTAGGCTGTTGTGGTTTTCCGGTCTCAAGAAAGATTTATTATCAGACCTTTACCTGCGTAGAGATTCAACAGACCTTCTATCACCCGCCCAAGGAGGAAACCCTTAGGAGTTGGCGAAAAGAGGCTCCCGAGGGATTTGAATTCACCCTTAAAGCTTGGCAGCTTATCACCCATGAGCCCAAAAGTCCTACCTACAAGCGGTTAAAATTTGAGATCCCTCCCGAAGCCAAGGGGAGGTATGGTGGTTTTAAACTTACCAGAGAGGTTCTTGAGGCGTGGCAGGTCACCCGAGAAGCAGCTCAAGCCCTTGAGGCTCGTTTTGTCATATTCCAAACTCCCCCGAGTTTTCGGCCCGAGGAAGAAAGCGTAAAAAACTTAAAAACCTTCTTTTTCACAATAGAAAGGGGAAATTTTCTTTTTGGGTGGGAACCAAGGGGATGGCCTGTGGAATTGGTGAGGTCTCTATGTGAGGAATTGGACTTGATCCATGTGGTTGATCCCTTTAAGGAAGATGCCTTTGGAAAGATCGTTTATTGGCGTTTACATGGAAGGGATGGATATAGATACCGTTATTCCGATGAAGAACTTGAGGAATTGTTACGCAAAATTAAACCTTCTTCCATCTATTACGTGATGTTTAACAACACTAACATGTTTGAAGATGCTCAAAGGTTTTTGAAGATTGTAAAAGATGGATAAGCCCCCTATTTGGTTCAAATTAGCCGAAGAGGCGGTCTCAGAGGGCAAAAGCATCTTTTTATTAGGAGCTCCCGATACGGGAAAGACCACGCTGGGGAAGTTTCTGTTAGAAAAGGCCATTGAGAAGGGGCTAAAGGTGGGTTATATCGATGCGGATGTGGGGCAATCAACCATTGGTCCTCCAACGACGATGGGGCTTTCCATCCTCGAAAAGAGGGAAGATTTGGAGGGATTGATCCCATTTAAATTGTATTTCCTGGGGGCCACTTCTCCTGCACAATGGCTTTTACGGTCGGTGGTGGGATTAAGGAAATTGATGGATAAGGCCCTGGAAAGGAGGGTAGATTTCATCCTGATTGATACCACGGGGCTTGTAACGGGAGAGGTGGGATTTCAGTTGAAGTTTTATGAAATCGAGATAACCGATCCCACCCATCTTGTCGCCATAGAAAGGGGAGGGGAACTCGAGCCCATTTTGAGGGCCTTTGTGGAAAGGCCCAGGCCAAAGCAATACGTAATATTGCCGTCAGAGAAAGTTAGAAGGAGGGACATCACCCAAAGGCAACACTATCGGGAGCAGAAATTAAGTCTTTACTTTAAAAATTCCGAGATCCTAAATTTTGAAAAAGGGCTTCTAAAGAACCTCAAAGGAGATCAGTCCTTTCCGCTTGATGGAAGGATCGTCGGGTTACTTGATGAAGAGGGATTTGCCTTGGGCATCGGCATAGTTACGGGAGTAAGGGAGAGAGAAATTGAGGTCTTGACGCCCATCAAGGCTCAGGAGGCGATTAAGGCTCTTTGGTTGGGGGAGGTGAAATTGGAGGGGGGTGCTCAGAACGTATGCAACCTCGGAAGAGGGCTTTCGAGATGAGGGGGAGCTTTAAAAATCCACTCACTTATTCACAAGTTTTCTACAATCATTGTGGATGGGGAGGACAAAATGCCGGCTAATCTGCCCCCAGAATATTATGCGGCGGAAAAGAGGCTTCGCGAAGCTAAGAGTCACGCGGAAAAGATAGCCATAATCGAAGAGATGCTGGCCATAATGCCCCATCATAAGGGCACGGATAAACTTAGGGCCCTTTTGCGTCGGAAGTTGGCCAAATTGCGGGATGAACTTCAGTCGGGAAAAGGGAAGGGCGGAAAGGGTGACTTTTTCACGGTCAAAAAAGAAGGAGCTGGCCAGGTGGCTATGGCAGGGCCGCCAAATTCGGGCAAATCTCAACTTCTGGCCTCCTTGACCAATGCTACTCCCGTTATAGCGGATTATCCTTTTTCGACCCAGAGACCCTTAGCGGGGATGATTTGTTTTGAAAACATAAAAATCCAACTGGTTGATCTCCCTCCCCTTACCTCAACTACGGATCTTTGGGTTTACAGCATCCTTCGCAATGCCGACCTAATCCTTGTGGTCTTAGATATCTCCGGAGACCCCTTAGGGGATTGGGAAAGTATCCAGGCCTTGTTGTCCGAGAAAAGAATCGCTTTGGTAAGGGAGGTCCCCGATGGAAACCTTCAGGAGGGCAAAAGTTATAAAAGGGCGTTTTTGGTTCTAAATAAGGGCGATTTCGATCCTGAGGGTGAGGATTTTAAGGCCTTCCGAGAGCTTTTACCAGAATTGGAGATCCCAGTGATGGAAGTTTCGGCCAAAATGGGCATGGGACTTGAGGAGTTAAAGAGACAAATTTTTCAAATGCTTAACATCATCCGCGTTTATCCCAAACCGCCTGGTAAACAACCTGATATGCAGAATCCTGTTATTCTACCCAAAGGCAGTACCGTTGAAGATCTGGCCGAAGAGATCCATAAGGATTTTGTGGAAAAGCTAAAATACGCAAGGGTTTGGGGCTCGGCTAAATTTCAGGGACAAAGGGTTTTTAAGGATCATGTATTGGAGGACGGAGATATTGTCGAACTTCACATATGAAGGTGTTGGTCCTTCACCAAGGAGCAATAGGCGACTTCATATTGGCCATCCCAGCCATATGGACCGCTTATATCGCTCTTAAACCCGAAGAATTGCACCTTGTAGGACATCCCTCTTCGACTGAGGTATTAAAGGGGGTGTTTTGGGTAAAGAAAATCTGGGATGTAAACCTATATCCCTTTTCCACTTTATGGTTTAAACCCATTAAAGATTTGGACTTCAAAATGGCTCTTGTATTTTCCAAGGCTTCGGAGTGGCAAAATGCCTTAAAGGGTTCTGGGGTAAAGGAAATATGGATGCTCCCTCCTTTTCCTAAAGAAAGAATCCCTCTTTTCCATCATCACCTTAAAAACTTAAAAAGTTACGGTATATCCCTCAAGACGGAATATATGGGTTTGTTCTTTAAAGAGGAGGAAAAAGAGGAAGCTTTGAAATTTTTGGAGAAAAAAGGCATAAGAGGACCCTTTTTCGCTGTTCATCCGGGAGCGGGTTCTCCCAAAAAGATATGGCCACCCGAAAGGATGGCCAACCTCTCAAATTGGCTCTATGACCGATTTGAGTGCTTCCCTTTAGTGATAAAAGGACCCGCCGATCAGAGAGCTTGTGATGAGTTCTTAAAATACATAAATGTCCCTCACCTTTTGATAGAGAATCTCCCTTTGAGAAAACTCGGAGCCCTTCTGAAATTTGCTTCCTTTTTCTTGGGCAATGACTCTGGAATTGCTCATCTGGCTGCCTTTTCCGGATGCCAAACCTTCGTCCTTTTTGGGCCAACCGATCCAGTGGTCTTTATGCCCTATGGTCCCTATGTTCGATGTATAAAAAAAGGAGAAGAAATAGACGAAATAAAAGAAGAAGACCTAAAAGAAACGCTCCAAAACTACCTTTCTAAATGAAACACTCTTGACTCTCAAAGAGGGCTTTGCCATCATTTTAATAGAAACGGGGCGTGGCGCAGCCTGGGAGCGCACTGGCATGGGGTGCCAGTGGTCGGAGGTTCAAATCCTCTCGCCCCGACCAATTTTTAAATTTTTCGCCATCTCTCCATAGATAGCTTCTCATATCTTTAACTCCAAAACTTGATAAAGTCTTCAAAATGATTTATCTATTAAATGAAAATGAAAAACGTTATCAAAAAGAAATGGACGTTGCAGCGGGAGGTGCTTTTTAGGCTTATTAAGGAAGAGGGGCATATTGATGCTGATGAGCTTTATCGGAAGGCTAAACTCATTTGTCCCAATATAGGTTTGGCTACTGTTTATAGGAATTTGAAGCTTTTTAAGGACTTGGGGTTAATTAAGGAAGTAAGATTTGACGAGCCTCATTCTCATTATGAGTTTCTTCGGGGCAGTGAGCATCATCATTTTGTCTGCAGTAAATGTGGTGCTCTTATTGAGTTTGACGCTTCTTTACTTAAAAGTTTTAAGGAGAAGCTGGAGAAGAAACACGGACTTAAAGTAGAGGAGATGGAGGTTCAAGTGAAGGGATTATGCAATTCGTGTCGGGAGGAGAAAAAATGAGGCTTGATGAAGTTGATCCTGGGAAAACGGTAAGGGTTCTTTCTATTGAGGGAGGAAGAGGGGTTAGAAAAAAGTTATCGGATTTAGGCATCTTGCCAGGGGAGGTTATAAAGGTGGTAAGAAGTGCCCCTCTTTTTGGACCTTTAATGGTTTCGGGAAGGAACGGAACTTTTTTCATAGGGAGAGGGATGGCCAAAAAAGTGGTGGTGGAGGAAGTAATTTGAAGATCGTGCTTATAGGCCAACCGAACTGCGGGAAAAGCACCATTTTCAACCATTTAGCTGGGTATAAGGCGATAACTTCCAATTTTCCGGGAACAACTGTTAAGTTTCATGAGAGTCGTTTCCGTTTAAAAGGCGAGGAAATACATTGTATTGACCTTCCGGGCAGTTATTCTTTGAGTTCTCCTGAACCTGCCGAAAGGGAAGCGAGGCGTTTTTTACTCACTCAACAGTATGACGTGATAGTTAATATCCTTGATGCATCCCTTTTGGGAAGAGGGCTTGAGTTGACACTAGAATTACTCGAGCTCGAAAAACCCATGGTTTTGGTCCTTAACATGATGGATGAGGCCGAGAGAAAGGGGATCGTGATAGATGAGAAAAAGCTCTCACAGATACTGGGCATTCCTGTGGTAAAAACAATAGCTTATAAAGGGCAAGGTTTAACGGAGATGATCGAGGCTGTAATAAAGGCCAAAGCCGAGAACTTAAAGGGAAATCTTATTTCTTTTAGTCGAGATGTGGAGGAAATAATAAGCGAAGTAATGGAAGAACTGAAAAGAAGGAGTAACACTACCCACATTCCCCTAAGGTTTTTGGCCATTAAGCTTTTGGAAGGAGACGAAGAGTTCTTAAAACTCGGAGGGGACGGTTTAGAGGAATTTAGAAAAAAGCTTGAGAAAAGACATGAAAGGCCATCGGACTTGGTGATTGCTTCTGAGCGTCACGCGTTAGCCATGACCATTGCAGAGCACGCCAGTAAGGTGTTGACGGTTCCGAAGCTGAGTTTAGGGGATAGGATTGATGATTGGCTTTTGCATCCCATCTTTGGGTATGTGTTTTTGATCCTTATCTTCTTGGGCGTTTTCTTGACGATCTTTCAACTGGGTAAGTTTTTAGAGGAGCCTTTGATTGGCTTTTTCGATTCTTTAGAAGAGTCTTTTTCTCGATTCTTTCCCGAAGGAGGTTTAAAAGCCCTTTTTCAGGGCGCCTATCAAGGGTTTAGTTCGGGAATCGGGATAGTCCTTCCTTATCTTTTGCCCTTTCTCTTTTTTATTTCTTTACTTGAGGATTCCGGGTATCTTCCAAGGGTTGCCTTTTTAGTTGATTCTTTCATGCATAAAATAGGCCTTCATGGGAAATCGGTTTTGCCGTTTGTCCTGGGGTACGGTTGCAGTGTTCCAGCCGTTATGGCCACAAGGATCCTCGAGTCCGAAAGAGATAGGGTGTTAACCTCGATTCTTGTCCTCTTTGTTCCCTGTGCGGCAAGAATGGTTGTTATCTCGGGTCTTGTTTCGTACTTTTTAGGTCCCTTCCGTGCCCTTCTGGTTTATTTCGTTAATTTGATGGTGATCGCTTTAAGTGGAGCTATATTATCTAAACTTTATAAGGAAATTACTCCCGGTTTGGTGTTAGAAGTGCCTCCTTATCGTTTTCCTCCTTTAAGGATAACCCTTAAAAAAGTATGGTTTCGGCTTAAAGAATTCATAGGAATCGCCTGGCCTCTTTTAGTGGTGGGTAGTTCTTTTTTGGCGTTTTTACAGCATCTGGGGCTTGAGGATCTTTTAAATAAGATCTTCCTTTTCATCACCCACCCTCTTGGACTTCCTAAGGAATTGGGGGTAACTCTTCTTTTGGGCATATTAAGAAAAGAATTGGCCCTTCTTATGACCTTCCAAGCCCTAGGGACTAGAGATGTGCCCCAGCTGATGACTCCTTCCCAAATAATGACCTTTGTGCTCTTTGTGACCTTTTACATCCCTTGTCTTGCCACTTTAGCAGCTTTATGGAGGGAGATAGGATGGAGATGGACGCTTAAAGGCGTTGCTTTTTCGTTCTCGATTGCTTTTCTCATAGGGCTTTTGGCTCGTTTGGTCTTATAAAACCACATGTCCTGGTTCAAAAAGATGTGGGACACCGAAGAAAGGACCCAGGGGATATAAGGGAAGACCCCCCTGGGAGTATCCGATGGGAAATTATAAGGAGGTGGTCTCCTTGAGTGTTAAACTTTCTCACATATACTGGACCTGAACACTCCATGAGGCTGTTCTAAAAATATTTTCGTCCCTCCAGCCTCTAAAGGGACTAGCCTTAGCCCTCACCCCATCCCTTGAACTAATATCCACTTCAAGGGAGAGAAATCCCTCGATTTCCCAAGCACAGGGAAAAGAAAGGCTACCCTCAGAACTTGCCAGACATCATACCGGGAGTCGGAATTCCTTCCATCGGCTCCCTTCCCTCTGCCTGGCTCGCTCTGAAGGCTTCTTTTTAGTAATCCTTTACCTTTTTCAACTTCAACAAGCTCTGCCTCTATAGCATCTCTCTTGTATTCGTTATCCTCTTCCTTAGCTCCTTTTCCTTCTCTTCATAGATGTATAAAGCATACTCAAGATAACTTCTATCCGAAAAAAGCTTTGAGTAGTTCTTCGGCACCTTTTCTTTAAAACCTAAAGCTCTTCTCCCTATTACATAAGCCCCTGCTATGTCTTTGTTTAGCCCACGCTGTGGTGCATACTTCAAACACCCTATCACTGATGTATAAGCTGGATTAACCTTTATAACCTCTATACCATTTAGCCTTGCTACCCTCTCTATCTTTGAAAGTAGACTCTTGAAGTCCCAGTTGTGTAGCCTTTTTCTAAGTTTTGCTCTTCCATCCCCTGGTTCTGGATAGTCAAAAGATACTCCCCCATAAATTTTCTTAACACTTTCGCATAAATAAATTCCCTTTTTCCTGTGGTAATTCTAAGGGAAAGCTCATTGTTTAACTTCTCAAACCTTAAAAGCCTATTCCCTTTTTCTATTTCGTTCCCTGTCCCTACGCTTATCAGTGTGCCCTGTCTTCTTTCCATTTTTGTTTTAATTTTTCCCTTTGCTTTCCTTGCAAGTGATTTTTCTAGAGCCTTTCAAAGAGTGTTTTTTCACCAAAGACTACTGGTCTGTTTTTAAGATATTGGCTTGCTTTGATGATAGCTGATGGAATGTATCTTTTTGGAAGCTCAGGAAAAAGCCTTCTTAGCCTCTCGTATATTTCTTTGTTTATTTTGTTTAAGCATGTTGTATGCAATTCTTATGGCAGAAAATTGCCAACGCATTAAGGTTAAGACTTTCTGGTTATGTTGGGGTTCAGGGAAGAGTTTAAAGGTTACATCTTATGAAATATGTTAAACCGAGTAAGCAATCTGGCAAGGGGAGATTTTTTGGAACAGCCTCAATACCCCATTGACATAAGTGGGGGTTGTGTTTAAAATTTCTTTGCCCACGAAGGGCAAAGATCGGTCCTGAAGGCCGTGTCTGAAGACATGGCTTTTTTTATTTCGGATTAGGCTCAAGAATAGTAAAAATTCCTCCCTGAAGGGAACTTTTTACTTTCCAAAAGGAGGTGGGGAATGTGGCGTTTGAGCCTATATGCGGTGATTTTACTTATGGGGTTTGCTTTTCCGGTTTTTGCGGAAGGACTTAAAAAAGCTGAGGAGCTTCCTGAAGTTACAGTCACCGCAACGAGGGTTGAGACCCCTGTTGAATCCGCCCCAGCGAGCGTCGATGTGGTTACTAAAAAAGAGTGGGAAAAAAGGAATGTGAAAACTTTGGATGATGCAGTCAATGAACTCCCTGGGGTTTATGTTCATAGGACAAGAATAGTCTTAGATACTCCCACAGATGCTATATCTCTCAGAGGAATCCCAGGGTATAGAAGGAACTTAGTAATGGTAGACGGTATTCCTTTGAATGGTCCTCAAGGTGGAGAACTTAAACTTGGTGGTTTCAGGTTTGAAGATATAGAAAGGATCGAAGTAGTCAAGGGTCCTTTCTCCGCCCTTTACGGTGGGCTTGCCATGGGGGGAGTGGTCAACATCATTTCTGCGCTTCCGAAAAAACGCCAACTCACCTTTAAAGCGGGATATGGCTCAAGCTTTGAGAGAAACGAGGCCTTAGACGATTTGATAAAGATCTATCTCTCTTACGGAGACAAAATAAAGAATTTTAGCTTTTTTGTAAGTTACGGCCACGAGGCTACTGATGGCTTTCCCAGCAATTTGGTAAGGGTTATGGCTCAACCGCCCAATGGGGTTTCAGGATGGACATATACCACTACCCCAGAAGGCGAACCGAGATGGATAGTCGGAGATTCTGGAGACCATCAAGGATGGGACCAGAGTTTTACTATAAGAATGGGCTATAAGTTTGACGAAAACACAAACCTTAGGTTCTCTTTAATGAAAATCTGGGGAAGCTCCAGTTACGATGACCCCCATACATATCTAAGAGACTCCCAAGGTAACCCTGTATGGGAGTATGGAGTGTTTCTTCCTAATGTTTTAAGAGAATCCATGTTTTTGGCTGGAAAAATTTCGAAAGACTACACAATTTATAGCCTTAATTTTGAAACCAAAATAAAAGAGGCAAAAGTTAAACTTACATTGGGTCTATTTGACCAAGATGATTATTTATTTACAACTCCTTGTGTAGGAACTTTGACAGGATGTAACCTTTATGAATACGCCACAAAAACAGGTGGTCCTGGGACTAGTCATAACACTCCTGCCAAGAACTATATTGCAGATCTTCAAATTACTTTGCCCATTTCTTTAAAATTGCCTTATTTTAACAATCATATCTTTACCTTTGGAACTTCTTACAGAAGAGCTGAAGCCGAAACTAAGCAATATAAATTGTCAAATTGGAAAGATGAGGATTCCAAAACTTATCTGATGTACGAATCAAAGGGAAAAGACAGAATTTTTGCTTTATTCATTCAAGACGAAATACCAGTCACTCAAAAACTCACCATTTATTTAGGGGCAAGACAAGATTGGTGGAAAACTTTTGATGGTTATGAGAATTATGTAGCACAAACAGGGTACCCAAAAGAATACGGTGAGCGTAGCGAATCCTCTTTTAATCCCAAATTTTCCTTTGTTTACAACCTTTCTGAAAGAACTACTTTGAGGGGGTCTGTTGGAAGAGCCTTTCGTCCTCCTATGCTTATAGAGCTTTACAGAAGCTTCATGACACCCGGTTCCTTTGTTTATGGGAATCCTAACCTAAAAACTGAGAAATGTTGGAGTTGGGATCTAGGAATAAGGCATAGTTTTTGGAAAGGAAATAAAGTAGAAATCACTTATTTTGAAAATTATTTGGAAGATTTGATATACCAACGATCTACAGGACAATATATAGGACCAAGACAAATTGTGGAAATGGTAAATGCGGGAAAGGCTGAGGTAAAAGGAGTAGAATTTTCTTTAGAACAAAAATTTGGAAAATACATAAGAAGTTTTGCTAATCTTACTTGGAATGACGCGCGAATAAAAGAAAACCCACCCAATCCTCGTTCCGAAGGGAAAAGGATTACCGGAATCCCCGAAACTATGCTTAATGTGGGAATAGAAGTTGAGAAAGGCCCATTTTCCGGGTCCTTAGTGGGAAGGTATAGAAGCAAGGTATATGGAAATGATGAAAACAGGGATAAGAAAGAAGGGGTTTTCGGTTCATATGATTCTTATTTCCTAGCTGATGTAAAACTTACTTACAGGATCTTTAAAAATGCCTCTTTGTCCTTAAGCATAGATAACCTTTTTGACAACAAATACTACTATTATTATTTGGAACCCAGAAGATCCTGGTTTTTGGAATTTTCCTACAAATTTTAAGAGCATGAGGCAATGAACGAAGGAATAAAAATTTTACTCATATCTACAGTTGTAAATAAAAGTTTAAAAGAAGCAATTAAAAGTGTTTCCAATTTTTGTGAAGTAAAGCTCATATATTCGTATGATCTTGGAAAATTTAAAAAAGATGACTTAAACACCTTAATCGAGTGGGCTGATGTAATTTTAGTTGATGCCCGAGGAGATCCTGGTATTTTGAATGAAGTTGAGTTGAAAGAAAAAGATCTTATAGCCTTAGTAGGGGGTAGTAGTCTTATTTCGAAGGCGAAGCTTGGAAAATTCAGAATGCCTGCAAAATTCGGTGCTTCTTTTGTTTCTGATCCAGCTTCCTTGAAGAAGAGGATAGAAAACATCCAAAAGGCTATAGAGACAACCGGGAAGATTTTACCATTTGGAGTTCTTAGAGACGCGAGAAACTACGTTAAAACACTGAGATACTGGGCAAATGGGGGGTATGAGAATTACAGAAACATGTTCCTTCATCTTTGCAAAATAAAAGGATTAGATGTGAAAATAAGGAATCCGTTAGAGTTTCCTGATTTTGGATTTTATCATCCCCTGTATGGGTTTGATTACACACCAAATAATAAAAAGCCCCAAATTGGGATTCTCTTTTATGGAGGGATGCATTTTGAGCAATGTCAAAAAACACTTGAGAAAATGACAAGTTGGTTCGAAGAAAAGAACCTAAATGTAATCCCAGTTTACAGCGATGGGATTTTGAATCTTAATGCCTTAGAGCTTTTGAAAGATGTTGACGCTATATTGAGCCTTATGTGGTTTAGGCTCAATGGGGGGCCGATCGGAGGGGATCCGAAAAGTACTATAGAGCTTTTGAAGAAAAAGAAAGCGAAGCTTTTTTGGCCGGCTTTAATGTTTAACCAGAAACTCTCCGATTGGGAGGAAGCAGAAAAGGGATTAAATATGATTACCCTTTTTGCCAGTGTGACCTTGCCGGAAATGGATGGTGCTACGGAACCGATTCCAGTTTGTGGAGTTTATGAGGACGAAGCAATTCCAATTGAAGAAGGGGTCGAAAGGTTCTGCGAAAGGGTGAGAAGGTGGGTAAATTTAAGATATAAGCCAAACTCGGAGAAAAAAATCGCCATAATAATTTACGACTATCCACCTGGGGAAGAAAATCTCGGAAATGCAGCATACCTTGATACTTTTGAAAGCTTAAAGGTGATACTTACAAGACTTAAGGACGAGGGTTATAAAGTTGAAATAGCTGATGTAGGAGAAATTTTGCTCGAGAAAAGACTTTTTAATCCAAAGCTCTTCTCAGAAAAAGCCATAGATTGTCCGAGATTAAGCAAAGACGATTACCTCAAATTTTTTAATGAACTTCCTGAAGACCTCAAAAGGGATGTAATAGAAAACTTTGGCGATCCTCCTGGGGACATAATGGCAGATGAAAATGGAATCTTAATCCCTGTGATCTTGTTTGAAAATGTGGCACTTGGAATCCAACCTTCAAGAAGAAAGGTTCTCGAAAACGACGAGGATTTACTTTCTGCAATTCATGATAAAACAAAACCTCCTCATCATCAGTATTTGGCCTTTTATTTTTGGCTCAAAAATATCTTTAAAGCTGACGTAGTAATTCACCTTGGCACTCATGGAACACTTGAATTTATGAAAGGTAAAGAATGCGGGTTAAGTTCAAGATGTTGGCCGGATGTATTAATATCTTCAATACCTCATCTTTATGTTTATCATGTTATTAATGTTTCTGAAGGAACAATTGCTAAACGCAGAAGCTATGCCACTCTTTTGAGTTACAATTCTCCTCCATATACAACTGCAGATCTATACGATGAATATGCAAGACTTGAAGAGTTGATTGATGAATTAAGAGCTGAAAAAAATCCAGCAAGGGCTGAGACTGCGAAAGTAAAAGTTTTCGAACTGGCAGAAAAGCTTGGAATGGAAAAGGATTTGGAGAAGATTGAGGGCAAAATTTACGAGTACAAACGTTCAATAATTCCCAAAGGGCTTCATGTTATTGGGAAAAAGTATGACTTTCAAGAGTTAAAGGACTTCGTTCTTTTACTCAGTCGTTATGATAGAGCTGGTCTAAAATCGCTCCACAGGCTTATAGCTGAGAAAATAGGGCTTGATTTTGAAAAAGTATTAGAAGACTCAAGGATGCTGAAAGTCGTAGATGAGGAGGCGAAGAAGATCGTTGAGGAATATTTTTCGGGAAAGCCGAAAAAGGAATTTGAGGAGATTTTGAATTATTGCAAAAAGGTCGCTGAAAGCTTTTCGGAAAATACAATGGAACTGGAGAATCTTCTTAAGGCCCTTAAGGGAGAATATGTGGAGCCGTCTGTGGGGGGAGATGTGATAAGAAATCCCGAGGTTTTGCCAACGGGAAGGAATCTTTATCAATTTGATCCCTTGAGGATTCCCACTGAGGCTGCGACTGAAAGAGGGAAAAAGGCCACAAAGAAGATAATCGAGAGATATTTGAAAAGTTACGGAAGATATCCGGAGAGTATAGCCTTAGTGCTTTGGGGATTTGAGACAGCTCAAACCTTTGGAGAGACAGTGGCTCAGATATTCGAATTTTTGGGGATTGAAATTGTTCATAAAACTGCGTGGGAAAAGGAAATTAAGGTTAAAAGCCTTGAAGAACTTGGAAGACCCAGGATTGATGTAGTAGTTACAATCTGTGGGTTTTTTAGAGATATGTTTCCAAATCTAATCGAGTTAATCGATAGGGGTGTTAAGCTTGTATCAGAGCTTGAGGAGCCTGAGGAGTTTAATTTCGTTAAAAAGCATAAAAAGGAACTAAAAAGTCACTTGAGGCTCTTTGGTCCGGTGGCTACGGAGTATGGGACAAGGATGCTTCAGCTTGTGGAAGATAGTGTATGGGAAAGCGAGAAAGATCTAGCAAATGCATACCTTACTTCTATGTGCTATGCCTACAGTAAGGATCTACATGGTGTTGAAGCAAGGGAGGTATTTGAAAGTCTTTTAAAGACGGTTGAGATCGTCTCTCAGACGAGAAGTTCCGTGGATTATGAGATAACGGATTTGGATCACTATTACGAGTTTTTTGGAGGCCTTTCAAAGGCGGTGGAGGTTATAAAAGGGGGAAAGGCCGAAATGGTGATTGTGGATTCCACACAAGAAATGGCCAAAGTCGAAAGCATTAAGGATTCCATCGAAAGAGGGACAATCACAAGGACCCTTAATCCCAAATGGATAGAAGAGATGCTTAAGCACGGGTTTAATGGAGTGCAGAAAATAGCTGATAAAATAGAGTATCTACTGGGCCTTTCGGCAACGACAAATGCTGTAAAAAACAGACTTTGGGATAAGGTAGTGGAAAGGTTCGTTCTCGATGAGAAGCTCTTCAATAGGTTAAGACAACTTAACATTTATGCGCTTCGGGAGATGTTGGAAAAGCTTCTTGAAGCCGAAAAGAGGGGATATTGGAGGGCTCAAGAAGATTTAAAGAAAAAAGTCCAAGAAAAGTACCTTGAAATCGATGGGATTTTGGAGGAGGGGATAAGATGAGGTTCTTTCCCTTCACGGCCATAGTTGGGCAAGAAAAAGCGAAACTAGCTTTGATTTGTAACGCCATAGATCCAACAATTGGTGGGGTTCTACTCAGTGGGGATAAGGGGACGGGGAAGTCGACGATGGTAAGGGCTTTTTCGCAAGTATTACCCGAAATAGAGGTCTTTGACGGTTGTCCCTTTAATTGCAATCCCTATAACGTGGCCGAGATGTGTGAAGTGTGTAAGGAAAGGGCTGAGAAAGGAGATTTAAGGGTTGCCAAAAGGCCCATGAGGGTAATAGACCTTCCGCTTAGCGTAAGTATTGACAGGCTGGTGGGAACGATAGATTTAGGAATGGCTTTAAAAGAAGGAATAAGGGCACTTCAACCGGGGATACTGGCGGAGGCGAATAGAAACATCCTTTACATTGATGAGGTAAATCTGCTTGAGGATTACGTTGCGGATGTCTTACTTGATTCAGCCGCTTTAGGGTGGAATGTGGTCGAAAGGGAGGGAATATCGCTGAAACATCCTGCGAAGTTCATCCTCATAGGGTCGATGAATCCTGAAGAGGGTGAACTAAGGCCACAGTTGCTTGACCGTTTCGGGATGTTCGTTTCCATTGAGTCCTCCACTGATGTGGAGGAAAGGGTTGAGATTGTCAGAAGGGTTACGGAATTTCAAAAAGACCCGCTTTCCTTTTATGAAAAATACAAAAGCCAAGATGAAAAATTGAGGGATTCGATTATAAATGGGAGAAAGATCCTCCAAGAAGTTGAGGTCCAGGAGGAACTGATAAAACTTCTTGCCGAAACCATAATCCAAATGGGAATAAAGACACACCGAGCGGAGATAACAACCGTAAAAGCCGCAAGGGCCATTGCTGCATTTGAGGGAAGAAAAAGCGTGAGCATTGAGGATCTAAAAAGAGCAATGGAACTTACGTTACCCCACCGAATAAAATCAAAGCCATTCGAGAAACCACACATACCCGAATTAAAGCTTCCAGGAGGAGGGGAAACGAAAGAAAAGAAAGAACCCAAAGAAAGTTCGAAAATAATGGAAAAAGAAAATTACCCTGGAGATTCCGAAAAAATGTTTAATTCAAGCCAAGTAAAAATGGGCCTGAAAAATTCGAGGGATCACTCAGAAAATTATGGTAACAGAACCTCAAGGGACTGCAAAATTACCTTAATCGGGGAAAAGCAAGGAATCCCTATTTCTTTTGTTCCTCCGACTAATGGGTTTCACGATGTAAACATTTTGGCCACTTTGAACTCGGCGGCTCTTCGGGGATTTCCTATAAAAATAAAGGATGAGGATATTAAGATAAACGTCCGCAAAGCTCGGGCTCCGAGGTTAACGGCGATAATCCTGGATTCAAGCGGCAGCATGGGCTTACAAAAAAGGATAAGTATTGCCAAAGGAATTGCAAAGAAACTCGTCGAAAACTCTTACAAGCGCAGGGACTGGCTTTCCTTGATCGTTTTCCGAGGCAACGAGGCGGAAGTTCTTGTAAAGCCTACAAAAAGATATGAACACATATTTGAAGTTATCGATTCAGTTCCCACAGGAGGAAGGACTCCACTGCCTTCAGCACTTTTGAAGTTTATTTCCATGACCAATAGCATGAAAAATGTCCATTTTAAAGGAATCCTTATCACTGATGGAAAAGCAAACGTTCCCATTTTTAAGGATGTTGAAGAAGATCTTATCACAATATGTAACTTGATTCTTAAAAAAGGGATAAAACTTGAGATATTTGATACAAGAACAAAACTTTTCGATCCTTCACCGAGTTACATAGACCTAATTTCAAAAATCACGAAAGCTAATGTATATAAAAGTTAAAAATTTGGTAAAAATATTAGGGTTATTGCTATTTTTGTGTTTTTCTATATTAGCTAAAACATCCACTTTTATCGACGTCTATGGAAGAAAAGTTAATGTAGACCTCCCCGTTAAAAGGGCTTGTCTTTTGGTTACTTATGAACTTATTCCTGCTTTAAAAATAAGGGATCAGGTGGTGGCCATTGGCAGTTGGGCTTATGATGACCCTATAATGAAAATTACGATTCCCGACTTGAATCAAATGGTCTCTCCTGGTGTAGGAGGGCCAGGGATAAATGTGGAGCTTTTGAAAAAATTAGATGTGGATTTGGTCGTTACTTTTAGAGTGCCTCCGGAAGAACTTGATTTTTTGGAATCTAAGGGCATAAAGGCCTTTGCCATTTATCCTAATAGTTTAAAAGAGCTTGTGGAAGTTATCAGATGGCATGGTGTGGTTTTCGGAAAGGAGAGAGAGGCGGAAGAAGTTATAAAGGAAATGGGAAAGGTAATGAAGTTAATTGAGGGGAAAGTTCATAAAATCCCCTTTTCACAAAGAAAAAAGGCCATTTGGCTTCATAGCGATCTGACTGCCGTTGCTGGAGGGGAGGGAATTGTGAATGATACCCTTTTAAAAATAGGGGCGATAAATCCTACCGCTTCTCTTTTCCCTCAATCAAGTGTAGCAAAGGTCTCTTTAGAAATTTTGATAAAATTAAACCCCGATGTGATATTCATATGGGGCCGAGCTCCTTTTAATCCCTCGGATTTGATAGATAATCCTCAATGGGATTACATCAAAGCGATAAAAGAAAAGCAGGTCTACAAAGTTGAAGCTTTGACGACTTTTTCCCCTCGTCATGTGATAGACATGCTTTATATGGCGATTAAGCTTTATCCGGAGCAGTTTAAGGATGTAAACTTTAAAAAAATAGCAAATAATTTTTATAAGAAAGTTTTTGGGATTTCTTATTTTCAAGTGAAGTCATATGAGAAGTATTAAGATTTTAACGATTCTAATTTCTCCGATTTTTATTGGATGGATTTCCCTTTTTCTCGGTGCCTATGGAGTTACGCCTTTAATGGTTTTAAAGATTTTGTTGAATGAGATGTTTCCTGTCTTTAACATTGGTGATATTCCAGAAAAAGCAATTGTGGTTGATATAAGGCTTCCGAGGGTTTTATTGGCTGGGATTGTTGGGGCCTGTCTTTCTGGTTCGGGTCTTACTCTTCAAGGGATATTTAGAAACCCGCTTGTCGATCCCTTTATCCTTGGAATTTCAGCTGGAGCTGCTTTTGGTTGTGCTATAACGATCGGGTTTTTGAGTTATCTTCCTATTCAGTTCATGGCTTTTATTTTTGGGATAATGGCAGTAGTGATTGCTTATACTGTTGCCAGAACCCAAGGTGAGGTGAGTAGGCTTCCGCTTATCCTTTCGGGGGTTATTGTTTCGGCCTTTTTTACGGCTTTGGTTTCCATCGTTAAGTTTTTGGTGGATCCTCATAAACTTCAAAGCATCGTTTATTGGCTTATGGGGAGTTTTTCCCTTGCCGATTGGAAAGGGGTAAAGATTTCACTTTTAGGGGTTACTTTTGGATTACTTCCCATTTTTCTTATGCGTTGGAGGCTAAATGTGATGAGCCTTGGGGAAGAGGAGGCAAAGGCCCTTGGGATAAATGTTTCAAGGGATAGACTTTTATTTATCGGTTTTTCGACGTTTTCGGTATCGATAGCCACCTCTCTTTGTGGGATAATCGGATGGGTGGGCTTGATGGTTCCCCATCTTGTGAGGATGCTTGTAGGGCCCGACCACAAGGTCCTTGTTCCCTTGAGCTTTGCGGGAGGGGCTTCTTTTATGATTGTGGCAGATACCTTATCGCGTACCATTACGAATTTTGACATTCCCGTGGGCATCATTACTGCCCTAACGGGTGCACCATTTTTCATCTACTTGATGAGACAAGGCGGTAAAGAAGCTTGGGGTAAGTGATGCTTGAGGTAAAGGAAATTTATTTTAGACACAAGCTCGGGGAAAGGGACATTTTAAAGGGGATAAGCTTTACCGCGAAAAAAGGTTCTATAACGGCCATTTTAGGTCCCAATGGTTCGGGGAAGACCACACTTTTTAAATGCATTTTGGGTTTATGGAAGCCTTACAAGGGAGAAATCAAGGTAAACGGCATTTCCGTTGAAGGACTTTCTTTGAGGAAAAGGGCGAGGTTTTTTTCGGTCGTTTTACAGGATCATGAACCCGCCTTTCCTTATTCGGTTTTTGAAGTGGTCCTTATGGGAAGGGCAAGCTATGTGGGAATTTTCTCATTGCCTGGGAAAAAGGATTATGAAAAAGCCGAAGCCGCATTAAAGATGGTGGGAATCGAACATTTAAGAAACCTCCCTTATACAAAGATAAGCGGTGGTGAAAGACAGCTCGCTCTTATCGCGAGATCAATTGCTCAAGAAGCTCCGGTTATGCTTCTTGACGAGCCCACAAGCCACCTTGATTTTAAAAATCAGATAAATGTTCTAAAGAAAATAAAAGAGATTGCAATTTCTGAGGGGTTTACCGTTCTAATGACCTTACATGACCCAAACCTTGCTTCCTTTTTTTCAGACAAGTTAATAATGATCCATTCAGGAAATAAAGTGGCAGAAGGAACTCCCAAAGAAGTATTAAATGAGGATTTAATTAAAAAAGTTTACGAAGTTGAAGTGATAAAACTCAGTATTAATGGCCAAAGTGTGATCTGTCCCCAAATTTAACAAACCTTATGAATAAAAAGTAGCCGCACAGTTTTTAAAGGATTGACAAAGAAGAAAAAGGTGTTTAAAAATATGCTTTTGTAAAGCGAAAAATTTAAATTAAAAAGGAGGGCAGGGGATGAAGGAAGTAAAAAGTAAAAGAGGATTTACCCTTGTGGAACTTGCCATTGTGTTAGTTATTATTGGGATTATTTTAGGGGCGGTGTTAAAGGGGCAGGAATTGGTTAACAATGCGAGAATGAAGAGGTTATATAACCAGTATCGAGAAATTCTTGCTGCTTTTTATACATATTATGATAGATTTGGAAAATTCCCTGGCGATGACAACGCAAACCATCCAGGATGGACAGGTTATCAACCTGGCGATGGAGATGGTTTAATTGAACCATCTTTTAATTACGCTTGCACAGGTAATGAAGTGGGTATGCAGGAAAGTTGTAATGCATGGAGTCATTTAAGATGGGCAAACATAATTACAGGCGCAGGAGGAGATAGAACAAATCCCCAAAATCCATACGGAGGTGCGATATCTGTTGCCTACGCAGGAATAAACGGTATTTATGCAAACTGGATTGCTTTTCAGAATGTTCCTCGTGATGTGGCTTATTCGATAGATAAACAGTATGATGATGGCGCCTGGAACACTGGTTCTATTCAGGCAAGTGCTGATTTTACTCAAACAGGTGGGCCAGTTAGTTTATATTTTAGATTTTATTAACTCCACCACCTATTGGAAATGGAACAACGAAGAGGTTTTACTCTTATAGAGCTTGCAATTGTTCTCGTGATAATTGGGTTGCTTATTGGGCTGGGGGTAGGGCTCATAGGTCCATTGACAAAAAGAGCAAAGGTCATTGAAAGCAGAGAGATCGTTGATGCTGCTGTTTTCTCTTTAATAAGTTATGCAGCAGGGAACAAATGTTTAAGTGATAACCTGACTCAAGCTAATGTGAGAAGTACCAATGATGCGTGGGGTTCACCTTTATTTTTAAGAGTTGCACCAGAGTTATACGGAGGAAATTGCAATCCCTTTAGCGGAAATATATGCAATAGAAAAACTACAAGCTTAATTGTAAAACTATGCGAGGATACGGCTTGCACAAATTATCAAACCGTTTCAAATGTTGCTTTTGTAGTGGCAAGTAAAGGTTCAAATTATAACTTGCAGATAGCAAACAAAACTAATGAGGTATGGGTATATATAGCTGGGTTAAATGTCGATTCTTATTCAGGGACTTATGGAGGGATAATTGACCCAAATAGGATTGAGGAATTTGATGACATAGTGAAGTGGGTAACTTTAGATGAATTGAGAGCAAAAATGGGTTGTCTGATGCAAATTAGGATTGTCAATAATGAACTTCCTTATGGTTTTGAGGGAGGTTCTTATATTGCGACCGTTTATGCTGAAGGTGGGGTATCTTTTCCAAGCGGGGGAAAATACAAATGGTGTAGAGAAGGCAATCTACCAAGCGGGCTTATTGCTAATCCTTCTCCTTCATCAACTGATTGTTTAAATCTTCAAGAAGATCAGTGGGGCCAAGCTGATAACCTTGTGATCTCTGGTACTCCAGCCAAGGGTACAGCAGGAACCTATCATCTTACCTTTTTTGTAAGGGATAATAATGACCCCACCGGGCCCAATGACAATATTGCTAAAAGAACGCTAGTTTTAACTATAAATCCAGCCACTTTTACAACTCCGCCATCCTTGAGTTGTGCATATTGTGGAATGTATGATACAAAAGGAGAATGTGAAAGCAAATGTACTGGACCCAGGAAATGCATACAAGATTATTGTGGTTCTCTTCTTTGTTGGAAGTGTTCAGATTAAAAATGATAAAGAAAGTTTTGGTTTTTCTTTTGTTTCTTTTTCTTATTTATTTTCAAGGTTTCTCTCAAGACCTTAAGGTCTTGGTAAGTATTCCGCCTCAAAAAGAGTGGGTTGAATCAATTGGGGGATCGTGGGTGAAGGTTGAGGTTCTTATTCCTCAAGGGATGGATCCTCATACTTATGAGATTACTCCTCGAAAGCTTCAAGAGGTAAAAAGAGCAGGGGTTTACTTTTACTTGGGATCAGGGCTTGAGTTTGAAGTTTTGTGGTTGAATAAGATAAAAAAGCTTAATCCCCAGCTCGAAATGGTCAATTGTTCGAAAGAGATTGAACTTCTGAAGGGAGATCCTCATGTGTGGCTTTCGTTGAAAAATGCTGAAAAAAGCCTTTTAGTTATCAAGGAAACTCTTAAAAAGCATCTGCTTTCTTTTTCTGGAAAAATAGAGGAGAACTATGAGATTTACCAAAAAAAGCTAAAGGACCTGGATCAATCAATAACGGAATGGACAAAGCCCTATCGAGTAAAGGCCTTTATGTGTTATCACCCGAGTTTAGGGTACTTTGCCCGCGATTACGGCCTTAAACAAATAGCTGTAGAAGAGGGCCATAAAGAGCCAAGTCCTAAAACGTTGATGAGGAAAATCGAAGAGGCAAAAAAGGAAAACGTAAAGGTGATCTTTCTTTCTCCTTTCGAAAATAGAAAAAAGGCCGAAAGAATAGCCAAAGAGATAAAGGCCGAAATAAGGATCATAGATCCCCTTAATGAGGCTTACCTTTTAAATATGGAAAAGATAGCCAAAGAGGTAATAAGGGCTTTACAATAAAATAAATGGCGTCCCCAGGGGGATTTGAACCCCCGTCGCCGGCGTGAAAGGCCGGTATCCTAGGCCTGGCTAGACGATGGGGACTAGTTTTAAAAAGTTTAATGAATTTTAGTTGGCGAGTCAAGTATGGGAAGCATAAAGTTGATAAACGTCAGGCAGAATAACCTTAAGGGGTTCGATTTAGAGATACCTCTAAAAAAACTCATAGTAATCACTGGGGTTTCAGGAGCAGGGAAGTCGTCTTTGGCCTTTGATACGCTTTATGCTGAAGGTCAAAGGAGGTATGTGGAGACCTTTTCCACTTATGCCCGACAATTTATGGAACGAATGGACCCACCAAAGGTTGACCGCATCGAGAACATACCGCCTGCAATTGCTATAGAGCAAGGAGATCCTCCTAAGACCTCTCGCTCCACAGTGGCTACTATGACAGAAATAGCGGATTATTTAAAACTTCTTTTCGCAAGACTTGCCCTTTTACATTGTGAAAGATGCGAAAGACCTGTAAGGAAGGCAAGCCCAAGGGATGCTTTTAAGGTCATTAAGGACTTTATCGGTCAAGGTCCGGAGATCATCGTGACCTTTTCCTTTGATGGTGAAATTGAAGAACTTTTAAGGCGAGGTTTTTATCGAGCTTATTACAAGGGAGGAGTTTTTTCTTTAAAGGAAACATCAGAAAGGCCTTTTGAGGTTGTAGTTGACAGGATTAAACCTGAGGAAGCCGATGAAGAGAGGCTCATCGATTCACTGGAGATGGCCCAAAGGTGGGGAAGGGGTAGGTTTGGCGTTCATATCGGAGAGTATGAGTTTCGCTTCTCCAGCGAGTTCGAATGTCCGTACTGCGGGATAAAGTATCGGGAAAGTGTGCCTAATAATTTCAGCTTCAACTCGCCACTTGGAGCCTGTGATACATGCCGGGGGTTTGGAAGGATCATAGATATCGACTGGGACTTGGTAGTTCCCAATCCCAACAAATCCATAAAAGAAGGAGCAGTTAAACCCTTTAGTCCGGGGAGCGAGGAGTTTTATGACCTTTTGGACTTTTGCAAAAGAAGGGGAATCCCTATCGATAAGCCTTGGAAGGAGCTTTCAGAAGAACAAAAAAGGCTCATCATGAAAGGAGATTCGACCTATTATGGGATCAGGGGCTTTTTCGAGTGGCTTGAGACAAAAAGATACAAGATTCATGTGAGGGTCTTCCTTTCCAGATACAGGGCCTATATCCCTTGTCCTTCTTGCGGAGGGACCAGGTTTAAGCGCGAAAGCCTTCTTTGGCGCCTGGATGGTAAAAACATAGCCCAAATTTACAGCATGAGGGTGGAAGAGGCTTTGAGTTTCTTTGAAAACCTCGGGAAAAGGGAACTTGATGAGGCTTCTTTCCTTTTGGTTGAGGAGATCAAAAAAAGGCTCAAATATCTCGTTGACGTTGGGCTCCCTTATTTGACGTTGGATCGTCAGTCGAGAACCCTTTCAGGTGGAGAGGTTCAAAGGATAAGCCTAACTAAGGCCTTAGGTTCCTCTTTAGTTAATACCCTTTATGTGCTTGATGAACCCACTCGGGGCCTTCATCCTCGAGATAGCCGGAAACTTTTAGAACTTCTTTATTCCCTCAGGGATCAAGGAAATACGGTCATTGTGGTGGAACATGACCCTGAAATCATCCGAGGGGCCGATCGGATAATAGACCTTGGTCCTGGGGCAGGTGAAAGGGGAGGAGACCTTATCTATGCGGGACCTCCCCGAGGCCTTCTTGAAAAAGAGGAGTCTTTAACGGGGAAATATCTCAAAGGGGAGATCCAGATCCCTCTACCTGAAAAAAGAAGATCCCCCAAGGGTTGGATTTTAATAAAAGGGGCAAAACAACATAATCTCAAGGCAATAGATGTAAAGATACCCCTTGGGGTGATGGTGGGTGTAACCGGTGTTTCAGGCTCGGGGAAATCTACCTTGGTGATAGATGTACTTTACAAGGGGATAAAGTGGCTTAAAGGAGAACCCGAAGAAAAGCCCGGGCGTTTTGAGTCTATAGAGGGAATAGAGCAAATAGAAGAGGTAATTTTAGTAGACCAAACCTTACCTTCAAGTACTCCAAGGGCCACTCTTCTGACTTTTCTTAAAATATACGAACCTATAAGGAAACTTTTTGCTTCCCAGAGTTTATCGAAGCAAAGGGGATATACTGCCGCTCATTTTTCTTACAACTCCTCCGAGGGCCAATGCCCAGAATGTAAAGGTGAGGGTTTTCAAAAGATCGAGATGCAGTTTCTCTCAGACGTTTATATCAAATGCCCCGTCTGTGATGGTAAAAGGTTCCGAAGCGATATTTTGGAAGTCACTTATCGAGGCAAAAACATAGCGGAAATTTTGGAGATGACCGTAGAAGAGGCCATCTCGTTTTTTGGAGATTGGAAAATTAAAGAAGAACTCGAAATTTTAAGAAAAGTAGGTCTCGGGTATCTCCAGCTTGGCCAGTCCTTATCGACTCTTTCTGGTGGAGAAGCTCAGAGGCTGAAGCTTGCTGCGTGTATAAAGGAGAAGGGGAGGGGACATAACCTTTATATCTTCGATGAACCCACAGTGGGACTTCACCCTTATGATGTTAAGATGATCCTTGAGGTGTTTCAGGATTTAGTTGAAAAGGGGCATACCGTTTTAATAGTGGAACATAACCCGGAAGTGATAAAGGTTTGCGATTGGATTATAGATCTTGGACCTGAAGGAGGAGAAGGGGGAGGGTGGGTTGTGGGAAGCGGAAGGCCTGAAGAGATTGCCAAATTGGAGACCCATACGGGCAGGGTTTTAAGGGAATATTTAAACGGATGGAAACCGATTTTTCTCCCTGAAGAGGAAGAAAACCTTAAGGTGAGGTCTTCAGTTCCTCATATAATCATCAAGGGGGCAAATGAACATAATTTAAAGAACATAAGCCTAAAAATACCTCGTGAAAAATTCGTGGTCATTACGGGCATTTCGGGATCGGGTAAATCCACTTTGGCCTTTGACATCCTTTTTACCGAAGGACAAAGAAGATATCTTGAATGTCTTCCGGCTTATATAAGGCAATACCTTAAAATTCGGGAACGTCCCAATGTGGATTATGTTGAGGGAATACCTCCTTCAGTTGCCATTGAACAGAGAACAAGCCAGGGAAGTAGGCGTTCAACCGTAGGCACCATTACCGAGATTTATCATTATTTGAGGCTTCTTTGGTCAAAACTTGGCGTTCAACATTGTCCAAGTTGTGGTGATCCTATAAGGTCATATACAGCTGAGAGTATTCTTTCCGAAATACTCGAACGTTTCTGGGGAAAAAGAGTTAAACTTTTTTCGCCCCTTGTTTTTGGGCGAAAGGGACATTATCGGGAACTTTTGGAAAGACTAAAGAAGCAAGGGATAGAGGAGGTCTTAATAGATGGAAAAATCCTCCGCCTGGATCCCTTGCCTCAACTTGAACGCTTTAAAGAACATTGGATCGAGGCCTCCCTGGGATGTTGGGAGGTCAATTTTTCCCTTAAAGAGGTAATAAAAAGAGGGCTTCACCTTGGGGGAGGAAGCCTAAGGGTTGTGGATGATGAAAGAGGTGAGAGCGCTTTTTTCAGCGCCAAGTTATATTGTTCCAAGTGTCATCGAGGATTTGAACCGCTTGATCCGAGGCTATTTTCCTTTAACAGCAAAAAGGGTGCTTGCCCCCAATGTGAAGGGCTTGGAGGTTTTGATGACTTTTTACCCGAATTAATTGCTCCACATGAAAGCCTCCCATTAAAAGAAGCCCTTTTACCCTTCAATGACCCGAGGCTCAAAAGGGAAAGGGAACGTCTGTTTTCAGACCTAAAAGAAAAACTCTGCCTTGATTTAAACACCCCTCTTTCACTTTTGAAACAGGAGGAAAAACAAATCCTGTTTTACGGAGGAAAGGGCTTTAAAGGGGTGATTCCCATTTTGAAGGAGCTTTATGTCTACCTGGAGGATGAATTGGGGGATTTTTTGAATGAGTTTATGGGACTTAGAGTCTGTAATGCCTGTCAAGGGAAAAGGCTTAAAGAAGAGGCACTTTGGGTGAAACTCAAAGGGTGGAACATCGCGGACTTTGCCAATTTAAGTGTAGAGGAGGCGTTTCAAGTGATCGAAAGTTGGAAATTCTCCGAGGAAGAAAGGGCCATTGCGGATCCCATAATAAAGGAAATAACACAAAGGCTTTCGTTTTTAAAAGAGGTGGGGCTCGATTATCTTCAACTTAACCGTAGTGGTAATACCCTTTCGGGCGGAGAGGCTCAGAGGGTTAGATTAGCAGCCCAGCTTGGTTCTAATTTGAGCGGGGTATGTTATATCCTTGACGAACCCACTATAGGGCTCCATCCAAGGGATAACGAACGGCTTCTTAAAGCTCTAAAGAAGCTAAAAGAACGGGGAAATACGGTGATTGTGGTGGAACATGATCCAGAAACCATTAAAAGTGCCGATTGGATAATAGATCTTGGGCCAGGGGCAGGCCCCAAAGGAGGAGAGATAGTTGCAGAAGGGAAAGTGGAAGACATTATGGTTTCTCCTCTTTCAATTACCGGTAGATGGTTAAAAGAAAGAGAAAGAAGTATAGCTTCTCGCCTGCGAAAACCTAAGGACTGGGTTGAAATAATTGGGGCCAAAAAGTTCAATTTGAAAAACATAAACGTGAAGATCCCCCTTGGCACTTTGATTTGCGTCACAGGGGTCTCGGGATCAGGAAAATCCAGCTTAGTAATAGAAGTCCTTTATCGAGGACTCAAAAACTTTCTAAGCGGGAATCGCCATTTAAGAGAGGGCTTCGAGGATATAAAAGGATGGGAAAAGATAAGAAGAATAGTCCAAGTCGATCATTCCCCCATCGGAAGAAACCCCAATTCCACTCCTGCCACTTATGTGGGGGTTTTTGATGAGATAAGGCGTCTCTTCAGCCAATTGCCCGAGTCAAGGAAGATGGGATATACCCAGAGCCGATTTTCCTTTAACCTCAAAGGTGGAAGGTGTGAGACATGTCAAGGTAAAGGAAGGATAAAAGTGGAAATGGAGTTTTTACCGGATGTTTACATCTTATGTGAGAATTGCCAGGGAAAAAGGTATAACCAAGATACCCTTTCAGTCCTATACAAGGGGAAGAGTATCTCGGATGTTTTGGAGATGACCTTTGGTGAAGGGTTGGAATTTTTTTCCAATATACCCTCCATTAAGAGGGTACTTGAATTAATGGTTCGTATAGGACTTGATTACCTGACCTTCGGTCAGCCGAGCCCCACTTTAAGTGGAGGAGAGGCGCAGAGGATAAAATTGATCAAGGAACTCTCAAGCCAATCTAAAGGAACCCTTTATATCCTGGATGAGCCCACCACGGGCTTACACATGGCCGATGTCTCCAAGCTTTTGGATATATTGCACTTATTGGTGAACAGGGGAGATACAGTCCTTGTAATCGAACATAACCTCGACGTGATAAAGGAAGCCGATTGGATAATAGACCTTGGTCCGGAAGGAGGTAAAGAAGGAGGATACCTTCTTTTCCAAGGCACCCCCCTTGAACTGCTTAAATGTGAGAGTTCTTACACCGCGCAAGCCCTTAGGCGTTATCTTCAAGAAGGTTAGAACCTATTTCGAGGAGCTGTACCTCAAATATAAGATCTTCCCCCGCTAAGGGATGGTTAGCATCAAGTGTGACCGTATCGTCAGTGATATCAATTACCGTTACACGAAAAGCTTGACCATTCGGATCTCTCAGTAACAGCTGTTGCCCAATCTCCAGTTCCATATTCTGAGGCAACCTAGTCCTTTCTATCTCTATAACCAACTCATCCCGATATGGCCCAAAGGCGTCTTCCGCCGGTATCTCAAAGGTCTTCGATTCTCCAGGGCTCATACCGATTATGGCCTCTTCAAAAGCGGGAAGAAGTTGATTGAATCCGAGCGTGAATTCCAACGGCTCGCCTCCCATAGAACTATCAAAGACCGTACCGTCCCTAAGTTTACCCGTGTAATGAACCTTTACCACATCACCTACTTTTGCCTTTAACATTCTATACTCCTTTCTCCCCTAAGGGGAAATTTTATACAATCACTATAACATCAAAACAAAATCTAATCAAAATTTCGGAATCAGGCAAGGGGAACTTTGAGTTGGCCAAAGAGACAATTGTTGATGTTTTTCACTAAATCTTCGGGTAATTCTAAAAGAGAAGAGGCGATTTTTATAACAGCCAAGTAGATATCAATTTCGCTAAGAAATTCCTTCATAGTGATGTGTTTTTTGAAAGTTTCTTTAAACAAGAGTCCAAGTTCTTCATTGCTTAAATTTGTATATTTATCCAAGTTTTTCTTAACAATTCGAATTTCTTCCGAAGAAAGTGAAGCTTTTAAACCTTCGTAAAACTCAGTTAGCCCCAATTTTATTAGTTTACCAATAAAAACTTCGTCCTCGAAGAATTTTTCATCCATTTTGGCTAATTTCTCTTGTTTGTATAATTTGTGAATAAAGATATCTTAGCAGCTTCTGATAGTCTTCCTTCGAATTTTCGACTTCATCCATTAAATATTCAAGCTCACGGGTAAATTCTTCGCTCAAAAATGAACGGATTTCTTCACGACTTTGGAGATAATAATAAACTTCTTTGCCGAGTTTTGTAGGTATTAAAAAGCCTTTTCGGTCTATCACATATCCTCTTTCTAAAAGTTTTTCTAAGATTGTGGCGTAGGTGGAAGGTCTTCCTATGCCTTTTGTTTTCATCTCTTCCACTAACTCCCCTTGAGTGTAGAGGTAGGCTCTTGGTTGGATTTTTATTTTTTTATTTTCTTCAGTTATTTTCCATTTACCCTCAACGATAGGGTGAAGTTCCAAGGGAAGGAGCTTGTTCCATCCTTCCTGTAAGATCTCCCAATTGAAGGTGAGTCTTTTTTCTTCTTCGTTTGCCTTAAGGATCACTTGAGCCACTTTTAACTTGACTTCCCTCATCTGACTTGCCATGAAGCGACGGAATACAAGATCGTAAAGAAGAACATGGTTTCTGTTTAACCCCTCTACCTGACCGCTTAAAATTAAGGTGTTTAACTCCTCGGGGTCGATGTTCTTTGTGGGCCTTATACATTCATGGGCTCCCTTTTCGCCCCAAGTCCTCGGGGCGAAGAAATCGCTTCCAAATTCCTCTTTTATATATTCTTTTGCCACGTTAATTCCCACATCCGAGACCCGAGTGGAGTCAGTTCGGTGATAGGTTATGTAACCTAATTCGAACAGCGTTTGGGCAAGTTCCATCGTTAAGGGGAGGGTGAAGCGATATTTATCGTGGGCCTCTTTTAGGAGGGTATCGGTTGAAAACGGAGGAGGGGGGAAACGGGATTCCTCGCTTATGTTGAGGATTTCTATTTTTATTTCTTTTAAGCTTTCGAAAAATTTCAGCGCCTTTTCTTTTTCTTCGAACGTAAAATCGATCCAAAGCCTTCTTCCGTCTCTTTCTATGCTCAAAAGTACCTTGTAGATTTTTTTTCTATATTCGCTTTCTCTGGTTATGATCCAACCTAAAACGGGAGTCTGTACCCTTCCTGCTGACAATAACTGATTTTTAAAGGCACCCCATAATAACTGGGAGAATTCGAATCCCACCCATCTATCAGCCACCCGACGCACGATTTGGGCTTTGACGAGGTTCTCATTAAAGTCACGGGGCGCTTTTAATGCATTTAGGATTGCCTTTTTGGTTACCTCATGGAATTCCATCCGTTTAATGTTACTAACAAATGGCCGAAGCAGTTCCCTTATGTCCCATCCTATTTTCTCACCTTCCGTATCGGGGTCAGTACCGATAAGCACCTCAAAACTTTCCTGGGCCATACGTTTTAAACTCTCTATAATTCGCTCTTTACCGTGTATAGGTTCATATATGGGGACGATATTTCCATTTATCAAAACGCCATAATATCCATTTTCTTTGGTCGTGAGATCTAATATGTGTCCCAAAGAAGCACTTATCATAAGATAACGGTCCTCAACGGAGGTTTCCAAAAGTTCATGTTCGCCTATTTTTCGGCGAATGGCTTTGCCGAAGAAATTTGCAATAGTCCTCGCTTTGTTTGGAGATTCCACCACGATCAAAACGGGTTTCAATAGCTCCTTTTCTTCAGCTCGAGCCTTTCCTTGGCGAACCTCTTTCACTCTCTCTCGATCTTGATCGATCTCCCGGAGAATTTCTTCTAAATTAATCTCATCAAAATTTACGAATTTTATCTCCTCACTAAACCATCGGATCTTTTTCTGCAAGTGATTGAAGGCTATTTTATCGTCAACGATTATAATACTTAGACCTTTTGTTATCCCACCCGCATACATTCGGGAAGTACGGCCACTTGCTTGAAGATAACCAGTGGCATCGGATACTACGAGCGAAAATCCTTCTTCCGTCTTGCGTAAAGTGACTTCGTCAGATTCTTGTAATATCTTTAAAACCTCAACCGAAGTGAAGAACAAATTAAGCTCATCTTTGAGCCTTTCTATTGTCTTAAGTAATAAAGGGTTCTCCAAGATGAAGTCCTCCGTTAAATACTGATATCGTTTGACCTGAGCTATCCAGCGATCAAGTTTGGAAATGCGTGAAGGAAGTTTTTTGGCTATTAAAGGCCTTAGGGAAATCAAAGCCCACAAGAGATGCGATAAGTTTTTCTCAAATTTAAGAGAAATCACTATCTTGGGAACCCCATAAAAGACGGAATAACGCACCACATGAGGTAAATCAAAACCCCTGGCCAACGGATTTCTATAGGAAGCTATTCCTACTATCACCCAAATTTTCCCTTCTTCAAATTGTTTTATTTCTTCTTCACCGAGGTCTTCATAAGAAATCGCTTCAATACCCTGACTGTTTAACATATTGACTACTTCCGTAACCCTTTCCTTACCCTCATTAGAAGATACAAACACCAACCCTCCCTTGCCAAGCCTCCGAATAAGATCATGGATACTGATATTATGATCACAAAAGGTATCAACGATATTCCTCAGATAAAAAATAGGTACCCCTACTTCAAATCCTAAAAGTTCTCGAAATAGCTTAACCCTATTTGAACGTGGATTTGATGTCGCTGAAGATACAACCAAAATGCCTTTTATGTCTTTTGAAGAATTTTTTAATAATTCCGACAATTCTTTTACCTTTTGCCAATCTTGATCAGTTTTGTCATGTTTTTCTTTTATTCTAATCAATTCCATTGCTAATTGAATATCTTTTTCGGAAAATCCTAACAAATATAATGCTTTGTCTATATTTTTTGCTGTTTTAAGAAATGAATCTACATCATCTACGAAAATAAAAGAAAAATCGCGGGGAATTATTTCGTAATTTTTATACAAGAACATGGAAGTGCTAATCAGGATTTTGAAATTGGCTTTTTCAAGGAGTTCTTTTTTTTCTTTTTTATACTTATTTTCCTCTCCGAAAACTAACATCTCGTCTTCTTTGACACCAAAGTTTAAAAGTCTGTGTTTCACTTGTTCTACAAGCAATTTGGTGGGAAGAATTATGTAGGAGCGCTTCTTTTCGCGGACCAAAAAGCTCGCGATCGATAGTCCAAAAGAGGTTTTTCCGACCCCTGTAGGGGCTAAAAGGGCAAAAGATCTACCGAGAAACACCCTTCTAGCCCAGGCGATTTGCAAGCTCCAAGGTTGAGCCCCTACGCATTTGTGAAAATGTTCAATCCAAGCTTTTTCCTTTTGGTTTACCTCTTTAAGGGATGACAAAAAGCCTTCCTTTACCAAGGGGCCGTTGGGATCGGGCATGCAGGATTCGCAAGGAATACCTAATTCGAGCCTTTCGGAAGTGATGTCGCCTCCACAATTGGGACATAGTGCTTTGAATATAGTAGGTATCATAAAGACCTCCACTTTTTAAGTTTACACCATTTCAGAGACTTCACCGATAGGAAAGGATATTTCTCCATCGCCGATGCCACCACCACCATTGTTCTGGAAAGGACGAAATATAACGCTGAATAATCGCATTGAGAGCCTCCAGGTCTTTAAAGGGATCTTTAGAAAGGTTAAACGGTTCTAAAACCTCTAAGTAATGCTTTCCCTCTTTTTGATATATAAAAACTGGCAAAAGGGGTAATCGCGTTTTTTGAGCTAATAAAAGAGGGGTTCGATAAGTAGGTGTGGGTAAACCCCAAAAGGGTACGATCACACCTCTGGATCGTGGATTTTGGTCCAACATCAATAACAAAACTCCTCCTTCCTTCAGGAATTTTTGGACTCTCAAAACGGTTTCGTATCGGTCATTTATTTCAATAAAGATTAACCCCCATTTTTCTCCCCTTTGTTTCACCATTTTAGCCAAAAAAGGATCACGGGGTAATTTGATTACCACGCCTATCCTTAAACCTTCTAAGGAAAGTCTAAAACAAATTAAAGGGAAATTGCCTAAATGGCAACTTACCAATATTCCCCCTTCTTTAATTCTCTCCAGGTTTTCTTTGCCCTTTAAAAACACCCTTTCCAATATTTCTTCCCTCGAAGCTTTGGAAAGCTTAAGTGTTTCAAGAGCAAAAAATAAAAAATTTCCCATCGCTATTCTAAGGATCTTCCGCGATTCGTTCTCAGAAAAAATTAGTCTTAAATTAGCCATTGCAATCCTCTTTCTGCGCGAAGGCGCTATCCACCATAAGAGACTGAAGAATTTTGCCATTTTTCTTAAAACTGAAATTGGAAACGATTCCAATACGTATAAAAATGGCGAAAAAATCGGTGTTAAGGAGAATAAAATTTTTTGAAGGAATCTTCTTTGCGATTTATTAAGGTAAAACATCCTTATAAGGCATTAATTGCAGATTTTCAAAATTTTCGAAATTCTTAATAAAGTGCTGACTGTTGCCTATAATAAGCACTTGCATTTTTTGCTTCTGCAAGATTTCCTGAGCAATTGATTTTATCTCCTCGATATTTATTTTCTTTAATTTCTCGATTTCCTCAAACAAGTCTTGAAATTTTAAATCGTAAGTTTCTTGCAAGATGATTTCATTAAGAAGTTGTTTCGGCGTTTCTATGCGCAAGGGGAAACTTTTTTCGAAAAACCTTTTGGCCTCTTCCAATTCTTTTTCTGTTGGCCCTTGTTTTGTGAAGTCCTCTATTGTTGAAAGTATTTCCTCAAAAGTAGCATAAGTGGTGTCGGTGGGGGTAAATGTGGAGATAATAAGTGTGCCACAGGTCTTCAAAGAACTAAAGGAACTCCGAATGCTGTAAGTATATCCTTTTTGTGACCTTACTCTTTCCATAAGTCTCGACGAAAAACCGCCTCCGCCTAATAGGTAATTCATTAATTTTAAAATGTAATAACGGTCATCCTTTCTTGAGAGGCTCGGAAAAGCTATACGGATTTGGCTTTGGGTAAGATCGGGTCGGTCTAAGATCAAAATTTGCGATTGTGGGGTACTGGGGGTAGTTTCAGGTGTTTTTTCTTCTCCTTTCCACGTTATTAGCTTTGATAAAGTATCCTTTGTTTTTTCCAAGAGTACTTCTTTTACCTCTTTACTTAAGATAAAGAGGGTGGAGCGTTGTTGGGGGTAAATTTCGTTATGAAAATGTACTATATCCTCCAGGGTTATGTTTTTTATTGAGGCAAGGCTTCCGCTTATAGGGTGAGCATAAGGGGTTCCTTCCATGGCCATATTCCATATGAGGCGATCGGCCATTTTTGAAGGGTCATCCTTAAGTTGGAGCAGATTGGAGAGCCTTCTTTCCTTTGTCTTCTCTATTTCCTGGAAAGGAAAATCGGGTTCGTAAAAGATCTCGGAAAGTATCTCTAGTAAGTTATTTAATTTTTCTTCTAAACCCGAGATGAGAAGAAGTGAAAAATCCCATCCCGCTGAGCCTTCAAGGTATCCGCCCAATTTCTCCACTTCGAAAATTAACTCCTCTAAGCTTTTCTTTTTGGTTCCCAATGTCAAACCTTCAGCCCATAGATCCGTGAGGCCCTCTTTCCCCTTTGGGTCTTTTTCGGAACCGGCTTTAATTAACATTACCAAGTAGGACAAAGGCGCTTTCCCGTAGGAGAGGGCAAATATTTTGTGGTTTGAATCCAAGTGTATTTCGATTGGGTTAAGGTTTAATTCTCTCATTCTATAAGTCCAAATTTGGCATTCTCTTCAATGGAGATGGATTTCACCATGATGCAGGTCCTATTATCCTCATGAAGGTATTTTTCCGCTACTTGGATCATATCCTCGGCTTTTAAGGATTCGTATTTTTCAAGTATTTCCCAAGATTTTTCAAATCCGTCAAGTTTTATCTCGTAAATTCCTCCCACTAGGCCTCTAAAGAAAAGGCTTTCGAGACTTCTCAAAAAGGAAGCTTTAAGCCTATTTTTTATTTTCTCTAATTCGTTTTCAGTAGGGCCTTTTTCTTTAAAAAGGCGTATCTCCTCTTCTATTTCATTTTCCAAAGAGGAAATGGGAATTCCGGGTTTTTCTATAGCATAAAGGATGAGAAGACCGGGATCCTTGGGCCAAAAAGGAGGAGGATCGGCCACCAGACGCACCTCGGTAGCTTTGCCAGCACGTACAAACTTTTGCCAGAACCTCGAACTTTTTCCTCCCGAAAGGCATTCACATATGCCTAATAAAGGAAAGATGACATCCGAATCTATACCCGGTACATGATACGCCCAAAAGATGGCTTCAAGTTCCACCGGTTTTTTAAACACACTTCTTCTCTCCCCCCTTTGTGGAGGTTCGGGTTCTATTTTGTGAAAGCATTCTTGAGGGGTAAGGTCACCATAGTGTTTGCAAATTAAATCGAGAGCCTTTTCAGGTACCACATCCCCGCATATCACAATGATCATGTTATTAGGAGCATAATGCAGGCGAAAGTATTCTTCACAGTCTTTAAGGCTTAAGTTTCGAAGGTCGTTATCCCATCCGATGATAGGCCAACGATAGGGATGTCTTAAATAGGCTAAGGAAAAAAGTTCTTCTAGAGCTGCTCCATAGGGGGTTGTGGAGATGCGCATCTTTCTTTCGCTTCTCACCACCTCTCTCTCGGTGGAAAAACTCTCTTCATCCAGTTTGAGTTCCTTTAGGCGGTGAGCCTCAAGTTCTATGACCAATTCCAATTGATCACTCGGAACGTTTTCCCAATAGGTGGTGTGGTCTTGAGTGGTGAAGGCATTGACAATCCCACCTCTGGATTGAATAATCTTTGAAAACTCTTCAGGTCCAAGTTTGGAAGTCCCCCTAAACATCATGTGTTCGAAAAGATGGGAGATACCTGTAATTCCAGGTCTTTCGAAGCGTGATCCAGCTTTTACGTGAACCTGATAAGAGAGTATGGGAAGACCGTGATCTTCAAGTATAAGGACTTTTAAACCGTTATCCAGTATGTATCGTCTAAAATTTAAAAGCTCGCGCATGGGATTGAAAGGATATCAAGAAAGGGGTTTGTTGCGCAATGTTCGATTTAAGGCTATTGTAAAATTAAATTTAAGAGGGAGGTAGAAGATGATACCGAAATTTAAAAAAACTGTTTTTTGTATCTTTTTGGCGGTTTTTTGGACTACCTTGGGGTTTTCCCAAAAGACAAATTCCGTTCTTCCTTCTTTAGCCGATCTTGTAGATCAGTTGAAGCCAGTTGTAGTCAACATAAGCACCACTAAAGTGGTGAGGAGTCCCCTTGAGGATTTCTTCAAAGACTTCAGGCGTTTCTTCGGAGATGAATTTGAGAGGTTTTTTCCGCCTACCCCCCAATTTAGAACGAGGAGCTTGGGTTCGGGGTTTATCGTCGACAAGGAGGGGTATATTTTAACAAATAATCACGTGATAGAAGGGGCCGAAGACATTAAGATCAAGCTTTATAACGGCAGAACGTTTGATGCGAAGGTAGTAGGGAGAGATCCTAAAAGTGACATCGCTTTATTGAAGATAAATCCAAAAGGTGAAACCTTGCCCGTAGCTAAACTTGGGGATTCAGATAAATTAAAGGTTGGTGATTGGGTCATAGCCATCGGTAATCCCTTTGGTCTTGAACATACGGTTACCGCGGGCATTGTTAGCGCTAAAGGAAGAGTGATAGGTATGGGGCCTTATGACGATTTTATTCAAACGGATGCCTCCATTAATCCGGGAAATAGTGGTGGTCCACTTTTTAACCTGCAAGGGGAAGTAGTTGGTATCAATACAGCTATTGTAGCAGGTGGCCAGGGCATAGGGTTTGCCATCCCAATAAACATGGCCAAAAACCTCTTACCTCAACTTAAAAAAGGAAAAGTAACTCACGGTTTTTTGGGGGTTTATATTCAGGATCTGACGCCCGAATTGGCAAAACGCTTCGGCTTGAAAGAACCAAAAGGAGTTCTTATAAGTGACATAATGCCCAATTCTCCTGCGGCCAAGGCCGGCTTGAAGAAGGGCGATGTGATCATAAGGTTTAACGATAAGGAGGTGTCCGATAGTTGGGCTTTAAGACGCTTGGTAGCTTCTACACCCCCAAGAGAAAGGGTCAAAATAGAGATCATGAGACAGGGCAAAAATTACACAATTTGGGTGACCTTAGGGGAGTACGAAAAACAGGCCATGTCGATGGAGCAATGGGGGTTTAAGGTCCAGAAAATCCCCCCAGAGGTGAGTAAAGCCGCGGGTACTAACGAAGGAGTTATGATAACGGAAGTTATTACAAATTCGCCTGCGGATCGAGCTGGTTTAAATGCAGGAGATATAATCGTAGAAATCGAACATGAAGAAGTGAATGACCTAAACGATTTCGAACGCTTAATGGAAAAATACGGAAATGACACCACTTTGCTTTTGGGGGTTAAGATCCAAAGAGAAGGATATAGAACCGTCTATGTTTTGCTTGAACGTTAAAGAACTTTGTTTAAAGGATACTCTATTATTCCCACTGCCCCTGCTTCTAACAGTTTTGGGATGAGTTCCCTTACTTGTTTTTCGGATATTACCGTCTCTACTGCCACCCATTCTTTATCGTAAAGATCAGAAATAGTAGGAGCAGTAATACTCGGAAGGATGGCCGTAATTTTCTCTAAATCTTTTTTCTTTACATTCATCTTTAAACCTACCATCGTGCTTGCTTGAAGTGCGCCTTTTAAAAGTCTGGCTATTGCTAAAATCTTGTTTTTTTTCCACGGATCTTCCCAAGCTTTCTGGTTGGCAATTAATTGAGGATAGGTCACCAATATTTCTTCAACTATCCTTAGCCCATTGGCCCTCAAAGTGGCACCTGTTTCGGTGACATCTACGACCGCATCTGCTAACCCCTCTAAAACCTTAGCCTCCGTGGCCCCCCAGGAAAACTCCACTTCAACCTTTATATTTCTTTCGGAAAAATAGCGTTTCGTATAATTCACCAATTCGGTGTATATCTTTTTTCCCTCCAAATCTTCCAAACGTTTGATAGGGGAGTTTTCCGGTACGATCACCACCCATCTTGCTGGCTGTTGGGTTTCCTTGGAATATATGAGATCCTCCACCATTACCACTTTAGAGTCATTTTCCAATATCCAATCCCTTCCAGTAATCCCTGCATCGAGCGTACCGATTTCCACGAACCTTGACATCTCTTGGGGACGAGCTAAAGAGCATCTTATCTCATCATCATCGATATGAGGAAAATAACTCCGGGAGCTGGTAGTTATGTTCCATCCCGCTTTTCGAAATAATTCTATGGTGGATTTTTCAAGGCTTCCTTTAGGAATACCCAATTTTAGATACTTCATCTCATACCTCCTTAACCTTTTGCCCTACTGTTTTTAGCTCTCCGTTTTCTAGTTTACGATAAAAGCAACTCCGATAACCTGTATGGCAAGCACAGCCTCCATGTTGGATCACTTTTAAAAGGAGCGTGTCATTGTCACAATCGACATAAATCTCCTTAACTTCCTGAAAATCACCCGAAGTTTCGCCTTTCACCCATAGCTTTTGTCTGGACCGAGACCAATAAGTCGCTTTACCTGTTTCGAGCGTTTTTTGCCAAGCCTCTTCATTCATAAAGGCTACCATCAGGACTTCCCCTGTATGGTAATCTTGAACCACCACTGGTATAAGTCCTCCTAATTTTTCGAAATCTAATTCTACCGCCATCCTAAACCCTCCATAACGATCGTGATTTCGCCTTTTATTTTTTTCTGTTTTAATTTTTCTATTACCTCTGAAAGTTCGCCTCGGATAAATTCTTCGTGTAACTTGGTCAATTCCCTTGCCAGGGAGACCTTTCTGTCTCCGCAATATTGTAAGAGCTCTTCGAGAGTTTTCAAAAGCCTTCGTGGAGATTCGTAAATAATAATAGTGCCTCTACAACGGGATATCTCTTCTAAACGTTTTTTTCTTTTGCTTCCTTTTGGGGGTAAAAAACCGAAGAAGTAAAAACTGTCTGTTGGGAGTCCTGAAGCGCTAAGAGCTGTGATGGCCGCATTAGGGCCAGGAATGGGGATAATTCGGATGTTTTTTCCGGATGCTGCTTTTACCAATTTGTATCCCGGATCGGAAATGGTGGGGGTTCCTGCCTCAGAAAGAAGAGCAATATGCTTTCCTTTCTCGAGTAGTTTCAGAAGTTCCTGGGTTCGTTTTTCCTCGTTTCCTTCGAAAAAACTCACCGTAGGTTTTTCTATTCCATAGCGGTTAAGCAGTATTTTAACTTTTCTAGTATCTTCCGAAGCAATAAGATCTACTTCTTTTAAAACCCTTATGGCCCTCAACGTTATATCCTCCACGTTTCCTATAGGAGTTGCTACCACATAAAGGATCCCTCTATTTTCCTTTGGCTTCATTCCATAATCGATCCATCTCGTTTAAAGATGCTTTTCGGAGATCTTTTCCTTGTTCTTTTAATTTTTTCTCTATGTAAGAAAAACGCTCAACAAATCGATCGCACGCCTTATGAAGAGCCTCCTCGGCTTGAATGCCGACCAACCTACACAAGTTTACAGTGCTCAAAAGTAGATCCCCGATTTCATGTTCAAGGTTTTCGCCTTTTTCAAAAGCCTCTTTCAACTCCCGAAGTTCCTCTTCGATTTTTTCTAACGCTCCTATGGCCTCTTCCCAGTCAAACCCCACGCTTTGAGCTCGTCGGGTGATCTTTTGAGCCCTTAAAAGAGCCGGCAGTTTCTTTGGAATTCCCGATAACAAGCCTCCTTTTTCCTGTTCCTTTATCTTGTGCCAGTTGTTTTCCACCTCTTGAGAATCCTTCACCTTTAAATCCCCAAACACGTGGGAATGACGCCTAATTATCTTTTGGGCCGTTCCTTTTGCCATCTCTTCCAGATCGAAGATTCCCTTTTCTTGGGCTATATGAGTAAAAAAGAGAATTAGAAACATGAGATCCCCAAGCTCTTCCTTAAGTTCATTCCAGTCTCTTTTATCAATAGCTTCAGCCACTTCATAAGCTTCCTCGATTATAAAAGGCTTCAAGCTTTCAAAGGTTTGCTTCCTATCCCAGGGGCAACCCCCTTCTCCTCTCAAACGATCCAATATGCGCATTAATTCCTCTATAGGCTTCTCCATCAAGAAAATTATACCAAATAATTAAGGAGTTGAGCCTATGGAAGGATTTGGGTATAATAGGTTTTCACATAAATAGGGGAGGGTAGGAATGGCTTATGAACATGACGAACTTGAGAGGATGTTGAAGAGGCTTAAGAGAGATTTCCAACAAAACGTACAACCTGAGTTAAAGAAGCACGCCCATTTTATAAGCAAAAGCGAAAAAGAAAGGATGAAACGCGCGAAAGCGATACGTAAACTCAGAAGGAAAATGAAAAAGATCATTCAAGCGGCTTAGCCACTTTTTCTCTAGAGATGGAAAAGCCAAATAAAAAGGCTTTTTTATTTTTTTCTCCCAAAAAGGAAGGAGAGCATTTTTCTATTGCTTCAAGAAAAGGCTTTTCCTCGAATCCCATCTTATTAATGGCAAAGCCTAAAAGTATCAAATTTGCACCTTTGGGATGATTTATCTTTTGAGCTAATCCAGAAGCATCCACGTGAAATGGCGAGGGATCGGGTGAATTTACGACGGAGATTCCATCTGGTTTAAGGTAAATCTTATTTCTCTCTCCTTCTTCTTTTGAGGTGGCGATAAGAAAATCCGCGCTTCCATAAGGGATAAAGGGGCTGTAAAACTCACCGAGTTTTACTTGTGATATGACTGATCCCCCTCTTTGGGCCATTCCGTGAATTTCACTGGATATTACCGGAATCCCTATAGAGAAAGCCCCTTCGGCTAATATGCGCGTCATAAATATGATTCCCTCTCCTCCTTTGCCGGCGATTACGATCTTGAATTCCATTCAGACCTCCGTGAACGTCAACGCTTGGTTGGGGCATATAAAAGCACATAGACCACAGCCTCTACACAAATCTTGGTGTATAATAGGCCCCTGTTGACCTTTTTCTAAAGCAGGGCACCTACTTTCCGAAACGCAAATCATACAACTTTTGCAATTTTCTTTCCTCAAGAGTTTTAAAATAAAGGTCCGCTTGTGTGTTTCCTTTTCAAAAAGAGGACAAGGCCTTCTTGAGATGACCACTGCAGGAGCTTCCTTTTCTTGACTGAAAGCATAAGCCTCTTTTAAACTCCTTTCCATTTCTGGAAAATCGAAGGGATCGACCACCTTGATAAACTCCACTCCACAACCTTTTATAACTTCTTCCAATTCCACCTTTCTAAGATTCTTTGGAGGGTTAGAAGGCGTAGGTTGCCCCCCTGTCATGGCAGTTGTAGCATTATCTAAAATCACAAGGACGAAGGCTGCTTTTTTATTGACAGCGTCTATCAAAGCGGGGATACAAGCGTGAAAGAAGGTGGAATCCCCTACCGTGGCACAAATTGGAGGTATTTTTTGCCCGGCGTTCTTAAGAGCAAGGTAAAATCCCTCGGCCAAAGAAACACCAGCTCCCATGCAAAGGAAGGCATCCACCGCCTCCATTTCAAGCCCCAAGCTGTAACATCCTATATCACTTGGAAAAAATCCCTGAGGAAAAGCTTTTTTGATGGCCCAAAAGGCAGCCCTATGGGGACAACCAGAACATAACCTTGGTGGTGAACCCTCCTTAAGGTCGTTTATCTTCTCGAAGGGAAAGTTTCCTAACAGAAGATGAAGGGCTCTAAGGATACTCTCCGGCTTCAATTCCCCTTGAGAAGGCACTGTTCCGTCAAGTCGACCTCTTGTCTTTTCTCTATGCGAAATCTGTAATTCTATTACTGGATAGGTCTCCTCCAAAACGAGTATTTCCTCATAAGATGATAACTCATCATTAAGCGAAGGCGATAAAGGGAAAGGGCGGTCCACTTTGTAAATGTCAAGAGAACCTTTAAGCCCCAATGATTTTAAAACGTCCATCAAAAGGGCAAAGGGAAAACCAGAAGAAACTACAGCTTTTTTTGCTCCATTAAAACTTATCCTTTTGAAACCATTTTCTTTTTGGATGGATCGAAGCTTTTCGTTAAGTTCTTTGTGTAAAACGTAACGCCGTCTTGGAAGAGCTGCCCAATGGCAGAGGTCTTTTTCGAAAGAAAGCTTTTTAAGGTTTGGTTTCAATTCTTCTTCCAAGAGAATCCCCTGACGAGCATGACAAACCCAAGAAGTAGGACGTAACATCACAGGTATCCGGTATCGTTCCGATAGTTCAAGGGCCTCTTTTATCATATCCATCGCCTCTTTGGGGCTTGAGGGATCAAAGACGGGTATTTTGGCGAACATGGCCAGGAATCTACTATCTTGTTCCGTTTGAGAACTATAAGGTCCTGGATCATCGGCACTTATAAGGAGGAACCCGCCTTTAACCCCCGTATAGGCGGCGCTCATGAGAGGGTCAAGCGCCACATTAAGGCCTACCTGCTTCATTGAGACCGCCGACCTTCCCCCAAGCCAACTGTGAGCCAAAGCCAATTCAAAAGCCACCTTCTCGTTAATAGCCCATTGGGCGAAGATGCCGAGTTCGTACTGTTCGTTAAATTTGATCACCGCTTCCAATATCTCAGAAGCAGGCGTCCCCGGATAAGAGGTGACAAAACTAACTCCTTCCTTTAAAAGCCCCCAGGCTATGGCTTCATTCCCTAAAAAAACCCTTCTGATCACTACTCACTTACTCCATATTTCTTCTTCAAAAATTCGAGTCCTACTTGAGGATACAAAGCATAAAGGAGAACATCCCCTCTGTTTTTCGCCAATTCCTTTGTCGCCTCTTTGGCTTTTTCCATTTCCGATTCAAGTATATCAGCAGGCCTACAATCGATGGGGGTTTCTCCTCGAGGATAACCCTTTAAGGCCAGTTTCTGAACCTCAGGGTTTACGGGGGCAGGTGGTCGACCATAAAGCCCATAGAAGTAATCCTTTGTTTGTTGGGTTATCATCTTGTACCTACCAAACAGAACGTTTAAAACCGCTTGAACCCCCACAATTTGGCTTGTGGGCGTTACCAGGGGAGGATACCCCATATCAGCCCTAGTGCGAGGGATCTCCTCAAAAACTTCTGGTAGCCTGTGTAAGGCATTGGCCTCTTTAAGTTGAGCTATAAGGTTTGTGATCATGCCTCCTGGAATCTGATGTTCCAAGGCCTGTACATCAATTACAGCAAATTTTGCCATCTCCAGGAACTCTTTGTATTTTTCTTTCAATACCTCATCCAGATGCTCGCTTATTTCAATTAGACTATGTAAGTCCAAACCGGTATCGCGTTCGGTGCCATAAAGGGTCACAACTATTGGTTCTACTGCAGGTTGAGAAGAACGCAAAGCCAAAGGAGCAAGAGCACAGTCTACTACATCTACACCGGCCTCAGCAGCTTTAAGGTAAGTCATCGATCCAAACCCTGTGGTGTAATGAGTGTGAAGCTGAACAGGTATGTCTAACACTCTTTTTAATCCTTTTACAAGTTCATATGCATCATATGGTGAAAGAAGTCCTGCCATATCCTTTATACAAATACTATCCGCTCCCATTTCTTGAAGAATTTTTGCTTTGTTGAGGTAATAATCGAGATTAAAAATCGGACCTCCAAGTCGTTTTTCCGTAAGTGAGTAGCAAATGACCGCCTGTGCATGCTTACCGCATTTTTTAACCGTCTCAATAGAGGTTTTGAGGTTTCTTTCATCATTCAAAGCATCAAAAATCCTAAAGATATCAATCCCGCTTTCCGCTGCTTCTTCAATAAAGGCTATCACCACATCGTCGGGGTAATTCCTATAACCTACCAAGTTTTGTCCTCTTAAAAGCATTTGCAATTTGGTATTAGGCATGAGCTTTCTCAGCGTCCTCAACCTCTCCCAAGGGTCTTCATTGAGATATCTGATGCACACATCGTAAGTAGCTCCTCCCCACACTTCCATCGAGTGGAAACCGATTTTATCCATTTTGGGGGCTATGGGGATCATATCCTCGGTTTTTAGCCTTGTGGCTATAGTAGATTGATGACCATCCCGAAAGGTAGTGTCCGTTATAAGGAGAGGATTTTTAGCCATTTTTACCTCCTTTGTTTAATTATTTTTAAACTTAAGTCGGCTTGGGAGAATATACCATAAAGGCCTACTGGATAGAAGAACATAAAACCCATTGAAATTTTGCGGTTTTATAAATTATAGTTTTTTTGTAAAAATGGGGATGTAGCTCAGGGGGAGAGCATCACGTTCGCAACGTGAGGGTCGGGGGTTCGAATCCCCCCATCTCCACCATTCTTAAGGAAGTATTCTCCCATATCGTTGTAAACCTTGGGGAACCCACCAGCGGATGAAATTATAAGTGATACCTGCGGGGGCAGGTTCGATCCCACGAAAACGAGCGTGGATGGCTGTAAGAGCATAAGGTATATAGAGGAAGGCGTAAGGTTGGTCTTCGGCAAGGATTTGTTGAAAGCGGTAGTAAAGTTTTTTTCGCTTTTCTTGATCGAAAGTTTTCCTCGCTTCAACAAGGATTCGATCTACTTCTGGATTTTGGTAGGATATAAAATTCAACTCTTTAGGACCAGTCTTAGAAGAATGCCATATGTCGTACTGATCAGGATCGACCCCCGTAGACCATCCCAATATGACTGCCTCAAATCTTCTCTTATCCACATATTCGTTTATAAAGGTAGCCCATTCGAGAACCCGTATGCGCATTTGAATGCCGATCTGCTTAAGACGCCATTGAATCAGTTCGGCTGTTTTTAATCGGGCCAAATTGCCCCAGTTTACAAGCACCGTAAAACGGAAGGGTTCTCCATCTTTATCTAAGATTCCGTCACCATTGCTATCTTTCCATCCTGCCTCTTCCAGTAGTTTTTTGGCCCTTTGCGGATCGTAAGGATAGGGTTTTACATCAGTGTTGTAATACCAAGTACCAGGTTTATAAGGACCATTCGCCACAATCCCGAGGCCAAAAAGTATAACTTTAACGATCTCCTCTCGGTTTATGGCATAACTTATGGCCTGTCTCACCCTTTTGTCCCTAAAGAAAGGATGACGCAAATTGAAGCCCAAATAGGTGTAAGCGAAGGGAAGATATTTGTATTTGTTAAAGTTTTTCTCGAAAAAAGGAGTTGAGGTCTGACGAGCATATTGAAGGGGAGTTAAACTCATCCAATCGAGACTTCCTGCCTTTAGTTCCATGAACATGGTGGACGGATCAGGTATTATCTTGTAGATGACCTGATCTATATAAGGCCTGCCCTCGAAATATTGAGGATTTGCTTGAAGGATAATATGTTGTCCAGTTTTCCATTGAACAAACCTATAGGGACCTGTTCCAATCGGGTTTCGCCCCAAGGAGCTTTGGGTTATATCCTTTCCTTCCAAAAGATGCCTCGGTAATACCACCAGGTTACCCCAACTTGAAAGCCCTGGGGCGAATGGTTCTTTGTAAATTACCCTAAGGGTATAGGCATCTAATACCTGGACTTCCTTTACCTCTTCAAAATCCCCGGAATAGGGAGTGGGGGTTTTAGGATCTATGATGGTTTTGTAACCATACCACACATCCCATGCCGTAAAGGGTTTTCCATCGTGCCATTTCGCGTTTCGCCTGAGGTAAAAAGTGATGGTTTTACCATCAGCACTTATGGTCCATTTTTCGGCTAGGTCTCCGACGATTTGAAGGTCTTTGTCATACTTTACAAGTCCATTGTAAATCAGGCTACAGACCTCATGGGAAGCGCTATCTGAAGCAAGCATGGGAATTAGTATGCTTGCATCACCAATAGATCCAATTACTATCGTATCACCATAGGTGGGTTTTTCTTGACCCGAAGAAAAGAGGGGGAAAAATAGCAAAAAGCACAAAAGAAACAACCTTTTCATATTTCTTTCCAATATATACGATACCTTTTGTAGGGCCTTCCGCCCAGGCTTTCGATGGCCTTTTGCATAAGATGGTTATCCTCAAGGATCCACGAAAGTTCCGCCCTTCGATAGCCCAACTGCCAGCCCCTTTTGAAGACCTCCAGATATAAAAGCGTATCTATACCTTTCAATCGATATTTAGGCCTTATTCCAAAAAGGGGTATCCTTATTTCCTTTATTCTACTCTTTATCCAAAGGGCTCTGAGAATACCCCATGGAGTAAGTCTCCCCTTTAAAACCTTCAGGACGTGGTTATAATTAGGGAGAGCTAAAATGAAACCTGCGGGTTCCCCCTTATACTCGGCAAAAAGGGCTAACGAAGGTACGAGGACGGATTTCAATACTTTTGCGAAATATGAAACCTCCTTTTCCGACATAGGTACAAAACCCCAATTTTGAGCCCACGCTTCATTATAAATCGTTAGAAACTTTCTTATCTCTTTTTGAATGTTTTTAGGATCAATACTTCTTATTCTTACCTCCGGAATCTTCGATCTCACTCTGGAGGCTATTCTCTCGAGTCTTTCTGGAAGCAAACCATCACCCATTAAAAGGTTTGCCAGAAGGTCTTTTGCCTTTTTTAGCCCTACAGCTTCTAAAAGTTCCTGATAAAAAGGTGGGTTATGAGGCATCATGATATAGGGAGGCATAGAAAAGCCCTCTACCAAAAGGCCACATTCGTAATTGGTCGACGGATTCATAGGACCTATGATTTCCTTAATGCCCTTTTTTCGGAGATGATCTTCAACCCTTTCGAAAAGGGCGATCGTTATTTCTTTTGCATTTACAGATTCAAAAAAGCCAAAATACCCAGTGGGTTTTTGATGATAGGCGATAAAGTTCTTATCCACAATGGCTGCAACCCTTCCTAAAATTTTCTTTCCTTCAATTGCCACAAATGCAGCAATTTCCGAATGTTCGCAAAATGGGTGTTTCCCAGTAAAAAAGGAAGCTACCTCACTCTTGAGCGGAGGAACCCAGAGTGGGTCATTTTTATAAAGGCAAAATGGTAAATCCACAAAGGCTTTGAGCCTTTTTTTATCGTCTTTTACTTCCTCTACCCTTAGAGACATTCTATATTACTCCCAATTCTTTACCCGCTTTCTCAAAAGCCCAAAGAATCTTATCGAGATGTTCATCCGTGTGAGTAGCCATGAAACTCGTCCTTATAAGTTCCCTACCCGGAGGCGTGGCTGGAGGAAGCACTGGATTGGCAAATACCCCATATGTCTCCAGCAGTCCGCACATCTTAAAAGTCCTTTCTATACCGCCGATTATGATGGGGATTATGGGGGTTTGGCTGTTTCCCGTATCAAAACCCAGACGTTTGAATCCTTCGAGCATTTTTTTTGTATTTCTCCAAAGTCTTTCTCTTAATTCGGGTTCTTCTTCTATCACATCCAAAGCGGCACTTGCGGCTGCTGCCAAAGGAGGGGCAATGGCGGCGGAAAAGATCAGAGGTCGAGCGAAGTGCTTTATGTACTCTATGACCTTCTTCGGACCCACTACAAACCCTCCAATAGTGGCCAAGCTCTTAGAGTAGGTGCCCATTATGAGATCCACCTCATCTTCGACCCCGAAATGTTCTGCTGTACCTCGCCCACTCTTCCCCAATACGCCTATCCCATGGGCATCATCTACCATAAGCCTCGCACCATAGCGCCTACAGACTCGAATTATTTCGGGCAATGGGGCTATATCGCCCTCCATGCTGAAGACCCCGTCCACAATTACCAATTTTCCCACATCAGGAGGCAGACTTTTTAAAACTCGTTCCAAGTCCTCCACATCGTTGTGTTTAAATCGCTTTACTTGACACATGGCAAGCCTACAAGCATCGATTATTGAAGCGTGATCGTATTTATCCAATATGGCCACATCTCTTCTCCCCAGAAGGGCCGATATTATGCCGAGGTTTGTCTGATAACCGGTGGCGAATACTAAAGCCGCTTCTTTACGGAAAAAGCGGGCAAGTTTTCCCTCTAATTCCTCAATTATGTCCAGATTCCCATTCAGAAACCTTGAACCAGCACATCCTGTTCCGTATTTTTCAATTGCCTTTATAGCGGCTTCTTTTACCCTTGGGTGACTGGTTAAGCCCAAATAATTGTTCGAACCCGCCATGATTAGCTTTCTGCCTTTCACAATAACCTCCGGCCCTTGCGCTGATTCGATTACTCGAAACAGAAAATATAAACCCGCCTTTTTGGCCTCTTCTGCCTCTTTCCAATTGAAACACCTCTCAAAAAGGTCCATCTTTTTCCTCCTTTTAAAGCCATCCTTGTGCTTTATACCAATTTATGGTTAATGAAAGCCCTTCCTTTAAATCATACTTGGGTTCAAATCCTAAAACTTTTTTGGCCTTCGAGATGTCGCATAACCAAGCTTCTTGTAAGGACTCGCTTAGCTTATTCCAGTTAAAAGGCATAGGCTTACCCTTTAATCGTCCCATCATTTCACACAATAAAGCGACGCCTTTCGCTATCACCGGAGGAACCCTAATCTTTATGTAGTTCACCTCCAATATAGAAGCTACTATATCCGCCAATTGGTGCAACGAATAAGTTTCTCCATCCGAAATAAGGAAAACCTCTCCGCTTTTCACCTCTTTCTTAAGGCACAAAAGAAGGGCCTCAACTAGATCTTCTACGTAACACAAACTCAACCACTGTTCATCCCTTAAAAGAGGTAGGAATCTTTTTTGAATCAGTTTGAAAAAATATAACATATACTCGTCCTTGGGCCCATAAACTATACTTGGCCTTAAGATTATTACTCTGAAAAGGGAAGTATATCTTTGAAGCTTTTCTTCGGCTTTGAGCTTGCTTAATCCGTAAGGAGATACAGGATGAGGTGGATCGTCTTCTTTAAGAGGCCGATTTTTTGTAGTAGGTCCTTGAGCAGAGAGACTTGATAGGAAAATGAATTTTCCACAAAAATCGTCTTCTAGAAGCCTTTTTATCAAAAGTTCCGTTCCCTTCTCATTTACCCTGAAATAATCTTCATCACGAACGGCTTTTGTTAAAGCCGCCAGGTGAAATACACTATCAAACCCCTTAAGTTCGGGAAGGTTTCCCTTTAAGTCTCCCCATAAGGGTTTTACCCCGTGGGGCAAGTCTTTTTGAAGATTTCTTAACAATCCAAAAACATCATATCCTTCTTTAAGGAGTCTGTGACACAGATGGAATCCTATAAACCCTGTAGCTCCAGTGACAAGGATTTTTTTCATTTTTGTTTCTTATATGGGTATGTAACCCCTCTTGAAGAGATACTCTGCGTTTAAAACAGCCGCCCCGGCTGCTCCTCGAATGGTATTGTGGCTCAAAAGGAAAAACTTAAAATCCAGAACCTTGCAAGGCCTTAACCGACCCACCACACAGGCCATTCCCCGTTCCACATCTCTATCCTTTAAAGGTTGAGGTCTGTCGGGTTCCGAGCGGTATATTATGGGCCTTTTGGGAGCGCTTGGAAGTTCTAATTCCTTGAGGGGATTAAAGCTTTCCCATACTTTTATGATTTCTTCGAAATTTTTCGGTTTCTTTTCCAGTTCAACGCTTACACTTTCCAGATGACCATCCCTCACGTTTACCCTAGTACATGAAGCACTTACTTTTATTTCTGCAGGTATAAAGTTATTCCCATCAAACTCTCCCAAAATCTTAAGACTCTCGGTCTCGATCTTCTCTTCCTCTCCGGAGATGAAGGGAATCACATTATCAAGAATATCCAAAGAGGCCACGCCTGGGTAACCAGCTCCGCTTAGGGCTTGTAAAGTGGTGAGAATTACCCTTTTTAACCCAAAGGCCTCTTTTAAGGGGGCAAGCGCCATCACCAGACCTATGGTTGAACAATTGGGATTTGTCACTATATACCCACCCTTGGACCACTTTTTTCGTTGTAATGCGATAACCTCTATATGGTCAGGGTTAACCTCCGGGACCAAAAGGGGCACATCGGGATCCATCCGGTGGTTTCTCGCATTGGAAATCACTATATAACCCTCTTCCGCGAACTCCTCTTCGATTGGGCCCGCAACCGAGGCATCAAGAGCGGAAAAAACCACCTTACAATCCAGATTAGGAACGCATTCCTTTACCTCCAACTTTCCTACTGCTTCTGGTATTTCCCCCTCTATTTTCCACCTTCCCGAAACAGCTTCTTTATAGGTCTGTTTAGCGCTTCTTTCCGAAGCCGCAACTTCGGTAATTTCAAACCAAGGGTGGTTAGAAAGAAGTTGAACGAATCTCTGTCCCACAACCCCCGTGGCTCCTAATATGCCAACCTTTATTTTCCCCATGTTTCCTCCTTTACCAAAGGATCTTCCCTATCCTTAGCCATCTTATTTTTTGAAAAATGTTTTCGGCTTTGCCGTTCCATGACCAGTATATGATAAGCGCTTTGCCCAATATGTTTGATTTTGGCACAAACCCCCAATAACGACTATCCATACTGTTGTCTCGGTTATCTCCAAGTACGAAATAATGCCCTTTAGGTACGGTAACAGGTCCGAAGTTACCCCTTAAAAGATCGTTTTCACTCCAGACCCCCCAAGGGTCTTGGAGGGGAGTTCCGTTTATATAAACGGTCCGGCCGGTTATCTGAACAGTTTCACCAGGTAAGGCTATTAACCTTTTTATGAAATCCTTTTTGGGATCACGAGGATATACGAACACTATAATGTCACCCCTTTTAGGAGAGGAGTATTCAAGTAGGTATTTACCCACTAAAGGGATCCTTATTCCATAGGCGCATTTAAGGACTAATAAATGATCACCTACAATAAGGGTAGGTTCCATCGAACCCGAAGGGATTTTATAAGCTTGTACGAAGAAAGCCCTTATAAAAAGGGCTATTAAAACGGCTACGAGAATCCCTTTGAGTTCTTCTTTTGTTCTTCTTTGTATCATCGGTTTTTCTCCTCGTAAGGCCTAATTTCTTTTATCCCTTCATTTTTCAGGAGCTCTTTTATCTTCTGAACTTCTTCATTTTGAGCTCGAATAATTACTCTATACCATAACGTGCCCTTTATCTCTGTTTTTTGGATCTCTGCCTTTATTCCTTTTGAAAGTAGCTTTTGAGCAAACTTTTGGGCATTTTCCATCTCTTTAAAAGAGGCTACTTGAAATGAAAACCCTCCCGTTTTCCCTGTGGGAGAGGGTGCTTCCGAAAGAAGTCGTTGAGTTTCGGGTGTTGGAGCCTCTTTTTTAGGTCCTTCTTTAGATTTTTGCTCGGTTTCTTCTTTGGGTTTTCCTTTAGGTTCTTCTTGTTCTTGAAGACGCTGATAAAAAGTGAGGGGGGCTTCTGCTTGGGTTTGGTTGTCTTGTGGTTTTGAAGGAGGTTGAAGGGTCTCTTCGGGGACTTCTTCAAATAAGGGCCTTTTGGTCATTTCGGGAGGTTTGGAAGTTTCCTTTTTGGACGTGTTGATCCCTAAGAGAAACCCTCCCAAGAAGGCCAAAAAAAGTCCTACGATAAATAATACTCTTTTGCGTTGTCGTTTTTTTTGCAGCTCGCTTCTCTTTAAAAGTTCTTCCATCACATTTCCTCTGGGGCTTGGACCCCCAAAATCTCTAAACCGTTGCGTAGGACTTCTTTAACCCCCCATACCAGGATTAAGCGCGCATTTCTTAAGGGTTCACTTTCGTTTAAGACGCGGTGCTTATTATAGTAACTATGGAAGGTTTTTGCTAAGGAAAGAAGGTAGGTGGAGAGTATATGAGGTTCAAAAGCTGAACTTGCATCATTTAGAATCTCAGGGAAAATCCCCACATTTTTGGCCAAACTCCTCTCCTCCGGTAAAGAAAGTAAAGAAAGATCCGTCTTCCAAGGATCGGGGGGGTTTAATCCCTTTTCTTGGGCTTTTTTGAATATGCTTGAGATTCTCGCGTGCGCATATTGAACGTAATAAACCGGATTCTCCTCACTTTGAGCCTTTGCTAATTCCAGATCGAAATCCAAGGGGCTATCTACCCTTCTTAAAAGCAAGAAGAACCTTGTGGCATCCACACCTACCTCTTTTATCACATCCCTTAACGCGTCAAACTCCCCGGCTCTTGTGGACATTGAAACTCTTTTGCCCTTTCTCAAGAGATTTACAAGTTGAACCAATATGATTTTTAACTTTTCCTTGGGAAAACCCATCGCTTCGATAGCTGCTTCAAGCCGCTTTATATACCCATGGTGATCTGCTCCCCATATGTTTATCAAAAGATCATATCCCCTAAGGATTTTTTGCCGATGGTAAGCTATATCTGAGGCAAAATAAGTCTTAGTTCCTTGGGCTCTTATAACGACCCTGTCCTTTTCATCGCCAAAAAGACTACTTTTAAACCATATGGCTCCATCCTTTTCGTAAAGCAGTCCCTTTTTCTCCAGTTCCTTTAATGCGTTTTCCACTTGACCTTCCCGGTAAAGAAAAGCCTCACTTACAAAGTTGTCAAACTTCACCCGGAAGGCCTCCAGTTCTTCCTTTATCCATTGCATGATTATATTTTGGGCCTCAAAAGAGGAGATCTTTAAAGCTTCTTCTCTTGGGAGTTTTAAAAGTTCTCCATTATATTTTTCGATCAGCTTCTTAGCTACATCAAAAATATATTCTCCCCTATACCCGTCTTCTGGAAAATCTGTTCTGACCCCTAAAAGCTCTCCATAGCGAGCAAAAACCGACTCTCCTAAAAGTTCCATCTGCTTACCTACGTCATTTATGTAAAATTCTCTTTCCACCTGCCAGCCCGTCCATTCGAGGAGCCTCGAAAGGGAATCGCCAAAAGCCGCTATTCTTCCATGGCCTATATGAAGAGGACCAGTAGGGTTTGCGCTTACAAACTCCACAAGAACCCTTCTTCCAGAGGGGGCCTTGCGGCCATATTCGCGTCCTTTAATACAAGCTTCCTTTACGGTTTCAAACCACACTTCATTCTTCACATAAAAGTTTAAGAAACCGCCTCCCGCTACCTCCACCTTTTCTAAAGCTTCTTCTTGCGGGAGGTTTTCCAAAATTTTTTGGGCCAAATTTAACGGATTGTTCTTAAAGAGCGTTCCCAAAACAAAGGCCGCATTTGTGGCGTAATCCCCAAATCTTTCGTTAGTTGGATATTCCACTGAAAACGAAACCTCTTCTTTGGTGATCTTCCCGAGTGCTTCCTTTATCAGTGCACTTATCCTCTCCCTCATCTTACAAGCTCCCCGTAAAGGTTAGGTTTTCGATCCATTAAAAGGTACCAATCCCTTTTGGCCCTTTTGGCTTCGTCAAGGTTCAACTCGGCCAAAAGGATTCCCTCCTCAAGGCCTGCTGGTTCGCCTATGAGTTCTCCTTCTGGATCCAAAAAGAAGCTCATCCCATAAAAATGTTGAAACTCCTCTTTACCCACCCGGTTAACCCTGACCACAAAAAAGCCATTACAGATGGCATGCCCGGCCATGAGTTTAAGCCATCTCTGTTGAGTTCGAAAGGCACAAGCTGTGGGAGCAAAAAGGATCTCCGCTCCTTTTAAAGCCAAAATCCGTGGTCCTTCAGGGAACAAATTATCCCACGAAAGTTGTATGCCGAATTTTAAACCCTCTGTTTCAAACACGGGAAAATCAGTGCCTGAGGCAAAATAACTTTTTTCTTCCCATAAGGGGATATCGGGAAGGTGAACCTTACGATAAACCCCTACTAGTGAACCTCGAGAGGATATAACGGCCACCGAATTGAAATACCCTTTTTCTCCTTTTTCAAAAAAGGGAACCAAAAGGATGACTCCTTCTTCCTTGGCAAAAGAACACATTTCTCCTATCAATTGCCCTTCCAAAGGTTCTGCTAATTGAAAGGCATTTTCGTCCACCTTAGCGGGAAACCAGGGATAAGGGAAAAGCTCGGGGAAACAGAGGATCTGAGCTCCCTTTTCTACGGCGCTTTTTGCAAACTTTAAGGCCTTCTCTAATGTTTCATCCCTTTTTAAAGAAGGACTGATCTGGATTGCACTGATTTTTACCTTCATGGCCTTAGTGTTAAAATTTTCTCAAAAAATTTGAGGATGGAAAAGTGATAAAGGGCGTGGGGATCGATTTGGTTATGACAAAACGCATAAGGAAGCTTGTAAAAAGATGGGGCGATAGGTTCTTAAGAAGGGTTTTTACCCCTAACGAGAGAAAAGAATTAAAGACCTCACCTTATCCTTATGAGAGCCTAGCGGGAAAATTTGCTGCGAAAGAGGCCTTCCTTAAGGCCTTAGGGAAGGGTCTTTTTGAAATTCCCTTTTTGGAGATTGAAGTCCTAAAGGAGGAAAAGGGCAAACCCTTCATCTCCTTGTATGGAAAGGCCAAGCAAATGGCTCAGGAAATAAATATAAAAAATATACATCTCTCCATCTCCCACGATGGAGGAATAGCAGTAGCCTTTGTCATTTTGGAGGTAAGCGATGAAGCTCGTTACTCGAGAAGAAATGAGGGAACTTGATCGAAGGACTATAGAGGAGATTGGTATTTTAGGGCTCGTTCTTATGGAGAATGCGGGAAGGGGTACAGCTCAAATCATAAAGAAAAAATTTGAACCAGAAAAAAAGAAGGTGGCCATTTTTTGTGGAAGGGGCAACAATGGAGGGGATGGTCTTGTGGTTGCCAGATACCTTAAAAACTGGGGATGGTCGGTGAAGGTTTATCTTCTCTCCGAAAAGGAGAAAATCACCGGAGATGCCAAGGTCAATCTGGAAGTCTGGCTTAAAATGGGAGGAGAATTAAAAGAGATAATAAGTGCAGAAGACCTTCACTCGATTAAAGAAGAAATTGAAAGATTTGACCTAATAGTTGATGCCCTTTTGGGGACCGGACTTAAGGATGAGGTCAAGGGAATCTCAAAAGAAGCAATACAATTAATAAACGCTTTGGGGAAACCCGTTATTGCACTCGATGTCCCTTCAGGGATTGATGCCACAAGCGGAAGGGTCCTCGGAGTAGCGGTTAAAGCCACTTTAACGGCTACTTTTGGTCTTCCCAAGATAGGACTGCTTATTCATCCCGGCCTCGAATATACAGGTGAGCTTTTTGTGGTTGACATTTCCATACCCCAGGTTCTTGTAGAAGAGATGAACTTAAAACACACCTTGCTCGATCCTCAGGAGCTTGACCTTTCGCCTTTAAAGCCAAGACCTCTCGATACGCACAAAATGACTTATGGTCATCTTTTAATAATCGCTGGTTCAGTGGGAAAAACGGGAGCAGCCGCCATGGCAGGTGAAGCGGCCTTAAAAATGGGAACGGGGCTTGTGACTTTAGGTGTTCCTAAAAGCCTTAACCCCATCTTGGAGGTTAAACTCACCGAAGTTATGACCTATCCCTTATCGGATAAGGAAGGGGTATTTTCAGAAGAAGCTTTGAAAGAGGTATTAGAGATCCTTCCTGGAAAGAGTGCCCTTGCCATTGGTCCTGGTATAGGAACGGAAGGCGGAGCGAAGAGGCTCACTTTAGAACTCTTAAAACTTTCCCAAGTTCCGATCCTAATAGATGCCGATGGGATAAACTGTTTGGTAGGAGAACTTGAAGTTTTAAAATCAAAAAAGGCCCCAGTGATATTGACCCCACATCCAGGAGAGATGGCGAGGCTTCTCGGGATAACTTCTAAGGAGGTTCAGACTCAAAGGATTGAACTTTCAAGGGAATTTGCCGAAAAATATGGGGTCATCCTTGTCCTTAAGGGATCAAGGACGGTAATAGCTGAGCCCGGGGGGCGTGTGTTTATAAACCCCACCGGCAATCCTGGCATGGCTTCCGGAGGAACCGGGGACATACTGACGGGTATGATAGGAGGGCTTTTGGCCCAAGGGATGAATCCCCTTGAGGCAGCCAAGCTTGGGGTTTACCTTCATGGGCTATCAGGGGATCTTGCCAAGGAGGAAAGAGGGGAAGTTTGTCTTGTGGCAACAGATCTATTGAAATACCTTCCTCAAGCCATAAGAGAGGTCCTAAAGGGAGATGTTGCGCATATTAAGCAAGAGCCCCAGTGAGACGAAAAATTGGGGAAAGAGGCTTTCAGAATTATTAAGAGGGGATGAGGTAATAGCCCTTTCGGGGGATTTGGGTTCGGGAAAGACCACCTTTGTTAAGGGATTGGCTTTGGGATTAGGGGTGAGTGAGGAATATATTGGAAGCCCAAGCTTTACGATCCTCAACGAATATCAAGGCCGTTTGCCTCTTTTTCATTTTGATTTTTATAGACTCGAAGACCTTCAGGATCTTGAGGGGGTGGGTTTTTGGGATTATTTAGGGCAAGGGGTTGTGGTAGTGGAATGGGCTTCAAAAATCCCCATGGCTATACCCGAAGAGGCCCTGTGGATACATTTCGATTTTTGGGATTCCGAAAAAAGATATTTGAGCTTTGAAGGTAAAAAGGGAAGGGGAAAAGAACTCGTTGAAGGATTGTCCCTTAGGTCTTATAATCAATCCCAATTCTGAGGGGGGAAACAAAATGGCTTTAATCGTTCAAAAATACGGGGGTACGTCAGTGGCCAATTTGGAAAGGTTGAAAAATGTGGCCCGAAGGGTCATTAAAACCCGCGAGCAGGGTAACGATGTGGTGGTAGTTGTTTCGGCCATGGCGGGTCATACCGACCAGCTGCTCCAACTGGCCTATCAAGCTTCTTCTAATCCCTCAGAAAGGGAAGTGGATGTAATTTTAGCCACTGGTGAACAGATAAGTTCGGCCCTTTTGGCCATAATCTTGAGGGATATGGGGTTCCGAGCCAAAAGCTATTTAGGGCATCAAGTTAGAATTGTTACCGATAACGTCTTTGGGAAAGCCAGGATAAAAACGGTAGAATCGTGGCGTTTGTTAAAGGATTTGAAAGAAGGCATCATACCGGTAGTCGCTGGATTTCAAGGGGTTGATGAGGAAGGTAATATCACCACCTTGGGAAGAGGAGGATCAGACACCACTGCAGTAGCCTTGGCGGTGGCTTTAAGGGCGGATATGTGTGAAATTTACACAGATGTGGATGGGGTATATACTACGGATCCCAACATTTGTGAGAAGGCGCGTAAGTTAAAAAGAATAAGTTATGAAGAGATGCTCGAAATGGCAAGTTTGGGAGCTAAAGTGCTTCAATTTCGCTCGGTGGAATTTGCGGCCAAATACAAAATACCTATTCACGTAAGGTCCTCTTTTACCGAGGATGAAGGTACTATAGTATGTGAGGAGGCAAGTGATATGGAAAAGGCTTTAGTCTCAGGGATAACCTACGATCGAAACCAATCACGGATCGAATTGGTAAAAGTCCCTGATAAACCAGGGGTAGCAGCCCGGCTTTTTGAAGCCTTAAGCGATGCTTCTATCATCGTTGACATGATCATACAGACCTCAAGTTACGAAGGACCTTATGCTAATTTGGCTTTTACGGTATCAAGAAGCGATTTTAACAAGGCTTTGGAGATAAGCAAAAAAATAGCTCAAGAATTGGGAGCACAGGATGTGCTTTATGAGGAACACGTGGCCAAAGTTTCAATCGTGGGGTTAGGCATGCGGAGCCAACCTGGTGTGGCCTTTAAGGCCTTTAAAGCTTTAGCCGATGAGGGAATCAACATAAAGATGATTTCAACCTCAGAGATTAAGATCTCCTGCATCATCGATCCGAAATATACTGAGTTGGCGGTAAGGGCCTTACACGATGCTTTTGGTTTGGAGAAGGAAGCGTGAGGGAAGTAAGATTATACGATACTACCCTAAGAGATGGGGCTCAAGCGGAGGATGTCTCCTTTTCGTTGGAGGACAAACTTAGGATAACCCAAAAATTGGATGAACTGGGCATCCATTATTTAGAAGGAGGATGGCCGGCTTCAAATCCTAAAGATCTTTATTACTTTAAAGAGGTTAAAAAGCTTAACTTGAAAAGGACAAAAGTTGTAGCTTTTGGTTCAACCGCTCGTAAGGGATTACATCCTTCCGAGGACCAAAACATAATACAACTTCTTGAGGCCCAAACCGAAGTGGTTACCCTATTTGGAAAGTCGTGGGATAAACACGTACTTGAAGCCTTAGAGACTACGCTCGATGAGAACATAGAGTTGATAAAGAATTCGGTAGCCTATCTGAAGGAAAAGGGGAAAGAAGTAATCTATGACGCAGAACACTTCTTCGACGGTTTTAAAAACAATAAGGAGTACGCCCTAGCTACCCTTAGAGCAGCCGAAGAGGCAGGAGCTGATGTTTTGGTACTCTGCGATACCAATGGGGGGACTTTGCCTTATGAACTTGTGGAGATAATAAGAGAAACCAAAAAATTCGTTAAAAAGCCTTTGGGCATTCACTGTCATAATGATTCTGGGGTAGCAGTAGCCAATTCTCTTCTGGCAGTGAAAGAAGGAATTGTTCACGTACAGGGGACAATAAACGGCTATGGCGAAAGGTGTGGTAATGCTGATTTATGTGCCGTAATACCCAATTTAGAACTCAAGATGGGGATAAAATGTTTGCCCGAGGGCAATTTAAGGAAATTAAAGGAGATCTCGAGGTTTGTGAGTGAACTCGCCAATTTAGCTCCCGACAAAAAACAACCCTATGTGGGGGAGAGCGCTTTTGCCCATAAGGCGGGGGTTCATGTAAGTGCCGTTTTGAAATCACCCTCCACTTATGAGCACGTTGACCCTTCTTTAGTCGGAAACAGGCGGAAGGTTTTGGTGTCTGACCTCTCAGGAGAGAGCAACATTTTCGCTAAGGCCAAGGAATTGGGGATTGATTTAAAGAAGGGTGACCCCTCTACTAAGAAAATTTTGAAAAAATTAAAAGAGTTGGAGTTTATGGGGTATCAATTTGAAGCGGCGGAGGCGAGCTTCGAACTACTGGTAAAAAAAGAATTAGGGCTTCACAAGAGGTTTTTCGAGCTTTTGGGATTTCGGGTTATAGTTTCAAAAGATAGCGACGAAGAAGAACCCCTTTCCGAAGCCACCATAAGGGTTAGGGTTGGGGATAAAGTGGAACATACGGCAGCTCTTGGAAATGGCCCTGTTAACGCCCTGGACAACGCCCTTAGAAAAGCCCTTGAAAAATTTTACCCCGAACTTAAAGAAGTGGAGCTTGTGGATTATAAAGTTAGGGTACTTGAAGGCACAAAAGGGACAGCCGCGGTAACCCGAGTATTGATAGAATCAACGGACGGTACTTTTAAATGGAGTACAGTGGGGGTTTCCGAAAACATCATTGAGGCAAGCTGGAGGGCTTTGGTGGACAGCATTGATTATAAACTTCTTAAAGAAGAAGAAAGGGGGAAAAGATGAGGCATGAAAGGATGCTAAAAGGTATAGAAAGGGCTCCTCATAGGTCTCTTTTTAAGGCCATAGGATACACCGATGAGGAACTTTCAAGGCCCATAATAGGAATTGTGAATTCCTGGAACGAGCTCATTCCTGGGCATATCCACTTACAGCGAATAGCTCAAGCGGTAAAAGAAGGCGTCCGGATGGCAGGTGGAACCCCTATGGAGTTCTGCGTTATCGGCATATGTGATGGCATCGCCATGGGTCATGAAGGGATGAAGTACTCCCTTCCTTCGAGAGAATTAATAGCGGATAGCATAGAAGTCATGGCTATGGCTTATGCTTTTGACGGGTTGGTCTTTATACCTAATTGCGACAAGATAATCCCGGGCATGATCATGGCAATGGCTAGACTCGATCTTCCTTCTATCTTAATAAGTGGCGGCCCTATGCTAAGTGGCAATTACCAAGGTAAAAGGGTGGATTTAATCTCCGTTTTCGAAGCAGTAGGAGAAGTGGCCTCCGGTAGGATGAAAGAGGAAGAACTTCTGGAGCTTGAATCCTGCGCTTGTCCCGGACCAGGTTCGTGTGCGGGGATGTTCACTGCTAATAGCATGAACTGTCTAAGTGAAGCCCTGGGAATAGCCCTACCAGGAAATGGGACAATTCCCGCGGTTGATTCGAGAAGGATACGCTTGGCAAAACTCACGGGAATTAGAATTGTCGAGATGGTCAAAGAAAACCTTAAGCCTTCCCAGATCCTCACCAAGGAGGCTTTTGAAAACGCCATCTCCGTCGATATGGCCTTCGGTGGTTCAACTAACACAGTCCTTCATCTTACAGCCATAGCGAAAGAGGCGAAGATTTCCTTACCCTTGGATACCTTTAACAAAATAAGCGAGAAAGTTCCACACATATGTAATTTGCGCCCTGGTGGTCCTCATTTCCTTGAGGATCTCGATAGAGCCGGAGGCGTTATGGGTATTATGGCCACCTTGTGGAGGGGTGGCTTACTTCACGATGAGGTTTTAACAAGTTTAGGAAAACCCCTTAGGGAAATTTTGAAAGACGCCAAGGTTAAAGATCCAACGGTGATAAGACCTTTAGAAAACCCCTATCACCCCCAGGGAGGGCTTAGAATACTTTTTGGAACTCTTGCTCCTGAAGGAGCAGTAGTCAAGGCTTCCGCGGTAGCTCCAGAGATGTTAAAACACGAAGGCCCCGCCCGAGTCTTTGAAAGCGAAGAAGAAGCCATGGAAGCCATCCTTTACCGTAACCTCAAAAAGGGAGAAGTCTTGGTTATTCGATATGAGGGACCAAAAGGAGGGCCGGGAATGAGAGAAATGTTGGGCCCAACATCGGCCATTGTAGGAATAGGGATGGACAAAGACGTGGCCCTTGTGACAGATGGTCGTTTTTCTGGAGGAACAAGAGGCGCTGCTATAGGACACGTTTCACCTGAGGCTGCCGAAGGAGGTCCTATAGGCTTAGTAAAAGACGGAGACCTCATAAGGATCGACATTCCTTCAAAAAGACTAGACCTTTTGGTACCTGAGGAAGAACTTAAAAGACGTCTTTCCGTTTGGAAAAGAAAAAGCATTGAATTAGGAGGATACCTAAAACGCTACTCCAATTTCGTAAGATCCGCTTCCGAAGGAGCCACCTTTAGCGAGCCATGAACGCTTATCCCGAATGCTTTTCCTGTCAACTCAGAACGGCTCTTAATGCCCTTAATAAGGCAACAAAGGATGAAAACACAAAAAAAGAAGTAATGCTTGAAGTGTTAAAAATACTTTTGGACCACGGATACGAGTATCCCCCTCCGAGGGTTTTCAAAGAGATTATGAAAACGATCAAAAACAACACTTACAATCACGATCCTTATAAAGAGGAAAAAAAATTACAAAATAGAAATATGTTAAAACTTTATGCGCAATTTAAAAAGGAAGTGTTAAAAAGTCAAAAACTTATTTTGAACGCTTTGCTTCTTTCAGGTGCAGGAAATTTAATAGATGCAGTTATTAATAATAATACTCTTACAACGGATTTGAATTCAATTTTTAAAAAAGGTTTTTTGATAGATGAGTTTTGTGATTTTAAAAAAGCGCTTTCAAAGGCTAATACTTTACTGTTAATTGCTGACAATTCTGGAGAGGTTGTTTTAGATAAACTTTTGGTTGAAATATTGAAGGAATATTATCCACACCTCCAAATTTTTTTAGCTGTGAGGGGAGCTCCTGTTCTTAACGATGTAACGCTTGATGATCTTAAGGAAATGGGATTCGATGATATTTGTTCGATAATTTCTACAGGTGATGATACACCTGGCATAATTTTGGAGTTTGTATCTAGCGAGTTTAAGAAAATCTTTGAAGTTTCAGATTTGATCGTTGCAAAAGGGCAGGGCAATTTTGAGACTTTAGAATCGTTGGGGGATCCGAGGATCTTCTTTTTATTCTGGGCCAAATGCGAAGTGATTAAGAATTATTTGGGGTTAAGAGAAAGTGGACCTTTGCTTTTTCGTTCTCGTTTATGCGCAAAATCGTAATTAAAGGGGCTAAGGAGAGGAATTTAAAGGGTATTGATCTCGAGTTGCCCCAGGGGATGTTTGTGTGTTTTGTGGGGCCTTCAGGTTCGGGAAAGTCAACTCTTCTTTTTGATGTGATCGGAAAAGAAGCCGAAAGAAGGTTTATTGAATCGCTTTCTCCTCAACTGAGGCAATTTTTCTCCCCCACAAACAAACCCAACGTGGAACGTGTAGATGGTCTTTGCCCACCCATATTTTTGACAAGGGAAGTCCGGAATTATGGCCCCAGGTCTACCGTGGGGACCTTCACGGAGATTTACGATTACCTTCGCGTCCTCTTTGCCAAGCTTGGTCTTCCCTTCTGTCCCTGTTGCCAGAGGCCTTTGAGGGCCTTAACTCGGGAACAAATGGTAGAGGAACTTCTGAGGCTTGAAGGGAAAGGAATTTTGATGCTTGTACCCATAAAAAAAAGAAACCCTCAAGAACTTCTAAAGGAGGGCTTCCTTAAGGCTTATTTTGAAGGTCAATTGGTCGAACTGGAATCCTTAAATGCGACCATATTTGACCTGGTAATAGATAGGTTAACGGTTAGAAAGGACGAAATCCAGAGAATTAGAGAATCGCTCGAACTCGCTTTGAGGTTTTCGCCGGTGGTGAAGGTCTTGGGTGAAAATGAGGAGTTGCTACTTACCCTTAATCCCTTTTGCCCCGAATGTGAGCTCGAGTTTCCCCTCCTTACCCCCTCCCTTTTTTCTTTCAACACACCCGAAGGAGCCTGTCCGAAATGTAAAGGCCTTGGTGAAATTGATGGGAAAACCTGCGATGAATGTGGAGGAAAAAGGCTTAATAAATGGGCCCTTTCGGTCAGGATAGAAGGATGGGATATAGCTTCCCTTTCGGAACTTACACTGGAGGAGTTTCAGAAAGTACTAAATGGGTTTTCCGTTCCTCAATATCTGGAAGATCTTTTGGAGGTGATAAACGAAAAACTCACTCTCCTTTTTCGGGTAGGATTAAGCTATTTGAACCTTGGACGATTAATGGATGATCTCTCCCGAGGAGAGGCTCAGAGGTTAAGAATGGCAAATGAAATCGGCATGGGGTTGAGTGGAGTTATGTATCTTCTTGACGAACCTACTGCTTCTCTTCACCCAGAGGATCAGAAGAAGGTTTTAATGATTCTAAAGGAGTTAAAAGAAAAGGGGAATACACTGCTTGTGGTCGAACATAATCCGGATACGATCCTTCAAGCCGATTGGATCGTCGAACTTGGTCCAGGTGGAGGCGAAGAAGGAGGAAGGGTAGTTTTTACCGGCAAACCTATCCAGATACTTTCGGCCAATACTGTTACGGGTAAATACTTAAAAGAACGTTCTTTTAGGTTAAAAAACAACCCAAGAGCCCCTAAGGGTTGGATTAAATTGAAGGGGGTTAGAAAAAATAATCTGCAAAATATAGACGTAAATCTGCCATTGGGAGTTCTTTGCGGACTTATCGGTGTTTCGGGGGCCGGGAAGAGTACCTTGCTGCTTGAGGTATTGGCTCAAGATCTCAAAAGGGTCAAAGAAGGCTTTACCCCCCTGTTTTGTGAAAGTCTCCTCATAAAAGGAGAAATTGAAAGAGTTCTGGTTGTTGAACAAAAACCCTTCGCCAAAGATCGTAGGGCCATTGTGGCCACCTATAGCGGAATATTTGACATCATAAGGGATCTTTTTTCCCAAACTAAAGCCTCGCGCATTAAGGGATGGGGACCAGAAAGGTTTAGTTTTAACCTGCCTTACGGTCGCTGTGAATTTTGTAAGGGAGAAGGAGAAATTAAGGTAGAGCTTGGAGGATTTCTACCTGAAGTAAGGCTTATTTGTGAATATTGCGGAGGTGCACGGTATCAAAAAGAAGTACTGGAGGTTAAATATAAAGGACTCCATATAGGCCAAGTTCTCGATTTAACAGTCGAAGAGGCTTTAAGGTTTTTCCAAAACGTTCCTTCCATCAAGGAGAGATTAGAACCTTTAAAACGCGTTGGACTCTCCTATTTAAAATTAGGCCAACCCCTTTTTACGCTCTCCGGAGGCGAAGGCCAAAGGTTAAGAATAGCCAGAGAACTCACAAAAAACCCCCGCAATACCCTTTACCTTCTTGATGAACCAACAGGAGGCCTTCATCCACAAGAAGTTAAGATGTTACTTGAAATTTTTAATGATCTGATAGAGCGAGGTGCCAGTATTATTTTTATCGACCACAATTTTGAACTTTTATCTGGAACCGATTATTTAATAGAGCTCGGACCAAAGGGCGGAAGGGAAGGGGGAAAGATATTAAAAGAAGGTATGCCCCATCAGGTGCTCACCAAAGGTTTCCTTTTGGCTAAATAAGCGGCAAGTTTTATGGCCTCGATCATACTCCTCGGGTCGGCTTTTCTCTTTCCTGCAATATCGTAAGCTGTGCCATGATCCGGGGATGTGCGAATGAAAGGAAGTCCTATCGTTAAATTTACACCTTTATGAAAATGATGGATTTTAAAGGGTATTAAACCTTGATCATGATAAAGGGCAATAACCGCATCCCATTTCCCTTTATAAGCCCAAAAGAATAGACTATCGGAAGGGAAAGGACCCTGAAGATTAATTCCCTCTTCCACGGCCTTCCGAACAGTTGGAAGTAGGATTTTTACTTCCTCTTTCCCCATCTGGCCTTCCTCCCCCGCGTGAGGGTTAAGACCACACAGGGCGAGTTTAGGATTTATTATTCCAAAAAGATCCTCTAAAGCCCTTTTGGTAAGTAGGACTTTTTTGAAGACCTCTTCCACACTTAAGGCTCGAGGGACTTCTTTATATGGGATATGTGTGGTTACAAGGGATACTTTTAGCTTTTCGCCCACAAACATCATAGCAAAGTCCTTTGTTCCGGAAAGTTCCGCCAAAAGTTCCGTATGTCCCCTAAAGGGTCGTCCTGAAAGGGCAACGACAGCTTTACTCAAAGGAGCTGTCACCAGGGCATTAGCTTTTCCTTGAAGGATTAATCCGGTGGCGTAAACCACGTATTCAAAGGCCGCTTTCCCACCTTCGGAAGTGGGATAACCGGGTTTAATACTTTGAGAAAGGTCACTTAAATTTATCACTTTCAAGGACTCGTTTTCCCTAAGGCCTTCAAGAGAGGATATCTCCTCAAATTCTACGGGCAACTTAAGGGTTTTGGCGGTAAGTTTTAAGATGCCCAAATCTCCCACTATGACGGGCAAAAAGGCCTTATTTTGAATCTCTCCGCGTAGCTTATAAAGTGCTTTAAGGATCACTTCCGGACCTATACCCGCTGGATCTCCCATACTTATAAGGAGAACTGGGATCATAGGAAATTCCTCACCTTATACTTCCGCTTCATTTCTTCAAGCCATTTCGCATATTCCTGTTCTATTGTTTCTCTCCACCAATCTTCAAGGACCCTGGACCTCACTTCATTAAATGGAATCACCTCTTCCTCTTCCCTATCGGTAACTTGGAAAATGTGAACCCCCTGTTTTGAACGAACGGGAAGACTTATCTCACCAATTCGCAGATCTTTTATCTCTTCCCAGATAAAGGGGTCCACCTCCTCACTCGTTATATAACCGATATCTCCGCCAAATCGGGCTGAAGGATCTTCAGAATATTGTTTGGCCACTTCCTCAAAAGGTTTCCCCTCCTTAAGTTCGTAGAAAACCCTCTCTATCAATTTAAGGATCTCTTCCTCATTTCTTTCTGAAAAGGATATGAAAATTTGAGAAACCCTCATCCTCAAAGGATTTTTATATCGATCCCTATGCGCTTCATAAAAAGCCATAAGCTCACTATCTGAGGGTTTAATCCTCGAACTTAAAAAAACCTCTATAATCCTGGCTTTTTGGAGTTGAGCCCTTAAATATCGTTTATATCCTTCAAGGGTAAAATTTTGTTTCTTTAATTCATTCTCCATTTCTTCGTTACTTAAACCATAACGTCTTCTTATATCTTCATAAAGCTTTTGAACCTCTTCATTTTTGGGCCCCAAACCTAAACGTTGAGCTTCTTTTTCCAATATTTCCCGTTCCACAATTTTCGACCAAATTTCCTTTAAAAAAGTCTCCCTCTTCAATTCATCTTCAAATGGATTACTACCCTTTTCTAATTTCAAACCGAAATCAGAAGCCAAAGTATCAATATCCCTTACAGTATATACCTTTTCGCCTATTGCACCTATTATTTTTTCAACAATTTCAGCTTTTAAAATTATCGGGTTAAAGATTAAAATAACCAAACACACGATAATTTTTGTCATTTTTGAAAAGTTCATTTTTTCCCCTCAAGCAATTTTTCATTTATGACAATTTGATATTGTTTTTTTACTTTCTTTAAATAATCCTCCAATGCTTTCTGTTTTTTCTGCTCTTTCAGTTTCTCCATAATTTTCTCTCGGACCTCTTCAAAAGAAAGTTGTCTTGGTGGTTTTCTGTCCTCCAGACGGATAATGTGATATCCGAAGGTGGTTTTGACTATGTCGCTTATGTCTCCTGGCTTTTTTAAGGAAAAAGCTGCGTTTTCGAATTCTTTTCCCGCTTGTCCCCTTTGGATATAACCGAGGTCACCCCCCCATTTACCAGAAGGACTAATGGAGTAACGTTTAGCAAGCTCGACGAAATCCTCACCCCGTTCAAGTCTCTTTTTGATCTCCTTTGCTTCTTCTAAAGTTCTTACCACGATATGCCTTACCCTTATGCTTTCGTTCATGAAAAATTCCTCCTTGTGTTCATCATAATATCTTTTGGCTTCTTCTTCGGTGACCTCATCCTTCCCCGTCAATATCTGAGATAAAAATGCATCCAGAACTACCCCTTTTTCGCATTCCTCGATCTTCTTCCGCACATCCTCTCTCTCGTATACTCCCGCTTTACGAGCTTCCAAAAGCAAAATTTCTCTATCTATTAACTTTTCCAAAAATTCCTTCTTCGCTTTAGGTTCTAAAAGGAGCGGCTTATAGAAATCAGGCAAAGATTCGATTTCCCTTTCGAACTCTTCAAGCGTTATAGCTTTATCACCGATCTTTGCCACAACTTTTGCTTCTTCCTTTTTCTCACAAGCGAAAAAGACCAATGCCATTAACCCGAGTATAAAATAAAAGGGCTTCATAAATTGCCTCCTGAGAGTAAATTTATAATCTCCCCTAATGTTTTACGCCAATTTTCTCTAACTTTAACCACCAATTCCATAGAAGGGGTTAATCTTATGTCTTTTTTCATAAGGTTATAGATTAAAACATTGGGATCTATTTGAGAAGTCATTTTAACTCTTAATTCGCTATCCCTTAATTGCAATTTAGTAATACCGAGTTTTTGAAGCTTAATCTTGAGATCTATTACTTCAAAAAGCCCGAGCACTTCTTCAGGTAGAGGTCCAAAGCGATCGTGGAATTCCTCTTTTATATCTATTAATTCCTCTTCGGTTTTTATCTTTGCGAGTCTATGATAAAGAAGCAAACGTTGTGTATCATCTTCTACATATTCTTCGGGGATAAAAGCCCTTATTGGTAATTGTATTTCGGGCGTTATTTCTTCTTTAATTTCTTCTCCTTTCAATTCCTTTAGTGCTTCTTCTAACATTTGGTTATAAAGTTCTAATCCTATATCTAAAATATGCCCCGACTGGCGATGGCCGAAGATGGTACCTGCTCCCCTTATCTCTAAGTCCCTTAAAGCGAGCTTAAAACCAGATCCAAAGGTACTTAGTTCTTCGATTGCCCTTAGTCTTTTCCGAGCTTCTTTGTTCAATTTTTCCGGTGAAGGTACGATGAGATAAGCGTAAGCCTTTTTCCAAGATCTTCCTACTCTTCCTCTAAGTTGGTAAAGGTCTGAGAGGCCAAAAGTATGGGCATCGTCGATGATAATGGTGTTAACGTTTGGAATATCGAGTCCCAGTTCGACAATGCTGGTGGATACCAACACATCTATTTCGCCTTTTACGAATCGCATCATGACCTTTTCCAATTGTTTGGATTGCATCTGACCATGAGCCACTTCGATGCGCAATTGGGGCAGAAGTTCCTTCAAAAATTTTGCCCTTTGGTAAATGCTAGCTACCCTATTGTGTACGAAAAAGACCTGCCCTCCTCGGTCAATCTCTTCCTGAATAGCTTGTTTAATAAGCTTAGGATCAAAAGGTATGACGCGCGTTTTGACCGTTTGCCTTCCAGGGGGTGGAGTATTTATCAAACTTATTTCTTTTAAACCAATAAGGGCCATTTGAAGAGTTCGAGGAATAGGGGTTGCTGTAAGGGTTAAACAGTCGACGGTTTTTTTAAGTTCTTTCAATCGCTCTTTATGGACTACCCCAAAGCGTTGTTCTTCATCGATGATCAGAAGACCGAGATCCTTAAACACCACATCCTTGCTAAGTAATCGATGGGTGCCTATTACGATATCAATTGAACCGCTACGAAGCCCTTTTAGTATTCTTTGCTGTTCTTGAGCCGTTTTAAAGCGGCTCAACACTTCAACTATGATGGGGTATCCCTTAAAACGCTCGCAAAAAGTTCGATAATGTTGTTCAGCTAATACGGTCGTTGGGACGAGCATGGCCACCTGTTTCCCATCCATCACGGCCTTAAAAGCTGCTCTTATGGCCACTTCCGTTTTACCAAAGCCCACATCTCCACATATTAAGCGATCCATAGGAGTAGGGGAGCACATGTCTTTGATGACTGCCTCTATTGCTTCCAATTGATCGGGGGTCTCCTCATAGGGGAAAGAAGCTTCGAATTCTTTAAAAAGCGCATCAGGAGGGCTAAAGGCATATCCTGGTCTGGTTTTCCGTACGGCATAAAGTTCAAGAAGTTCCCTTGCCACTTCTTGAACGGCTTTCTTCGCTCTTTTCTTCGCCCTTTGCCAATGGGGGCCGCCCAATTTGGAAAGTTTGGGAGGCGTGTCAGAGGGACCTATCCAACGGTGAACCAAGTTCATCCTTTCGATAGGCACGTAAAGCTTATCACCGCCTTCGTATTCTATAAGGAGGAATTCTTTTTCTCCGTTTACATTGAGTCTCCTTAACCCTCGAAAGATACCAATTCCGTAATCCACATGCACTACAGGGTCGCCCGGTTTTAATTCGTCAAGTTCAAACGTTAAAGGTTTCCTCGGGGATTTTTGGACTTTTACGGTCTGTTTTCTTCCGAAGATATCCCATTCTGTAAGGAAAACGAGTTTTTCCTCCTCAAGTAAAAAGCCTTCAGAAAGATTACCGACCTTAAAATTAAGGAGGGCCTTCGAGGTGTCTTTCGAAAAGAAGCTTTGAAGCCCGTAGTTTTCCAGTAGCTCCGAAAACCTTTGAGCTTGATAAAGTGAAGGAAAGACAACGGTGATGTGATAGCCCTCTTCAAGCCATTGTTTTAAATAATGGACTAGGCCTTTAAGCCCTCGAGCTTTTATCTCATCTTTTAAAGTGGTAAAGGTTTGCGACTTTAAGTGTATAGCATCTTCAAAAAAGCCGTTCAGTAAAAGCTTGGGCCTTTTTTCAATTAAGTGCCTCAAATGCTCATCGTAAGAAGAAAGCCCGTAAGTGGGTTCTATTTCCCTAAACCTGTTCTCTACTTGACCAGGGTCGAAAATTATCAAAGGGTCGCCAAATTCTTCAAGAAAAGGCCTGAAGCCATCAAAAGCAACGGGGATTATCTCCGCTTCTTGAAGTTTTTCGACCGATCTTTGAGTCAAGGGGTCAAATAAACGTATGGATTCGATGAGGTTATCGGTGAATTCGATTCTAAGGGGGTTATTGTAATTGGGGGAAAAAACATCCAAAATTCCCCCTCTAACGCTCATCTCCCCGCGGTTTTCTACCGTGAAAACCCTTTCATATCCCATGTCGATCAATTTTTCGATGAGAGAGTTACGGTTTAACTGTTGGGAGGTTCTTAGTTTAATAAGGGAGTCCTCAAAGAATTTCCTCTCCGGTATCTTCACCAAAAGGCCTTCTGGGGTGGTCAAAATAGCTTTGGCCTCACCCTTATGAAATTTAAGCATGGCGTTTGATAACGCCTTTTGAGGCGATTCAAGACCGAACGGGTCCCAAAACATTGGTACAGCTACTTCCTTTTGAGAGAAGAACAGGATATCCTCGACTAATTTCTCAACTCCTTCTTCACTGGGGTAAACCACTACGGCCTTAATTCCTTCCTGTAAAAGGTGAGCCAAAAAAAACCCCTTAGCTCCTCCTTGAAGACCTTTTATCCTAAGGTCTCTTCCTTCCTCCAAAGCCCTTTTGGCAAGATAAATGGTCTCCTTAATTCCCTTCTCTTCCATTTGCTCTTGGATGATATAAACATTCCTCAGGAAAGAGACAATCCGAACAGAGGGGGGTTCGAGCTTTACATACCTTTTGTCCATATCGAATTAAAAGCACGTGAAGCTCCCTGGCTATTTCTCTAGGAACCAATTGAGAAAGCACTTCATGGGCCTTTTGAAGATCTACCTTAGGAGGCAATAAGCCTAGGCGTTTGCATATCCTTAAAATATGGGTGTCCACCGGGAAAACATCATGCCCACAGCCAAAGGCTAGAACACAATGGGCTGTTTTCATGCCAATTCCCTTTATACCTAAAAGCCACTTCAGAGCTTCTTCCTTCCCCATCTCACACAAACCCCTGAGGTCCAAACGCCCGAATTTATCCTTTATCCTCTCTAATATCCCCTTTATCCACCTAGCTTTTTGCCGATTTAGGCCGGCTGGTTTTAGGCATTCGGAAAGCTCTTCTTCGGAAGCCTCTAAAAGGGCCTCCCAGTTCGGAAAGAGCCTTTTCAAACGTTCAAAGGCGAGATCCCTGTTCCTGTCATTTGTGTTCTGTGAGAGAACCGTTTTTATCAAAACTTCTAATGGATCACCTTCCGGTAAGGAAGGCGATCCATAATTCATTAAAAGCATTTCATAAATTTTACGCAATTTGTCCTGCATAAAAAAAATAATATCAAAAACTAAAGGGCTTGACATGGTGGATATTTTTTTGCTATGTAAACCGCTGTGAAATATTCCATTTGGATTTTTAGCAAAGACTTTCAAGTCCTTCGTCTTTATTTAAAGCGTCCTTTGTTTCTTTTAGCAATCGGTGTTTTGATTTCCTCCTTCGTCTGTCTTGTGCTTTTTCCTTTTTTGCTCTGGCAGTATTGGAAAAAACATAAAGAGTTACAAACAGTCCAAGGGAAACTCGCTTATCAGAGCCAAATTTATGGGGAAAAGTTAGAAGAATTAACCAAAGAGGTGTTGGCCCTAAAGGAAGTCGAACGGAGGTTGAAGGAAGCTTTAAATATCAAAACCTTAGGGGAGAAAAAAAAGAAGGATGGGGTAGCTCAAGGAGGGGAAGGCGGTTTTGAGAATGTGTTAGAAGAAGAAGCGCTGGAGAACTTGATAGCTGAAGTGAAAATGAGGCACAAAGCCTTTAAAGAATTGGAAAGAAGTCTTGCACAGAAGCTTGATCGATTAAGACATACGCCTTCCCTTTGGCCGATGAGAGGGGAAGTGACCTCTAATTACGGTTGGAGGAAAAGTCCTTTTTGCGAGGAAAGACTGGAGTTTCATACGGGCGTGGATATTTCAGCTAAACCAGGGACGCCGATTCGTTCCCCTGCCGAGGGTAAAGTGGATAAAATATGGTATGATAGAGCTTTAGGTTTGACCATTAAGATAAGACATGGTTATGGGATAGAGACTCTTTACGGACATCTTTCGAAGGTTTTGGTTCGCGAAGGAGAGGAGGTAAAAAGGGGGCAAGTTATCGGACTTGTTGGAAACACCGGGAGTCGTTCAACGGGCCCACATCTCCATTATGAAGTCCGGGTGCAAGGAAGAGCCGTTAATCCTTTTCATTACCTTCCTGATTGAGTCCTTTATTTTGTTAAATAAAAAGAAGGAGTGTATATTAATAGGAGGGGAAAGGAAATGATAGGTAAAGTTTTGCACAAAATCTTCGGGACAAAAAACGAAAGAGAGCTCAAGAGATTAATACCAATTGTGGAACGTATAAACTCCCTCGAGCCTAAGATGATAAAAATGCCGGATTACCACTTGAGAAGAAAAACTTACGAGTTCAGGGAAAGGCTCGAAAGAGGCGAGTCTCTGGATCAACTGCTCCCAGAGGCTTACGCGGTAGTAAGAGAGGTTGCCAGAAGAACCTTGGGCGAAAGACCCTTCGACGTTCAATTAATGGGGGCAATCGTACTACATGAGGGGAAAATAGCGGAGATGGCCACCGGAGAAGGTAAAACCTTAGTGGCCACAATGCCCGCTTACCTAAACGCCCTAATGGGAAAAGGCGTTCATATAGTCACTGTAAACGATTATTTAGCCCGCCGCGATGCAGAATGGATGGGGGTCATATACCGGTTCTTGGGATTAGAGGTAGGCGTCATAACCCACGATATGGATGACCAAGAGAGAAAAAAAGCCTACCAAGCAGACATCACTTACGGGACTAATAACGAATTTGGTTTTGATTACTTAAGAGATAATTTAAAATTCTCTCTTGATGATTGTGTTCAACGCGATCATTATTACGCTATAATAGACGAAGTCGATTCTATTTTAATAGATGAGGCAAGAACACCTTTAATAATTTCAGGACCTGCTGAAGAATCTACCGAAAAATATTACCACATCAATCGCATAATTCCATTTTTAAAGAAAGAAATACATTTCACAATTGATGAAAAAACTCGGACAGTTGCTTTAACTGAAGAGGGAGTTGAAAAAGTAGAGGAGTTGCTCGGAGTGGATAATTTATACGATCCAAGGAATATTGATTTAATTCATCATGTTCACCAAGCACTAAAAGCACATTATCTCTTTAAAAGAGATCGGGATTATGTAGTTAAGGACGGTAAGGTAATCATAGTTGACGAATTTACCGGAAGATTAATGCCAGGAAGGAGATGGTCTGATGGACTTCATCAGGCTATTGAGGCAAAGGAAGGCGTGAAGATCGAGCGGGAGAATCAGACCTTAGCTACTATAACCTTTCAAAATTATTTTCGTATGTATAAAAAACTCGCTGGTATGACGGGGACAGCTGACACTGAAGCTCTTGAGTTTAAGAAGATTTATAACTTGGATGTGGTTGTTATTCCTACTAATAGACCCTTAATAAGGATCAACTATCCTGATGTGATTTTTAAGACCGAGAGGGAGAAATTTGAAGCGGTGGTTAAGGAAATAGAGGCCCTTCATAAAGTTGGTCGTCCGGTATTAGTGGGTACCACTTCCATAGAAAAATCGGAACGGTTGAGTCAGATGTTGAAAAGAAGGGGCATTCCTCATCACGTTTTGAACGCCAAACATCACGAGAAAGAAGCCGAGATAATCGCTCAGGCTGGAAGGTTTGGAGCAGTGACCATTTCCACAAACATGGCTGGTCGGGGTACGGACATCTTATTGGGGGGAAACCCCAAGTTTTTAGCGAAGAAAATGGTAGGGGATAATGCGGATGAGAAGGCCTTTCAAGAGGCTTATAAGAAGGCCCTTCAGATTACCAAGGAAGAAAAGGAGAAGGTGTTAAGTTTAGGAGGTTTACACGTTATCGGTACTGAAAGGCATGAAAGCCGAAGGATAGACAACCAATTGAGGGGAAGGGCAGGGCGACAAGGTGATCCCGGTTCCTCCAGGTTTTATTTATCTCTTGAAGACGATCTTTTGCGAATATTTGGAGGGGAGAAACTTAAAAAGATTATGGAACGTTTGGGAGTTAAAGATGGAGAACTCCTTGAGCATCCTCTTATAAGTCGGGCCATCGAAAACGCCCAAAAGCGTGTTGAGGCACATAATTTTGAAATAAGAAAATACCTTCTCGAATACGACAATGTGATGAACCACCAACGGGAAGCGGTTTATTCTCTGAGACGCAGAATAATGAAAGGCGAGGAATTAAAGGGAATGATCATGGAGATGGTTCGGAAATTGGTGGAAGATCTAGTGGATACTTATACCGATCCGAAGCTACCTGTTTCAGAATGTGATTGGGAAGGTCTAAAGGAGGCCTTTAAACAGCAATTCTTCTTTCCTTTGGAACTTGAGATCATTCCCAAAGTGAAGCGTGAAGATTTGATTGAAATGCTATTTTCCCAAGCTCGGGAATATTATGAGGAAAAAGAAGCTCGAGTTGGACCTGATCTTATGAGGGAAGTTGAAAAATTCCTACTGCTTCATACATTGGATAGTCATTGGAAAGAGCATTTACTTAATCTCGATCATTTAAAAGAAGGAATAGGACTTTGGGGATATGCTCAGAAGGACCCTTTGGTGCAATACAAAAAAGAAGGATACCAGATGTTTTTGGAGATGCTCGATCGATTCAGAGAAGATGTGGTGAGAAAGTTATTCGCCGTTCAGATTACTCAGGGTGAAGAAATGCCAGCTTTATCGCTTTCTGGACGCTCCTCCTTTGAACTGGTTAGAGGTCCCTTCCCCTCTAAAGGGACTACTCCGGTGCCACCTTCTCCTCAGGTTCAAGGGCCAATCCGAAGGAAAACCCCGAAAGTAGGGCGTAATGATCCGTGCCCTTGTGGCAGTGGTAAGAAATATAAACATTGTTGCGGGAGATGAAATTACCGAAGGGCTTCAAAGCTTCAGCGGTAGCAAGCGGTATAAAACCTCAGGGACTCGATTTGGCTTTGATTTTTTCAGAATCCCCATGTAAAGTAGCCGGGGTATTTACCTCTAATAGAGTTAAAGCTGCCCCTGTCATTTACACCAAAAGAATCTTAAAAAAGGGCATCGCTCAAGCAATAATCGCCAACAGTGGTTGTGCCAATGCTTGTACCGGGAAAGAAGGTTTAAAAGATGCAGAAGAAATGGCAAACGCCGTCGAAAGGGCTCTTAATCTCAAACCCCGCAGTGTCCTTGTGGCTTCTACAGGTGTAATTGGTAAAAAATTACCGTTGGAAAAGATTAAAAGCGCATTGCCTTCCTTAATACAAAGATTGTCCCACGAAGGCTTTCAGGAGGTAGCTTCGGCCATAATGACCACCGACACCCGGCCGAAGATAAAATCCGTTGAAGTGAAATGCGGACGTTTTAAAGGCACTATCCTCGGAATTGCCAAAGGCGCCGGAATGATAAGCCCTAATCTCGCCACCATGTTGTGTTTTTTGCTAACCGATTTTGTCTGTGAACCTCAAATCCTTCAAAGTTGTCTTAAGGAGGCGGTCTCCCTAAGTTTCAACAGAATATCGGTAGATGGCGAACAAAGCACCAATGATACCGTCCTTCTTATGGCAAACGGCCAAGAGGGAACTCTTAATGAAAAAGAGAGGCCAATTTTCAAGGAAGCCCTGATCTCACTCACAATGGATCTTGCCAAAGAGATCGTAAAAGATGCAGAAGGAGCCACTAAATTCGTTAAAATCTCGATAAAAGGAGCCAAAAGCGATTCCGAAGCGAAAAAGGCCGCTTTCAGAATAGCTAACTCTGTTCTGGTTAAAACTGCCCTTTTCGGAGAGGATCCGAATTGGGGAAGAATAATGGTCGCCTTAGGGGATTCGGGAACAAAATTTAACCCCGATAAAGTTTGCATATGGATAAACGGTCTAAAAGTGGCCTCAGAAGGAAAAGGACTCAATATCGACCACGATGAATTAAGAAAAGCGCTAAGAAATAAAGATATCTTCATCGAAATTGACCTAAAAGAAGGAAAAGGTAAGTTTGAGGTCTTTACTTGTGATCTTTCTTACGATTACGTGAGAATTAATGCTGAATATACCACTTAACTGCCTCTTAATATCCTTTCGTCCCCTACTCTTATGGTGACTTTAATTTGATCAAAATATTCAGCAAGTGGAATAACATATTTCCGAGAAGTTCCTATTAAATTCTTGAACTCTTGAATTGAAATACGGCCGTGTTTTTTTAAATATTCGATTAGTTTATTTTTTAACGAGTCAAGGACCTCTTTGTGAAAATAAAGATCTTCCTTAACCCTTATTATGGAACCTTTATGGACCAAAATCGATAACATTTCCTTTATTGTTGAAAGGTCTCTTTTATAAAATTGGGCTATTTCTTTAGGTGTAGGTGGAGAAAGAGAAGCTTTCAATATAAGGTTTTCCAACTCTTTTAATTCCTCTTCACCGAAGGGAATTTTATGAGTTTTAAGCCTTAAAAGATCACCTTCTTTTTGAATTACGTCTTCCTCAAGGAGTCTTTCTATTGTGAAAGCTATTAGCCCTTCGTTTGTGTTTTTTAATTTCCCTTTTATTTCCTCTTGGGTTATACCGAGACGCGAAGGGTTTTGTTGATGGAATTTTGAGAGAATCCCAATAAGTTCCGTTTTTATTCCCTCCAAGGCCTCTTTGGGGAGGAAGGTATTTTTGAGTAATAGGACTTTTCCCCCTTTGGATAATTCACCGAGGGCTTCTTCCACCACCCTTTTTCTTAAACCCGTATGGGCCATTATTTCCTTTAAGGTTAAACCTTGTGAAGCATATTTGTTTAAGTTATAAAGGATAACCTTTTGGGGATCTGACTCTCGAAGTTCCTTAAGCTTTTTTATCACTTCCGTTTTGAACCTTTTGTGCCTAGGGGGATGGGCGTCAAGGACTATTCCCCCGCCCCAGGTTTGGATGGGGCCTGATCCTCGGAGGATAAACCTGTCGAAAGGTTGGGCAACTACTGGCCTTTGAAGCCTCAATTGGGCAAGGCCTTTTTGTCTCGGCTCAAGGGCATCGGTCTCCAAAAGGATAATTTGAGCCAAAAGATGCGAAGTACCTATATGAAGCTGTAAAGTGGTCCCGTTTTTCAAAGCAAAAGGCGCATGGGGAAGGTGGAATATCTCTACGTCCAAAATGGAAGTGGGTGTAAGGGTTTTTGGATGGACTATCACGTCACCCCTTTCAATATGCTCTTTTTCGATCCCCGTCAGGTTAATCGCCGCCCTTTGGCCAGCACGAGCTTGTTTTAAATGCTCTTTATGAACCTGAATTCCCCTCACTTTTCCTCGGATCCCCTCAGGCAGTATCTCAATTTCGTCTCCCACTGAGACCTCCCCGCAGAGAACGGTACCAGTAACCACCGTACCAAAACCCTTAATGGTAAAAACCCTATCAATGGGCAAACGAAAAAGTCCGTCCGAGGGCTTTTCTTCCACTTCATCAACAAGCTTATCTATGGTCTCCACTAGTTCCTTTATTCCCCATCCCTTTACTGCCGAAACCTCAACAATAGGCGCACCTTCCAAAAATGTGCCTTTAAGAAAATCCTTCACCCCTTCTCTGACCAATGTCAAAAGCTCTTCCTCAACAAGGTCAACCTTAGTTATGACCACTAACCCCTTTTTAATCCCTAAAAGCTCACATATTTGAAGATGTTCCTTTGTTTGAGACATAATCCCTTCATCTGCGGCCACAACAAAAGCCACAAGATCCATACCCTGAGCTCCAGCTACCATATGTTTAATGAAACGTTCATGACCTGGAACATCTACAATGCTAAGCCTTTTGCCACTTGGAAGATCCAAATAGGCGAAACCGAGTTCAATGGTCATTCCCCTTTCCTTTTCCTCTTTTAAACGATCCGTATCGATGCCCGTTAGGGCTTTGACAAGGGTGGTCTTACCGTGATCTACATGACCGGCCGTACCGAGGACTACCTGTTTCACATTTTGAAAATTAGCATCTACTTTTATTTAGTACAAGGCAAAAATAAAAGGGCCCCCGCAGGGGCCCGTGGGGGTCTTACAAAGGTGCTTTAGAGAATGGTAACGTTTGCTGCTTGGGGGCCTTTTGGTCCCATTACGATTTCGAACTCCACTTCTTGCCCTTGTCGTAAAGTTCGGAAACCCTTCCCTACAATCGCAGTATAGTGAACAAATATGTCTTCGCCATTTTCCTGTTCGATAAACCCATAGCCTTTCTTTTCATTGAACCACTTAACTCTTCCTCTTGCCATACTGCTTAACCTCCTTAAAATTTTCTCCAGCTTTCCCAAGTCAGAGACCGGACCCCCTTACGGCCTTAACCTGGTAAGCTGTTATTTCAGTGATAACACACATTAAATAAACTTGTCAAAAGAAATTTCCATGCTAAAAAATTAAAAGGGAGGGAAATTCATGCATTATGCATGGGCAATTGCTTTCACAGGTACATTGGTGACAATTTTGGCTCATGGTTTTGGGAGGATGGCTTATTCGGTCCTTTTGCCCCCTATGAAGGATTCCCTTAATTTATCTTACGCTCAACTTGGTCTTATAGCTACGGGAAATTTCGTAGGGTATCTTGCCATGGCTTTAATCGGGGGATTTTTGGCTTCAAGGTTTGGAACGCGCAGATTAATTTTTGTTTCGCTTCTGGTAATGGGCATAAGTTTGTTTTTAACGGGCACAGTAAATTCCTTCCTTTCCGCCTTCTTTTTAAGACTGATAACGGGGATGGGAAATGGAAGCAGTTATGTTCCGATTATGGCCCTTCCTGCAGCATGGTTTTATCGAAAAAAGGGATTTGCCACAGGAATTGTCTCTTCTGGAATTGGAACTGGTCTGTTCCTTTCGGGTCTAATACTTCCTCCTATCATCGCCTTGAATCAAAATGGCTGGCGGTATGCGTGGTATACGTTGGGGGTTTGCGTATTTATAGGTTCGTGGGCCGTTTATTTGTTGTTGAGAGATTCTCCTGCGGAAAAGGGACTATTGCCTTATGGAGTAGAAAAACCCATTGAGAAACACGAAGAAAAAATTTCCTTCTTTTCCGCCTTAAGAGAGGTGTTTAAGAAACCCGAACTTTGGAAGCTCGGGTTTGTGTATTTTATGTATGGTTTTTCATATATAATTTTCCTTACCTTTTTTGTAGCATACCTCAACAAAGAAATTGGGATACCTTTGAAACAAGCAGGGCTGATCTTTGGGGTATTAGGAATCTTGAGCATTTTCTGCGGGGTGATCTTTGGAGGGATTTCTGACCTTTTGGGAAGATCTAAGGGCTCCTGTTTAGCTTATGGGGTTTTGGCCCTTTCATATCTGGTGGCTGCCTTATGGAAAAGCAGTACAGGAGGCCTCCTGGCGGCTATTATCTTCGGCATCTCGGCTTTCTCAATTCCCACCATTATGGCCGCAGCAGCTGGAGATGTGGTGGGCAGTAAACTTGCACCCGGAGCTCTTGGTTTTATAACCCTTTTCTTTGGCATTGGGCAGGCCTTTGGTCCTTATGTGGGAGGGGCTATAAAGGATGTTACCGCAACTTTTGCTACCTCTTTTATGCTAAGCGCTATAATCTCCATTGCGGGAAGCTTTTTATCGTTGTTTTTTATAAAAAAGTAAAATAAGTAAGCAAAATGAAAATGACATTTGTTCAAATGCCGAAAGTTATCGCTATGGTCCTCGCCGGGGGAAGAGGAGAGAGGCTTTTTCCACTAACCCAATATAGGGCTAAACCGGCTGTGCCGTTCGGTGGGAACTATCGAATTATAGATTTCGTCTTGAGTAACCTTTTTAATTCTGGGATCACGAACATCTACGTTCTTGTCCAATACAGAGCCCATGCTCTTATAAAACATTTACAACAGGGTTGGATAGTGATACAGCCGGTGAATGGGGCTTTTATTTTGCCAGTCCCGGCTCAGATGCAAAAGGGAGAGGAATGGTATCAAGGTACTGCTGATGCGGTGTATCAGAACCTAACTCTTATTAAAAGGACAAATCCGGATTTGGTCTTAATCTTCGGAGCAGATCACGTATATTTGATGGATATAAGCCAGATGATTCAATTCCATCTTGAGACAGAAGCAGAAATAACAGTAGCCACTACTAGGTTACCCAAGGAAGAAGCATCAAGATTTGGGGTGGTGGTTATAGATGAGAAAAATCGGGTTTTGGAGTTCAAAGAGAAAGTACCGGATCCTCCCACTATCCCTGGAAGTGATGAGTGTTTGATATCAATGGGAAATTATATATTTAACACGGACGTGCTTTATGAAGAATTAGAACTTGACAGGGAAAGAAAAGGCAGCTCCCATGACTTTGGTAAGGATATTTTACCTCAAGCAGTTAAAAGAAGGGCAGTTTTTGCTTATGATTTCACAAAAAACCGCATAAAAGGAGAAACAGAAGGACCGAATTATTGGAGGGATGTGGGCACTATAAAAGCTTATTACGAAGCGAATATGGAATTAATAGGACCACTTCCAAAACTCAACCTTTACAATCCTAATTGGCCCATTAGATCGGTAAAGTATCATGATCCCCCTGCAAAAGTAGTAATGGGAAGTGGAGGGAGAATGGGCCTTGTAGAAAATAGCCTTTTATCACCAGGGGTTATTATCTCGGGAGCCTTTGTTCGAAACTCCATAATCGGAAGGAACACCCGAATATGGAGCGGTGCAGTGGTGGAAGATAGTATAATATTAGGACATTGCGAGATCGAAGAAGGGGCTCATATTCACAGGGCCATAGTTGACCATGGTAATCGTATAAAGGCGGGTGAAAAAATAGGGTATGACCTCGAAAAGGATCGGGAAAAATATTTCGTTGACTCAGAAACCGGGCTTGTGGTCATTCCCCGCAATCCTTTATATACCTACTAATCAAAACCAAACCTTCTATTTATCAAAACCCTTGCTGGTTTGTTTTTTAAAATTGACTTAAGGTCCTAAAAGGGGGTAAACTGGGATAATCAAAAACAAGGGGAGTTCGGAGATGGAATGGGAAGAGATCAGGTTATTGGAAGAGAAAATAGAGAAGGTATTTGAAGCCTATAACAAGATAAAAGAAGAGAATAAAAGGTTAAAGGAGGAAAATGAGATCCTCAAAGAACAAAGGGAGGAAGTACGTTCGAGGGTAGAGAGGATAATAAACAAACTCGAAGCCTTAGGCCTTGACTGAAGAAATGGTAAAAAAAAGGATCGAGGTGGAGATATTTGGTCAGCGATATCCTTTAAAAAGTGAAGCCCCAGAGGAATATGTGAGAGAAGTGGCACAATTGGTCGACCAGACTATGAGAAGGGTAGCCGAAAGGATAGGGCCTGTGCCTTCGATTCAGATTGCAGTAATGGCAGCACTTTATATAGCGGATGAATATATTAAAAACGAAAGGGAAATGGAGGAGATAAGGAAGAGGCTTAAGGAAAAGGTCGAAAGGGTGGAGAAGTTTTTGAAAGAAGAAGGGATAAACTAAGTTTAAGAAGGGTTTACTTGGCCCTTAAGGATATAAATTTCCTATTAAACAAGTTTAAAGAAAGGCGTTCTCCTTAAACCTTTCGACCTTTCCCTTTGCCTTAATGTAAAGGAGGAGAAAGATGGCATTTACCATAGCAATCTTCTTTATAGCCTGCCTTGTTGGATTAGGTGTAGGGATATGGCTGGGCAAAAGGGCTTCAAAAAGAGAGATTAATTTTGCTCAAAGGAAAGCTCAGGAGATCTTAAAAGAAGCCGAACAACAAGCCGAATTAAAGAGAAAAGAAGCAGCCCTTAAAGCAAGAGAGGAACTTTACAAGTTAAAGGAAGAGTTTAACAAAGAGATTGAAGAAAAGCGTGCAGAGTTATTAGCCCTTGAAAAAAGGCTTCAACAGCGAGAACTAAACCTGGATAAGAGATCGGACTATTTAGACTCAAGGGAAGAAGAGTTAGAGAGAAAGGAGAAGGAGATAAAGGAAAAGGAAAGTTTTTTACTTCAAAAGGAGAGCGAATTATCAAGGATGCTTGAGCAGGAGCGCCTGATGCTCGAAAAGATCTCTCAAATGACCTCCGAAGAAGCGAAGCTTTTGCTCCTTCAAAAGATGGAAGAAGAAGCCAAAGTAGAGTTCGCCAAACGTTTAAAGCAAATGGAAGAGGAATTTAAAGAAGAATCCCAAAAAAAAGCTCAGGAGATCCTTTCCTTGGCCATTCAAAGATATGCAGGTGATTATGTGATAGATAACACGGTGACTTTGGTAAACCTCCCCAACGAGGAGATGAAAGGGCGGATTATCGGTAGAGAGGGGCGCAACATCAGAGCATTTGAAGCAGCTACGGGGGTTGACCTTATAATAGACGACACTCCCGAGGCCGTTATCCTCTCCAGTTTTGACCCAATACGAAGAGAGATAGCCCGTTTAGCCCTTGAAAGGCTTGTGGCTGATGGGAGGATCCATCCCGCTCGGATAGAAGAGGTGGTCAGTCAAGTAAAAGAGGAGTTTGAAAGACATATAAAAGAACTCGGGAATCGAGCGGCTTTCGATTTGGGCCTTCATGATCTTCATCCCGAACTTCTGAAGCTTGTTGGGCGTTTGAGGTATCGGACAAGTTATGGGCAAAACGTTTATCAGCACAGCTTAGAGGTGGCTTTTTTAGCGGGCATAATGGCTTCGGAGCTAAATATGAACGTCAAATTGGCCAAAAGAGCCGGGTTGTTGCATGACATAGGTAAAGCCGTGGATCATGAATTGGAGGGCACTCATTCTTCCATAGGTGCGGAGCTTGCTAAAAAATATGGAGAACCTGATGAAGTGGTAAAGGCTATTGCTACTCATCATGATCCTACTCCGAGTACGCTTCTTTCAGTATTGGTACAGGCTGCGGACGCGTTATCCAGCGCCAGACCTGGAGCCCGAAGGGAGATGTACGAGAGCTACATAAAACGGTTGCAGGAACTTGAAGAGTTGGCGAAGTCCTTTCCTGGAGTAGATAAAGTTTATGCCATTCAGGCAGGAAGAGAGGTTAGGGTAATGGTGCAGAGCGATAAGGTGTCGGATGAACAAGCTATTCTTTTGAGCCACGAAATAGCCAGGAAGATCGAAAAAGAATTGCGTTACCCAGGACAGATAAAGGTCACTGTAATAAGAGAGGTAAGGGCCATAGAATATGCCAAATGATCAGGTAGTAAGGATCCTGTTCGTAGGAGACATAGTGGGCAAAGCGGGTAGAAGAGCGGTAAGGGAGCTTTTGCCCACTTTAAGAAAAGAGTGGAGATTGGACTTTGTGGTGGCTAATGGAGAGAATGCGGCAGGAGGAATTGGAATAACCCCAGAAAAAGCCCAGGAATTATTCCTATTGGGTATTGATGTAATCACCACTGGGAATCACATTTGGAAAAGACGGGAGATTATCCCTTATTTGGATAAAGAATCTCGAATCCTTCGTCCAGCCAATTATCCCTCTGGTACTCCTGGCAGAGGAAGCGGAGTGTTTAAAATAAGAGAAGGCCTTTCCATAGGCGTTTTGAACCTTGAAGGCCGTATCTTCATGAAACCTTTGGAGTCACCTTTCAAAACCGCCAAAGAACATCTGTTTCACCTTAAGGAAAAAACCACCTTGATTTTGGTGGACTTTCATGCCGAAGCTACCTCGGAAAAAATGGCGCTCGGATGGTTTTTGGATGGCGAAGTCTCGGCAGTTATAGGGACTCATACCCATGTTCAAACAGCTGATGAAAGAATCCTTCCAAAGGGTACAGCTTACCTAACAGATGCGGGTATGACCGGTCCTGTGGATTCCGTTATCGGTATGAAAAAGGAAACAGCCATAGCCACTTTTATCACTCAGATGCCCAATCGGTTTGAAGTAGCTGGGGGCAAAGTGGAGCTTCAAGGCGTATACCTGGAATTGGACGCAATAACAGGGAAAACCTTAAAGATAAAGCGCCTTAAAGAACCCCTGGGAGGAAACCATGGGTGAAATTAACGTATATCAGGTACTCAAAGAGAGGGGCTTTATTTATCAGGTGACCGATGAGGAAGAACTAGAAGAGCTTTTAGGCAGGGAGAAGATAACCTGTTACATAGGTTTCGATCCCACGGCAAAGAGCTTTCACGTAGGGAATCTTTTGCCAATCCTAGCACTTGTGCACTTTCAGAGATGTGGACATAGACCTATTGCACTTCTTGGAGGAGGCACGGGTTTAATAGGAGACCCAAGTGGAAAGAAAGAGGCTCGTCCTCTTATGAGCCCTCAAGAACTAGAAGAAAATTCCCGTTACCTTCAAAGACAACTCGCTCGGTTTTTGGATTTTGAAAGAGGAAGAGCCCTTTTACTAAACAATGCTGAATGGCTTACAAGATTGAATTATATAGAATTCTTGAGGGATATAGGCCGACATTTCAGCGTTAATAGAATGCTTCAAGCCGAGACCTACAAACTCCGTTACGAAACAACGGGGCTTAATTTTGTAGAATTTAATTATATGCTCCTTCAAGCTTACGATTTCCTTTATTTATGGAAGCATTACGGATGCCTTTTACAAATGGGAGGAAGTGATCAATGGGCTAACATCTGTGCGGGTATAGAGTTAATAAGGAGGGCGGAGGAAGGAAAGGCTTACGGACTAGTATTTCCCCTTCTCACTACCGCCACCGGAGAGAAGATGGGCAAGACCGAAAAGGGAGCCGTATGGCTTGATCCAGAACTCACGTCGCCTTATGAATTTTACCAATATTGGATAAACGTAGACGATAGAGATGTGGAGAGGTTTCTTGCGCTTTTTACCTTTTTACCAATGGATGAGGTGAAAAGATTGGGAAGCCTTCAAGGTGAAGAGATCAGGAAGGCTAAGGAAATATTGGCCTTTGAAGTCACAAAAATAGTACACGGCGAAGAAGAAGCCAAGAAAGCTCGCGAAGTTTCGAGGGCGCTTTTTGGTAAGGAAGGAAAGGTGAAAGAGGGAATTCCTACCACCGAGATAAAGCGTTCCGAATTAGAAGCGGGTATCTTGGCCTATGAGCTTTTGGTCATTACGGGACTGGCTGGCACAAAAAGCGAAGCCCGAAGGTTAATCTCTCAAGGAGGGGCCTATATCAACGATAAAAGGATAGAAAGCTTCGACCAAAAGGTAACCACTGCGGATCTTGAAGAAGGAACCATTATACTTAGGGTTGGCAAGAAGAGATACCACCGGGTGGTGGCGGTATAGAGAATGACTCTATGAGCGATTCGGTTAAAGCCTTTAAAGCCGGCGAAATCTCCAAAGGTGGAGAGGCATTTGATTTAAGGGTTTTTAAATAAGGGGGGAGAGATTTCAAAGACCAAAGACACCTTTCCCTGATTTTTTCAAGAGACGGAAGCTCCTTTTTAAGCTCTCCGTTTTCTATTATGCGAATAAGAAGGGGAACACATTCGTTATCCTCTTTTATGCCTTCTCCTTCAAGGGCGATGATGTCCTTCTTTAAGATGCCATCTTTTCCGTAAATTCTCCATATTTGTTTTTTGCCGGGGTAAGTTAGTTTACCTGAGGATAGCTTAATTCTCGGTCCTGTCTCATCTTGAACCAATTTGTAAATACCACCCAAGGCGGGAGCATCATAACTTGTACCCAGTTCGGTCCCCACTCCAAAAAGGTCGGCCCTTGCCCCTTTTTTCAAAAGCTCATGAATCTTATACTCGTTAAGGTCTCCTGAAAGGAGGATCTTCACATAATGTAAACCATTTTTATCGAGGATCTCCCTAACCTTTTTACTCAACTCCACTAAGTCACCACTATCTATCCTAACGCCCTTAAGCCTATATCCCCTCTTTTCAAGGACTTTAGCTACTTTAACAGCATTCTCGGCCCCTCTCAGTGTGTCGTAAGTGTCAATTAAAAGAAGCACATTATCGGGGAAATCTTCGGCAAAGGCACAAAAGGCTTCAAGTTCATTCGGAAAAGACATCACATAGGAATGGGCCATCGTTCCATAAACGGGAATGCCATAGATCATACCCGCTAAAGCACAAGAAGTACCACTACATCCCCCTACATACGAAGCCCTTGCTACTTTAAGGGCTGCATCAGCTCCGTGAACCCTTCTGGCGGAGAAATCTATAACCGCACGCCCTTCTGCAGCAAGTACGACCCGTGAGGCTTTAGTAGCTATCATGGATTGGAAGTTGATGGTATTAAGGAGAAAGGTCTCGACTATCTGAGCTTCGATCCTCGGAGCAGTGACCCTTAGAATAGGTTCTTGTGGGAAAAAGACCTCTCCCTCGGGCAAAGCCCAAACGCTTCCGGTAAAACGGAAATTTGACAGATATTTGAGAAAATCCTCTGAAAACAGTCCAAGGCTTCTCAGATATTCTACCGCTTCTTGAGAAAATCTCAGATTAAGAAGATAATAAACGGCCTGTTCAAGCCCACAGGCGATAAGGTAAGATCGGTTTGGGGGAAAATTACGCACAAAAAGCTCAAAGGTCGTTAACTCGTTTTTACCTCGACGAAAGTAACTTTGAGCCATCGTGAGTTCGTAAAGATCCACAAGAAGCACCATATTTTCATCATTTACCCATCCGCCTCTTGGCCTCATAGTTGTTTCTCCCTTCTTCACTTTTCTCATACCTATAAAGATAGGTCAAGATCGTTGTTTTTTAAAAATTATCTTGGTAAAAATTTAGAAAAAAGGAGGGAGTCATGAAAGTGGGGGAGAGGGTGATTTTTCCCTTTGCTGGGGGCGAAAAAGAGGGAATAATAGTAAAAGTGACTCCTAAAAAAGTTTACATTAAGGCTGATTTTCCTCGACACAAGGGGAAAATTATCAAACGATCTATCTTCGAGGTCAAAACGAAGTGAAGACCCTTATTGTAAGCGCGGCGCTGATTGAAAACTCAGAAGAGGTACTTTTATCTAAACGAAAAGAGGGACCTTATAAGGGATTCTGGGAATTCCCAGGAGGAAAATTGGAAGAAGCCGAGTCACCCGAAGGGTGTCTCCAAAGAGAGTTAAAGGAAGAGTTAGGCATACAGATCCAAGTAGAAAAAATAGAAGAGGTGGTATGGATGCCTTATGAGCATTTCAATTTACTCCTTTTACTTTATAAATGCAAACTCGAAAAAGGGACACCCGTTCCTTTAGGCTGTGAGGAGGTAAGATGGTTTAAAAAGGGGGAAATATTCAACCTTCCCATGCCTCCCGCGGATTGCGAACTTCGAGAAAGGTTAAAGCACAAATGGGGTTTAAGTGTGGCATAGTAGGTTTACCAAACGTTGGAAAATCCACCATATTTAACGCTTTGACCAATGCGTCTGCTGAAGTAGCTTCTTTCCCTTTTTCTACCATAAACCCTAATATAGGAATCGTCCCGGTTCCCGATGAAAGGCTTAAAGTATTAGAAAAACTCCTTAATCCTAAAAAGGTAACCCCAACGTTTTTAAAATTCGTCGACATAGCGGGTTTAGTAAAAGGAGCAAGTGAAGGGGAAGGGCTTGGCAATGAATTTTTAAGCCATATAAGGGAAGTGGACGTCATAGCGCACGTGGTCCGTTGTTTTGAATCAAAAGACATACCCCACATTTATGGCCATCCTGATCCTGAAAGGGATGTGGAGATCGTAAACCTGGAATTGATCCTCTCTGATCTGCAATTGGTTTCTCGAAGGCTTCAAAAGGTATCAAAACTCACCAAAGCTTCCCCTAAAAAAGAATTACGAGAAGAAGAGCTTTTGAATGAACTGGAAAAATGGCTCTCAAAAGGAAAAAGAGCGAAGGAATACTTAGAGGCTAAAAGTGCTAAACTACCCAAAGATCTCCCTTTGATAACCGCAAAGCCTTACTTTTACATAGCAAATATCAGTGAAGAAAACCATCTTTTGGAAAAACTTTTGAAAGTAGCCGAAAAAGAGAACGTCCCTGTGGTTAAAGTTTTTGGAAAGCTTGAACTTGAGTTACAAGAATTTTCGTCAGAGGAAAGAGAAACTCTCAGAAAAGAGTTAGGAATGGGAACTTCATTGTTCGAAGTGGTAAAAGTGGGTTATAAACTCTTAGAACTTGTAACTTTTTTTACTACCGCCCATGAAGACTTGAGGGCTTGGACAGTTAGAAAGGGCACCAAAGCGCCGGAAGCGGCTGGTAAAATTCACTCTGACATGCAAAGGGGTTTTATTAAAGTGGAGGTGATAAGTTTTGAGGATCTAGTTAAAGCTGGGTCGGAAAAGAGAGCAAGGGAATTAGGTCTTGTGAGGTTTGAAGGAAAAGAGTACGAAGTAAAAGACGGAGATATACTTTATTTCCGTTTCAACGCGTAAGGGAATAAAGATGAGGCTTTTTCTTTTGAGACACGGAAGGACCCAATGGAATAAAGAGGGAATATTCAGGGGAAGAGCGGATATTCCACTTGATGAGGTGGGGAGAAAAGAAGCCGAACTTTTAGGAAAAAGGCTCAAAGATGTCCCTATAAAGGCGATTTTTTCAAGTCCTCTCAAAAGAGCTCAAGAAACGGCTTCTATAATTGCAAGTTTTACCAAAAGCCCTGTTTTCGTAAGGGAAGAACTTATAGACATAAGTTTCGGAAGTTGGGAAGGACTAAGCGTTGAGGAAGTTAGGCTTCGATTCCCTGATCTTTACGAAAAATGGCTTAATGCCCCCCATGAGTTAAGCTTTCCCCAAGGGGAAAGCTTAAAGGTGGTGGAAGAAAGAGCCTTCAATTTCATAGAGGACCTTAAATCTAACCATCAAAAGGATACTATAGCCTTAGTTACCCACAGGGTAGTTTTAAAAGTATTGATCAGTAAACTTTTAGGACTCAATCTTAAAGCCTTTTGGAGGATAGAACAGGGGACCTCAGCTTTAAATGAGTTCGAATGGAAAAACGGAATGTGGGTAATAAAAACAATAAATGACACTTGTCATACTCGTGAACTTAAAGAAGCGGCACTTGAGTTTTGATGAGAAAGTGTGAGTTGTGCAAAAAAACAAGTCCATTTATCTCAAAAATAATAAATATCTGTGGCGATTGTGTCAGAAAAAACTTTGATATAGTTAAGGATAAATTTTTTGAAATTCATCGCACTTTAAGGCGGAAAGACGGATTACCTGAAGAAATACCTTTGGATCCAAAGGGAAGAAAATGCAGGATATGCCTTAATGGATGCTCAATTCCCGAAGGTGAAATGGGTTTTTGTGGTGTTTATGAAAACCGAAATGGGAAACTGGTTCCTAAAAGTGGCGATTGGAAAAAGGCTTACGTTTATTGGTATTACGATCCATTGCCCACAAACTGCTGTGCCACTTGGGTTTGTCCAGGAAAAAAGGAATACGGTTTTTATAACCTGGCGGTGTTTTATTGTTCTTGTAATTTCGATTGTCTTTTTTGTCAAAATTGGATTTTCAGACGAAAGATGAATCTAACTTCTTTAAACACAGTAGAAGACCTCCTTGAAGCGGTAAACGATAAAGTGAAGTGCATCTGTTTTTTCGGCGGTGATCCGATACCTCAAGTTGTACATGCTTTAATCTTCGCAAAAAGGGCATTAGAGAGATACAAAGTGAGAATATGTTGGGAGACAAACGGAGCCGTTTCAAAACCACTTCTCGCTCAAATGGCCAAACTGTCGCTGGAAAGCGGTGGTTGCATAAAGGTCGACCTCAAATGTTGGACCGAAGAGATGAGCTTTTTCCTCTCGGGCGTTTCCAACAAGGGACAGAAGGAAAATTTCAAGTATCTTGTTAAATTTCACAGGCTTCGTCCGGATCCACCTTTTCTTATAGCCAGTACTTTACTTGTACCAGGTTACGTGGATATGGTGGAGGTAGAGGGTATCGCTCGTTTTATAGCCTCTTTAGATCCTTCCATTCCTTGGACGCTTTTAGGTTTTCATCCCGATTTTTATCTGAGCGATCTTCCTCCAACACCTCGTAATTATGCTTTTTCTTGTTTGGAGATTGCGAAAAACGCAGGGATTAAAGAATTACATATCGGAAATATACATCTACTCTCTTAGCAAGGAGGTTAAAGAGTGAATTATCATATTGAGATCTTTGATAAATTTCCTGATTTTATAAGAGGTGTGGTGGTAGGAAAAGGGGTAAATAACGAATGTAAAATTGAAGAACTTGCTTTACTTATTAGAGAGGTTCAGAACAAAGTAACGAAAGAAATTGATCCCGAAAGATATCGAGAACATCCACGGGTGGCGAGTTGGAGGGAAGCTTATAAAAAGTTCGGAATTAATCCCAATAAGTTTCCGCCCTCGGTGGAAACTTTAATCAAACAAGTTGTAAAAGGAAAAGACATCAAATCAATTAACCCCTTGGTCGATATTTTTAACTATATCTCGCTGAAATATCTTGTCCCAAGTGGTGGAGACGATCTTTCGAAGGTAGTCGGTGATCTTCGTTTGACTTATGCGAAGGGTGATGAGTTATTTATTCCTTTTGGTGAAACTGAGCCTGATCCGCCCAAAATGAACGAAGTGATTTACCGGGATGAAGAGAAGGTATTGTGTCGATGTTGGAATTGGAGGCAAGGGGAACATACGAAGCTCACATTTGAGACAAATTGGGTAGCGATAAATGTGGATTGTTTGCCTCCGGTAGACTCCAATGAAGCTCAAAGGATAACTGAGGAAGTCGCCCAATTGGTCGAAAAATTTTGCGGAGGAAAAGTAAAGATATTTGTAATGGATCGTAAAAATCCAATAATAACCCTTTGAAGGAGGGGATATGAAGCTAAAGACGGCTCTTATAAGCGTTTCCGACAAAAGGGGGATTTCGGAATTGGGAAGGTTTCTTGCCGAAATGGGAGTGGAAATTCTTTCATCGGGGGGTACGGCGCGTTTTTTAAGTTCAGAAGGGATAAAAGTAACCGAAGTCTCTCAATACACCGGGTTTCCGGAAATATTGGACGGGAGAGTAAAAACGCTTCATCCTCTTATCCACGGAGGAATTCTTGCCAAAAGGGACGAACCGAATCATTTAGAAGAGATTAAGCGTCACAATATAAAGCTTATAGACCTAGTGGTGGTAAATCTTTATCCTTTTGTGGAAACGGTCTCCAAAGGTGCAAGCCTTAAAGAGGCCATAGAACAGATCGACATAGGTGGTCCTACTCTTGTTAGAGCGGCAGCTAAAAATTTCCACTACGTGACTGTCCTTGTGGACCCGAAGGATTATCCAAGGGTCATGAAAGAGATTAAAGAAAAGGGTGAGGTTTCTCTCGGAACGCGTTTTGAGCTTGCTAAAAAGGCCTTTTGGCATGTTTATGAGTATGATAAAGCCATAGCTCAATATTTTGAAAAGGTGGAGGTTGAACCTTGAAGGTCTTAGTTGTTGGTGGGGGAGGAAGGGAGCACGCCTTGTGTTGGAAGATCGCCCAGAGTCCTCTTTTGAAAAAGCTTTATTGCGCTCCTGGAAATGGAGGTATTGAAGAGATAGCAGAGACTGTACCAATATCTTCCGAGGATCTTGAAAGTCTTTTGCGCTTTGCCAAAAACGAAGGTATAGATTTAACCGTAGTAGGCCCAGAGGCTCCTCTTGTGAAGGGTATCGTGGACCTTTTTGAAAAGGAAGGACTTAAGATATTCGGCCCCAATAGAGTTGCCGCTGAAATTGAAGGAAGTAAATCCTTTGCCAAAGCCTTTATGAAAAGGTATGGCATTAGAACTGCTCCTTTTCAGGTATTTGATGATCCTCAAAAGGCAAAAAGATATGTGATTGAACATGGAGTACCTGTAGTGATAAAGGCCTCAGGTATAGCTGCTGGGAAGGGTACTTTTGTGTGCGAAACGGAAGAGGAGGCTTTAAATGCTATTGAAGAAATCATGGTAAAAAAGGCCTTTGGAGAGGCGGGATCTGAGGTAGTGGTCGAAGAGAAATTGGAAGGAATAGAGGTCTCATACATGGTATTCTCAGATGGAAAAAACCTTCTTCCCCTTTCCCCTTCACAGGATCACAAAAGGCTTCTTGATGGAGACTTGGGACCTAACACTGGAGGAATGGGAGCCTATAGTCCTGTTCCCTTTGTAACGGCTGAGCTTGAAAAAAGGATACTCGAAGAGATTATGATGCCTACTATAAAGGGCTTAAGGGAAGAGGGAAGACCTTATCGGGGTATTCTTTATGGGGGGCTTATGATTGACAAAGATAAAAACCCTTGGGTTTTAGAGTTCAATTGTAGGTTTGGCGACCCTGAGACTCAGCCTCTTGTAGTGAGAATGGAAGGAGATTTGTTGGAGATTATGCTCTGTTGTGTGGAAGGAAGGTTAAAAGAAGCAAAACTCCGATGGTCTGACAAACCTGCGGTGTGTGTAGTTATGGCTCAAAAGGGATATCCTGGATCTTACGAAAAAGGAAAGGAGATAAAAGGACTCGAAGAGGTACTTCCAATGGAAGATGTATGGGTGTTTCACGCAGGAACTGTTAAAAAGGATGGAAAATTTTATACCAATGGAGGAAGGGTTCTTGGAGTGACTGCCATTGGGAGAGATTTTGAAGAAGCCTTAAAAAGGGCTTATGAGGCCGTTGAGAAAATAAGTTGGGAAGGGGTTTACTACCGAAAAGATATAGGAAGAAATCTCCGAGACTCAATGACATCTAGCATTTTTTAACCTCCACCTTTTTCTACCAAACATTTGTTCTATTAAACAAACCGTAGTTTGAGGAATTTTGGATAGTTATCTGAGTGAGATGGTGGTTATTGAGGATACTTATGAAATATGGAGATGGAGGGATTTTAAAGAAAGCCCTTTCAGAAAAAAGATAAAGGATTTTAAGACCGTTCTTGATCTTGCTATACGGTTCTGTCGTGGTATGGGGTATGCTCCATAGAAAGAAGCTTATTCACAGGGACATAAAGTCTGGGAATTACCTTATAACTAAGGATGGAACACATAAGATAACGGACTTTGGGTTAACAAAAGCACTGGAAGAAGCTATACCAGACCTTGGTATTGTTATATCGGAGGTTCAAAGAAGGAAGCTCAAGCTTTTTGGAAAGAAGAGCAAGAAGGCCGGAGTATAGATCACCTGAGCAGTTTGAGGGAAAAGTAGATTTTTTCCACACATCAATTTCTCTTGAAGTGATGCTCTTGAGATGGTAGTGAAAGAAGCCCTTTGTCATACCAGATATTATGCATCCGAGTAAAAGGAGTTGGTATTATCAAAAAGCCCACAATGAGGTAATACCACCAAATCCAGGGAAACTAAGACCAGATTGCGCAGAGGGAGTAAGCAGACTTATCCTTCAATGTCTTGAGAAAGTAGAAAAGCCCAAATCCTTTAAAGAGTAGTGTCTCATTAATTGTGTAAAGTCTTGAGGAATAATAAAGGGTATGGTATTGTTTTCCTTCCTTGGAAGATTAAACTTGTTTCGCCTTTATTTAGCATTAGGAATAAAGCTTGATGGAAGGAAGGAGAAATACTTGGATTTTGGTTATTTGGAGCTGAAGGAGAAAGTGTAAAGAACTGGAAAGAAGTTTTAAAAGGGTTAAATCGCAAGCAGAGAAAGGAAGAAACTAAGGAGGGGGATTGAGGTAAAGGAAACAAAATTTATCAAGGTAGTGTAATATTAAAGTAAAAGAAATAAAAAGAAAAGTGAATGTGGTAAAGGTATTTCCAAAAGAAGGAGTTTGAGAGAAATATATACTTGATCTTGAAAGAAATGGATGAGAGATTAAACTCAAGAAAATTAAGGGAATTTAATGGGGACTAAAATAGGGACTACTATGCCTTTTAAAAATATTTACACAATATAATATTTACACAATAAAAGAGATACTATGAGGGAATTCAAAAAACCTAAAAAGGAGGTGTGAAGATGAAATACGGAAAAATGTTTATAGGTCTGCTTCTTTTTGCTTTTACAGCCTCTACGGCTGTAGCTTCCACGCTTGTAAAGGAACAAGAACATGGAGTTCGGGTCTCAAAGGAAGCAGTTGAAAAGGTCACTTGTAGCCTTTCTGGACCGAAGGTGATGGTTGGTTCTATTACCTGTAAAGCTGCAGAGTGCCAAGGTGGAGGTCCTCAGGCACAAGGCTTAATGAAGCTTTTACAGCTTGCAGGTGTTCCTACTTTTGAAGGCTTAGGTGAAGGTTTAAAGGACATGTTTACGACTGCGCTACAACAATCAGGCTGCTTTAAAGTTGTGGATCCCAAAGCTTTAAAGGAGCTTGAGGAAGTTGGTATTGAAGTCTCGAAGGTAAAACCCGACTACCTCATTACTGGTGCTATTACCTCCATCTCCTGAAAACAGAAAAGCGGAAGTTTTGGTGGAGGGTATTTGCCGATTATTGGTGCTATTACCGCAACCAAGACCGAAGCTCGGATGACAATGGAGGTAAGGGTGATAAGGGTTGAGGATGGTGAGGTGATCTTTTCAAAGAGCTACTCGGCTGAAAGCGGGAAGACCAAATATGGGGTCCTTGGTGCTGGGCTTTTCGGTTTTGGTGGTGCTGCTTCGGGACTTGCGGGAACTGCAATGGAAGAAGTGGCAAGGTACATAATAACAAGGGCTTCAGCTGACATTGCAAAGTTCCTTAACCCCGAAAACGTAACAATTGAGATTAAGCCCGTAGAAGAAAAACCGAAAAAGTCAGCTGAAGAAGATCAAGCCGAAGAAACCATCCACTAAGGGAGGAGGAAATGCCATGAAGCTCAGAGAGCTTGCCCTTGCAGTTCTTAAATTAAGATACCTTCTTCCCGGCGAAAACCCCGAGGACATGTTCCGAAGGGTTGCTCGTTTTCTTGGTTCTTCTGAAGAGGAAGCTAAAGAAATACAAAGAAGATAACTGGTTGGAATCTTTCGTTACGAAACAGAGCATATGAATGGAAAGAAGCCTTAGAGATGGCAATAAACAGGGAATTTCCTGGGGGTGTAAGAGGTAATGGACTTAAGCTTATAACCGACAATGGAAGTCAACCTACAGCGGCCTCATTTGTGAAGGATATGGCAACACTTGGCATAGAGCAGATATTCACAAGCTGTGACAACCCAAAAGGGAACGCAAATACAGAGAGGGTAATGAGAATGATAAAAGAAGAGATTAAAAGCAAAAGAAAAGATAGGGAAGTGAATAGAAGAAGACTGTAACAGGCTCTATTTATACACTCGAACCTTAATTATATGAGTCCAGAGGTGTTTGAGGCAAAATATGAGGAAGAGAGGATAAAAAACAGCATGAGCTCTACAACTTTTAGGCAAAAAATGTCTTGACAAATGGGGTGCAGTACACGTGAAATCGAACCCCTCGGGGATGGGAGGGCAGCGGGGCTTTCGATAAAAAGGCCCAAGAGCAGGAGGGAGTAACTGTTTTATATGTACTGAACACCACATGTCCTGGTTCAAAGAGATGTGGAACACAGGGGAAAGGGACAAAATAGAAGCCCCCTCTCCGCATGAGGTTCTTAGAAAGGACATAGGAAGAAAGGCCATTTCATATCCGAGCCTTTCTTAAAACTTGCCCTTCGGGAGTATCCATCACCTCAAGGCCGAATTTTGACAATTCTTCCCTTAATTTATCAGAAGTAGCAAAATCTCTCTTCTTACGAGCTTCCTTCCGAACCTCAAGGATATTAAGGACTTCTTCTCGTTGCTCTTCAGATGGAAATTCTATAATTTGAAGTACCTGATCGCTTTCCTTTAAGGCTTTAAGGAGCATCTCCCTGTTTGCTGAAGAAATACCCCGTTTTAAAACCTGTTGAATCTCCCTTAAAAAGGTAAATAGATGAGAAATGGCCATAGGGATGTTTAAATCATTTTCTAAAGCTTTCAAGAACCTATTTTTAAAACCATCTACGATTTCTCCCAAAGGCTCATAATTGGGTCCATTGGGGCTAAAAATTACTTGAATTATTAAATCCTCTAATCGGAACCAGGCTTTCTTAGCCTCTACTACCCCTTTCAAGGACCATCGAAGGGGTTTTCGATAATGAGTCTGAATTAAGTAAAACCTCACTTGGGAAGGGGTAAAGCCCATTTTTATCAAATCTCCCAACGTTACCGCATTCCCCTGATCCCATCCCATCTTTTTCCCTTCGCTGAGGATTTGCTCCACATGAAGCCAATACCTAACAAATTGTTTACCCGTAATCGCTTCAGCTATAGCTATCTCATTTTCATTATGGGGGAAGATCAACTCGGTCGAAGAAGTATGAACATCGATAGTCTCCCCTAGATATTTCAAGGCTAAAGAAGCGCATTCTATATGCCATCCTGGGCGTGCTTTGCCCCAAGGGGTCTCATAATAGATGCCTGCTTTAAGTTCCTTTAAGGTAGAACGTTTAAAAAGTGCAAAATCCATAGGGTTATCCTTCTCATAAAAATCAAGTTCCGTACGATCGCTCTTGAGGTTCTTAAGATCTATATGCGAAATTTTCCCATATTCTTTGCAACGCTGGATAGAAAAATAAAGGGAATGGTATTTTTCATAAGCAAATCCCTTCTTTGTAAGAGACTCGGCCAACTGTATCATATTGGGTATATGATCACTTGCTTTAGGATAATGAGTAGCGGGATCAATTCTGAGAAGCTGTGATTCCTTAAAGAATTCTTCCATATAAAACGATGTAAGTTCTTTTAAATCCTTTTGTAAATCAATTGCTTTATTTACAGTTCTGTCGTCAATGTCGGTAATGTTTATTACATGTATAACCTCCAGCCCTTGGGCTTTAAGGTACCTTTTTAATACATCCGCCACAATGAGCCTTCTCCAGACTCCTAAATGTAAAGGTTCTGATACAGTTGGTCCGCAGGTGTACATGGTGATTTTTCCTGGAACTTGGGGTACCAATGGTTCAACCTTTCTTGTAAGGGTGTTATAAAGCTTAAGATTTAAAATTGGCCTTTCGATAAAAAGACTGGTGCTTAAATACCTTTCGCCGCCATCGGGAAAAATGGTCACGATAACACCTTCTTCCATTTTCTCGGCGACCTTTATGGCTCCAAAAAGGGCTGCCCCTGAACTCATCCCTGCAAATATTCCTTCTTCCCGCGCAAGCCTCCGCGCCAGTTGATGGGCCTCCTCGTCCGAAACAGTTATCTTTTCGTCCATTATGCGAGGATCGAAAACTCCAGGTATGTAAGATTCAGTTAAATTCTTTAACCCCTGAATTCTGTGTCCAACAACTGGTTCAACAGCTATAACCTTTATCCGAGGATTGTACTCCTTTAACCTTCTGCCGACGCCCACAATTGTCCCAGTGGTTCCAATGGCTATCACCACTGCATCTAGTTGGCCACCTGTTTGCTTTATTATTTCTTCGGCGGTCCCGTAATAATGAGCCAAGGGATTGGAAGGGTTATTGAATTGGTCTACCAGAAAATACTTGTCCGGTTCTTCTCGAGCCAAGCGATATGCTTCTTCAATAGCTCCATCGGTTCCAAGTTCCGAAGGAGTAAGCAATATCTGCGCACCAAAGGCTTTAAGGATGCGTTTTCTTTCCTCACTTACGGATTCGGGCATAACCAAAAGCACCTTGTAGCCTTTTACTGCCCCTACCATAGCAAGTCCTATTCCGGTATTTCCGCTTGTGGCTTCCAGGATGATTTTGCCTGGCCGAAGTTCGCCTTTTTTTTCGGCATCTTCTATCATTCTTAAAGCAATCCTATCCTTCACCGATCCACCCGGGTTAAAGAACTCCAGTTTGGCTAGGATTCTTACCTTAGGGTTAGGGTTTAGACGCCTTATTTCAACGATTGGGGTTTCTCCTATGAGTTCCAGTATGTTTTTCGCGAGTTTCATCGTAGGGCAAAGATACCCTTAAACAAAAAAGCTTGCAAGCACATGGAGCTGAGCTTGTATAAAGTTTTACCTTTGAGTATTTTAAAGACGAGCCTAATCAAGGGGGTATTTATGGAGATAAGTTTAACCGACTATGATCTGGAACGATATAGCCGCCAAATACTTTGGCCTTCCTTTGGAGAAGAAGGGCAAAAAAAGTTGAAGAAATCTCATGTGGTTGTTGCAGGGGTAGGGGGACTTGGTTCACCGGCCTCCATGCTCCTTGTGGCTGCTGGGATAGGACGATTGACCATTGTAGATTCTGATAATGTTGAGCTTTCCAATTTAAACCGTCAGCTTTTGCATTGGGATGAAAATATCGGTTCTCCTAAGGTCATCTCCGCCTATGAGAAGCTTTCGAGGCTAAACCCTACTGTTACCATTGTTCCCCTTCAAGTGAGGATAAATCGCGATAATGTTTGTGATCTTATAAAAGGAGCAGATTTAGTGATTGATGCAATGGATAACATGGCCACAAGGTTTCTTTTAAATGAGGCCTGTATAAAAATGAACATCCCCTTCATTCATGGTGGGGTCTTCGGACTTATGGGAGAGGTAATGACCATAATTCCCCATAAAGGCCCTTGCTTAAGGTGCCTCTTTCCCCGTGATGTAGAAGGCCCTCGTCCCTTTCCAGTCTTTGGTCCGGCTCCTTCTCTTGTTGCCAGCTTACAAGTAATGGAATCCATTAAGCTTTTGGCTGGTTTTGGAGAGTTACTTTTGGGAAAACTGCTTCTTGTAAACGGCGAAACTATGGAATTTACCATTGTGAAGGTAGAAAAAAGACCAGATTGCGAGGTTTGTGGCTATAAAAATGTGGAACGTGGAGAATAAAGTCCAGGCTATAAGGGATATACTTAAAGATAAAGGGAAAATCTTAGTGTGTTTTTCAGGAGGTGTAGATAGCACTTTGTTGAGCTTTTTTGCTAAAGAAACTTTAGGAGAAAACGCTGAGTTTATTTTAATATCCTCACCCCTTCATTCGGAAGATGAACTCAAAGAAGCTCATCAGATCGCTTCCTTTTTAGGGATAGTGCTTCATCAGATCGAGATAAACGAACTTTCCCATGAAGAATTCGTTATAAATTCACAAGAAAGATGTTATATGTGTAAAAAAATAAGGCTCTCAAAGATAAAAACTATAGCCGACGAGAAGGGGGCTTTTGTTTGTGAAGGCTCCAATTACGATGACCTCAATGACTTCCGACCGGGTCTTAAAGCCCTAAAGGAACTTGGAATTTTGAGCCCTTTCATAGAAGTGAAAATGATAAAGGACGAAATTAGACTTTTAGCCCAAAAGTACGGTCTTCCCAATTGGGATAAAGCGCCAGGTGCTTGTTTAGCCACAAGGATTCCATTTGGGGTCCGAATTGACTTAGAAACTTTAAAAAGGATAGAAAAAGCCGAAAGGGCTTTAAAGGCTTTGGGTTTCAGACATGTAAGGGCCAGATATCATGGGGATCTTTTAAGGATTGAGGTACCCCAGGAGGATATGGAAGGAATATTGTTTAAACGAAAAGAGGTTTTAGAAGCCTTAAAAGGGACTGGTTTTAGGTTTTTAAGCCTCGATCTTGAACCTTACAGACCTAGTGGATTATCCTTCAAGATATGAAGGGGCTTAAAGGAGAAGTTATTGCAGTTAACATCAGTTCTAAAAAGGGGACAAGAAAAACCCCAATTGAGAAAGGTTTTTTGAAGGAAGATTATGGACTTTTAGGTGACGCTCATGCGGAAGAAGGCAGTGTGAGGCAGGTGAGCCTTCTTTCAGAAGAAAGCATAGAAAGCATGAGGAAATTAGGCCTTCAAGTTGGACCTGGGGATTTTGCTGAGAATATAACTGTAAAGGGATTCAACGTTTTTGAACTTCAAGTAGGTACTAAGCTCAAAGTGGGGGAAACGCTTCTTGAGATCACTCAAATTGGGAAGGATTGTCATACGAAATGTGCCATTTTTAGACAAGTTGGAAAGTGCATAATGCCTAAAGAGGGCGTTTTTGCAAAGGTTTTAATGGGCGGTTGGATTAAAAAGGGTGATCCTATAGAGGTAATAGGGTGAATTTCTTACTGGATTTTTTCGGCCATTCCCTTCACCTTTGGATTAGTATGGCTCCCTATCTTTTATTGGGCATGTTAATAGGGGGACTTATTCACGTTTTCCTTAAGGAGAAATTCGTATCCAAACATTTGGGCCAAATGGGGTTTTCTGGAATTTTTAAAGCCACTCTCTTCGGGATCCCTCTGCCCCTTTGTTCTTGTGGGGTTATTCCTGTGGCAGCCACCTTAAGGCGACACGGTGCTTCTCAAAGCGCTACTTTGGCCTTTTTGACCTCAACCCCCACTACAGGAATTGACTCCGTGCTTGCTACTTATTCACTCCTTGGTCCCATCTTTGCTTTTTTTAGGCCTTTGGCCTCCTTTGTTGCGGGACTTTTAGTGGGGTTTATAGCTTCTTTTGGAGAAAAAGAACAAACAAAAAGGCCTACCTTAAAGACCTTTTTCAATGACTCGTTTACTTTTAAGGGGAAAATAAAAGAACTGCTTCAATATGGGTTTGAGGAATTACCAAGGGACATAGGAAAATGGTTAGTTTTAGGAATACTCATCGGAGCAGCTTTAAGTGCCTTTCTCCCTGAAAACGCCTTTGGGATCCTTAAGGGTTATGCTATTCTCGAGTTTCTCACTGTCTTGGCCATAGCCATTCCCCTTTACGTATGTGCTACCGGTTCCATACCTATAGCTGCGGCCTTAATGAGTAAAGGGCTCTCTCCAGGGGCAGCTTTGGTCTTTCTGATCGCAGGACCCGCAACAAATACTGTAACTGTAGGATTTGTTTATTCCCAATTTGGTAAAAGAACGGCTTCTTTATATATTGGAGGTATAGTATTAGGATCGATTGGATTAGGGTTATTACTAAACACTTTATGGGGATATTTTGAGAAAAAAGTAGAGCTTTTGACTCCGGGAAGTGAGTTTTTGCCTTTTTACCTCAAAATCTCCTGTGGAATCTTTTTATTAACAGTAATCCTATGGACTAACCGTTCAAAAATAAATAAAAGAAGGAGGATAAAAGAGATGGATTACCTCTTTTTTGTACCCGATATGACTTGTGAGCATTGTAAAATGAATATTGAAAGAACATTAAAAACAATAGAAGGTATAGAGGATTTTCAGGTAGATTTAGAAAACAAACTAGTTAAAATAAAAGGCAATGTTTCACCCGAGAGCATAAAAGAAGGTCTTGAAAGATCAGGATATACTCCTATTTTTCAACATAAAATGGAAGAAAGCGAGGATAAAACATGCCAATACGAGTGATAAGTTTTGATCTTGACGGTACGTTAGTGGACCACAATTTTGCTGATTCCGTATGGCATGAAGGAATGGCCGAATTATATGCAAAAAGGTATAACGTGGATTTAAATGAAGCAAAAGAAAAGCTTCTTTCACTTTATCAAGAAGTTGGAGAAAACTCACTTCTCTGGTATGATTTAGGCTACTGGTTTAAACGCTTGGATCTTCCGGGTTCGCCTGAGGCTCTACTTGAACGTTTTAGAAATCGAGTGAATGTTTTTCCGGAGGTTCATGAAGTTTTAAAGTTTTTAAAGAAAAAAACTGGTTTTAAACTTGTTCTTTTTTCCAATGCGGCTCGGGAGTTTATGGACATAGAACTTAAGGAAGGAAAGCTCGATGGATATTTTTCTTTAACAATCTCCTGTGTGAGTGATTGGGGAAGGGTAAAGGATGAAGACGCCTATAAAAGGCTATGTTCTTTACTTAAAGTACCCCCAAAAGAGATATTACATGTAGGGGATAATGAACTTTTCGATTTCCTTTATCCAAAAGCGGTGGGAATAAAAACCATCTTGGTAGACAGGCAAAATGGCCGTTTGGGGGCGATTAAAAATCTTAAGGAATTACTTGAAATTTTATACTAAGGAGGGAACTTCGTGAGGTTCAGAGGAAAGGCTTTTAAATTCGGTGATGATGTGGATACCGATGTGATCATTCCGGCGCGATATTTAAATACTACTGATCCCAAGGTACTGGCTTCTCATTGTATGGAAGGGATTGATCCCGAGTTTCCGAAGAAGGCAAGTCCTGGAGATATGATCTTTGGAGGTCGTAATTTCGGTTGTGGGTCTTCGAGGGAGCATGCTCCATTGGCCATTAAGTCCCTGGGTATTTCTTGTGTAGTGGCTAAGAGTTTTGCTCGTATCTTTTACCGCAATTCCTTTAACATAGGTTTACCTTTGGTAGAATGCGAGGAGGCCTTTGAGGAGACGGAAAACGGAGATGAGATAGAAGTAGATTTGGAAAGCGGTGAACTTAAAAACTTGAGGAGAAATAAGGTTTATCGATTTAAACCCCTTCCTCTTTTTATGATTGAACTTATACGAGAAGGAGGGCTTATAAATTACATCTCAAAACGTTTACGTAAAAGAGAGGTTTTATAGAAATCTTGTAAATCCGTACGGCTTAACGGATTTTCAAATAAGAGTAAAGGAGACCGATCTATGGATAGCCGCCGAAAGGGATTTAAAGAAGGAGGCATTTGAAGAGGTATTAAGGCTCAGGGCCCAGATTGAGGCTTATGCAAAGAGGTATCCGAAGTTTTTCCTTTCGCTTTCTCCCCTTCCGTTTGATCCCTTGGCTCCTCCTTTAATCCAATTGATGTTAAAGGCGGCGGAAAAAACCGGAGTGGGTCCTATGGCTGCAGTAGCGGGGGCCATAAGCGAATGTTTAGGACAATATCTGCTTAGATACTCTCAAGAATTGATCATCGAAAACGGAGGGGATATTTTTCTTAGAACCCTTAAAGAACGCAACGTTCTTCTTTTCGCCGGAAATTCCCCCTTGAGCCTGAAACTCGCCATTCGCATCCCCCCGCGCACCACGGTGGGGATATGCACCTCTTCAGGCACGGTGGGTCATTCTTTGAGTTTCGGCAGGGCCGATGCGGTGTGTGTCCTTTCTCCTTCTTCAGCACTTGCTGATGCCGCTGCCACCGCATTAGGGAATCTAGTGCAGAGTCCAAAAGACGTTCCTTATGTTTTGAAAAAGGGTAAAAACATTGAGGGGATTGAGGGTATTGTTATAATTATAGGAGAAACCTTAGGGGTATGGGGCAAATACGAGATTAAAAAAGTTTAAAGGGGGACTTATATGGAATACCGGAAAAAAATCGTTTTGAGATTTTCACGTAGTACGTGGGATAAACCAATCGTTTATCGCTTGGCTCGAGAGTTCAATTTGGAATTTAACATCCTTAAAGCCATCATACTCCCCAAACAAGAAGGTCTCATGGTATTAGAACTTGCTGGAACTGAGGAAAATTACCATCAAGGAGTTGAGTATCTTTTAAGTAAAGGCGTAACCGTAGAGCCGATAGAGTCAGATATTACCCGTGATGAGGATAGATGTGTGCACTGTGGAAGTTGTATTGCTCTGTGTCCGACGGGCGCCTTGAGAGTGAAACGCGAAGACATGGAAATACTTTTCGAACCCGAAAAATGCGTAGCTTGTGAGTTATGCCTTAAACTATGTCCGACAAGAGCAATGAGAAGCTATCTCTAATTCAACCTCCTAAAGCCTTTTCTAATTTTTCCAGTTCTTTCCACATCTCATCTGGCATTCTCGATCCGAACTGGGAAAAGAATTTTCTAACCTCCTTGGCTTCTTCTATCCATTCCTCCCGATTTACCTCAAAGCACTTTTCCAATTCTTCTCGGCCTATAGAGAGTCCCGTAGTATCTATATCCTCAGGATAGGGAATGAGACCTATGGGAGTCTCTTTAGCTTTAACCCTTCCTTTGATCCTATCTATTATCCATTTCAGAACCCTTATGTTGTCGCCAAAGCCAGGCCATAACCAGTTACCGTTTTCGTCCTTCCTAAACCAATTTACCGCAAAGATCTTGGGAGGGTTTTTAGTGCGTTTGCCTATCTCAATCCAATGTCGAAAATAATCCCCCATGTTATAACCACAGAAAGGAAGCATAGCAAATGGATCTCTTCTAACTGCACCCATTTTGAGATCTTGAGCTGCCGCGGTTATCTCCGATCCCATTCTGGCGCCAAGAAAGACCCCATGCGTCCAATCAAAAGCTTCCACTACAAGAGGGATCGTTTTTGTACGCCTAACCCCTACGATGATGGCCGAAATGGGTACGCCTTTAGGATTCTCAAATTCGGGAGAGAGGTTCGGTGTATTATAAATGGAGACCGTGAAACGGGAATTGGGATGAGCGGCAAAGGGTTTAGAAGGATCCCAGGGTTCGCCTTGCCAATTTAGAAGCTTCTCAGGACGAGGCCCAAGTCCTTCCCACCAAGGCTCATTGTTCTCCACGTCCAAAGCCACATTGGTAAAAAGGGTAGGGTAAAATTTGGTGCCTTTTAACGCTCTCATCATGTTGGGGTTGGTCTCCCAAGAGGTCCCTGGGGCAACCCCGAAATATCCCGTCTCCGGATTCAAGGCATAAAGACGTCCATCCTCACCAATTCTTATCCAAGCTATATCATCTCCTAACGTCCAAACTTTATACCCGGGAAGTTTTGGCTCCATCAGGGCCAAGTTGGTTTTACCACAGGCTGAAGGGAAAGCCCCCGTTATGTAATATATTTCTCCCGATGGCTCTTCCACACCAATGATGATCATATGCTCAGCAAGCCAACCTTCCTTAAAGCCTTGCCACGAAGCAATCCTCAAAGAAAAGCACTTTTTCCCTAAAAGGGCATTTCCTCCATACCCTGACCCTACGCTCCATACTAAGTTCTCATCAGGAAAGTGCATTATGAAACGTTTTTGTGGGTCAAAGTCCCTAACCGTATGGATCCCCTTCACGAAATCCTCTGAATCCCCTATACGGTCCAAAACCCTCTTACCCATCCTGGTCATTATCCTCATGCTTATAGCCACATAGCTTATATCGGTGAGTTGAACGCATAACTTACAGAAAGGCGAATCGAGAGGTCCCATAGCATAGGGCAAAACATACATGGTACGACCTCGCATGGCCCCTCGGGTGAGTTCAGTGAGCATTTCTTTAGCTTTTTGTGGCTCCATCCAGTTATTGTTGGGGCCTGCGGTTTCACGATCGGCATGGCAAACGAAGGTCAATTGCTCGGTTCGGGCCACATCGGTAGGATGGCTTCTATGAAGGTAAGCAAAGGGCCATTTTTCTTGATTTAACTCATAAAAGACTGGCTTACCGTTAATTTTTTCTTCCTTTAAACCCTTTTCCATAATCCAATGGGCTTCCTCATCTGAACCATCACAAAAATGGACCTCCTTCGGTTCTGCTAATTTGGCTATCTCTTCTACCCATTTTTCCACATACTTCATAAAGTCCTCCCTCTTTGTGATTTTTTTTACATTTTACCCTTTTTTAGAAACTTTTGCCAAGCTTGACCAAAAACCATAATCAGCCTTAAAATGTCCCAGAAGAAGGGGGTTAAATATAAGTATGGAATCTTTACAAGGTTGTTGGACAGCTCTTATTACTCCATTTGAAGAAGACGGCAAGCTAGATTTAGAGGGCTTAACAAAAAACGTCTTATACCAAATTGAATGTGGGGTGAATCTCCTCCCAACCGGGACCACCGGGGAATCCCCTACCTTGGAATGGGAAGAGCATCTCTTGGTAATAAAAGAAGTTATAAAGCTAGCCAAAGGAAAAGTTTTAGTTATGGCTGGAACAGGTAGCAATTCCACTACCGAAGCCATAAGAGGAACAAGGGAAGCGGTCCAAGCAGGGGCGGAAGCCATCTTATTGATTGATTGTTATTACAATGCTCCTTCTACCTTGGAACTACGGGTTAATTATTATGAAGCCATAGCTAAGGACTTTCCTTCCATAAATATCACTCCTTACATAATTCCCTCGAGAACCGGCACGGAACTTTCAGTGGAGGACCTTTATATCTTAAATCGTAAATATCCCAATGTTCGTTCGGTAAAAGAAGCAACAGGCAATTTACAACGTATGGCTCTAACTAGAAAGCTTTTAGGCGATAATTTTGATATTCTTTCAGGGGATGATGGGTTAACTTATCAGATTATCACTGATCCAGAAATAAGAGGGCAGGGGGTGATCTCGGTAATCTCAAATCTTTTGCCCTTAGCCGTTCGAGAAATGGTAGAAGCTCTAAGAAATGGCTACTTAGAAAGAGGAAAAACTTTAAACGAAGCCTTAAAGCCACTTTTTGAAATCGTTTCCTTTACCGTGGAAGAGGAGTATGAGGGGTTTAAGGTCCGTTGTAAGTATCGAAATCCAACGCCCATAAAGACGATAATGCGGGCTTTAGGTTTACCCTCAGGCCCTTGTAGGCCTCCTTTGGGTCGAATGGGGCAAAATGGAATAAAAAAGGTTCAACAAGCAGTTAAAATTGTCTACGAAACCTTTCCGGAGCTTTTCGAACCTTTGAGCTCATTCTATGGGATCAAAGTGGAAGAAAGGATTTATAACGATAAATATTGGTTCCAATGATCCGAGGGGAAGGATTCAAAAAGGCCATTTTCTATAGCGCCTTAGGCCTCGAAATGGCCTTGGCAGTTGCCATAGGGGTAGGGATTGGGGTATATTTAGACAAAAAATTGGGAACAGCTCCGTGGTTTTTGATCATGTTTCTTTTTTTCGGAATGGCAGCAGGCTTAAGGAATCTTTACCGGGCATTAAAAAAGATACAGAAGGATATAAACTCTTAAACCTATTAGAACGCGTTGATTTTTTCATCGTTTTAACCATGATAGGCGGAAGTCTTTTTTTAAGAGATCTAAAAATTACCCTTGGTATTTCAATCGGTGGATTTCTTATGTTGGTTAATTTTAAATTGCTAAAAAAGATCTTGGGAAAAGGTTTTTTGAATAAAAAAACAATGGTATTTTACGGATTAAAATTTGTGGGAATCATTATAGCGGTTATTGCTATCGTTTTAATCTTCAACAAATGGATTAATCCTTTAGCTTTTGCAATTGGAACTTTAAGTTTATTCATTTCATTTTGGGTTGTGGGATTTAAAAATCTGAGAAAAGAAAAGGAGATTTAAATATGGAACATGGAGCTCATTTGAAATTTGTAGATTTTATTCCTTTTTTAAATCTTTTGCCACATCATGTTTCAAATGCCATTATTGTTGTAATCTGTTTGCTTCTTGCGGCTTATATTGCGATGAGAAAATTGAGCAAAAATGTGGATTCATATATCATACCCGAAGAGAAATTAACTTTGAGAAATTTCTTCGATATCGCAACAGAGTCTTTGTTGCATTTTGTTAAAGAGAATATGGGACCAAAAGGGCCCGAGTTCATGATGATCATTGGGGCATTGGCCTTCTTTATTTTCTTTTCTAACATATTTGGTCTCATACCTGGTTTTATCTCTCCCACAGAAAACTTAAATACTACGGGTGCATGTGCTTTGACTGTTTTTGTTTTAACTCATTATTATGGGGTTAGACAGCATGGTTTAAAGTATATAAAGCATTTCATGGGACCTATACCTTGGCTTGCGCCATTATTCTTCCCTATTGAACTTATAAGCCATTTAGTGAGGCCTGTTTCGCTTTCTATACGTCTTTTTGGTAACATCTTTGCCGATCATTTTATATTAGGAGTGGTTGCCGGGCTTATACCCATTGTTGTGCCTCTTCCTATGATGCTTTTGGGGATATTTGTAGCAGTGGTACAAACGTTGGTTTTTATTCTCCTCTCTATGGCCTATTTTGCAGGGGCCATAGAGGAATTTGAGGAGGAGGAAGAAGGGCATTAAAGTAAATTACCAAAAGAAAGGAGGTGAGGAGGGTGAGACGTTTGCTTTTGGTGTTAATTGGAGCCTTGGTGATCTTTGGGAGTATGAGTTTAGCTCTTGCGGCCGAACCTGAAGTCGGGGGACTGCCAAGTGACGTTAAGAAGATGATTTCTCTTGCAGCGGGTTTCGGAATCGCGATTGCCGCAGTAGGTGGTGCTATTTCCCAATCCAGAGCCATTGCTTCTGCGCTGGATGGAATTGCCCGAAATCCAGCAGCCTCAGGAAGGATTGTAACTCCCATGATCATCGGCTTAGCCATGATCGAATCACTTGTGATTTATGCGTTGCTTGTGTCATTGTTAATGGTCTTTAAGTTATAAAGTTGACTTGATACTTCTTTTTATTTGTTTTAAAATGGGCCTTATGGCCCATTTTTTTTAGTTTTTAGGAGGAGTTAATATGAGCAAGAAGGTTATCATTGTGGGAGGAGTTGCAGGAGGAGCATCAGCAGCAGCCAGATTGAGGCGCTTGGACGAAAAAGCTTACATCATCCTCATA
>Ga0185307_1000024_pt1 | contig 116196 bp, 117 predicted proteins | sample LHCtaG_FD_128010 | JGI IMG/M metagenome (GOLD analysis project Ga0185307, IMG submission 128010) | Hot spring microbial communities from Little Hot Creek, USA to study Microbial Dark Matter (Phase II) - LHC4sed_matched (SPADES... | ecosystem: Environmental > Aquatic > Thermal springs > Hot... | reverse complement strand
CTTTTCATTTATTCTTAACTTTTTTAAAACAAACTCTTTTACTTTAGTTGCTGCATCAAAAGCTTCTTTAGCTTCCTCTACAGAAGGAATATAAAATTCCTCAGGATATCTTACCTCTACAGCATATTCTGTTAGACCTTCGGTAATTTCATATAATCTTTCAAAATCTTTGTCAATTTTACTACAAAGTTTAATCAAATATTCAATGGAATGGGTTCTACCAAACTCAATATCATAATTAATTAAAAAGGCTTTTAACATTTTTTCTACTGCTTGCTGACAGTGAAAGCACGCAGTATCAGTAATTATTTCTTCTTCAGGTTGAGATAAAAGTTTTTGAGCACTTTTATAATCATTTATAGCCTTAATTAACCATTTTTTAGCCTCATTATTAATCACAATATTACTCCCTCTTTTACTGCGCTTTTTATTATGCTCCCAATAACATCTTTTCTTTTTTGAATCTCTTCTTCAGACTTAATTATAATATCTCCATCAATAAAATATTCTGCAAGTTCTTTTCGAATTAAATGAGCTAATTTTTGTTTCTCTTTTCTTGAAAGTCCCTTTTTAGTAATAATTAGTAAATCCCAATCACTATATTTTTTATAATCTCCTCTTGCTCTTGAGCCAAAAAGAATAAGTTTATCAATTTCAACATCAGCGGATTTAAAAACCCTTTCTATAACCTCTTTTATAATCTTCCTTTCCATTTCTTTTCTCAAAGAGATTTTTTTATTTCTAAAATTATATCATATATTAGGAAAATATTAATTTAATTATTATAAAAATTTAATTTAAACAATCTGTGAGAGATACAAAACTATACATTAGGTAACCATTGCAGGACCACCAAAAGCAGTAAGCCCAAGCTTTAAAAAGTAAATTAAAAAGTAAATTTTATCAAAAATTGAAAATTATTTGTAAACAATACCAGTTGGCTGTTTTAGCAGGACCTGTATTTTTAATAAACTCACCTGGTATAAAAACACTATATGCAAAAAGAAGGTCTAAATTATTGCCGAACTTTTTATTTAAAATTAAATCTACTTCATGTCCTAACTCTTTTCCTGATGAGCCTGTTTTATCCCTTCTTTGCATATTTCCAGGAAAATACCATCCGTCTTTTGCATTCTCAAGCATAAAATAATGATATTCACTACGGAAAGTAAGATCTCTTTTTGGTGTAAGAATAAAATTTATTCTATAAAGGATTAAATTTTGCCAAAAAAACATACTTGTCCAGCTATACAAATCTGTATCTGCTCCACTAAATATAGCGCTAAATGTATTACGTTTCCCATCTTTTGGATCTTTATCTCCTGAGCCAATTATATATTGAAAAATTATTTGTGGTTTCCATTGAATATCAAAAGTATATCCTAAAGTAAATAAACCTCCATAAGCATCTATTTTATCCTTTGCCCATTTACCAAATTCTTTTACAAAAATTATTTCATAATTCCATGGTCCTTTTTTATCATCTATTCTAAAACCAATATTATGAGAAATTAAATTTCCTATATCATTGGGACCTTTTTCGCCTCTTATTATCCCACGATTGTCATATTTATACACATAAAATAGCTCAAGAGGGAGGGGCAGTTTTTTAATATAATTATATGTAGCAAAAGTTCCTACTTTATCTAACGCTTTATCAGGCCATATATAAGGATCATGAAGAATATATCTACCAGTAAAAATATTGGTATCAAAAAGATCATTTTTATATATTAAACGAATAGCATCCCATCTATAACGCCCTGTATTTCCCCAATCACCAGGACCAAAAATTCTTCTGCCACCAAACAAAAATTTTTGTCTTCCCAATATAACACTCAAATTATTAGAAGGCCAGTATTCAAGATAAAGTTCGTTTATATCTGTAGGATCATAAAAAGGATTATTTTTACCTTTAAATTTTTCATTCTTTATAGGTTGATTTACAATTTCTGCATCCTGTATTTGAGTATGAAATTTAAGATTTTTAGCTAACTTAAGATCCATCTCCAGTCTAAATCTGGATATAACAAAACTTTCCTCTTTATTTGTGCCATAAGAATTTACATTAAAATTGTCAATTATTTCATAACGCACGCGATAGCTTCCACCTATAGTTAACCAATCGTTCTCAAATAGATGTCTGAATTTTGTTTCTTCTGCAAAGCATTGAAAACAAAAGAATATAAAAAATAAGAAAGAAATCCCCAGTTTAAAAAAAATCATTTCTTAAGTAAATCCCAAATTATTTTTATAGCTATGATATATAAAACGATACCAATCACATTTCTTACTTGTGGGGCGGACAATTTTTTTCTCATAAGATAGTTTCCCAGTAAAGCACCAGTTACTGAACCAATAGCACATAAAAGAAGTAAGTTGTGGTCGATGTTGCCCACAGAAATATGTCCTAAGAATCCCGAAAAAGAGGAAAAAATAACTATAAAAGAAGTAGTAGCTGAAGCTTTTTTGGATCAAATCCAAGCCATACAAGTGCCGGGACAATCAAATTTCCTCCTCCTACACCTAAAAGTCCTCCGATATACCCTGCAAAGGCACCAACTCCAGTTCCATAGGTAATAAGTTTTTTATGGTCAGAAATTTCTCTTTTTTTAGGTGTATACCATAGCATCATTGATCCTGCAAAAATAAGAAAGGCAACAAAAAGCCATAAAAGAAGAGTTCTTGAGAGATGTTCTGCTGTAATAGCACCAAGAGGAGAAAGTAGTGTAGCAAATATTAAAATTGGCAGGGCTGTTTTATAAACAATCAACCCTGCCTTAGCATTATAAAAAGAGGCAACAGCCATGGCAATTACTATTTAGAAGTAAAGCAGTTGACATGGCTGTAAGAAGGGGAACACCTAAAGCTACAAATACAGGGATCAAAATAAAAGCAGCACCAACCCCTGCAATAGCTAATACTGTTGTAAAGATAAAGGTAATAACAGTAGCTATAAAATAGGTCATTTTTCAAAACCTTCCGGATATCCTGAACAATCGACACAAACTTTTTTAATATCCTGCCCAGTTCCGATTATTCTAACATAAGCTTTAGCTACCGGTTCCCCACATATTTCACAAACTTCTAAGCCCATAACTTCAACCGGAGGCTCAAAATGAGATTCTTCAACCTCTCCTATTAAAAGCACATCTTCTATCGGAGAATCGAGCACTAAATTTATTACTTCCATCACCTCTTCTTCAGGAATTTCATGAGGTGGTACTCCTGCTTTTCTTTTTTTCATAAAACTTGAGGCTAAAATTTTTCCCCTTATTTTGGGATTAAAACAAAGTCTGATTTGTTTCTTCTGTTTCGGATCAATCAAAATAAAAGCAAGCTTACCTCTTGGTTTTCTAATAAGAATACCCTTACCAAGAGTACAACCTGTGGCAAACTGAACTTCATCTCCAAAACATCCTGCTGCATGATGATATCCTGTCTCAAGGATTACATAAAGTTCCTTAGCCTTTGCCCTTTTAACTCCTAATTTTTCAAGTGCAAGTAAACCTGCCCTAAGACCTAAGGCTGAAGCCCAACATTTATATCCGTGAAACTCAAACATTTTGTTTAATAGTTCCCTTTCCATAGTAACCACCTCCTATATTGTAGCTAATTTATTATTGAGCCTAAATTATATAGCCAAATAGCTATATAATCAAGAAGGAATATTAAAATTTTTAAAAAATGAAGATTACTTTTTAGTTAGAAATTTATTTTTTTATCAAGGGATGAAGTTGTTAAGGATTGTTCTTTCATCACTTCAAGTAAGTTTTTCAAAATCTTAGCTATAAACTCGTCTTTAGGAGAAAGTTGGTAGATGACGAAAAATTTGCTTTTCGTATAATTTATTATACCTGCTTCGGTTAATACTTTTAAATGTTTTGAGATTGTAGGCTGAGAAAAACCTATAATATTTGCTAATTCACATACGCAATGAGGTTTTATAGCTAATAGTCTTATTATTTCAAGTCTTGTAGGATCGGAAAGGGCTTTAAAAATTTTGGAAATTTTATATTTTTGTTCCATTTATATTTTTTAACTTTAATATTTAATTAATATAAATATATAGTTAAATAGCTATATGTCAAGAAGAATATACATACCAAATCACTTTTTTATAGGGATCTAAAAAACTCTTGTTTAGTCTAACTTGATTTAATCTTTCTTCAGAAATAATCTTATATCCTTGGTTTAAAAAGATCAAAAGCTCTTCTTCCTTTGTTAAAACTTTAACGGGAGTTGGAGCATAAAAGACAATTATAGGGTTTTCTTTTTGCCAAAAAACTAAGTGATCGCTTATTATTTCTTTTTTAATATTTTGGAGCTTATCAGAAAAGGTGGTTGAGTTTTTATAATTTATCACTCCAAGAATTATCAGGTTTGTCAAAAAGAGGATTAAAAAAAGCTTTTTCAAAAGATGAGAATTAGAAAAATTTTTGATTATTATTTTAGAAAAAAGTAAGCCCCAAAATGGATAAATCCAAAGCAAATACTTATCATATTTTTTTCCGGTAAAGCTTAACAAAACTATAGGAGTAAAAGAAATAGTTAGCAAAAATAAAAGTTCCTTATCTTCTTTAAGCTTAGAAAAAAGATAAAAAACTCTTTCCTTTAAATAACTTTTTTTCTTGTAAAAGAGGTAAAAAAGAATAAGAAAACAAAACCAAAAGTTAAGAAAAAGGTACTTAAAATAGAAATACCAAGGGTCTTTAATTTCTGAAACCAAACGGGCTTTTACATCTATATTAAGAAATTCCTGAAAAATTTCTTTTCCAAAAACTAAATATCCATAGCCATACCAACTAAGACATATTACTATAAAGATAAGCCAACCAAAAGGATTTAAGATTAGTTTAAAAATTCGTTTATCTTTAGTAAAAAAGCCGTAAACCAAAAGTCCAAAAAGATAAAAAAGGTTTAACGGACCTCTTGTAAAAACGCTTGCAGTTAAAAAAAAGTAAAAAAGATATTGATAAAGTCTTCTTGGAGATTTAAATAAATAAAGATAAGAAGACCAAAACATCAAGAAAGAAAAAAGTACAAACAAAGGTTCTAAGTCTATCCTATTAATAAAAGAAAAAAACCGAAAATTAGTAAGTAAAATTATTATAGAAAAAAAAGCACTCTGCCAATCTTTCTGATAAAATCTAATAAGGCTTAAAAAAAGTAAAATATAACAAAAGATTGAAAAAACTCTCAGAGGAAATATTATCCCTTCTGGAGTAGAAGAGAAGGGTTTAACAAAGACAGAAGCTAACCAAGTATAAAGAGGAGGTTTAGTAAAGTAGGGTTCTCCATTATAAGTTTGAAAAAACTTGAAATTTTCTATATTTTCCTTTACTAATGTAGCTCTTCTTAATTCTTGATAGGAAGACGGGGGTTCAAAAAAAGAAAACATTAAAGTAGCTAAAATGGTTAAATTTAGTACTAAAAAAATCCAAAATTTAAAGTTCATAATAACTTTACAAGAAAAATTTTAGGTATATTTTAGTATGGATTTAAACATTTTAAAGAGTGGTACATATTGTGAGACTTAGAATAGCTATTATTGGCTGTGGTAAAGCAGCTGAAAGACATCAAAAAATCTATCAAGCTTTAAAAGATGAAGTAGAAGTAGTTTGTGTTTGTGATTTGATGGTAGAAAAGGCTCAAAAATTTGCAGAAGCTCTTTCTGCAAAGTCATATACTAATTATAAAGAAATGCTTACTAAAGAAGATATAGAAGTAGTTGATCTTTGTCTTCCCTCAGGAATACATGCTGAGGTTGGGAAAATAATACTTAAGGACTTTAAAAAACATCTTCTCGTAGAAAAGCCTCTTGCCCTCACTTTAAAAGATGCAGAACAATTGGTAAGCCTTGCTCAAAAATACCAACTTAAATTAGTTACTGTATTCCAAAACAGAGCTAACCTTCCTGTGAAAAAATTAAAAGAAGCCTTATCTCAAGGTCTTTTAGGAAAACCAATTTTATTTTCAGCAAAGTTCTATTGGAGTAGAGACCAAAGGTATTATGATTCTGCTTCCTGGAGAGGAACTTGGGCTTTTGACGGAGGAGCCTTAGCACAGCAAGGATGTCATTTTGTAGACATGCTTTATTATTTAGGCGGCCCTGTTGAGAGTGTCTTTGCAAAAATGGGCACATATCTTGCAAATATAGAAGCAGAAGACCTCTTAGTGGGGACATTTAAATTTAAAAACGGGGCTTTAGGGACAATAGAAGCTACAACCTGTTCCCGCCCCAAAGATTTAAAAGCTGAACTTGTGGTTTTGGCAGAAAAGGGATCTGCTATACTTGGTGGTTTTGCAATGAATAGGTTAGACTATTTAGCAATAGATGGAATTGAAAATATAAATGAATTCATCTCAGGATTTGAAAAGAATCCTGACCACCCCTTAGGATACTCTCATTATACCTATCTAAGATCTGCGATAAAATATTTTAAAACTTCAGAAAAAGACCCATGGCTTGTGGTTAGTGAAGAAGCTATTCCATCTTTAGAAATTATTATAGGACTTTATGAATCAGCAGAGACAGGGAAAGAAATAAAGTTTCCTTTTAAACCCAAAGCCTGTAGATTAGGTAAAAGATAAAAATTTCTTATAAAAGGAGCTTGAAATGAAAAAAATTCCGCTTTTAGATTTAAAAAGGTCTTGGGAAGATATTAGAGAGGAAGTATATAAAGGTTGGGAAGAAGTATTTAGCACAATGAAAGTTTTAAACGGAAAATATTTACAAGAGTTTGAAAAAAACTGGGCTGAATACTTGGAGGTTAAATATGCCTTTGGTTGTAGTTGCGGAACAAGCGCTTTACTTATGGCTCTTATAGCTTGTGGGATAGGGAAAGGAGATGAAGTGTTACTTCAAACTAATGCCTTTATTGCTGATTTAGAAGTTATCCATTGGGTAGGAGCAACTCCTGTGTTGGTAGAAGTAGATCCTAACACTTTTGGTCCTGACTTAGAAGATCTCTATCAGAAGGTAACCTCAAAAACTAAAGCTTTAATACTTGTTCATATGTATGGACATCCTGCAGAGATGGATGAAATAATTAAATTTTGTGAAAAATATGGGATTATCCTTATAGAAGATGCCTCTCATGCTCATGGAGCAACTTATAAAGGCAAAAAAATAGGAAGTTTTGGGAAAGTAGGATGTTTTAGCTGTGGACCAGTTAAAAATCTTAATTGTATAGGAGATGGAGGAGTAATAGTAACTAATGATGACGAAATAGCTTTTAAGATAAAATTTTTAAGGGTTCATGGACAGGTAGAGAAAAATCATTCCTATTTTTTTGGGTTTAACTCAAGGCTTGATGAACTTCAAGCAGTTATCCTTAATGTAAGACTAAAAACTTTAGATCAAAAAAACGAAAAGAGAAGAGAAATAGCCAAAAAATACTATAAAGAATTTTCTGACATAAAAGATTTAACCTTACCCCCTCTTGACCCTGAGTATAAACAAAGCGTTTATCATAGATATGTAATAAGAACTCCTTATAGAGACGAATTGGTTACTTTTTTAAAAGAACACGGAATAGGAACAGGTTATTATTATCCTATACCTTTACATTTACAAAAAAGTTACCTTGCTTTTTACCAAAATTCTGTAAGCTTTCCTGTAGCAGAAAAGCTTGCTAAGGAGTCGGTTGCAATTCCTATTTATCCTGAACTTACTGATGAAGAAATAGAATATATTATTACTTGTGTAAGAGATTTTTATAAACAAAAGTTTTAGTTTTATTATCTTTAGATTATATTCTACTAAAAAATTTTAGGTTACTAGTTTATGATATTAGAGTCTTGATAGCTTCTGGAATAAAGTTAATAATTTCTGAGATCTGAGTTGCAGGGGTAGGGGAAGCTAAAGAGCCTGCTAATCTATTTGCTTTAGCTGCAATAACACAAGCCTTTTCTGGTGGATATCCAGCATAAATTAAAGCTGAAACTATACCGGTTAAAGTATCACCTGTACCACCTATCGCTTCAAGCTCTGGAATAAAAGGCTCTTCTATAGTTGCTAAAATCTCTTGATTAAACACGATTCTATCTTTTTCACCTTTAACAAGGAGGTAAGGAGGAGCATTTTTATGTTTATAAGCTCTTGTTATCAAGGAGTCTACATCTTTTTCTTCAGCCAAAAGAAAGCCTCTGGTATAAAAAGGATGAGGTGCTTTTTCATCTGCTAAAAAGGCTAACTCTCCTGCATCAGGGGTAAAAAGATCAAAAAAATTAGCATATCCAGCCATTTTAACTACATACATAAATCCTGCATCAGCTATTAAAAAAGGTTTTTTAGGAAGTTTTTCTATAGCTAAAATTACTTTTAAACAATTGTCTATTTCTGGAAGAATATAATGAAAGGTAAGCACTTTAAAATTATGTTTATGGAGATTTTCACTTAGAAATTCATAAAGTTTTTTACTTCCTTTGCCCTTTCCTGTATCTCCTACAAGAAACGCAAAAGGATTGGGTTTACTTAAGACTTCAAGCACTTTTATTGCAGAGGCAATAAGAGCAGAAGTACCACGTTTTATAGGAATTTGCCATGAGTTTATAATTAAAAAATCTTTTTCCAAAATTGGTGTTCCATAAATTAAAGGGGAGCTTTCATCTGGGATAGTACCTATGATTCCGAGCATAATAATTTTTTCGCTTTTTCAAAAGCTAAATGTAAGGCATACCCGCAGAGTGTATGAGCTAATTCCTTAGGAGAAAAATTATCATTTAAATTCACTCCTACCAAAATTGAGGCTAAATAAGGAACATCTGGACATCCACCACCAGAAATATTAACGATAACCAAAGTTTTCTTATCCACCGTTATTTTCATATTAGCAGCTCTAACCATAAGATAATTTCCAAAATCCTTTACTTGAAAAAGGTCTACAGGTTTTAAAATTTCATTTTCAGAAAAAGGAATAAAATCTAAAGGCTCTATCCCTTGTGATTTAAGAAGGTTTAAAATTCCAATTACCTCTACTAGCGGAATTTCTATAGCAAGATCACATCCCTTTCTTATCTCAGGTGGGGGACCGACTACCTTTATCTTATAACCCTCTTTCTGTAAAATTTTTTCAGCTCTTATGACTTCAGAAGTATTTTCAAAAAGTAAAAGTCCTGACTTTAACTTTTTAGGTAGTTTATCCTTTTTAGGTAGAAAGATTTTATTTAGCCACTTCATGATTTTTTAATAACTACTCTAAAACTATCAGGAAGTTCTTTGATTTCAGTCACTTCCCAGCCTAAAGCTTTTGCAGCTCTAATTACATTTTCTCTTGAGGTTGGATTATCAACCCATATTTCTAACTCACCTTTTCCTAAAGCCTTGATAGCTTCTAAAGTACGCAATACTGGTTCTGGGCAGGAAAGCCCTCTTGCATCAACTACTTCTGCCATAATCTAACCTCCTTTATTTTAAGCTTTTTTAGCTCTCATGGATAATCCTATAATCAAACACACTACAAAACCTAAAATAATAGCCTCTGGAGTATGAGGTCCTATGCCTTTTGGAGAAGAAGCTAAACCAAAATTATGAGCTATAGCTGCTCCTATAATCATACCAGTAGCAAAGATAGCAGCATCTCCGTCCCCTTCTCCAGAAAGAAAAAGCTGTCTCCCTGGGCATCCACCTGCTAAAGCAAAACAAAGTCCAGCTAAAGTCATACCTAAGAAATTCCATAATTGCATAGTATGAGCAATAGGTTGGTTTTCAAATCCTGGATTGAATTGCCCTAAAATGAAGTTAGTAATTAAAGCAAATACAAAAAAGGAAGCTATACCTAAGAAAAGATGAAAATCTCTAAAAAGAATTACATCTCTAAAGGCTCCCATAGTACAAAATCTACTTCTTTGAGCAAGCATACCGATAAAAAGCCCCACTAAAAGGGAGATAAAAATAGGGGCATGTTGTGAGCCAGGGCCTTTAATACTAAAAAATAAAAATTCACCCTTGCTAGTCCCAGAAGTTGGAATATCTATCAAAAGTAATATTAAGCAAATTAACATCAACAAGGGGAATCCCAAACCAGCAGCTTTATAAGGAAAACTCTGAGATCTTCCGAGAGAATATCCCATTCTGAAAAAGATGGTTCCAATAAATACACCAAAAATTAATCCTAACAATCCAAAAATTGCATTTCCATCTCCACCGGCAAGTCTAAGAATAGTTCTCCAAGGACACCCTAAAAAAGTTAAAGCACCTATCATGGCAAATATTCCTAAGATAAACCTAATAAACGGAGCAGAACCACCCCTAGGACGATATTCCTTAAACAAAAGAGCACTTAAAAAAGATCCTAAAACAAAACCTATAATTTCTGGTCTCATATACTGAACTACATCTACTCTGTGAAAACCAAGAGCTCCAGCTATATCTCTTTCCATACAAGCTACACAGATTCCCATATTAGGAGGATTACCCAATTTTTGAAGAAGCGGAGCTAAGACTCCAATAAAAGCACCTACTAAAATAATACCCCATTTAGTGGCAAAAAAATTCTTCAGGTAATTCATACCCTCCTCCCTTTTTGCAAGATATTTGGAATTTTTAAATAAAAATATGGGGAATTTATTTTTAAGTCAAATAGAAAAAATATATTAATCATAAAATAATTTATTGAAAAATTTTATAAATTTAAATCAAAAATAGGCTAAGGAGATGAACAGAGAGTTAAAAGAGGTTTCAGAGAAGGAATATATAATTACTTTTAAATTATGACTATTCAGGTCAGTTGAAGAATGTAAAGTCTTAGCTTCTTAGATTTTAGGCATTGATTGTGCAACTCTTTGGAGAAAGCTTTAAAAATATTTTTTAAGAAAATGAATAGTATTTAAATCTTAAGAAATTCTAACAGCCTTTTTATCTCAAGAGGAAATCGCTCAAAAACTAATATCACATTTTTTAAAAAATATTATTTAGTTAAAAAGATCTTGACATTAAAATATTTTTATATATATATTATATTATAAATAAAAAATGATTGTAAAGAATAAGTTTAAAAAATATGGAATTTATGGAATTGCAATATTATTTATTTTATTTGTATCGGTTCTTTTATCTTCTAGGATTATTGCTAAAACAAATACTCCTGAATATTGTGCAAGTTGCCATGTTGTGCAAGAACAGTACTTGAGTTTAATTAAAGGAGGATTGCATAATTCTCTAAAATGTGTGGACTGTCATCTTCCAAGGGAACCAAAAGTAAGTTTTTATTTTTGGAAAATAATTGATGGTAGTAAAGATTTTATTATATTTTACTCTGGAAGAGTTCCCGATCCTATAAAAGCCTCTTCCCATTCAAAGAAAATAGTTCAAAAAAACTGTATTAAGTGCCATGAGGGAATGGTTTCAAGAATTACAGTAGCTGATAGAAAATGCTGGGATTGTCATAGAAGAATATCTCATAAACAAGCAGGACTAAGAGAAACAATTTAAAGGAGGGTTTTATGAAAAAATATAGGTTATTATTAATCATAATTATAAATTTTATTTTAGTCTTTTTTATAATTGGGTGTAAACCAGAAAAACCTAAAGAATTCAAAGCAGTACCTCTTTCAGAAAATGAAGTAGACCCAGAAGTATGGGGGAAAGTCTATCCTATACATTATGAAATGTATAAGCAATCACAAGAGCCAACACCTGCAGGTAAAAGCAAATATAAAAGAGGATGGGATACAGATAAAATTATCTATGATAAACTTTCAGAGTATCCTTTTATGGCACTGCTTTACAATGGTTGGGGATTTGGGATAGAATATAATGAACCAAGAGCTCACTTTTATAGAATTATTGACCAACTTGAAATTGACCCATCAAGATTAAAACCAGGTGGAGTATGTCTAACTTGTAAGACAACTTACGCACCAGAACTTGAAGCAAAATATGGGCTTGCCTATTATAATAGACCTTACAAAGAGGTCTGGAGCTGGATACCTGAAAAACATAGAAAACTTGGAGATTCTTGTCTTGACTGTCATAATCCCAAAGATGCCTCTTTACATATTAGAAGGGGATTCACTCTTGTTAAAGCTTTGCAAACAATGGGGGTTGATACAAAAAATATTCCTCATCAGCTGATGCGTAGTATTGTGTGTGCTCAGTGTCATGTTACTTATGTTATTCCGAGAGACAAAGATATGAAACCAACAGGTCTTTTTTTCCCATGGCAGGGAAGTAAACTTGGTGCAATAACTATAGAAAATATAATAAAAGTTTTTAAAAGTGATCCTTCCTATGCGGAATGGAAACAAGCTGTAACTGGGTTTAAACTTTCTTATATAAGACATCCAGAGTTTGAACTTTTCTCAAATAATTCAACTCACTGGAATGCTGGTGTAGCTTGCGCTGATTGTCATATGCCTTATAAAAAAGTAGGAGGCTTTAAAGTTTCTGAACATAGAATAATGAGCCCTCTTAAAAATGATATGAAACCCTGTTTGCAATGTCATAGTGAAACCCCTGAATGGTTAAAAGAGCAAGTAATTGGTATTCAAGATAGAACAATGAGTCTACTTCTTAGAGCAGGTTATCAAACAGCTGTTTCTGCTAAATTATTTGAACTTGCAAACAAAGCTCAAGAAAATGGGAAAAAGCTTGACCAAGTTCTTTATAATAAAGCAAAAGACCTATATACTGAAGCTCTTTATAGAGTTATTTTTATAGGAGCTGAGAATTCAATAGGATTCCATAATCCAACTGAAGCACAAAGAGTTCTTGGGGATGCTATCGCCTATGCCTCAAAATCTGAGGCAGTTTTAAGGACAATGCTTGCAAAAGCTGGAGTAGAAGTTCCTGTCAATATTAACCTTGAACTTGATAAATATCTTAATAATCGTGGTGAAAAGAAACTAAAATTTAAACCAGAACAAGAATTTAAAGATCCCTTTGGAACCCAGCAAAATATAGAGGTTTTACTCAAATAGTATATTTAAGTATATTTAAAAATAGAAATTTAAAACCTGTTAAATTTTTATATAAAAAGTAAAGAAACTTGCGAAGATAACAAACTTTTTTAAAAATTTTTATATAATTTCTGCAAGCTTTTTCATTTGTTTACAAGCTCATTTTTATAATTTATAATAAAGCATAACTCAATAATAAAATGAAAAAAGAGTATATTTTTAAACCTATTGGGTATATAAGAACTTCAGCTACCTCTATCCCGAGACATTGGAGTTATTCAGATGTAGAGGGAGAAATAATTATAGATCCTGAATATAAAGAAGGACTAAAAGATATAAAATCAGGAGATAAAATAGTTGTTCTTTTTTGTTTTCATAAATCTCCCTCTTTTACCAAAGACAAATTAATTCAAAAACCTCCTCATAAAGATAAACCTACAGGGGTATTTAATACTTGTTCTCCTATAAGGCCAAATCCTATTGGACTTTCTGTATTAGAAGTTTTAAATGTCAAAGATAATATCATCAAAGTTAAAAGAATAGATATGTTTGATGGGACTCCCATTTTTGATATAAAGCCATATAAAGCTTATTCAGAAGTTATTGAGAAGGAAGAAAATTAAAAGGGGAGGGAAGGGTGGAAAGTAAAATAGCAAAAGCTTTGAAAATGGTATTAAATCCAGTAGCAATAATATGGTCAGATAAAAGACCAGAAAATGCCTTGCAATTTAAAGAAGGTAAATGGGGTTGTGTAATGTGGCTTTTTACTAATGTAACTAAAGGAAGAACTGCTGTATTTGATAGAAAAACTTATGGATGCTGGGGAGGAGGTGTGGGATTAGGTTTTGGAAATAAATATCTTGATTTTCCAGGAGGTCTTGAGTGCTTTTACTATTTTTTATCTATAGGAAACAAAAACTGGGGAAGAGGTAAGGAGGTAGCAGAAAAAATTAAACCTTACATTACAAAAGAATTTTTTGATGATTTTTTAGAAGGAGAAAGATATTTAAAAAATCCTGATTTAGTAAAAAAATTTGTAGAAAATTTACCCATGATGGATGTACTATCAGAATATATAATCTTTAAACCTTTAAAAGAGATTAACCTTGATGAAGAAAAACCTATTTTAATTGTTTTTCCTGTTAATCCCCACCAACTTTCAGCTCTTATTGTACTTGCAAATTATGGAAGAGAAAGTTTTGATAATGTTATTATTCCTTGGGCTGCAGGATGCCAAACAATCGGGATATGTGCTTATAAGGAATGTTACTCAAAACCCCAAAAAGCAGTAGTAGGGCTAACGGATCTTTCAGCAAGAAAAAATGTTAGAAAACAACTGGGAGATAATATTTTTACCTTTGCTATTCCTTTTGAGATGTTTTTGGAAATGGAAGAAAATGTAGAAAGTAGTTTTTTATATAGAAACATATGGAAACATCTTTCTAAATTTTTATAAAATTTCAAAAAAATATTCTTTTACCTCTGTTTTTATTAAAATTTAATGTTAAAATATGGCAATTTTAGAAATTTTTTGAAAGGGGTTTAAAAAATGGAGGAGAAAAAAATATTGCTTTCAGAAAGAGAAATGCCTACTGAATGGTATAATATTTTACCTGATTTACCTGAACAACTACCCCCACCAATAAACCCAGCAACAGGAGAACCTATTAAACCAGAAGACTTACTTCTTATTTTCCCCATGGCCCTTATTAAACAAGAAATATCTCAAGATAGGTGGATTCCTATACCTGATGAAGTTTTAGAGGTATATAAATTATGGAGACCTACACCACTAGTTAGAGCATATGAGCTTGAAAAATACCTAAATACACCTGCAAGAATATACTATAAAAATGAGAGTATATCTCCTACAGGTAGTCACAAACCTAATACTGCGGTTGCTCAGGCATATTATAATAAAATTGAAGGAGTAAAGAGATTAACTACTGAAACTGGTGCGGGACAATGGGGTTCAGCATTGGCATTTGCATGTAATATTTTTGGTCTTAAATGTAGAGTTTATATGGTAAAAGTTAGTTATAATCAAAAACCTTTTAGAAAATCATTAATGCATGTATGGGGTGCTGAAGTTTTTCCTTCTCCTACAAATTTAACTAATGCAGGAAGAAAGATTTTAGCAGAGGATCCTGATTCTCCAGGTTCCTTAGGTATTGCTATTTCTGAAGCAATTGAAGATGCTGTAACTAATGAGGATACTAAATATTCCTTAGGGAGCGTTCTTAATCATGTATTGCTTCATCAAACAATTGTAGGTCTTGAAACTAAAAAACAATTAGAACTTATTGGGGAAAAACCTGATATTTTAATTGGATGTGTAGGTGGAGGAAGCAATTTTGGAGGATTTTTTTTGCCTTTTGTTCCCGAAAAACTTAAAGGCAAAAGGGAGATTAAATTTTTAGCAGTTGAACCTACTGCATGTCCTACCCTTACAAAAGGTTTATATCTTTACGATTTTGGAGATACTGTAGGGCTTACTCCTCTTATTAAGATGTATACTTTAGGACACAACTTTGTGCCTCCTAAAATTCACGCAGGTGGATTAAGATATCATGGAGATGCACCAATCCTTTGTTACCTTGTTTATAAAAAATTAGTTGAAGCAGTTGCATATACACAAAAAGCTGTGTTTGAGGCAGCAACTATTTTCGCTAGAACCGAGGGTATATTACCAGCTCCTGAGACTGCACATGCTATAAAAGCTGTTATTGATGAAGCTATAAAATGTAAAGAGGCTAAAGAGGAAAAATGTATAGTATTTAATTTCAGTGGTCACGGATATTTTGATATAAGTGCATATGATCAATATTTGGAAAATAAACTTGAGGATATTGATTATGCAGAAGAAATGATAAAGAAAACCTTAGAGGAAATTAAAAAATTACCTGGTAATGTTTAATAATTTTTATATAGAATCAAGATAAAGCATTATATAGAATCCTAAGAAAAATCCTGCAGTAATTAACAATTCATTATTTTCACCTTTATATATTTCTGGAATTAATTCTTTTATGGTAACATAAAGCATAGCTCCTCCTGCTAAACTCAATCCATAGGGAAGAAGTAAGAAAAATTCTTTAAAGAATAAAGCGCCTATAATAACGGTAATAAATTCTGCAACTCCACTTAATATTCCCAAAAAAATAGGCATAAATCTCTTTTGTTGAAGACTTGCTAAGGGTAAAGCAACTACTGCTCCTTCAGGAGTATCCTGTATACCTATAGCTATAGTTGTAATAAGTCCATCTTTAGTATCAAAAGCTAAACTAGTTCCTACAGCTAATCCTTCTGGAAGATTGTGTACAATCATAGTAAATATAAGAAGCCAGGCTAATTTAAATTTAGTCTTTAGTTCTTGAGGACCTTCATACCCTTTAATTAAATGTTCATGGGGAACTAATCTATCAATTATTAAAATTAAAATAATTCCAAAGAACATCCCTATTGCTGTAGGAAAGAAACTATTTGTTATTTTTAGGGAAGGTAAAATTAAACTTGTAAAACTTGCAGTAAGCATTATTCCTGCAGCAAAGGAAAGGTTTAGATTTATACCCCAAGAAGGAATATTTTTAAAAAATATAGCTATTAAAGCACCTAAGGAAGTCGTAAGAGTTAGAAATAAACCTGCAATAAGCATAATAATTATTAAGTTATTATCAGAAATAATTAGAAACCAATTGATTAAGACTCTAAGATATTCTTCTATCATAGCTTACTCCATTTTTAAAATTTCAGTTTTTTTAATTTTTTATAATAAAAATCAGAAACAAATTAAATTCATATGTAAATTTTAATACTAAAATAAAATTATTAATAATTATTACTATTTTAAAAAATTTAATAAAAAATACTTGATTTTTCTTTAAAGTTCTTAAAAATTATAATAAATGAAAATAAATTTAAAGCAAGAGAAATTTGTTAATGATCCAATTATTTTTCATTTAGTAGTAACTGCTAGATGTCAGGGGAAATGTAAAGGTTGTATAAATACCTTAGGGGAGAAAAATAGAAAAGAGCTTTTATCTTTGTGGGAGTTAAATCCCTATAGAGATTCAAAAATTATTTTAGAGTTAATTAAATCTCTAAAGATAAAAAACGGTAAATCTATTTATATTGCTTTTTATGGAGGAGAACCTTTATTAGAGCTGGATAAAATTTTGACAGTAAAAAAGATTTTAGATAATTATTATAAATTTAACTATATTATTTATACTAATGGATTATTATTAAGAAATCTTATAAAATTTAAAGAAGAAGTTCTTGATTTTAAGTTTATAATTGTTTCAATTGATGGTAGAGAAAAACAGCATAATCTGGTTAGACCAAAAATTGATTATAAAAAAATTTATCATAATTTAAAGTACTTTAAACAAAAATTTGATAAAAATTCTATAATAATGTGGTCAACTTTAAGAGAAGGTCAAAGTTTTAGGGATTGTGTGGAAGCTTTTTTAGAGCTTTATAAAGAGGGTTTAGTAGATTACTTTTTTTGGCATTTTTTAGAAACTGAGGAGCCTTTTATAGATTTTAAAAAGTTTTTTCAAATGTATAAGAGTGATCTAAAATTTTTGTTAGAACTTTATATTCATTATCTTAGGGAAGGGGAGATTTTACCAATTTTACCTTTAAATGAGTTAGTTTATTTTAATATGGTTCAAAAGAAAAGAGAGACCACTGCTTGTAAAGTGGAACTTATGAAAAATTTTGATATTGTAAACGGAAAAGTGGTGCCATGTATAGATTTACCTATTAACTTTTATATTGCTGAAGTTGACGAAAAGGAGAATCTTAATTTCAAAAATAAAAAATTTATAAAGGCTTTTTTAAATGATTTAGTGAAGTATAAAAGAATTTTAAACTGTTTTAATTGTGAAGCTTATTATTATTGTGGCGGAAGATGTCCGGTACAAGCTATAAGTTCCTTAGAAAGAACAAGAAATTATTGTGAGTTAACTAAACTATTTATAAGAGAGGTTGAAAGTCATTTAAAAAAAATAGAACCAATTATTAAGCCAATATGTTCTTTAGAGAATTTTTATCAAAAATTTGTTTTTCCTATATACTTTACTGATGTAGTTCCTTAACTAATAAGATTTATTCTTAAAATTTAAATTTAAGTTTTTGATTTTAAGTAATAAATTTTGATTTTAATAGACAACTATTGAAAAGACTTTTCCATTTTTTTTATCAAAAAGGTAATGAACTTATTAATAGGAGCTTTTAAGCCTTTTTGTTCAGCAAGATTAACTATAGCTCCATTTAAAGCGTCTATTTCGGTTGGTTTACCATTTTTAAGGTCATAATACATAGAAGGGTAATGGCCCGCAGTTGGAGGTATAAGGTTTTGATAAAAATAATTTTTATAAGCTTCTGAAGTTTTCCATCTAAGCTTAATTTCGTGAGCTTTTAAAGTTTCAAAAATTTCATCTATGATTTTATCAATAAGAAACTTTGTTTCATAGTTTTCCGCAAGCTCTCCATAGGTTCTTTCTAAAAGAGCTCCCAAAGGATTTAAGGCAGAATTATAAATAATTTTTTCCCAGAGTATGGCGTATACTTCATCAGATACTTTAGTAGGAATTCCTGCTTGATTAAAAATTTCTGCAATATTTTCTAAAGTTTTTTTAGAAATAGCATTTTCTGGTTGCCCAATAACTACATCATCTCCAAAAACTGTAACCTCAGTTAATCCTGGTTCTATAATTCTTGCTCCAAAAATTATCCTTGAAAGTATTATTTGATTTTTAGGCAAAACTTGAGTAGCTTTTTCATAATTTCCATAACCATTTTGAGCTATTAAAAGAAAGGTTTTAGGTTGAATAAACTTTTTAATCTGAGAAATGGCTTTTTCTGTATCAAAAGCTTTTACGGTAAGTATTATCAAATCCAGATCAAGTAATTTCAATTCTTCAGGTTGGGTAAAATACCCGTCTATCTCCGCTTGTTTATTACCAAAAAGTCCTATCATTTGAAGAGATTTTCCTTTTAGTAAGGGAAGGTGAGTCTCTTTAATAAAGGCATATACCTGATGTTCAGCATTTTTCAAAGCTACAGCAAATACTGTACCAAGCGCGCCTAAGCCAAAAACAAGAATTTTCATAAAATTTATTTGAAATTTTTTGTTAATTATAACATTTTTCTAAAATAAATGGAGTTTTAAGTTGACTTCCGATAATATATATTATGTAAAATAATTTTAAAATTAAGATTAAATGCCTTTAATTTTAATTTAATTATTTTCACAAAAATTAAAAAAATTAAGGACTTATCCTTTTATGAAAAAATGAATGATTAACCTTCTCCTCCAGCTTCTTTAATTTCTAATACGTGTTTATGATATTGCTCTAATGGAATAATTTTAAAAAATTTATTTAAATAAGTCTCAAAATTATTAAGAATATGTTTTGCCCACAAACTTTGAGTATAAGTATAATGCTTTGTTATAAGTTCTTTTAGTTCTCTTACTTCAGCTTCTATTAAAAGTTCTCTTAGAGTTACATAAGAATAATTGACTCTATTTTCTAATTTACCATCAAGATTTAACACATAGGCATATCCTCCAGTCATTCCAGCTCCAAAATTAAATCCTACATTTCCAAGAACCACTACTATTCCTCCGGTCATATATTCACAACAATGGAGACCTGCACCCTCTATAACTGCAATAGCTCCACTATTTCTTATAGCGAATCTTTCTCCTGCCTTCCCAGCTGCATAAAGTTCACCACCTGTAGCACCATAAAGACAAGTATTCCCCATTATTACATGGTTTTGCGAATCTTCAATTCCTACAGGTTTTATAATAATTTTTCCTCCATACATGCCCTTTCCTACATAATCATTAGCTTCTCCAATTAAAGTTAAAGTCATTCCTTTATGATTAAAAGCTCCAAAACTCTGTCCAGCAGTTCCAACAAAAGTTAAATTTATAGTATCTTCTGGTAACCCTTTGTCTTTATATTTAACAGCTATATAATAATTAAGTCTGGTAGGAATACTTCTATCTACATTTCTTATAGAATATTCTTTAAAAACTTTTTCCCCCTTCTCTATATAAGGAATTATTTCTTTTTCAAGTCTTTTGGCAAGTTCTGATCTTCTTGGATTATCATTTCTTTTTACTAAACATTTTAAAGGTTTATCTTTAGGGTAATCTTCTATAAGAAATTCTCTTAATTTAATTCGCTTAGAACCAGGATATTCTTCAAAAATTTTTATTTCCAAAAGATCTCTTCTTCCAATGATTTCATCTAAACTTTTAACTCCCATTTCGGAAAGAATTTCTCTCACTTCTTGAGCCACTGCTCTAAAATAAGCCATTACTTCTTCCACTTTGCCTTTAAATTTTTTTCTGTGTTCACTATCTTGAGTTGCAATTCCTGTAGGACATTTATTAGTATGACAGCTACGGCACATTATACATCCAAGTGCAACCATAGCTGCTGTTCCGAAACCAAATTCTTCTGCTCCAAAAAGTGCAGCTATAACTATATCCTTTCCGGTTCTAATAGCTCCGTCAGTTTTAATAATTACTTTATCTCTAAGATCGTTTTCCATTAAAATTTTTTGTGTCTCTGCAAGCCCAATTTCCCAATAATTACCAGCATATTTGATAGAGGAATAAGGACTGGCGCCTGTTCCACCTTCCCCTCCACTAATTTGAACCAAATCAGCATATCCTTTAGCTACCCCAGCTGCAATTGTTCCTACTCCTGTTTCTGCTACCAATTTTACACATACTTTAGCTTTTGGATTAGCCTCTTTTAGATCATTAATTAACTGAGCAAGGTCTTCAATTGAATATATATCATGATGTGGGGGAGGAGAAATTAAAGTAACTCCTGGTTGGGAATGTCTTAATTGTGCCACATATTCGTTAACTTTACGCCCTGGAAGTTGTCCTCCTTCTCCTGGTTTTGCTCCTTGAGCTATTTTTATTTCTATCTCTTGAGCTGAAGCTAAATAAGTTGGGGTAACTCCAAATCTACCAGAAGCAACTTGTTTAATAGCAGAATTTTTAAGAGTCCAATATCTTTTAGGATCCTCTCCTCCTTCCCCACAGTTACTTCTCATACCTAATCTATTAGCAGCTTCAGCTAAGGTCTCATGAGCCTCAGGAGAAAGAGCACCTAATGACATAGCACTTATTACAAATTTTTTTAAAATATTTTCAAGAGGCTCAATTTCCTCTATGGGTAAAGGTTTTTCTGCTTTTTTATAAGTTAAAAGATCTCTTATAAATACAGGACGAGTATCGTTAGCAATTTTAGAAAATTCCTTATAATCTTTATATTCTTTTGTTTTTAAAAATTTATGAAGTGCTTTAATTAAATAAGGTGACCAAGCATGCCATTCCCCTTCTTTTTTAAATCGCATCTCTCCCCCAATGGGGAGTTCACTTTCTTCAAGTTCAAAAGCCCATTTATGTCTTTTTCTTACACTTTCTTCTATTTCTTGAATTCCATCAGCTTCTAAGGTTGCAGGAGTATCAGGAAAATATTTATCAACAAAATCTTTATTTAAACAAATTGTTTCAAAAATTTTTCCTCCGTGATAAGAATTTAAAGTAGAAATACCCATTTTTGAGAGAATTTTTAAAATTCCCGCCTCTAAAGCCTTTTTATAATTTAAAATTGCAGTCTCAACACTATCTTTGATTTCTCCTTTTTCGCAAAGCTCACGAATAATTTCGTAGGCTAAATAAGGAAATACAGCACAGGCTCCATAGCTTATAAGACAACAAATTTGATGAGTATCTCTTGCTTCTCCTGTTTCAATTATTATAGAAGTTTTCGTAGCTAGACTTTTTTTCAATAAATAATGAAAAATACCTGAAACAGCAAGTAAACTTGGAATAGCTATTTTATCAGGAGAAACATCTCTATCTGAAAGTACAAGTATTTCAGTACCATCTTTTACTAATTTTTCAGCTTCTTTAAAAAGGTCTTCTAGACCATCTTTTAAAGTTTTGTCTTTAGAAAAAAGAATAGGAATTTTCTTAACTTTAAATTGTTTTTGTTTTAATATAGCTAAAAATTCTGAAGGAAGTAAAATAGGGCTATTTATTTGAAGCTTTTTGGCATGAAAAGCCTCTTCTTTTAAAAAATTGCCCTTACAACCTAATGCCATATATAAAGACATTATCTTTTTTTCTCTAATAGGATCTATAGGAGGATTAGTAACTTGAGCAAATTTTTGTTTAAAATATTTGAAAAGTAAAACAGGTTTTTCAGAAAGAGGAGGAATGGGTGTATCGTTACCTGTAGAAAAGGTAAGTTCACTTCCATTTTCAGCCATGTATTTAATAACTTCATTTATATCCTCTTTAGTATAACCAAAAGCTATAAGCTTTTTTAAAAAATTTTCTTCTCTTTTAAAAAATTCTTCTTTTTCAAAAAAGAAAATATTATTTTTAGGAACAAGTCTAGAAAGTCTTACAAGATTTTTTTCAATCCAATCTTTATACGGTTTAAAAGAAGCAAGTTCATCTAAAATTTTTTCAGTTTTTTTAATAACCCCCTTTCTAAGATCTACTAAAATACTATCTCCAGGGCCTAACCTACCCTTTTCTTTAATTTTTTTATTTCCGAGATCAATCATCCCCGTTTCGGAACCTAACACTACAATTCCATCCTCAGTTATAATATATCTACAAGGACGTAACCCATTTCTATCTAAATGTGCCCCAATGGTTTCTCCATCAGTAAAAGCTATTGCTGCTGGCCCATCCCAGGGTTGCATCATAAAAGATTGAAATTCAAAAAATAAGCGGACTTTTTCTGAAATATCAGGAACGTTTTCCCAAGCAGGAGGAATTAACATATTAATAGCATGAATAGGAGAATATCCAGCTAAACAAAGCAGTTCAAAAACTCTATCTAAGGAGGCAGAATCACTTTCTTCAAGAGATACAAGAGGGTTTATTAATTTTATATTTTCTCCAAAAAATTCATGCTCCAATTCATTTTGTAAAGCTAAAATCCAATTTCTATTTCCTTGTAAAGTATTTATTTCTCCATTATGAGCTAAATACCTTAAAGGTTGAGCAAGTTTCCAATTAGGTAAAGTATTTGTAGAATAACGCTGATGAAATAGACATAAACTTGATTCAATAGATTCATCTTTAAGTTCAGGATAAAATTTATCTAATTGAGGAGCAACAAACATTCCTTTGTATACTATTGTTTTAGAAGAGAAAGAAGCTATATATACATCTTTGGCTAATTTTGGATCTTTCTCAATTTTTCTTCTTAAAATATAAAGTTCTATCTCAACTTTCTTTTTTTCTAATTTTCCAATATCAAGTAGTAAATGATAAATTTTGGGCATGGTTTTTAAAGCTGATTCACCCACTGCTGAGGTATCAATCGGGACCTCTCTCCAGGCAATAAATTTAATAGGTGTAGTTTTAATATGCTTTTCGATTTTTCTTTTTAAATCTTCTTTATATAAAAACAAAACACCAACAGCTAAATTATTTATGTGGGAAATTTGAAGTTTATTTCTTTCTAAGTATTTTAAGAAAAATTTACGTGGAATTTTTATAAGAATACCCGCTCCATCACCTGTTTTCCCATCTCCTCCAATAGCCCCACGATGAGTTAAATTTTTAACTGCTTCTAATCCCCATTTTACAATTTGATGACTTTCCTTATTTTTTATATCACATACAAACCCAACTCCGCAGGAAGAATGACCCAAAAATTTCACCCTCTATAATCCTCCTGTAACTTTATAAGAAAAAATATTTGAAATTATAAAATTAAATTTTAATAAAACAATATTTCTCATAAAATTTAAATTTTAGGGAATGGTGGTAAATTACGCTTATGTTTACTTTTTTTTACTAATTTTTCTACATATAAAATTTTTTCTAAATGAATATTCAAATCCTTAGCTATATCTTCTTTTCCCATTTTTAAATCTATTAATCTATAAAGGATTTTATCAAGAAGATCGTATTCTATTCCCAATTCATCTTCATCTGTTTGTCCTTCCCATAAGCCTGCAGTAGGTTTTTTTGAAATGATTTTTTCAGGAACTCCCAATATTTTAGCTAACTTTTTTACTTCTGTTTTATATAGACCTAAGAGCGGAGCTATATCACTTACTCCATCACCCCATTTGGTAAAATACCCTACTAAGAATTCAGTTTTATTTGAGGTCCCCAAAACTAAATATTTTTTCGCATTAGCAATTCCGTAAAGAATAACCATTCTACTCCTAACCATTAAATTACCTTTAGTTATTTTATCTATTTCAAACTCTAAAACTTTTTCAAATTCATTAACTATATTTTCGATATTTATTATTTTATAATCAATTCCTAAACTTTTACATACAAATATTGCGTCCTCTAGTTCTTGGTTTTGATAATAAGGCATTATTACTCCTAAAACTTTTTCTTTACCTAAGGATTTAACAGCAAGATAAGAAGCTGTTGTACTATCAAGACCCCCACTAACTCCTAAAACAACCCCATTAGCTTTACTTTCCTTTATCTTTTTTCTTATAAAATTAACGATTTTTTCAATGGTAAAATTATAATCAAGTTTTCGCATAAACATTTTCAAAATTTTTTTATTTTTCAAAATCTTATAACAAAATTTATGCCTGTCAAATTTATATTTTAATTTTCTCTCTAAAATCTTTTATTTTTAGACAAAAAGGGTTTTTATAATAAATATTTTCATTAAACCAATTTTGTAGTAAAGTTTGAATAGACTAAATAAAATTTAAAAATATTGAAAAAAATTTAGAGGCATATATTTTTTATTTAAAAAATCCAAAATTTTTAAAATTCAAAGGAGGGTTACATGTTAATGAAAAAGCCAAGGGATAAAAAGGATGTGATGGAACTCGTGAAACAATATGATGTGAAGTTTATAAGATTGTGGTTTACAGATGTTCTTGGACAATTAAAGAGTTTTGCTGTACCTGTAGAGGAATTAGAAATGGCTTTTGAAGAAGGAATGGGATTTGATGGTTCATCTATTAAGGGATTTACAAGAATTGAAGAATCAGATATGATTGCCCGTCCTGATCCTACTACTTTTACTATACTTCCATGGAGACCTAAAGAAAAAGCTGTAGCAAGGATGTTTTGTGATATCTATAACCCTGATGGGAAGCCTTATGAAGGGGATCCAAGATATGTTTTGAAAAAAAATTTAGAAAAAATGGAAAAAATGGGATTTACCCATTTTTATATTGGCCCTGAACTTGAATTTTTTTATTTTAAAAGTGATAAGGCTCCAGAAATTTTAGATAAAGGTGGATACTTTGATTATCCTATGGATGCAGCCGAAGATCTAAGAAGAGAAACTATTTTCTGTTTAGAACAAATGGGAATAAGAGTTGAATATTCTCATCATGAAGTAGCTCCATCTCAACACGAAATAGATTTAAGATACACTGATGCTTTAGAAATGGCAGATATTGTAATGACTTATAGGGTAGTAGTAAAAGAAGTTGCTAAAAAGTACGGTCTTTACGCTACTTTTATGCCTAAACCAATTTTTGGAGTAAATGGAAGCGGAATGCATACTCATCAATCTTTATTTATAGGAGATAAAAATGCCTTTTTTGATCTTAATGACCCCTTTCATCTCTCTGATATAGCAAAAAAATATATTGCAGGGTTATTAACCCATATCAAAGAGATAACCTTGGTATTAAATCAATGGGTAAATTCTTATAAAAGGCTTGTTCCTGGGTATGAAGCTCCTGTTTATATTTCTTGGGCAAGAAAAAATCGTTCAGCCCTTATAAGAGTTCCTATGTATAAACCCGGAAAAGAAAAAGCAACACGTATTGAATTAAGAAGCCCTGATCCAGCTTGTAATCCATATTTAGCTTTTGCTTGTATGCTTGCTGCAGGACTTGAAGGTATTAAAAAAGGATATAAATTACCTGATCCTATTGAAAAAGATATTTATCATTTAAGTGAAGAAGAAAGAAAAATTTTAGGAATAGATAATCTTCCTGGAAGTCTTGGTGAAGCTATACAATATGCTGAAAAAAGTGAATTATTAAAAGAAACTTTAGGAGAACATATTTTTAGAGAACTTTTAAATAATAAAAAAATTGAATGGAATGAATATAGAATTCAAGTTTTTCCTTATGAAATAGAAAAATATTTACCTATTTTATAAATATTATTTTTGGGAAATGTACTCTTCTAAATCTTATTTTTTCCTTGAGGTTGTATTATACTTTCTCTCAGAAGATAAAGTTACTCTGGATTATGCTGTAAGCAGACCTTTTAAGTTTTAAATAAAGTTAAGGACAATGCAACTTCATGAAAAGTTTATTTATACTGCTAAAAACTATCCTAACAAAATAGCTATTGTAGATAAGCTGGTTGAAAAAAGGATTACCTACCAGCAAACTTTAATTGCTAGTCTCATTTTTTCTCGAAAAATAAGAAGATTTAGAGAGCTGCTGATAGGGATTATGCTTCCAAACTCTGCAGTTGCTGTTTTTACTGTTATAGGGACCCTTATGGCAAGAAAAATTCCTGTGATGCTTAATTACTCTACTGGTGCTGAGCATAATATAAAATATGCAAGAAGAAAATGTAATTTTAGCACTGTGATTACTTCCCAAAAATTGCTTGAAAGAGTAAACTGCCCAGTATTAGAAAATATGGCCTTTGTAGAAAAATGGATAGAAGAAATAGACTTAAAAGAGAAAGTTATAGCTTATGTAATATCAAAACTTCCTTTAAAGTTTTTAATGACCTATTGTGGTGTTGATGGAGATCCTGAAAAAACAGCAGTTATCTTGTTTACTAGCGGAACCGAAAAAGATCCTAAGGCAGTGGAACTAAGCCATAAAAATATCCTTAGCAACATAGAAGGCTTTAGCCAATTGGCTAAACTTACTGAAAAAGATATTATCATGTCTATTTTACCCTACTTTCATGTATTTGGGATTACAGTAAATCTCTGGACCCCTCTTTATCACGGTATGACCTTAATTACCTATCCAACGCCGCTTGATTACCAAAAAATCTGTCAGATTATTAAAGAAGAGAAACCTACGCTTATGGCAGCTACCCCCAGTTTTTGGTGGGGATACCTTAGAAAATCAGAGCCAGGTACATTTGATAGCTTAAAGCTTATAGTAAGCGGGGCAGATAAATGTCCTCAATCCCTTAAGGACGCATTTTTGGAAAAACATGGAAAACTTCTTTTGGAAGGCTATGGAACTACCGAGACTTCTCCTGTCATTTCAGCCAATATGCCTGATGCTTACAAACCTGGGAGTGTGGGAAAACCCCTTCCTAACCTTGAAGTGATGATAGAAAACTACAAAACCGGAGAAAGGTGCGGGCCTTATGAGATAGGAAAGATATTAGTAAGAGGTCCTAATGTAATGAAGGGATATTTTAATAATTTAGAAGAGACCTCTATGAGAATAAGACACGGATGGTACGACACAGGAGATATGGGATATTTAGACGAAGATGGATACTTATGGTATGTAGGAAGACTTAAAAGATTTGTCAAAATAGGTGGAGAGATGATTTCTCTGGTAAAGGTAGAAGAAGAATTAGAAAAGGTTTTACCTAAGGATATAGAGTGTTGCGTGGTAGAAATACCTGATGAAGTCAAAGGGGCTAAAATTGTTGCCGTAGTAAACCAAAAGGTAGATGAAAAGGCAGTTTTAAAACGACTTGTTAAGGTTCTCCCTAACTTAGCTATTCCCAAATACTTTATGATAATGGAAGAGCTTCCTAAGATGGGGAGCGGAAAGATAGACCTTCGAAAGGTTCAAGAGCTGGTAATAGAAAAATTAGGTTTTAAAACCTAATCTTTCCTGCCCTATTCAAGTTCATATAAGATACTAACCTTTATGTCTTTGTGCTTTTTATAAAAATTTTTATTCCTCTTTCCAAGAAATTGCTCCAACAGGACAGCTATTTATAACTTCTTCGCAATCACACTGAGAACAACCATCTTGATTTTTTACAAAAGCCTTTTCAATTGTTTCGTTAAGCTCAAAAACCTCAGGACACATTTCTGAACAGGTTCCACATCCTATACAAAGTTCCTCGTCAATAGTTAAAATTTTACCCATTTTACCCTCCGAAGTTTTTTAAATTAAAATAAATCATAATTTTTAAAAATCAATAAATTTAGTAAATAAATTTTAAGAGTATTAAATTTTTATTTCTTTGTAAATTCCTGAATCCCAGAGTTTCTTCTTGATAAAGATTATTTTAATTTCCTGAGCTATTTTTGAAGCGAGTTTGTAATATAAACGATAATAAGATTTTTCTCCCCAACCCTTATAACTTATTATCATAATAAGGGTTTTAAATTGTTTATTTTTAAGCTTTTTTAGAAAGTAAGTTACAGGTGGACAATTAAAAGTCCATTTAGGAAAGCAAAGAATTATTGTATCACTTGAAGGGTATTCAAAATTTGCTTTAAGAGATAAATAAGGGATAAAAGAAAGGATAAGCCAAATAAAATAAGGCAATTTATAAGTTTTTATTTCTTTTGATTTTATTTTTAATTTTTTGCCTAAATAATTTGCTATCTCCTTTGAAGTTCCTGTATAGGTAAAATAATAAATATCCAATTTTAAGTACTTTTTTATTAATGAAGTTGCTTTTCTTTTAGATATTCTTCGATTAAAATATCTGGAGGTTCAGTTGAAGTATCTGTAACTAACACTTTTATTTCATTTTGGGAAAGAAAGTCTGCTAATTCCTTTGGAGGATCAAAAAGGAGGATATGAGTAACTACTTGTTCCTTTAAAAAATCAATTAATCCTTGATTTTCTGCCTTTTTTATTACATCTTTTACCAGGATTTTATTATTTTCTATATCGTAGAGGGCAAAAAGTTCAAATTTTTCTGAGTCAGTTTCAATTTTAGAAGGTGTGCTTATAGGAATAGCTACTCTCATAAATTTTTCTTCTAAAATGTCTTTTTTCATCTCCTCTGTGGCAACAACTATATTTCTAACTAATTCTTCAAAAGCTTTAGCTGTTACACTTTCTGAATAAGTAGCTATTAATGGTTTACCCGCATCTCCAGTATCTACTATACGTGGATCTATAGGAATTCTACCCAAAAATCTAATTCCTAATTCATCTGCTAATTTTTGTCCCCCACCCTTTTTAAAGATGTCTATTGGTTTTCCACAATGGGGGCAAATAAAACCGCTCATATTTTCAACTACACCAAGAATTCTCAATTTTATTTTTTGGCAAAATCTTATCGCTTTTTTAACATCTATTAAAGATACTTCTTGGGGGGTTGTTACTATAAGAGCATAGGCATCAGGTATAGTTTTAGCAACTGTTAAAGGTTCATCACCTGTTCCAGGAGGTGAATCAATTACTAAATAATCCAATTCTCCCCAGTCTATATCTCCTATAAACTGCCTTATAGCAGAATGTTTAATAGGTCCTCTCCAGATAATAGCTGTATCTTCAGAAGGTAACAAAGGCTCAATAGAGAGAAATTTTAAATTAGGAGAATATTTAATAGCACCTAATCTTCCATCAGGTTTTCTTGAAAGCTTTAAATCTCTTGCACCAAGCATTTTGGGAACATTGGGACCATGTAAATCTACATCCAGAAGTCCTACCATAAAATCTTGTAAAGATAAACCTATAGCTATATTTACTGCTACAGTGCTTTTCCCTACCCCACCCTTTCCAGAGATAACAAGTATTTTATGTTTTATTTTTGCAAGTTGTTCTCTTAATTTTTTATCTTGTTGTTCCATAATAAAACTTTTTTCTTTTTTAATCATTCATTTCACCCCCAACAAAAATTGATCAAATTCAGCTTGAGTATTTTAATACTAAGTTATCTTTTGTCAAATTTCTAGATACAAGAAAAATTAAAGATCTCTTGAAATTATTTTAAATTCAATTATTATTTAAATAACTCAAAAAATCAAATAATTTAATAAAAAGGTGAAATTTAATGGATTTAGAAAATGTAAAAGAAGAAGTTGTTACTAAAGAACTTGTTTTTGAAGAATACCCTATATTGCGTTCTCTTTATGGAGAAAGAGGTGCTCATTTTAAAATTTTGGAAAACTTTTTTAGAGTTCAACTAAGTCTTAAAGGAAATCATGTTTTTATTACAGGAGAACCTATGGATTCTGAATTGGCAGAAAAAACTATAGAGGAATTATATTTTCTTATTAAATCAGGTTATAATCTTTATCCTTCAGATGTAGAATATGCATCAAGAATTATTTTAGAAAATCCTCAGGCTAAATTGAAAGATATATTTTTAGATACTATATTTGTAACTTCTGGAAGGAAGATAATAACCCCTAAGGGTGTAACTCAAAAGAAATATATAGAGGCTATAAGAAAGTCTGAAATAGTTTTTGGAATAGGACCTGCTGGAACAGGAAAGACTTATCTTGCTGTAGCTATGGCTATTTCTTCTCTTATGAAAGGGGAGATAAACAGAATAATTTTAGTAAGACCTGCTGTTGAGGCTGGAGAAAAACTTGGGTTTTTACCAGGAGATATTGCAGAAAAGGTAAATCCTTATTTAAGACCTCTTTATGATGCACTTTATGATATGCTTGCTTTTGATAAAGTAGTTAGACTTTTTCAAAAAGGAGCTATAGAAATTGCGCCTCTTGCTTTTATGAGAGGAAGAACTTTAAATGAAGCTTTTATTATTCTTGATGAGGCTCAGAATACTACTTCAGAACAAATGAAAATGTTTCTTACTCGTTTAGGACAAGATTCAAAAGCTGTGATTACAGGAGATATAACCCAGATAGACCTTCCAGATCCTAAAAAATCAGGACTTCTTGAAGCTATAGAAATATTAGAAGGTATACCAGGAATTAGCTTTGTTTACTTTACTAAAAATGACGTAGTAAGGCATCCCATAGTGCAAAAAATTATAGAAGCTTACGAAAGCAAAGGAAAATCCTTTGGTGCTTAAAAATAATGAAAATTCTTCTAAACTCATTTATCCAGTTGATAGATTTACTCTTAACTATTTATATATGGATAATAATAGCACGTGCTATTATTTCTTGGGTCAATCCATCTCCTTATCATCCTTTAGTTAGGTTTCTCTATAGAGTTACAGAACCTGTTTTAGCTCCTATACGTAAAATAATTCCTCCGATTGGAGGAATAGATATAAGCCCTATTATTGTAATTTTTATTATATTTGTTATTCAAAATCTTTTACACCGTCTTTTAATAAATTTATAATATTTTAAATGCTTTTAGAAATAAAAGTAAAACCAGGATCTTCAAAAGATAAAATTATTCAGTTTAAAGAACCCAATTTTTTAGAAATTTCCTTAAAGGCACTACCTCAAAAGAACGAAGCTAATGAAAGTTTATGTCAATTTTTGGGTAATATTTTTAAAATTTCTAAAAAGGAGATTAAAATTTTAAAAGGGAAAACTTCCAGAAATAAAATTGTAAAAATTGAAGGAATTTCAGAAGAAAAAGCTATTAAAGCAATTAAAGAAGCAATTAAAAAAATTTAAAGTTGTGAATGGAAAAAAGAAGACTTTTAATTATGAAGAATATTTTAATAAATATGAAGATTTAATTCCTGATTATAAGAATTTTCTTTTCTCTTTAAAATTCCCTATTCCTCAATATTTTAGAATAAATACTTTAAAAGTTTCAACTAAGGAAGAGCAAGATTATTTGTTGAAGGTGCTAAAGGAAAAAGGAGTTATTTTTGAAAAAATTGAAGAAATTCCTTATTTTTATAGAGTTCTTAATAATGAAGAGATTTCTTTAGGAAATTTGGAAGAGTATAGTTTAGGGCTTATCCATTCTATGACCCTTACAAGTAGTTTACCTGTAATTGCTCTTGATCCTAAGCCGGAAGACCTAATTTTAGATATGTGTGCAGCTCCTGGAGGTAAAACAAGTCTTATAGCTATGATAACAGAAGATAAGGCAATAATTGTTTCTAATGATAAAAGAATTGATAGGTTAACAGCTCTTGTAGCAAATATTAAAAGACTAGGAATCACTTGCACCATTACTACAAGATATAGAGGAGAACATTTTCCTTTTGGAATACCTTTTAATAAAATTTTAGTTGATGCTCCTTGCACAGGAGAAGGAAGATATAGAGTAGGATTGGAAGGAGAAATTTTGTATCAAAAAGGAAGAGGTAAAACCAATTTACCCTCTATTCAAAAAGGGTTGCTTGTTAGAGCTTTTGATCTTGTTAAGCCTGGAGGAATAATAGTTTATAGCACCTGTACCATTAATCCTAAAGAAAATGAAGAAGTGGTTGATTATTTACTTAGAAAAAGACAAGCAGAGCTATTGGATTGGAAATCACCCTTGCCTTTTCATCCTGGTATTACTGAATGGGAAGGGAAACCTTATCATCCTTCATTAAAATTATCTAAACGTTATTACACTCATGAAATTCATGCAGTTGGATTTTTTATAGCAAAAATAAAAAGAGTTAGTTAAAATATCTTTGTAATCTTAAAACTTATGTTATAATACCTTCTGGAATGGTAAGGGGGAAATATGTCTATATTAGTTATTGTAGGAACACAATGGGGAGATGAGGGGAAAGGTAAAATAATAGATGTTCTTACAAAGAAAGCAGATTTAGTAGTTCGTTTTCAGGGTGGGAGTAATGCTGGACATACTATAGTTATAAATCAAAAAAAATATATTTTTCATTTAATTCCCTCAGGGATCTTATGGCCTCAAACTACTTGTATAATAGGAAATGGTGTAGTAGTAGATCCAGAAGTATTAATTTATGAAATAGAAAAACTTGAAAAAGAAGGCTTTAAAATAGGTCCTGATAAACTTCTTATAAGTGAAAAAGCCCATACTATAATGCCCTATCATAAAGCTCTTGATTTAGCAAGAGAAAAGAAAGCTAAAAAAAATAAAATAGGAACAACTGGTAGAGGAATCGGTCCTTGTTATGAAGATAAAGTTGCAAGAAAAGGTTTTAGATTAATAGACCTAACTTATCCAGAATTTTTTAAAGAAAAATTAAAAACTATACTTGAAGAAAAAAATTTTATTTTGAAATATTTTAATGTTGAACCTATAAAATTTGAAGAGACATATGAAAAATATATAAAATATGGAGAATATTTAAAACCCTACCTTACAGATATTTCTAAGGTTCTTTGGGAAGCAAAAAGAGAGAATAAAAAAATTTTGTTTGAAGGAGCCCAAGGTACATTTTTAGATATAGATCATGGAACTTTTCCTTATGTAACTTCTTCAAATACTTTAGCTGGAAATGCATGTTGTGGAGCTGGAATTGGTCCATTAGAAATAGACATGGTTTTAGGAGTGGTAAAGGCTTATACTACAAGAGTTGGAGAGGGTCCCTTTCCAACAGAATTAAAAGATGAATTAGGGGAGCGTTTAAGAAATGGGGGAATTGAATTTGGTTCTACCACTGGAAGACCAAGAAGATGTGGATGGTTAGATCTTGTTTTGGTAAAAACAGCAATTAGGCTAAATAGTATCAAAGCCCTTGCTCTTACTAAACTTGATGTATTATCAGGATTTGAAAAATTAAAAATATGTATAGCCTATGAATATGAAGGAAAAACAATAGATTATTTACCTACAAGTTTGATAGAAATGGCTAAACTAAAACCTATATACAAAGAGTTACCAGGATGGAAAAAAGATATTAAAAATGTTAAAAAGTTTGAAGACCTTCCCAATGAAACCAAAAATTATATAAAAACTATAGAGGAATATTTAGGAATCCCCTTCTATTTAATCTCTACTGGTCCAGAAAGAGAAAATTGTTTTATTTTAAAAAATCCATTTGAAAATTAATCTAAAACTTTATGAAAGAAAGAGTCCTTATAGCAAATAGAGGAGAAATTGCATTAAGAATAATGGAGGCTTGCAAAGATTTAGGTATAGACTGTGTAGCAGTTTATACTAAAGAAGATCAAGATTCTCTTCATGTTAGACTAGCAAATAAAAAATATAGAATTTCAGACTACAAAGATATGAATGACCTTTTAGCAGTAGCTGATGAAGCTAAATGTACAGCAATCCATCCTGGATATGGCTTTCTTTCAGAAAACTATAAATTTGCAAGAAGAGTAGTAAAAAGGGAGCGGCCTTTAATTTTTATAGGTCCTTCTTGGGAAGCTATAAAGAATTTGGGAAATAAACTTTTTTTAAAAAAAGTTGCTAAAAATTTAGGTATACCTGTTATTCCTGGAACTACAGAACCTATTTATAACGAAATCGAAGCAGAACTAAAAGCTGAAGAACTTTATGAAAGTTTAAATTTTGAAGGGATTGAAAATTTGGCACTTTTAATTAAAGCTGCTGCTGGTGGTGGTGGAATGGGAATTGCAGAAGTAAAAGATTTGGAAGAACTTCGCCCTACTTTTAGAAAAATAAGAGCTTACGCTAAAAGGTTTTTTGGAGATGAAGGAATTATTATAGAGGCAAAAATCCCATTTATACAGCATATAGAAGTTCAAATCCTTGGAAACAAACATGGAGAATATGTTTATTTTGGAACGAGAAATTGCACTATTCAAAGCATTTACAAACAAAAAAGAATAGAAATTGCTCCAGGTTTTAATGAGGATGCTTCTTATGCTTTTAATTATAAAGAAGTAGAAAAGAAAATAATAAAGTATTCTTTAGAATTAGCTAAATATTTTAATTATGATAATGTTGGAACATGGGAATGGTTGATTACCCCAGAAGGAAATTACTATCTTATGGAGGTTAATACAAGAACTCAGGTAGAAAATGAAATCTCTGCAAAAATTTCTTTTGTTAAAAATAAGCAAATAAATTTGATAAAAGAACAAATAAGAGTCGCTTTTGGAGAAAAATTGGGATATTCTCAACAGGATATTCATTTTAAAGGTGTAAGTATTGAATTAAGACTAATTGCTGAGGATACAAAAAGAGGATTTTTCCCTCTTAGTGGAACTATTACTAAATTTTCCTGGACTCCTAAGCCTTGGCTTACTGTAAGAACTCACGTGCCTCAAAATCAACACTACACTATCCCTACTCAATTTGATCCTAATTTAGCTTTAGCTATAATCTATGGAGAAACTTTTGAGGAAGCAAAAAAAAGAAGCTTAGAATTTTTAGATGATGTTATAATAGAGGGACATACTCTAAAGGGAGATAAACTAATTACTAATATAGAATTTTTGAAAGAAAAATTAGAACAACTTTATAAATTTATAAAAACCTAAAGCCCATGAAACTTGAATGGCATAGAAAAATTAAAGACCTATTAGATACAGCTATTTATATAAAAGATATAAAAGGCGAAGATTTTTTAAATATCTCCTTTCTAATTGAGGATATATCAAAGGTTTATGAAGATTTCTATCAATATGATGAAAATTTTATAAAAAATTTTATTGTTCAAGTGGAAAATAGGCTCAAATTTATAATTGATGAAGGAGAAAAAACTCTTACCCCTTATGAAATTGTCAAAATTACAAGGCATCCTCAAAGATTTACTCTTCAAGATATTTTAGAAAATGTTTATGATTCTTATATGGAATTGGGAGGAGAGGGGGAATTAAATATAGATCCTGCTGTGGTATGCGCTAAAGCCACCATAGTTAGAAAGGTGGGAAATGATCTTTATTTTCATCAAGTAATGGTTATCGGACATGAGAAAGGACACGGAGAAGATTTTCGTCAAGGAGGTAGTGCAAAGCCTTGGGGTAATGAAAAAGCTCTTCGTTATATGAAAATGGCAGAAACAGAAGGAGTACCAATACATTTTTTTATTTTTACTCCTGGAGCTTATCCTATTGAGGATTATCCCGGTTCAACTCAACAGATAGCAAGAAATCTATATTATATGGCAAAACTTAAAGTTCCTACTATAGCTTTTATTTCTGAAGGTGGCTCTGGGGGAGCAGAAGCTATAGGACTTACTGATAAGAGATTAATGGCTGAAAAAGGATATTATTCAGTTATCAGTCCTGAAGGAGCTGCAGCTATTGAAGCTAAACTAAAAGAAGGTAGACCACCAAGAGAATTGGTGGAAAAATGTGCTAAAGCTTTAAAATTAACTGCTAAAGATAATTTAGAATTTGGAATCATAGATAAAATTATACCTGAACCTCCCCTTGGAGCAAGAAGAAAGGATTACGAATTCTTTAAAAAATTGAGGTTTGAATTAATAAAAGCAACTGATGAAATAATTTTGCAAACGCGCAGTTTAAAATTTTTGAGAAAATATGTTCTTTCAAAACAGAATACTGAGGAATTTAAATTTTTTGTAAATTGGGATTTAGATGAAGATGAAACAGAAATTTTAATAGAAAATAGATATAAAAAATATAGAAAAATGAGTCAATGGGCGGTTTGTGAACCCAAAAGTGTATTTAAAACCTTTTTTGATTTTGGACATACTTTTAGTTTAAAATTTAAAAATGAAATAAAATATAGAATCCTTAAACCTAGTCATAAAACTTTTAAAAAATTTCTTGATGAATTAACAACTGAATCTTCTTTACTTTTAAAACCAGTCTCAGATCCTGTAAAAACAGTTTACAATCTTGTAGTGGGTAAGAAAATTAAAGCTAAAATCCCCCCTCCTATTTTAACTGAAGAAGAAATTACTCCTTATACAAGTCCTTTAGCTTTGGAGGATAAAACAGTAACTTGTCCTGAGGCTGAAAAATATGGATGTCCTGATATATGGGTTCCTGATTTGTATGGAGAATTTTGCGGAGTTTGTCCTAATTGTGGATATCATTTTCCATTAGAATATAAATGGTATCTAAATAATATTTTTGATAAAAATAGTGTAAAAACCTTTAATGATGATATAGCTTCAGGTAATCCTTTAGAATATGAGGGTTATGCTGAAAAATTAAAAGAGGCAAGAGAAAGAACTAATTTAAAATCCGCCCTTTTATCTTTCGAAGCAAAAATTGGAGGAATTTCTTTAGTTGCAGTTATGCTAATAGGGGATTTTAGACAAGGTACTGTGGGAGTTGCTGAAGGAGAAAAATTTATAAGAGCTATTGAACTTGCTAAAGTAACCCGTCGCCCCTTTTTAGCTCTTGTTCATACCACAGGTGGGATAAGAATACATGAAGGAACCTTGGGATTAATCCAAATGCCAAGATGTACAATGGCTGTAAGAGATTATGTTGATGCTGGAGGCTTATATATCGTAATATATGATAATAATTCCTATGCCGGACCAATTGCAAGTTTTTTAGGTTCAGCACCCTATCAATTTGCTCTTAAATCTACCAGATTGGGCTTTGCAGGACCAAGAGTAATAAGAGAAACAACGGGTCAGGATGTCCCTCCTGATTATCATAGTGCAGAAAATGCCTTAAAAAGAGGACATATTCAGGGTATTTGGGATAGAAGAGAACTTAGAAAAAATTTATTTATAGCTTTACTTACTATGGGGGGAAAAAACCTCTATTATAGGTAAAAAATATTATGAAAATAGAATATCAAGATCTAAATTTGATATTACAAAAATTCAGAGCTAATCCATATAAAATTTATCCAGTTTTAACACCTCATACAGGATATATAAGGGAGTTTAAAGTTAAAGAAGGAGATTTTGTTAAAGGCCCTTTTGGTAATTGGCTTGAAAAACCGGGCACTCCACTTTTTATTTTAGAAAGAGAAAGAAATCAAAAGATTATTAGAGCCAAAATAAATGGAGAAGTTCAAAAGTTAAGAATAGATCTCTTAAATAAATTTGTAGAAGCTGAAGAAAAAATCTTAGAAATAAAACATGCTCTTTCTCAAGAAGAGGTTATTTCAGAAATTTTACTTTCAGCCCTTTATATTATAAAAGCTCCTGAAACAGCAAGGTATATTTTAAGTCCCTCCCTTACTTCAAAACTTGAAAAACAGGGTTTAAGAAAAGCTAAAGTTAAAAAAGGAGAAGAAATTTTAATAATGGCTTTTATGAAAAGAGAAACCCCTATTTATTTTCCAGAAGAAGGAGAATTTGTAGTATATCATATTTATTTTGCACCTTTTCAATTAGTAGAAAGAGACCAACCTTTGATTGGTTTTTGCTTAGAGGAAAGTCTTTCATATCTGCAAAAAATTATAGAAAGAATAAAAGAAGAATGGCCTAAACCTTAAAATTGGACTACTCTAAATATTTTCCTGAAATAGGTCAAGAAATCTGGCATTTTAAAAAACTTCCCAGAGCAATGGCTCTTGCTAAAGAATTAATTTATCTCTTGCCAGAAAAAGCTAACGGAAGAATTATTAGAGCTGATTTTTTATCCAAAGCTAAAGGTAGATTTGATAGAGAATGGTACGCTTTAAAAGGTGGACTTTGGATAGCAATTAGTATCTATGATGAATTTTTAATAGAACATTCTCCCCTTGTTTCTTTAATCTTTGGTTTAGCTATGTATAGATGCGCAAATCACTTTGGTATAAATAAAGCCAAAATTAAATGGATTAATGATCTCCATTTAAATGGAAAAAAAATTGGAGGAGTATTAATTGAAAAATATGATCATTGGTATATTGCTGGTATAGGACTAAATGTTAACAATCCCATACCACCTAATATTTCTGCAACAAGCTTTAAAGAAATATTGGGTAAAAAATTACCCATTTTTCAAGTTTTAGAAAGTATTCTTTATTGGTTAAGATATTATTTTGGTTTTTTAAGATTTTATGAGAGAAAAAAACTTGAAGAAGAAAATCTGGCCAATTTAATAGTGGCAGATTTTAAAATATTTTCAGATACAATAGGAAGATGTGTAGTTTATACTCCTAATCTTGATAAAGAAGAAATTTTAGCCATAGGAAAAGTTTTAGATATTACAGAAAAAGGAACTCTCTTAATAAAAGATACTTCTTCAAAAGAAATTTTAGAAATCTTTTCAGGAGAGATTTTTTATATTTTATAAAATCTATAACCAAGATAAGTATAATACTTTTGTAAGGGAGTAAAAGAAAAAGATTTTACTTTAAGTGTTTTAATACTTTCTACCATAGCTTTTGCACAAGAAAGAGTGGTAGCATAGGGTATATCTAATTCCATGTTATATCTTCTTATAAGATAGGCATCATCTTTACTTTCCTTACCTTTAGCAGTATTAATAGCTAAAGCTATTTCTTTGTTTTTTAATAAATCCAATACATTAGGTCTTATATGTTCAGATATTTTAGGAACTTCTGTTACTTCTATTTTAAAGGATCTTAAAAACTGAGCAGTTCCTTTAGTAGCAACTAATTTAAAACCAAGTTCTTCTAAAGTTTTAGCAATAGGAACTACTAAGGGTTTATCTTCATCTTTAACAGAGATAAAAACTTTTCCTTCGGTGGGTAATTTCATTCCCGCAGCTAATTGAGCTTTGGCATAGGCTAAAGCAGGATCCCAATCTATACCCATTACCTCACCTGTAGATTTCATCTCAGGTCCAAGCATTACATCAACCTGCGGAAATCTCTTAAATGGGAAAACTACTTCTTTTACTGAATAATAAGGGGGTGTAAATTCCTTTGTAAATCCTATATTTTTTAAGCTTTCTCCTATCATTATCCAGGTAGCAAGTTTTGCAAGAGGAACACCTATGGCTTTAGAAACAAAAGGAATAGTTCTTGAAGCTCTTGGATTTACCTCTAAAACATAAAGTTCATTATTTTTTATAGCATATTGTATATTAATAAGCCCTTTAACTTCTAACTCTTTGGCCAAAAGTTTGGTTGCCTCTTTTATTTCATCTATTAATTTAGGAGGAATGTGTAAGGGAGGTAAGATACATGCTGAATCTCCAGAATGAATTCCTGCTTCTTCAATATGTTCCATTATGCCTGCTACTACAACTATCTCTCCATCTGAAATTGCATCAACATCAATTTCTATCGCATCTTCTAAAAATTTATCTATTAAAATTGGGTATTCAGGATTAACCTTAACTGCGGTTTCTATAAAACTTTTAAGCTCTCCCTCTGTATAAACAATTTTCATTGCTCTCCCACCAAGTACATAAGAAGGGCGAACAAGTAGCGGATAACCTAATTTTTGAGCCACATTGATAGCTTCCTCCACACTTGAGGCAGTTCCTGCTTTTGGTCTTTTAAGTCCGAGTTTCTCTAAAAGTTTATCAAATTTTTCTCTATCCTCAGCCCTATCAATATTTTCAGGAGAGGTACCAAGAATTTTTACTCCAGCTTTATAAAGAGGAACAGCTAAATTTAAAGGAGTTTGTCCTCCAAACTGGACTATCACTCCTTCAGGATTTTCCTCTTCATAAATGTTTAATATATGTTCCAAAGTTAAAGGTTCAAAATAAAGTCTTGTAGAAATGTCATAATCAGTTGAAACAGTCTCAGGATTTGAATTTACCATAATAGATTCTATACCACGCTCTTTTAATGCTAAAGAAGCATGCACACAACAATAATCAAATTCTATCCCCTGCCCTATTCTATTTGGTCCTCCACCAATTATTAAAACTTTTCTATTTTTTGAAACCCTTGATTCATTCTCTGTCTCCCAAGAAGAATAATAATAAGGTGTATATGCCTCAAATTCTGCAGCACAAGTATCTATTAATTTAAAAGTAGCTTTTATTCCTAAAGATTTTCTATATTCCCTAACCTTAGATTCAGTTGTTCCTGTTAAAAAAGCTATTTGATAATCAGAAAAACCCATTTGTTTTAGTTCTCTCATTTCTTCTTCGCTAATTTCTTCTAAAGCTTTACCTTTTATTTCTTCACTTTTATCAAAGATTTCTTTTAAATGATATAAAAACCAAGGGTCAATGTAAGTTAAGTTATAAATTTCTTCAATAGTAAATCCTGCTTTGAAAGCTTCTCTTATATAAAACAATCTTTGACTATTTGGACGTACAAGTTTTTCTCTAATTAAATCCTTAGGCAAGATAATTTCTTGATCTGAAGGAGATTTACCATCAGCTCCAAATCCAAACCTACCAATTTCCAATCCTCTAATAGCTTTTTGTAAAGCTTCTTTAAAAGTTCTACCTATTGCCATTGTTTCACCAACTGATCTCATAGAAGTAGTTATTTCATCAGGACATTCTGGAAATTTTTCAAAGGTAAATCTGGGAATTTTTACCACTACATAGTCTATAGTTGGCTCAAAAGCTGCTTTAGTTTCTTTAGTTATATCGTTTGGCAATTCATCTAAGGTATAACCTACAGCTAATTTAGCTGCTATTTTTGCAATAGGATAACCTGTAGCTTTACTTGCAAGAGCTGAAGATCGAGAAACTCTTGGATTCATCTCTATAACTACCATATCTCCATTTTTAGGATTTATAGCAAATTGAATATTTGAACCTCCGGTTTCTACACCAATTTCTCTAATTATAGCTTGCGCAGCTTCTCTCATTCTTTGATATTCTTTATCTGAAAGAGTTTGAGCAGGTGCAACTGTAATAGAATCTCCAGTGTGAATTCCCATAGGATCAAAGTTTTCAATAGAGCAAATAATTACTACATTATCTTTAAAATCTCTCATTACTTCAAGTTCAAATTCTTTCCAGCCAATAACTGATTCTTCAAGCATTACTTGATGTATTAAAGACATTTCAAGACCCATTTCTACAATTTTTCTTAATTCTTCAATATTATAAGCTACCCCTCCTCCTGTTCCACCAAGTGTAAAACTTGGTCTAATTATTACAGGAAATCTAATTTCTTTGATAACTTTTTCAGCCTGAGAAACTGAATGTACAATTGCACTTTTTGGCACTTTTAAACCGATATTTTCCATAGCTTTTTTAAAACGTTCTCTATTTTCTGCTTTTTCAATAGCTTCTGCTTTAGCTCCTATAAGTTCAACTTTATATTTCTCAAGGATTCCTTTTTTAGCTAAAGCAAAAGCTATATTAAGACCTGTCTGACCACCAAGTGTTGGAAGCAAAGCATCAGGACGTTCTTCTTTTATTATATGCTCTAAAGTCTCTGGGGTTAGAGGCTCTATATAAGTTCTATCTGCCATTTCTGGATCAGTCATTATGGTTGCTGGATTGGAATTAACCAAAACAATTTCATATCCTTCTTCTTTAAGAGCTTTACAAGCTTGACTTCCAGAATAATCAAATTCACAAGCTTGTCCAATTATTATTGGACCAGAACCAATGATTAAAATTCTTTTTATGTCAGTTCTTTTAGGCATATTTATTTTGTTTGATAAATTTTCATTTTGGTTAATAAAATCTAAAATTAATTAGAAAGATTAAAGCTTCTCAAAAATGGGATAGATTTTAATTTTGGCTCTTTCTCTTAAAAGTTGATACCAGGTCTTAAAGCATATTTCTCTCTTTTCTCTTAAAAGATCAAAAAATGCTTCTGAAATTTCATTTTCTTTAATTTCTTCCTCAAAAGGTAAAATATTTTGTATATAAAAAACTTTTAAAGTATCTTTCTCCCAAAGAGGTTTTTCTATAAGTCCAATTTTACCCACATTAGTTAGTTCTTGAGATATTAAAGGGGAAAAAATTTCTTTTATTTCATATCTACTAATTCTAAAATTTTTGATATTGAAATCTTTGAAAATAGGATCATTTTGGGTTATTTTTTCTTTGCTTTTCAAATCTGAAATCAGAAGCTGAGCTTTATTTTCGCACAATTCTTTACCTTTATCACTTAGGAAATCATTTTTAATTCTTTCTTTTACTTCTTCAAAAGAAAGGGTTCTTTCTGGTTTTTTATCTTTTATTTCAACTAATAATAATCCCTGTGATGTATCAATAGGAGAAAAATATTCTCCTTTAGGAGAATTAAAGACTTTTTGAGCTAATTTAAAGTTATTAAATTTTTCACCTAATTCCTTTTGGGTAAGCCAATCAGTTTCTTTTAAGGTAACATCATTTTCCTTAGCCCAAAGGTTTAAGCCATTTACTTTAACTATTTCTGCATAAATCTTACTTGCTTTTTCCTTTGCAGAATTTATTATTTTCTCTTTTTCTAAAATTTTACGAATTTCTGATTCTACTTCAGAGAATTTTAAAACTCTCTGAGGTTGTATTTCTTCAACTCCTAAAATTAAATATCCTGAAGGTGTTTTAAGTGGTCCAATAATATCTTTAGAATGGGAAGCTTTAATAATTTCTCTAATTATTTCTGGAAGGGTAGATTCTTCAAACCATTCACCCTTTATTTCTTCAAATTTTGAAAAGTCAGAAAGGGATTTTAACTCAGATCTAATAGCTTTAGCTTTTTCAAAGGCATTAGGTTGATCAGCTGAGATAAAAATTCTTTTTAATTTAACTCTTAAGGGTGTTTTAAATTTTTCTATATTTTCTTCATAATATCTTTTAATTTCATCTTCTGTGACCTTTGCTTTTGACTCATAAGGAATTAAAAAATAACTTAATTTAATTTTTTCTCCTTCCTTATAAAGGTCTCTGTGAGCAAGATAATAATTTTCAAGATCCTTCTCAGAAAAAATTACTTTTTGCATACATGCTTTTATAGGAAGGTCAATTTCTAAGAGTTCCAAAGTTTGTTTATTATATTTAAGGGAATCTTTCACTTCTTCTTCTGAAATCATAATAGGTGCAGTAAGAAGAAGTTTTAACCTTTGATAAATCAAATCAGATTTAATTAATTTTTCAAAAAACTCAGGAGAAATTCCAAGCTCCCTTAAAATGTATTGGTATTTTGTAGGACTAAATTTTCCATTTTCTTGAAAAGAGGGTATCTGAGAAATAGCATAGGTAACTTCTACAGGAGTTATTTTTATTTTTAATTTTTCTGCTTGATCCTCTAGAAGCTTTAATTTTATTAGCTCTTCTAAAACCTGCTCTTTTAATCTAAGTGTAGCTATATCTTTAGTTGAAAGTTCCCCAAAAGTTTGCTTTAATTTTGAAACCTGAAAATTATAATATTCCTGAAATTCTTTTAAGCTAATAGGGATTCCGTTGACCTTTGCTACAAGATTTCTCCTTTCCGAGGTAAAGGAACCTATCCCCCAAAATATAAAAACAATAACGATAATTACAAGAAAAAGCTTGACATATAAAGAAGTTGCACCTTTCCTTAAGAATCTTAACATAAAAATTTGCCTTCAAAATTTTTCTAAGTATAACAAAAAGAATTAAATTGTCAAAAGATTTGTTAAAATAAATTTTTTAATTATAATAATTTACAATGACTTTAATAACTTTACAAAATGTAAGTAAAATTTATCCCCCTTTTTTTAAAGCTTTAATAAACATTAATTTAGAAATCTATAAAGGAGATTTTATAATTCTTACAGGTCCTACAGGAGCTGGTAAAACAACTTTACTTAAGCTTATTTATAGGGAAGAAAGACCCACCTCAGGTGAAATATTTTATGAAAATATTCCTTATTCTAAAATTAAATCAAAAGAATTAAGTTTTCTTAGACAAAATTTAGGAATTATTTTTCAGGATTATAAACTTTTCTCAGACTTAACAGTTTATGAAAATATTAAAATTTCTTTAGTTCTTTCTAAAAAATTTGTTAAAGATACAAAACTTCTTATTTATGAATATTTGGAAAGATTTAATATTTCTCAAAAAGCCCAAAAAAAGGTAAAAGAACTTTCCGGAGGGGAGCAACAAAAGGTGGGTATTATTAGAGCTATTATAAGAAACCCAGAAATTTTGATAGCTGATGAGCCAACCGGAAATTTAGATCCAGCAAGTATAAATGAAATATTAGAGATTTTCAAAGAATTTAACAAAGAAGGAAAAACTGTTATCCTTGCCACTCATGACCCTGTTATTTTAAATCAGAACTTAGGGAAAGTTGTTAAACTTAATAGAGGTGAATTATTAGAAGATGTTTAAGTATTTAAGTAAAATTGAGCTAAAACAAAGTATTTTTTACTATCTTTTTCTTTTTATATTTTTCTTTTTCTGGAATTTTTTCTCCTTATTTATTGTTTTCTTTTATTTAAATATTCAAAATCTTATACAAACTTATGAAGATAAATTGCCTATAAATTTGCTTATTTTTTCTGAGACTAATCCATTAAATATTTTAAACTTATCTTCAGAAATTAAAAAAATTCCTTATGTGAAAAATATAGTGGTAATTTCTCCGGAGGAATTATTAGAAAAATCAAAAAAAGATTTTCCTTCTGAAATATTAAAAGTTTTTTCTAAAGAGGAGTTAAAATCTCAATTTCCATATATTCTTAAAATTTATCCTTCATCTATAAAAGATTATCCTGCCTTAAAAGCTCAACTTAGTCTCTTAACCAAAACAAATTCAAATATAGAAATTTCAGAACCTGGATTTTTTAAATTAATATATTTTGCTTATTTTTTTAAACTGGGATTTTTAGTCCTTGCTATAACGTGGACTTTATTTTATCTAATTTTTCTTTATTTTTTAAATACTTTAATAAATTCTTATTTAAAAAGTCAAACTCAAATATTTCTCCTTTTGGGAGGAACCTTAAAAAAATTTAAATTTTTGAGATTTCTTTTTGTTGGTTTAGTTTTAATTGCAGCCTTTATATATTCAGCCCTTGTATATTTTTACATCTCAGATAGTCTATCTTCTATAATTCCTCTTTTTAAAACCTACCCTAATTTTTCTCAAGAATACCATCTTTTATATTTTGGGATTTATATATTTTTAACTATATTTCTTCTTCCCTGGTTAACCATAATTGTGAGTTACAAAAATTATGAAATTTAAACTAATTTTTTTAATTTCAATATTATCTGTTTTTATCTTTTTTAATTTGGTTATTTCTCAAGCTTTCAAACCGGATAAAAATCAAAGGATTGAAGAAAAAAAAATTCAATTAGCTGAAATTGAAAAAAAGATGGAATTGCTAAAAAATGAAAAAGAAAAATTTCTTAAGTTATACATAACTTTTTATACAAAAAGACTTTATAGCCAAGATTCTTCTGAATTTTTTAAAAATCCAGATTATTTAACACTCTTAAATGAAGAAGAAAGATTTAAGTTTATAGAAAAGGCTTTAATAAGAAAAATACTCACTATTGAAAAAGAAGAAAAGGCTACAGCAATTGCTTATAATAAAATTTTGAAAGAGATAGAAAAAGAAAAATCAAAAGTTCAAAAAGTTTATGCAGTAAATCCTTTAAATGGAAAACCTATAGAGCTTGGAAACCATGTTTTTAAAACAAAGGGACCTCTTTCTATTGTAGCACCAATTGCTGGCATTATTAAAGGTATAAGTTACAAACAAGGCAATATCTATATAATTATAGAAAACGAGCGTTGTAAAACTACAATTTCAGGATTTGATGAAGTTGTTGTTAATGTTGGGGATAGTGTATTAAGAAATCAGATCATTGGGAATATAAAAGGTGAGAAAGAGTTGTCTTTTTCTGTAAATTGTGAAAAATCTGTTTATTTAAGTCCTTTATAAATTTTTTAAAACCTTTGACTCTAAGTAAGAGAAAAGCTTACCGGGTAAATAAAGACCACAGCCAATTATCCAGTGTTTATTTTTTAAAATTACATAACCAGGCTCTAAATCAAGTTCTATTTCAACTTTATTTCTTTCTTTAAGAATTGAAATAATTTCCTCTGAAAGAGAGACTATATTTTTTTTAGCTAAATAACCGAATCTTTGAAGAAAAGCTGAAGTTGGTTTTAAATACCTAGAAACTTGTCTTAAAAATAAAAGTCCTACTGTTTGAACTTGTAGATTTCTGAGGTTTTCTAAATAAGGTGTCTTCGGAAAAAGCCAAAAATTAGAAACACCTCTTAAAATTTCATATTTTTCAAAATAAAAATTTTCTATACCAAATCTATCTTCTAAATATTTAAGAATTTCTTCTCTTTCTATTTCTGAAATTTTTTGAGGAAATCTTGCTTCCATTTGTCTTGTCTTAATATTTTATCTAAAATCTTGTTTTTAGCAAAATGTATTATAAAATTTAGGCATTTAAAATTATAAAAAGAGGGAAGCTATGGGGATAGCAGAGAAATATAAGTCTGCTGGTGTTGACTTAGAAAAAGCAAATCTTTTGGTAGAAATAGTAAAAAATTTTTCTGCTAATCTTCCTCAAAAAGGGGTTATATCAGAGATTGGTGGTTTTTCCGGCCTTTTTTCCTTAGATATTTCTTCTTATAAAAATCCTGTAATTACAGCCTCAACAGATGGGGTGGGAACAAAAATTAAGGTAGCCATTAAAGCCCGTAAACACAAAGGAATTGGATTAGATCTTGTTGCCATGTGTGTAAATGATATTATTACTTCCGGAGCAAAACCATTATTTTTCTTAGATTATTTAGCCTTTGGTAAATTTAATGAAAAGGTCTTTTCAGAATTAATAGAAGGTATGGTTGAAGGATGCAAAATTTCTGAATGTGCACTTTTAGGTGGAGAAACTGCTGAAATGCCAGGAATGTATACGGAAGAAGATTATGATTGTGCAGGTTTTGTGGTAGGTATTGTAGAAAGAGATAAAATTATAGATGGATCTAATATCTCTATAGGAGATATACTTTTAGGAATACCCTCAAGTGGTCTTCACAGTAATGGTTTTTCTTTGGTAAGAAAGATTTTGTTTGAGGAAAATAATTTCAGTTTAGATTATATTCCTGAAGATTTAGGAAAACCTCTTGGAGAGGAAATTTTAACTCCCACTAAAATTTATGCTCCTTTTATAAAAACTATTATCAGCAGAAACCTTACTATAAAAGGCTGTGTTCATATCACAGGTGGAGGGTTTATTGATAATATACCAAGAATATTACCTAAAAATTGTAAGGCAGTTATTGAAAAAAATTCATGGGAAATTCTACCTATTTTTAGTTTTATTCAAAAATTAGGGAATATTTCTGAAGAGGAGATGTTTAGAGTTTTTAATTGTGGAATAGGTTTTATTTTAATAATAAGCGAAGAAGTGTTAGAAGAAATTAAAAATCTTATTTTTGCCCTTGGTGAAAAATGTTATGTTATTGGTTATATTGATAAAAGGGATGAAAAAGAAAAGCAAGTAATCTTTGTTGAGAAAAGATAAATGTATTTTCAAGATGTAATAGCAACACTTAATAAATTCTGGGCAGAAAAAGGATGTGTAATTTTACAGCCCTATGATATAGAAGTAGGAGCTGGAACTTTTCATCCTGCTACCTTTTTAAGAGCTCTTGGTCCAAAACCGTTTTCAGCAGCATATGTAGAACCTTGTAGAAGACCAACAGACGGAAGATATGGAGAAAATCCAAATAGACTTCAATACTATTATCAGTATCAAGTTATTATAAAACCTTCTCCAGATGATATTCAGGATATTTATTTAGAAAGTTTAAAAGCCTTGGGTATAGATCCAAAAGAACATGATATAAGATTTGTAGAAGATGATTGGGAATCTCCTACTCTTGGAGCTTGGGGTCTTGGATGGGAAGTTTGGCTTGATGGGATGGAAATTACTCAATTTACCTATTTTCAACAAATTGGTGGTTTTGACTGTAATCCAGTTACAGTAGAAATTACTTACGGACTTGAAAGAATTACTATGTATCTTCAAGAAGTGGAAAATGTATTTGATATAAAATGGAATGAAAATATAACCTATAGAGATGTTCATTTTAGAGGAGAAGTAGAATATTCCATTTATAATTTTGAGGAAGCAGATGTTTCTCTTTTAAAAGATCTATTTAATAAATTTGAAAAGGAAGCAAATAGACTTTTAGATCATAGACTTGTTTTACCCGGATATGACTATGTTATAAAATGTTCACATATATTTAATCTTCTTGATGCCAGAGGAGTTCTTTCTCCTATAGAAAGAGCTAATTATATAGGTAGAGTAAGAAGCATAGCTAAAAAAACAGCTGAAAAGTGGCTTGAAACTGAGGGACATTAAATGGGTAAAAATTTACTTTGGGAAATAGGAACTGAAGAATTACCTGCAAGATTTATTATTCCAGCTTTAGAAAGCTTAAAAGTTCTAACAGAAAAAAAATTAAAGGAAAATCTTTTAACCTTTGGAGAAATAAAAACTGCAGGAACCTTAAGAAGGCTTGCTCTTTTTGTTAAAAATTTATCTGAAAAACAAGAAGAGAGAGAAGAAGAAATTCTTGGTCCTTCAATAAAAATAGGAATTGATAAAAAGGGGAATTATACTGAACAAATCTTAGGGTTTGCTAAAAAATATGGGGTTAGTCCTGAAGAACTAACTATAAAGAAAACTGAAAAGGGAGAATATTTTTGTCTAAAAAGGATTATTCCAGGTAAAAAAACTATAGAACTTCTTCCTCAAATCCTTTTAAATATTCTTCAAAATATTTATTTTCCAAAATCTATGAGATGGGGTTATTATGAAATAAAATTTGCAAGACCCATAAGATGGATGCTATGTTTATACGGAAAAGAAATAGTTCCAATAAAAATAGCAGGTATTGAGGCATCAAATATAACTTATGGACACCGGTTTTTATCAGAAAAATCTATCAAAATTTCCGAAGCAAATTGGGAAATTTATGAAAGGCTTTTAGAAAAAAATTATGTAATTGTAGATCCAGAAAAAAGAATTCTTAAAACAAGAGAAGAAATTTTAAAAGTTTCTAAAAAAATAGGCATTCCAGAAATGGAAAAAGATTTATTAGAAGAAAATGCTCATTTAATTGAATATCCCTTTCCTATAGTTGGAGAGTTTTCAAAGGAATTCTTAATGCTTCCTGAGCCACTTGTTATTACAGCTATGAAAGAACATCAAAGATATATATGTTTAAAAAATAAAAAAGGAAAACTTATAAACTATTTTATAGCAGTAAATAATAATTTTCCTAAAAATTTAGAGACACTTAAAAGAGGACATGAAAGAGTTACTAAGGCAAGGTTAGAAGATGCTAAATTTTATTTTGAAAAAGACTTAAAGGAATCCTTAGAAAGAAAGGTAGAGAAATTAAAAGGAATAGTTTACCATATAAAATGTGGAACCTTATGGGATAAAACTCAAAGACTTATTGAGCTTGGAATATATTTAGCTCAAAAAATAAATTCCCATATAGATTTAGAAAAGGTTAAAAAGGTTTGTTTTTATGCTAAAGCTGATCATGCCTCTGAAGTAGTTAAAGAATTTACTTCTCTTCAAGGAATTATGGGAAGTATATATGCAAATTATTTTGGGGGTAAAGATATAGCCTTAGCTTTATATGAACAATATCTTCCTTCTGCTCAAAATGAAACTTTACCTCAAACCTGGGAAGGAATTATCCTTTCTTTAGTAGATAAAATTGACCATATTGTTTCTCTTTTTGGAAGTGGTGAAAAACCTACAGGAGAGGCTGATCCTTATGGACTAAGAAGAGCAGCTTACGGAATTATTAAAATCCTTATAGGGAAAAATATTTTTCTTAATTTAGAAAACATCTTTGATTACAGCTTGAAAATTCTTAAAAAACAAGGCTTCTTTAAAGAAAGAGGAGCTTTGACTGAAATTTTAGAATTTTTTAGAAAAAGATTAGAAGGAGAATTTTTAAATTTAGGTTTTAATAAATTAATTATCGGGGTGGTCCTAAAACTTCCTCTTGATCCTTTTGATCAATTTTTAAGAATAAAAGCTTTAAAAGAATTTCAGGATAAAAAAGATTTTATAGATCTTATTACAGGATTTAAGAGAGCTTCTCAAATATTAAAAGGATTAGAAATAGAAAAACTTCCCAATTTGGACTCCTCTCTTTTTAAAGAAAAAGAAGAAAAAAAACTTTATTCTAAAATATTAGAACTACAACCAAAATTAGAAAAACTTTTAAATAAAAGAGAATATACACAATATTTGGAAACACTTCTTGAATTTAAGGAATTAATTGATCAATTTTTTGATAATGTATTTGTTATGGTTGAGGATAAAAAGATAAGAGAAAATAGACTTAAACTTCTGGCAGAAATTTCATCTTTTTTTAATTCTTTTGGAGATTTTACCTTTCTTATATAGAATTTTTAAAAATGCGTAGAATTATTATAGGAACTGCTGGTCATATAGATCATGGAAAAACTTCTTTAGTAAAGGCTCTCACTGGAATTGATACCGATCGTCTTAAGGAAGAAAAAGAAAGAGGTATAACTATTGATTTAGGTTTTGCCAATCTTTTACTTCCCTCCGGGACACTTGCTGGAATTGTTGATGTCCCTGGACATGAAAGATTCATAAGAAATATGGTTGCTGGAGCAACTGGCATAGATTTGGTTATTTTAGTTATAGCTGCAGATGAAGGGGTTATGCCTCAAACAAAAGAACATCTTGAAATCTGTGAACTTTTGGGAATAAAAGATGGAGTTGTAGTGATTACAAAAATAGATCTAGTTGATAAAGAATGGTTAGAGTTAGTAAAAGAAGAGGTAGAAAAATTTTTAAAGGATACTTTCTTAAAAAATGCACCTATAATTTATTTTTCTGCTGTTACAGAAGAAGGAAAAGAAGAACTTTTAAAAATATTAGATGGAAAGGCTTCTCAAATAATTATGAAACCTGAAGATCAGCCATTTAGATTACCTATTGATGGGGTTTTTACTATTAAAGGTTTTGGAACTGTAGTAAGAGGTACAGCTATTTCAGGGAAAATAAATCTCAATCAGATAGTTAAAATATATCCTAAGGAATTAGAAAGTAAAGTAAGAAATATACAAGTTCATGGTAAAAATGTAGAAACTGCCTATGCAGGGATGAGAGTGGCTTTAAACCTTCAAGGAGTAGAAAAAGAAAAATTAGAAAGAGGTGATGTAGTTGCTGAACCAGGTGTTTTAAAAACTTCACAATGGTTAGATATAAAGGTTACCTCATTAAAAGATGTTAAACCTTTTATAAGAAATTTTGAAAATCTTCTTTTTTATGTAGGTACCTCAGAGGTCCTTGGTAAGATTATTCTCTTTGGAAAAGATGACATAAAACCAGGAGAAACAGATATTGCTCAAATATTTTTACAAAAACCAGTTACTGTATGGAGGGGTGATAGATTTATTTTGAGAAGAGCATCTACTAATACCACTATTGGGGGGGGAGAAATAATAAACCCTGTTTCTTATAGAAGAAAAAGAACTAAACCTTGGGAAAGAAAAGAATTAGAGTTTATTTCTCGAGCTGATACATCGGAGCTTATTAAATATTATGTAGAAAAAAGGGGGTTTTTAGGTATAGAAGAAAAGGACTTACAACTTGCTGTTTCTGTTTTTGGTGAAAAATTTAAAGAATTAACAGATAACCTCTCTCAAGAAATAATAAAATTAAAAGAAAAAGAAAAGATTATTTATTTTTCAAAAAATGCTAAAGATAAACTTCAAAATAAAATAGTTGATACTTTAAGAGAATATCATGAAAATAATCCCTTTAGCCCAGGATTAACTAAAGAGCTTTTAAAAATGAGGATTGCTTCTTTTATCTCTGATCCCTTTTTTAATCATATAATAGATGAACTTATTCAAAAAGGGATTTTAAATAAAGAAAAAGAGATATTCTTTCTTTCTGAATTTAAAAAGTTAGATTTAACAGAGAAAGAGGAACTTAAAAAACAAATTGAAGAAAAATTATTAAAGGAAGGATTAACACCTAGAGATTTTGAAGAAATCCTTTTAGATTTTAAAGATAAATATAAAGTTGCAAAGGAACTCTCACAAACCCTTTTTAAAGAGGAAATTTTAGTTAAGATTTCTGAAAAATTAATCTATCATAAAAATGTACTTCAAGAAATTGAGAAAAAAGTAATAGATTTTTTAACTAAAAATAAGGAAATGACTTTATTTGATTTCAGAAAATTACTTGGTTCTGAAGTAAGTAGAAAATATTTAATTCCTTTAGCAGAATATCTTGATAAAAAGAAAATAACTTTAAGGGTTGGGGATAAAAGAATTTTAAGAAAAAGAAGTTAACTTTTGTGTTTTTTAGAAGCCTTTGTTTTCTTTTTAGTCTTTTTTTCTTTCTCTTTACTTAATTGATAAAGCTTTTTTAATCCTTTTATTACTTCCTTATGAAATTTTTCAGGTTTATATCCTGTAAGAATTTCTATAATATCATCTATAGTTTCTACTGTATATATATGAAATTTACCCTTTTTAATATCTTCTAATACATCCTCATCAAGAAGAATATTATCAAAATTTTTTGCAGGAACAATTACTCCTTGCTCACCTGTAAAATTAGTAAGTTTGCATACCCTGTAGAATCCTTCTATTTTTTCTTTTATTCCTCCTACTGGCTGTACATTACCAAACTGGTCAATAGAACCTGTTATTGCTATATCTTGTCTTACAGGAATTTTAGAAATAGCAGAAAGTATAGCTATAATTTCAGCAGCTGATGCACTATCTCCTTCTACAGGTTCATAAGCTTGTTCAAAAGTAAGGGTACAGGATAATTGAAGAGGGAAATCTGTACTATATTTATTATATAAATAAGAAGAGAGAATAAGGACCCCTTTTGAATGAATGGGGCCACTCATTTCTATTTCTCTTTCAATATTAATAATCCCTTTTGTTCCTGGAAAAACATTAGCCGTAATTCTTGAAGGTTTACCAAAACTATGATCACCCAAAACATAAACACTTAATCCATTAATTTGTCCTGCTTTTCTGCCTTCTATATCTATTATTATTTTCCCCTCTTTTATAAGTTCTCTTATTTTTTCTTCTAACAAATTAACTCTAAATATTTTTTCTCTTAAGGCTTGTTTTATTTCTTTTTCAGTTATGGTTTCGTTTTTGGAAAGGATATTTGCTTCTCTGAGCAAATCTATAATATTTCTTAAAATAATATTTAATTTTTTCCTATCTCCAGCTTGATAAATAGCATACTTAAGAACTTCAGAAAGTCCTGAGGCATCAAGGTCTTTTATTTTCTCTTCTTTAACAATTTTTTTAATAATTTTAGGAAAATCCTCTATTACCTTTTTATTTATCTCTATTATGGGGTTAAATTCTGCCTTTATTTTAAATAATTCAATAAATTCTTGGTCATACAAACTTAAAAGATAGTAGAGGAAAGTATCTCCTATTAAAAATACTTTTGCAGAAAAAGGAACTGCTTCTGGAAGAAGTCCTATATGAGGAACAGGGATTTCTTCTATCATTCCTCCCATAAGATATAGCTTCTTATGAAGAAGGGTTCTCTTAAGTAAAACCCAAACATAGGGATTTTTAAGAACCTCCCAAAGATCTAAAACGAGATATCCTCCATTAACTTTATGAAGAGTTCCTGGAGCAAGACTTAAATGATCAGCATAAAGTATTCCCATTTCAGCTCTATAATTAATCTGTCCAAAAAGCCCTTTTAAGGTTGGAATTTTTTCATATATTACAGGAGCTCCCTCAGTTTTCGTATTATCTACTAAAACATTTACTCTAAAAACATTAAGAGCTCTATTGATACTATTTTGAACAACCACATTGCCTTTAGCTTTTTCCCATTCAATAAAAAGGTGAATATTTTTAACCAATTCTTCTTTCACTTCAGAAATAAATTCTTTTACTTCTTCTATGTCTCTAAATTCAATTTCCAATTTTTCAAAAGCTTTGTTTACAATATTGGTAGCTATTTTTTTTCTTAAATTAACTAAATTTTCTCCTAAGGCACTATCAAGTTCACGAAGTCTTCTCATATATTGTCTAAAGGCAGGTTCAAAGGCATTCAAATTTTTTTGATATTCTTCCCTAAACTGTGGAGTTTCTAATAGTTTTTCTTGAGGTATAGGAGTTTCAATTTTAAAAACAGGAAGAAGTCTTACCCCTTCAGGACCAAAAAGAACCATTAAATTGTATTTTTTAGCTTCCTCTATCAGTTCATTTATTACTCTTTCTTTTTGAGAATCTATTTCTTTGGTAAGAGCACTTAGCTCTTCTTCATATTCTTTCCCCTCAAAGGCTTTAAAAGTTTCTCTTTTTAAAAATTCCAAAATTTCCTCAATATAATCTGCTAATTTTCTTCCATAACCTGTAGGCAATAACATGGCTTTTGGACGATAAAAATCCTTAAAATTATTTACATAACAAATATCTGGGGGTTTAGCTTTGGTTAAGGTTATTTCTTGAAGTCTTTTTAAAGTATATCTACTTCTTCCTATTCCATTTGGACCACATACATAAACATTGTAACCTTCTTTATCAAGTTGTAGGGCTAAATCAAAAGCTCTTTCCACTCTTTCTTGCTGAATAAAGATTTCTTCTTCTGGATATTCTAAAGTTCCAGAAGGATAATTGAAATCAATTATTAGATTCTCAAAATTTAGTTTTTTCCAAGCCATTATATTTAAAATTTTAAAAAAATATCTGTAAAATACAAGCCTTCTGTTGCAATTTTTTATAATAAAAGTAAAATTTTTCTTTTGAGCTTTCAAAAGGAGCTAAATTTATGAAAAAACGCCCCATGACTTTAGCAGAAAAAATTTTAGCAACTAAATTAAAAAGAGCTTATGTAGAACCTGGAGAATTGGTAGAAATTCCAGTTGATTTAACACTGGCTAATGATATTACAGGGCCTTTAGCTATAAAAATTTTTGAGTCTACAAATATTGGAAAGGTATTTGATCCAGAAAAAATAGTCCTGGTAATGGACCATTTTACTCCTAATAAAGATATTAAAAGCGCAGAGCAAGTTAGAATTTGTAGAGAATTTGCCAGAAAATATAAAATTTTACACTATTATGAAGGAGGAATTTGCGGTATTGAACATGCTTTACTTCCTGAATTGGGTCTTGTAGGACCAGGAGATATCGTAATTGGAGCTGATAGTCATACTTGTACCTATGGAGCTTTAGGAGCTTTTGCTACAGGTGTTGGCTCAACTGATCTCGCAGCTTCCTGGATCACTGGTAAAACTTGGTTTAAAGTTCCAGAAACTATTAAATTTGTTTATTATGGAAAACTAAAGCCTTGGATTACTGGAAAAGATCTTATTCTTTATACTATAGGAGATATAGGAGTTGATGGGGCACTTTATAAAGCAATGGAATTTACAGGAGAGGTAATTAAAAAACTTTCTATGGCTGAAAGATTTACTATGACAAATATGGCTATTGAGGCAGGAGGAAAAGTGGGTCTAATAGAACCTGATAAAATAACTTTGACTTATATAAAAAATCGTTTTAAAAGAAAACCAATTATTTTAAAAGCCGATAAAAATGCTCAATATGTAGAAATTAAAGAATATGATGTTTCTAAAATAGATCTTCTTGTTGCTCTACCTCATTTACCCTCCAAGATAAAACCAGTTAAAGATTTATCTAATAAAATTTATATTGATCAAGTTGTAATTGGTTCTTGTACTAATGGAAGAATTGAAGATTTAGCAATAGCTGCAAAAATTTTGAAAAATCATAAGGTAAATCCTAATGTAAGATGTATTATTATACCAGCAACACCAAACATTTATTATGAAGCTTTAAAAAGGGGCTACATTAAAATATTTATAGAGGCTGGAGCAATTGTATCTCCTCCTACCTGTGGACCTTGCCTTGGTGGACACATGGGAATTTTAGCTAAAGGAGAAAAAGCTGTTGCAACCACTAATAGAAATTTTATAGGAAGAATGGGGCATCCTGAAAGCGAAGTATATCTTTCTGGACCTGCTGTTGCAGCTTCAAGTGCAGTACTTGGATATATAGGAACTCCTGAAGAATTGAGACTTAGAGAGGAAGAGTAAGATGAATAAGATTAAAGGAAAAGCTTGGAAATTTGGAGACAATATAGATACAGATATAATAATCCCTGCAAGATATTTAAATACTACTGATCCTGAAGAATTAGCTAAACACTGTATGGAAAACGCAGATCCAGAATTTTCAAAAAAAGTCAATAAAGGTGATATTATTGTAGCAGGAAAGAATTTTGGGTGTGGCTCCTCTCGTGAACATGCACCTATCGCAATAAAAGCCTGTGGAATAGCCTGTGTCATAGCTGAAAGTTTTGCAAGAATTTTTTATAGAAATGCCTTTAATACAGGTCTTTTGATTTTAGAATGTCCTGAAGTAGTTAAAGAAATAGACTTAGGAGATGAATTGGAAGTTTATCCTGAGGAAGGAAAAATAATTAATTTAACCAAAAACAAAACCTTTTTCACAAAACCTTTGCCTTCTTTTATGAAAGAAATACTTGATGATGGTGGGTTAGTCCCCCATATTATGAAAAGATTTAAAACCCAATAATTATGAGAATAGAAAAAGAAAAGGCTGAATTTTATACACTCTGGGAGATTATTAAAGCTTTAAGAAGTGAAAATGGTTGTCCCTGGGATAAAAAACAAACTCCTCAAAGCTTAAAAAAATATCTTATAGAAGAGGTTTATGAGGTTTTAGAGGCTATAGATAAAGGGAATCCAGAAGAAATAAGAGAGGAGTTGGGAGATCTTTTATTTCTTCTCCTTTTTATTATATATCTTTATGAAGAAGAAAAATTTTTTAATTTAAAAGATCTTCTTTATTTAACAACTCAAAAAATGATACGTAGACACCCTCATGTTTTTGGGGAAGAGGTGGCTAAAAGTGCTGAAGAGGTAGTTAAGAGCTGGCAAAAAATTAAAAAGAAAGAAGGAAAAGAATCTTCAATACTTGGGAATATTCCCAAAAGTTTGCCAGCCTTACAAAGAGCTTTTAGATTAGGGGAAAGAGCTGGAAGAGTTGGATTTGATTGGAAAAAAGGAGAAGAGGTACTTGAGAAGATAAAAGAAGAAATAGAGGAAATTAAAGATTCTTTAAAAAATCTTCCTAAGGAAAAACTAAAAGAAGAAATAGGAGATCTTTTATTTAGTATAGCTAATTTTTCAAGAAAACTTGAAATTAATCCTGAGGAAGCTTTAAAACTTGCTTTAAATAAATTTGAAAATCGCTTTAAATTACTTGAAAAAGAAGTGGAAAAAAGAGGACTTTCTTGGGAAAAACTAAGTATTAAAGAGCTTGACCAAATATGGGAGGAAATAAAGAATTCTTATGAGCCAAACAATTATTGATATACAAAATCTCTACTTTTCTTACGAAGACCATCTTATTCTTGAAAATATTAATTTAAAAGTAGAAAAAGGGGACTTTTTAGCTTTAATTGGACCAAATGGAGGAGGAAAAACTACCCTTGCAAAATGCATACTTGGATTTTTAATCCCTTCTAAAGGAAAAGTCTTTCTTTGGGAAGAAGAAATTAAAAATTTTAAAAATTGGCATAAAATAGGTTATGTACCCCAAAGAGCAGGAGACTTAATAGATTCTCTAACACCCCTTTCTGTTAAAGAATTTCTTTTACTTCCTTTTAAATGGTATAAAGTTTCTTTAAAACCCTCTTTATTAGATAAATTAACAGAAAAATTTGGTATGAAAGACCTTCTTAATAAAAAAATTGGTGAATTATCTTATGGGCAACTTCAAAGATCTTACATAGTAAGAGCACTTATTTTAGACCCAGAAATTTTGATACTTGATGAACCCTCTGTAGGATTAGACTTTTTTACTCAAGAAGTTTTTTACGAAACTTTGGGAGAATTCCATAAAAAGGGACTTACTATTATCTTAATAACTCACGAGACCTGGCTTTTAACTAAATGGGTTAATAAAGTAGCTTGTATAAATCAGAAACTTTATTTTCACGGTGATCACGAAAGTTTTTGTGTTATAGCAAAAAAATTAGAATTCTTTCCAGAACACCATAAAATTGAGCACACCCATTGGTAAAAACATGGAACTTTTTTTTGATTCTATAAGCTTAATAAAATGGGGGCTTTTATCAGGAACGTTGTTAGGAATATCTATTTCATTTACTTCTCCTTTTCTTATTTTAAAAAGAAATGCTCTTTTCCCCCATGCTTTAACTCATATATATTTTTTAGCTGTAATTTTAACTTCCTTAATTTTATATAAATTCCCTTTATTTCTTTCTTTTCCTTTTGTAGTTATTTTTACCCTTTTTTTTACTTCTCTAATCTGGATTTTAAAAAGATACACTAAATTTTATGAAGACACTGCTACTTCTATAATTGCATATTTAGCTTTAGGATTAGCCTTGATAGTAGCTGCAAAAACTTATCAATATGATACAAGAATTCTTTCTTATCTTTTTGGAAGTTTAATTGGAATCACTTATAAAGATTTTTGCGAAAGCTTAATAGTATTTTTCTTTACCTTGTTTTTATTTTACAGATTTTATCCTCTGTGGATAGCACAAATCACTGATAAAGAACTTCCAGGGCTTGACTTTAAATTAGCTAATTTTTCATTTTTAATTTTAATAACCCTGCAAATTATAACAGGTGTAAAATTAATGGGAATTTTATTAGTTTCGGTTTTATTCATATTTTCAACTACTTTTGTTTTACAATTTATAAAAAGTTTTAAATTTTTAATAATACTTGTTAGTTTTTTGAATATTATTGGAATTTTAGGTGGAGCTATAATTTCTATTTTTTTTGATATTCCATTTTCCGGAGCAGTAGTTATATTTATGAGCTTGTATATTTTTATTTCTTTTGTCTGGGGCTTTTTGAGATGAAACTTATTGATACGCACACACATTTAAATTTTTCAGACTTTTTTAAAAAGGATTTAAAAGAAGTAATAAAAAGGGCAAAAGAAAATTATGTTATTCATGTTATAGTAGTAGGTATAGATATTACCACTAACAAAAGAGCCTTAGAATTATCTAAACTTTATCCTGATTTCATTACCCCTGCAATTGGTTTTCATCCTCATGAAGTAAGAAAGATTAAAGAACAAGATTATAAATTCTTAGAAGAAAATATAGAAAAAGTCTGCGCTATAGGAGAAACTGGGCTTGATTGGGTTAAAGAATACTCATCTAAGGAAGTCCAAATAGAGCATTTTTTGAGACATTTAGAATTGGCTAAAAAATATAATAAACCTGTAATTCTTCATTTAAGAGGAGATAATCTTTTTTGGGAAGAAGCTTTAAAAATTTTAAAAAATTACTCCAATTTAAAACTCCTTTTTCATTGCTATACCTCTAATAAATTTATTGCTTCTAAAATTCTTGATTTAGATGGTTTTATTTCTATTCCAGGAGTAGTAACTTTTGAAAAGGCTGAAAATTTAAAAGAAGCTGTTAAATTTATTCCTAAGGAAAAACTTATGTTAGAAACAGACAGCCCCTTTTTAACACCTCATCCTTTAAGGGGGAAAAGAAATGAACCGGCATTCTTAATCCATATAGCCCAAAAAATTGCAGAGATTAAAAATATGGATTTAGAAGAAATTTCAGAAAAAACTACAGAAAATGCAATTAAATTTTTCAACTTAAAAATTTAAAGGGGGTTTAGGTATTAAATGAAGTTGAAAAGGACTCATTACATAGGAGAAATTGATAATAATTTTATTGGTAAAGAAGTTATAGTTTCAGGCTGGGTTTTAAGAAGAAGGGATCACGGAGGGGTTATCTTTTTAGATGTAAGGGATAAAACTGGTCTTTTACAAGTAGTTTTTGAAGAAGAGATTGATCCTAAAACTCACGATTTAGCAGATTCCATAAGAATAGAATATGTAATAAGTGTTAAAGGTTTAATAAGAAGAAGACCTCCTGGGATGGAAAATCCTAAGATACCTACCGGAGAAATAGAACTTGTTGTAAATGAAGTGGAAATTTTAAATACTTCTAAAACACCTCCTTTTCCTATGGATGAAGACCTTTCTGAAATCTCAGAAACAGTTCGTTTAAAGTACCGATATTTAGAAATGAGAGCTTTAGATGGTTTAAAACCCTTTATTTTTAGACATAAGGTAAATCAAATTATTAGAGAATTTTTAAATAGTAAAGGATTTTTAGAAGTTGAAACCCCCTTTTTAACTAAAAGCACACCAGAAGGTGCAAGAGATTATTTAGTTCCAAGCAGGCTTTATCCAGGAAAATTTTATGCCCTTCCTCAATCTCCTCAGCTTTTCAAACAAATTCTAATGGTCGCAGGAGTAGATAAATATTATCAAATAGTAAGATGTTTTAGGGACGAAGATCTAAGAGCAGATCGTCAACCAGAATTTACTCAGCTTGATATAGAGATGTCTTTTGTAGAGGAAAGTGATATAATGACTGTTGTTGAAGAGTTGTTAGCTTATCTCTTTGAAAAAGCCTTAAATATTACCTTAGAAACTCCCTTCCCAAAATTTTCTTATGAAACTACCTTAAAAGAATACGGAACAGATAGACCAGATATTAGGTTCGATATGAAGTTGAAAGATTTTTCCTTTCTCTTTAAAGAAACTTCTTTTAAAGTTTTTAAAGAGGTTTTAGCCTCTGGTGGTATAATAAAAGGTTTTAAAGCTCCAGCTAATTTTTCCAGAAAAGAATTAGATGATCTAACTAAATTTGCTCAAGAATTAGGTGCCAAAGGTCTTGCCTGGATAAAATATAACAAAAATGCAAGCTCTTTTGAAGAAAAATGGAGTTCCCCTATTATTAAATTCTTTGAAAGCTCAATTTTAGAAAAAATTGAAGAAATTTTCAATCCTTTAGAAGATTTTGCTACCTTCTTTTTTGTAGCGGATAAAGAGGAAGTTGTAAATACTGTATTAGCTGAGTTAAGAATTCATTTAGCCAAAAAAATAAATCTTATTCCAGAAAATAAATTTAGTTTTGTTTGGATAACAGATTTCCCTCTTTTTGAATGGGACGAGGAAGAAAATCGTTTAGTTTCGGTACACCATCCCTTTACCCACCCTAAGGAAGAAGATATTCCTCTTCTTGATACTGACCCTTTAAAAGTAAAATCAAGAGCTTATGATATTGTTCTTAATGGAGTGGAAATAGGTGGAGGAAGTATTCGTATTCATAAAAGAGAACTTCAAGAAAAAATTTTTAAGCTTTTAAATATAACTTCTGAGGAAGCTCAAGAAAAATTTGGATTTTTACTTACAGCTTTAGAATATGGTGCTCCACCTCATGGAGGTATCGCCTTTGGACTTGATCGCTTAATTATGCTTATGTTTGGCAAAAAAAGTATAAGAGAAGTTATTCCCTTTCCAAAAACTCAAAGAGCTCAGTGTTTACTTACAGGAGCTCCCTCAGAAGCCAAAATTGAACAAATTTTAGAATTGCATTTACTGCCTGGCTGGAAAAAAGATAAAACTTAAACAGAATGGAATTTTTTCTTGAAGCAGGACTTAAAGGTTTAAGTAAATGGCTAAGATTTTTTGGTTATAAAACCCAAATTTGTGAAAGTAAGATAGATAAAAAAATAGTACTTAAATACAAAGATAAAATTTTTCTTATTACCAGTCCTTTTACTGCAAAATTACTGGAAAAAGCAGGAATTAAATATTTGTTATTGCCAAGAGAAAGTTTAAAGGCTCAATTAACTATTCTTGTGCATAAATTAAAGTTAAATACAGAACTAAAACTAAATTTATGTAGTATTTGCGGAGAAGAATTGGTACCAGCTAAAAAAGAAGATTTTAAAGAGCTTATTCCACCTAAGGTTTTTCAATTTTATAATGAATTTAACTATTGTCCTAAATGTAAAAAACTTTATTGGGAAGGTGATCACATTAAAAGATTAGAAGAGAGATTGAAAAAACTTATTAAAAAATGAAAGAAAAATTAGAAAAATTGAACGAGAAAATTAAAAATTGTAAAAATTGTAGTCTTTGGAAATTAAGAAATAATGTAGTTCCAGGAGAAGGTCCTGCTTCCGCAAAAATTATAATTATAGGCCAAGCTCCAGGTGTTCAAGAAGATAAAACAGGAAGACCTTTTGTTGGACCTGCTGGAAAATTTTTAAATTATCTCTTAAATCTTGCTGGTTTAAAAAGAGAAGAGGTTTTTATAACTTCTCCTTTAAAATGTTTGCCCCAACCTCCAATTAATAGAAAACCCAAAAAGAAAGAAATTGAAAGCTGTCTTCCCTGGTTAAAAAAACAAATAGAAATTATTAATCCTGAAAAATTTATTTTATTAGGTGAAGTAGCTTTCTCTGTATTTTTCCCGGGTGAGAATTTAAAGAATTTCAGAGGAAAAAAGATAAAAAAGGAGGATAAAGATTTCTTTGTTACTTATCATCCAGCAGCAGGTTTAAGATTTCCTAAAATTAGAGAAATTTTAGAAAGAGATTTTAAAAAATTAAAAGATTTACTTACCTAATTTTTTTAGCAACAAATCTAAAATTTTTTCTGCATCACCTATGAGAGCTAAATTTGCCATTTTAACCAAAGGTGCTTCTTTATCAGTATTTATAGCAATTATATATTCTGAATTTTCCATCCCCACAGTATGTTGTAAAGCTCCTGAAATGCCAAATCCAATATAAACCTTGGGTTTAACAGTTACTCCACTAATTCCTATCATTCTTTCTCCTTCTACCCAACCTTCATAACATACTGGACGGGTTGCTCCAACCTCAGCACCTAAAATTTCTGCAAGTTTAAAAAGTTTTTGAAAATTTTCTTTATTTTTTAAACCTCTTCCTCCTGCAACTATTACCTTTGCTGTAGAAAGTTTAGTAGGTTTTTTCTTGAAGGAAACAAAATTTCTTATCTTTAATTCACTTTTCCAAACAAAATCTTTTGGAAAAATTATTTCTTTCATCAAAGGTTCTTCTGTTCCATATTTAATACTAAAAGCTCCTAAAGAAATGGTTGCCATAACAGGAATACTTCTAGAAATAAGTTTAGCTATAATATTTTCTCCGTAGGTGGGTCTTGCCATCACAATTTGATTATCCTTTACTTCTAAACTATTTACATGGGCACAAAGTCCTACCCTTAAAGTACCTGCAATTCTTGGTGCTAAAGACATTCCTATTTTAGTTGCTGGAAAGAAAAATCCATAAGGTTGAGAAATTTTTATTATCTTAACAAGAACTTCAGCATAAAGATCTTCTCTAAAGTCTTTTAATTCTTCATTTATTACAAACCATACCTCATCTGCTAAAGATTTTTTAATTTCCTCCAGATTTTTAATGTCTTTTAAAGAATTTATTAAACAAACCAAGACAAGTTTTTTATTTGAAGTTTTTCCTATCTCTTTTAAGGGAGAAAGTATTTCTAAGCTTGAGCTATTTAACTCTCCTCTATAAAATTCTCCATAGGCTAAAATATTTCCTTTAGATAAATTTTCTAATTCTACTTTCTCAAGCATTTTTAATCTCAAAGCTTAATCAATCCTTTATCTTTAAGAATTTCTAATAATTTTTCTACAAGTTCTTCAGGATTTCCCTCTAAAATAAGTCCCTTAGCTTCTACTTTTTTTTCAAAAACTTCAATTACCTGAGTTGGTGAGCCTTGAAGTCCCAATTTTTGAGGATCTAGATTTAAATCCTTCGCCTGCCAGATTAAGGGTTCTTTATTTTTAACTTCTATTAATCTTTTTAAAGAAGGAGGTCTTATATAATCAAAAGCTGTAGGAGAAACAGATGCAACTAAAGGTGGCTTTACTTCTACTTCTTCTTCCCCATAATCAATTTCTCTAATAGCTACCCATTTATCATTTTCCATAAAAAGGTTTTTAACATTAGTAAGGGAGGGAATATCAAGTAAACTTGCTGTTTCTGGAGGAACTTGAGCTGTTTCTCCATCAATCGATTTAAGTCCCATTAAAATAAGGGAAAAGGGTGAAAGTCTTTCTATAGCTTTTGCTAAAACATAGCTTGTTGCAAGAGTATCTGAACCAGCAAAAGCTCTGTCAGAAAGAAGTATCATTTGATCAGCCCCTAAAGCGTAGGCATATTTTAAAAGAGGAATTACATTAGGAGGACCCATAGAAATAACTATTACTTCAGTATTATAGGTATTTTTTAATCTTCCCGCCATCTCTAAAGCTGCTCTATCATTGGGATTTAGAATAAGTTCTATACTTTCTCTTTTTAAAGTATGAGTTTCAGGATCAACTTTTGTAGTTCCTGGTTTAGGAACACCTTTTATACATACTATTATCTTTTCCATTTTTAGAGCCTTATTTGTAGTATTTGATAAGCTCTCTTGCTATTATATTTCTCTGTATCTCATTTGTTCCTTCATAAATTTGAAGACATTTTGCATCTCTAAAATATTTTTGAACAGGATAGTCTCTCATATAGCCAAAACCACCCATCATTTGGATAGCCCTTTCTGTAATCCACATAGTAACATCGCTGGTGAAGCATTTAACTATAGAAGATATTCCTGTAATATCTTTAGCACCACTATCAATATATTTAGTGGCATTATAAACTAAAGCACGTGCTGCCTCTAATTTAATAGCCATTTCAGCAAATGTATGACTTACTGCTTGAAAATTATAAACGGGCTGACCAAATTGTATTCTTGAATTAGCATGTTTTAAAGAAACTTCCATAGCAGCTTGAGCTATTCCAAGAGCTTGGGCTCCTACTCCGCATCTTCCAAAATCTAAGGTTCTTAAAGCAACTACAAATCCCATGCCTTCTTTTCCAAGAAGTCTATCTTTAGGAATTTTACAATCATTGAAGAAAAGTTCAGTAGTAACAGAGGCTCTTAGCCCCAATTTTTTTTCTTTTTTCCCTACAGAAAAGCCAGGATCACTTTTTTCTACAATAAAAGCACTTGCACCTCTTGCCCCCTTTACAGGATCAGTTATTGCAATAACAATGTATATATCTGCAATACCTCCATTAGTAATAAAATGTTTCATTCCGTTAAGTATATAAAAATCACCTTCCTTTTTTGCTACAGTTTTTATAGCAAAGGCATCACTTCCTGCTTGAGGTTCTGTTAAGGCAAAGGCACACAATTTTCTTCCTTTAGCTATTTCAGGAAGATATTTTTTCTTTTGCTCTTCATTTCCAAAAAGAATAATAGGATAACTTCCAAGAAAAGCTGCTGCATAAGTAGTGGTAACTCCTGCACAATAATAAGAAAGTTTCTCAACTGTAAGACACATTTCAAAACTTCCCCACCCTAATCCACCGTATTCTTTAGGAATAATTATTCCAAAAAGATCCGCATCTGCTAAAGCTTTGATAGGTTTTTCATCAAAAACTTCCTCTTCATCCCATTTTAATGCATAAGGTTTTATATATTCCTCTCCAATCTGAGTAACTAAATCAATTAAAATTTTTTGTTCTTCAGAAAGAAAATATTTAAGCATAAATCTTTACTTTTTTAAATTTTAAGTTAAAAAAAAAATTTTAAAAATTTAAAAAGTTTTAAAAAATTTTACTAAAAATTTTTAATAAAACAAGTATAAATATGAGAAAAGTTGTAGTTACAGGAATAGAAGTTATTACCCCCCTTGGAGTAGGATTAAAAAATTGTTGGGATAATTTAAAGAATGGAGTTTCTGGTATCAAAAAGATTAGCTTTTTTGATCCCAAGGATCATAAATGTCAAATCGCTGGTGAATGTAAGAACTTTAAAGCAGAAAATTTTTTAGATTCCAAGTTTATTAGAAGATATGATAGGATGTTTCATCTTTTTGTTTCTGTAGCATTATTAACAGCTGAAAATTGGAATTTTCAAAAGGATTCTGTAAAAAATCCTTTTAGATTTTCAGTAATTGGAGCAAGTGCATTGGGAGCTCCTTCAACCTTTGAAGAAATAATTTTACAGTATTTAAATTTTGGTCCTAAAAAGGTCTCACCTTTAGCTGTTATTAATTTATCGGCAAATACCGCAGCAGGAGAAGTAGCAAAAATTTTAAATGCCAAAGGTCCTCAATATTTTTTACAAGAAGCCTGTTCTGCTGGGACAAAAGCTTTAGGATTAGCTTATGAATTAATAAAAAATAATGTAATTGATGTTGCCTTTGTTATAGGAGCTGATTCAGGGATTAGACCAGCCATAATAGCGAGTTTGGAAAATTTAGGAGCTATTATTGATGCAAAATGGAATGAAACTCCAGAAAAAGCAAGTAGACCCTTTGATAAATTACGAAGTGGATTTGTACCAGCAGAGGGCTCAGGCTGTGTGATTTTAGAGTCTTTAGAAAATGCTTTAGAGAATGGAAGAACTCCACTTGCTGAAATAATAGGATTTGGAGCAACTTGTGATGCCTATCACCCCACCGCTCCTGACCCTTCAGCTCAAAGTATAATAGAATGTATAAAAATGGCTTTAAAATCTGCTCAAATTAAACCAGAAACAATAGATTATATAAATGCTCATGGAACAGGAACACTTTTAAATGATGTTGTAGAAACAAAAGCAATAAAGGAAGTTTTTGGAGAATATGCCTATAAAATTCCCATTTCTGCTAATAAGTCAATGATAGGACATACTTGGGGAGCAGCAGGAATCATTGAAACAATTTTTTCTATAAAAACTATCTTAGAAGAAACTATTCCACCAACCATAAATTTAGAATATCCTGATCCAGATTGTGATCTAAATTATGTTCCTCAAAAAGCAATTAAAAGAAAAGTCAAAACTGTTTTAAAAAATTCCTTTGGTTTTGGAGGAATAAATGCTTGTTTAATAATAAAAGCTTGGGAAGGGGGTGAAAAATAATGTATACCTATGATTTGGAATATTTTAAAAAACTTTTTGATAGAAACTTCCTTTATATTAGAACTTTTATGAGGAATGTAGAAAGATATAAAAATAAAATTGCTCTAATTGATGCAGAAAAAGATAAAAAATGGAATTACGAAGCTTTAAATTCTGAAGTTAACAAACTTGCTTATGCTTTACTTGAAAGTGGTATAAAACCAGGAGATGTAATAGTTTATCAATTAATGAATATACCTGAATTTGCTTTTATCTATTTAGCTTCTCAAAAAATAGGAGCTATAAATTGTCCCATAAATTTTAGACTTTCTCCAGGAGAGATTGCTTATATTTTTGATGATTCAAAACCTTATGTTTTTATTTTCCAAGCTTCTTTAGGTGAAAGAGTTAAAAATGCCTTGGAGATATCTCAACATAAACCAAAAGTATTAATATATGTAGAGGATGAAACGTGTGATTTAGGAATTTCTTACAGTGAATTCATTAAAGATAAGCCCCTATCTGAACCACCTGAGCCTTCTTATGATGCCTGGGCTGAAGTTACAAGACTTTATACTTCAGGAACAACAGGAAAACCTAAAGGAATTCCCTTTAATAATGTCAACGAAATATTAAGTTGTTTAGATATAATTATCTATTTAGGATTAAATAGAGAAGATATTCTTCTTAATCTTTCTCCTTGGTTTCATAGAGGAGGTATTCATTTAGGTGGACCTGGTCCTGGTTTATTCTTGGGAGCTGCAATTGTGGCTATGAAAACCTTTTCTCCTAAAAAGGCTTTAGAAATCATAGAAAAATATAAAGTTACTTTTACTGTGGGTGTTCCCAGTATGTATAAATTATTAATAGAGGAACAAAAGAAGTTTTCTTATAATATAAAAACTCTTAGAGGAGCTTTAAGTATGGGGGCTCCTCTTGATAGGAGTCTTTGTATAGAAATGAAAGAAATTTTAACACCTAATATTTTTAATGCCTATGGAACTTCAGAAACTTTTTTAAATACTTTACTTGTACCAGAAGATTTACCTGAAAAAGCTGGAACTGCAGGAAGAAATATAACCTTTTTTGCTGATGTAAGAGTAGTAAAAGTCTATCCAGATAAATTTGCAGAACCCGAAGAATTGGTGGAAAAAAATAACCAAGAAGTAGGGGAAGTGATTATGAGAAGTTTAACAGGACCCTATGACTATTATAATAAACCTCAAGAAAGGGCAAAAAGAGTTTATAAAGATTGGTTCTATTGCGGTGATCTTGCTACTTGGGATGAAGAAGGATACCTTACCATAGTTTCAAGAAAAGATGATATGATAATTGTGGGAGGAGAAAATATATATCCTGTACAAATTGAAGAAGCTATTCAAGAACATCCTAAGGTACTTCAGTGTGCTGTTGTAGGGGTGCCTGATGAATTGAGAGGACAAGCTATAGTTGCTTATGTGGTTAAAAAAGACGAATCTTTAACTTTAGAAGAACTCAAAGAATTTATTAGTAAACATCCTATGATTCCACCTCATAAAAGACCTCGCTACTGGATATTTGTTGAGGAACTTCCAATGACTGCAACAGGGAAAAAACAACATTATAAACTTAGAGAAAAGGTTTTAGAAGATCTTAAAAAAGGTCTTTTAATGCGCTAAAAAATAAAGGGAGGTGGGAAATGAAAAGATTATTAATACTATTATTTTTAATTCTTTTAACCTCTTTTTTTTATAAAGTTTTTTTTGCTTTTTGTATAGAGCATCAACCAGGAATAGGAATTAGATTAAGAGAAGAAACCTTAGATAATTATCTATTTTTAAAAACTGCTCCCTTTTTAACTTTTTGGGATGATTCAAGTGTCTTAAGATTTAAAGTTAATTTATGGGATAAAATAAAAATAAACAATAGCACCTCAGTTTATTTAAGAGTGGGAACTGAACCAAGATATTATATAGGACCCCATGAGGTAACCCTTGATCACGCTACCAATATTAAAAACTTTGATCAGGACGAATTTTTAATAGATAATTTTTATTTAGAAGTTAAAAAACCTTTTAATCTCCCTTTAGACTTAAAAATAGGAAGACAAGATTTTCTTGGAGAAGATATGTATGGAGAAGGTTTTTTAATCTTTGATGGAACCCCGGGAGATGGATCAAGAACTTTCTTTTTTAATGCTATAAGGGCAAGATGGTTTATACAAAAAAATCATATCTTAGATTTTGTATTTATTTCAAATCCAAAAATAGAAAGATATTTTCCTATTATTCACCCATCTTATAAAGATTTTACCTCTGAATATTTTATGCTTTATTACCATGGTAAAAAAAGACTTGTTGCTACTGATGAAAAGGGATTTATGATTTATGGAAAAAGCAAGCTCTTAAAAAATTTAACCTTAGAGCCCTATTATATTTTTAAGGAAGAAGAGAGTTGGGGATTTAATCCAAATTTACATTTACATACTTTCGGCATAAGAGGAGTTTTAAATTGGAAAGAATGGGGATTAAGAGGTGAATTTGCTATTCAAAATGGAAGATATTCAGGGACAAAAGATGTTTCGGGGTCAGGAGGATATATTTATCTTAATAGAACTTTTAAAGAAATCCCTTTTTCTCCAAAGTTTGAAATAGGTTATGTTTATCTCTCCGGAGATAATCCTCATACTAAAAAAGATGAAGGTTGGAATCCTTTGTTTTCAAAAGGTGGATTTATAAATGAGTTATACAGTTATGTAATTTTAGTTGAAAACATTTTTAAAAATGGTCCCATGCCAGCATATTGGACTAATTTAAGAGGTTTAGTTTTTAATCTCTTTTTACTTCCTTATAAAGATCTTAGATTAAGAGTTTCTTATCAAAAAATGTGGGCTGTAAGAACACCTTACTTTCCTTTAACTACGGAGCAAATGGCCATAGATCACGAAGCAGCACTTTTAAAATATTTTTTTTGGGCAATGATTTCAGGGGAGGATAAAAATAGAGGACAGGGATTTACCATTGAAGGAAGTTATAAATTTAAACCTAATATAACTGGTCTTTTAAAGTATGAACACTTTGATCCAGGTGATTTTTATACTCCTGAGGCAAGAGATGCTAAACTTTTAAGAATTCAATTAGAGATGAAATTTTAATTTTTGTGTAAAATAAGTAAAAAATTATTAAAAATTTTGAGGCAAAAAATGGAAAAAAGAGAGATTTTAAATTTGTTAAAAGAAAATCCTAAGGAAATAGATGGTCTAATTTATAGAGCTGTTTTTGAAGATTCGCAATTGCTTGAAACCCTTCAAGAAGTTTTAAAAGATTTTAATTATAAAGGCTTTTCTATTTATCCTCTTTATAAAGAATTTTCTAAAAAATTTTTAGGATTTACCGTTCCTGCAATCAATATAAGAGGGATGACCTATGATGTTGCAAGAACAGTTTTCAAAGTAGCAAAAAGGCTAAAGGTTGGGGCTTTTATTTTTGAAATTGCAAAATCTGAAATGGGTTATACTAAACAATCACCTTTAGAATATGCTACAGTTATTCTTTCTGCAGGTTTTAGGGAAAATTTTGATGGACCTATTTTTATTCAGGGAGATCATTTTCAATTTAATAGAAAATCCTATTTTACAGATCCGGAAAGAGAGAAAAATAATATTAAAAATCTTATAAGTGAAGCTATTTTTTCTCAGTTTTATAACATCGATATTGATGCTTCAACCCTTGTCATTCTTGAAAAAGAGGATCTTTATGAACAACAAAAGCATAATTATGAAGTTACTGCTGAAATGGCTGAATTTATAAGAGCTATAGAACCAAAAGAAATAAATACAAATCTTGGTGGAGAAATAGGAGAAATAGGAGGATACAATAGTACTCCTGAAGAATTGCGAGTATTTATGCAAGGATTTAATAAAGTTTTTAAAGGGATAGTAGGAATTTCAAAAATTAGTGTTCAAACAGGAACTTCCCATGGAGGTATAGTTTTACCTGATGGAAAGATTGCTACTGTTAATCTTGATTTTAATACCTTAAAAATCCTATCTAAAATTGCCAGAGAAGAATTTGGTCTTGCAGGAGCTGTTCAACATGGAGCATCTACTCTTCCAGAAGAATATTTTAGTCTTTTCCCAGAATCAGAATGTGTAGAAGTTCATCTGGCAACAGGTTTTCAAAATTTTTTATATGACCATCCTGCCCTACCCTATGAATTTAGAGAAAAAATATATAGTTATCTTAAAAATCAATTTAAAAATGAATGGAAAGAAGATATGACATACGCTCAATTTATATATAAAACAAGAAAAAAAGGATTTGGAGCTTTTAAAAAGGATTGGTGGGATTTACCTTCTGAGGTGAAAGAAAAAATCTTGTCTGACATGGAAAACCTTTTTGAAAAAATATTTAAAGCTCTAAATGTGGTTAATACCTTAGATCTTGTAAAATCTAAAATATCTTCAAATTTTTAAAGATCCCATAAAAGTTTGAATCTTTTTAAATGTTGAATTTTTAAATATTAAATGATATATTTCAATTCTATGAATGTTTTCAGGATAGAGGTTTCTTCTAAACCCTCCTTTAAAGATGCAATAGGTGCTAAGATAAAAAGAAAAATCAAACACCATTTGAATATATCTTTAGAAGATCTTTACTTTATAAAAGTTTATTTGGTTGAAGGAAATTTTTCTGAAGAAATTATCAAAATTTTTGCTGAATCTGCCCTTTGTGATCCTGTAATCCAGACTTATAGTATTAATGAACATATATCCTTAAAGTTAAATTTTCCTTTTAACTGGGTTTTAGAGATTGGTTATCGTCCGGGAGTCACTGATAACGAAGGGAAAACTGCTGAAGAAGCCCTTAGCTACATTTTAGAAAGACCATTAGACACAAGTAGAGAAGGGGTTTATTTTGCTCGTCAATTTTTGATAAAAGGAGACATTTCAAAAGAAACTGTTGAAAGAATAGCAAGGGACCTTCTTGCTAATGAACTAATAGAAAGGTGGTTCATTCTTCCTAAGGATGAATTTTTAAAAAAGGGGCTTTCTTATTCTCTTCCCAGAGTAACAGAATATTTTCCTCCGGTAGTAAAAAAATTTTTACTTAGTAAATTTTCTGACGAAGAACTTATAAAATTATCTCAAGAAAGATTACTTGCACTTAATCTTAAAGAAATGAAAAGTATACAAAATTTTTTTTCTGATCCCAAGTTTATAAAAATTAGAAAAAATTATGGACTTGATGAAGCTATTACTGATGTAGAGCTTGAAAGTATTGCTCAAACTTGGTCTGAACATTGTAAACACAAGATATTTAATGCTAAAATCTTTTATAAAGATTTAGACACTGGAGAAGAATTAGTTATAGATAGTTTATTTAAAACTTATATTAAAAAAGCTACTGAAGAAATTAGAAAAGAAAAGGAAGAAAAAGACTTTTGTCTCTCTGTTTTTGTTGATAATGCAGGTGTTATAAAGCTTGACGAAAAATGGGCTTTAGCTTTTAAAGTAGAAACCCATAATAGCCCCTCTGCACTTGATCCTTATGGAGGTGCTTTAACAGGAATAGTGGGTGTAAATAGAGATCCTTTAGGAACTGGAAAGGGTGCAAAACTTATTTTTAATACTGATGTATTTTGTTTTGCACCTCCTGATTGGGATAAAGAACTCCCACCAAGAATTTTACATCCAAGAAGAATTTTTGAGGGAGTAAGAGAAGGGGTTGAACATGGAGGCAATCAAAGTGGTATCCCCACTGTAAATGGTTCAATTGTTTTTGATCCGAGATATCTTGGTAAACCCTTAGTTTATTGTGGAACAGGAGGAATTTTACCTCTATATATAAATGATGAGCTCTCTTGGAAAAAAGGAGCTAAACCCGGAGATTTGGTAGTAATGATTGGTGGAAAAATTGGGAAAGACGGAATACATGGTGCTACTTTTTCTTCTGAAGCTTTACATGAGGGTTCTCCTGCAACAGCAGTACAAATTGGAGACCCTATAACCCAGAAAAAAATGGTTGATTTTTTAATGAAAGCAAGAGATGAAAGTTTATATAATTCTATTACTGATAATGGTGCAGGTGGACTTTCTTCTTCTGTTGGAGAAATGGCAAGAGAATCAGGAGGTGCTGAAATAGACTTAGCTAAAGCACCTTTAAAATATCCTGGTCTTCGTCCTTGGGAAATTCTTCTTTCAGAAAGCCAAGAAAGAATGACTCTTGCAGTGCCTCCAGATAAAATAGAAAGATTTTTGAATTTAGCAAAAAAAATGAATATTTTAGCAACTATTTTAGGAAAATTTACAAATTCTGGATATTTTCATATTTTATATGAAGGAAAAACAGTAGGACTAATACCTTTAGACTTTCTTCATGAAGGAGTTCCTCAACTTGAATTATATGCTGAATGGAAAGCACCATCTTATCCTATAAACCCAGAAGTAAAGATTCCTAAAAATTACGGAGAAACTCTTAAAAAGATTTTAAAAGCTTATAATGTATGTTCAAAAGAATATGTAGTAACTCAATATGATCATGAGGTTCAAGGGGGGAGTGTAGTTAAGCCTCTTACAGGAATAAATAACGACGGCCCAAGTGATGCAGCAGTTTTGAGATATGACCTTGAAAGTGAGAGTGGAATTGTGGTTGCTCATGGTATTTGTCCTAAATTTTCAGATTATGATACTTATTGGATGGTTGCTAATGCTATTGATGAAGGAATAAGAAATGCAGTTTGTGTAGGTGGAGATATTGAATACATGGCAGGTTTAGATAATTTCTGTTGGTGCGATCCTATTGAAAGTGAAAAAAATCCAGATGGAAAATATAAATTAGCCCAATTAGTAAGAGCAAATCAAGCCCTTTATAAATTTACTAAAATTTATGGAGTTCCTTGTATTTCAGGAAAAGACTCTATGAAAAATGACTATCTTATGTATTTAGGACTTAATCCTGAAAGTGAAAATCCTTTTGGAATAGGAACTATCCTTTCTGATGGGAGTTTAAAAATTTCTGTACCCCCTACCCTTCTTTTTTCTGTAGTTGCTAAAATTCCCAAATATTATCTTGCTCAAACCATGGAGGTTAAAAAGGAGGGAGACTTGGTATACATCCTTGGAATAACTAAGGATGAATTAGCAGGTTCAGAATATTTTAATCTTTTAGGAATAAAAGGTGGGAAAGTGCCCAAACCTGACCCTTATCTTAATAAAAAAATTTATCTAAAATTAAGAGATGCTATTTATAATGGTCTTATTGAATCTGCTCATGATATTTCTGATGGCGGTTTAGGAGTTGCATTAGCTGAAAAAGCCTTTTCTGGAGGATATGGAATGATGATAGATCTTTCTGCTATTCACTATGAAGGAGAATCTTTAAGAGATGACTTTATTCTTTTTTCTGAAAGTGCAGGAAGAATAGTTGTAACCGTAAGGAAAGAAAAAAGAGAAGATTTTGAAGCCCTTATGAAAGATGTTCCTTTCTCTTTAATAGGGGAAGTAATTGCAGAACCATTTTTAATAATAAAAGGACTTAACGGGAAGATTATAATAAAAGAGGATATAAAAGAATTAAAAAGAGTTTGGCAAAAACCTTTTAGTAATTGGTAAAAAGGAGAAAATTTTATGAAAATAAGAGTACTTCAATATCCCTCTAAAAAAGCTGAAAAATATTTACAAAAAATTATAAATAGAGTTGAAGAATTTCCTAAAAAAATAGAAAGAGAAGTAAAAAAAATAGGCGATAAAGTTAAAAAAGAGGGAGATAAAGCTTTAATTGAATATACTTATAAATTTGATGAAGTTTTTTTTGAAAAAAAAGACTTAAAGGTAAATAAAGAAGAAATTGAAAAAGCTTATAAAGAAATCTCACCTGAGCTTTTTTCAGCTATAAAGTTAGCTATAGAAAAGGTTAAAAAATTTCATTCTCAAAATCTTCCTCAATCTTGGTTTATGGAAGAAAAAGGAGGTATTCTTTTAGGCCAAATGGTAAAACCTATAGAAAAAGCAGGTCTTTATATTCCCGGAGGAAAGGGGGGAGAAACTCCTCTTATTTCTACAGTAATTATGACAGCAATTCCTGCTAAAATAGCAGGTGTAGAAAAAATTGTTATGGTTTCTCCACCGAGAAAAGACAAAACTTTACATCCAGCTTTACTGGTTGCTGCTAATGAAGCGGGTGTTGATGAAATATATAAAGTGGGAGGTCCTTGGTCTATTTTTGCTTTAGCTTACGGAACCGAAACTTTGCCTAAGGTTGACATTATTTGTGGTCCAGGAAATATTTATGTAACTACAGCCAAAAAACTTGTTTCCTCTTTTGTAGGAATAGATATAATCGCTGGTCCCAGTGAAGTATTAATTATTGCAGATAATATAGCAAATCCAGAATTTATAACCTATGATCTTCTTGCTCAGGCTGAACACGATCCTATGAGTCTTTCAATTCTTATCACTACTTCTAAAAAAATCGCTAAGGAAGTTAAAAATTTAATTCCTCAAGCTTTAGAAAAAGGAATTAGAGGTGAAATAGCTAAGGAAGCACTTTTAAAAAGAGGTAGTATAATAATGGTAAAAGATATAGAAACTGCTTTCTTTTTGGCAAATCTTATTGCTCCTGAACACTTAGAAATTATGGTTAAAGAACCTTTAGATTATCTATCTTTGGTTAAAAATGCAGGTGCTATTTTTCTTGGTACCTTTACTCCTGAAGCAATGGGAGATTATTTAGCAGGTCCTAATCATGTATTGCCAACTATGGGTTTTGCAAGATTTACTTCATCTTTATCTGCTGAAAAATTTCTTAAAAAGATAAATTTTCTTAAATATTCTCCTTCAGCCTTAAAAAAAGAGGCTAAAGAGGTTATTTTACTTGCGGAGACAGAAAATCTTCCCTTTCATGCTGAAGCAGTTAAAATAAGGCTATAGGGGTATATAAATGAAAGAATTTTGTAATTATTTAGAATTTACAGAAGAAATTATAGAAGACATTGATACTTCAATTGAAAATTTAGGACCTTGCAAAATTCCTTCTCCTTTAAATCTTAAACCCCAATGTTTTGTCACAGATGAAACAAGAGTAACTTTAAGAGTAACTTATAATTATTTGAGGGAGCAATTCTCAAAAAATAAAGAAATTCCTTCTTTAGAACTTGCAGGACCAAGACCCTATATATATTTTGACCCCTCTAAAGTAAAGGTAGGAATTGTAACCTGTGGAGGGCTTTGTCCAGGGATTAATGATGTAATTCGTTCTATAGTAATGACTTTATATTATTCCTATGGAGTAAATAAAATAATAGGGTTCAAATATGGATTGCAAGGGTTTATTCCTAAATATGGACACGAGGTAATTGAGCTAAATCCTGAAGTAGTAAAGGATATCCATACTATGGGAGGGACTTTTCTTGGCACCTCCCGTGGACATCAATCAATTGAAGAAATTGTAGATACTCTTGAAAGAATGAATATTCAAATACTCATTATGATAGGAGGAGATGGAACTTTTAGAGCAGCTTATAAAATAAAGGAAGAAATTACAAAGAGAAATCTTAAAATTGCTGTAGTGGCAGTTCCTAAAACTATAGATAATGATATTTGGCTTGTTTCAAAAACTTTTGGTTTTGATACAGCTGTTGAGCTTGCTTGTTATGCTATTAGATGTGCACATACAGAAGCTATAGCAGTTCCTAATGGAATAGGTTTAGTAAAACTTATGGGAAGACATTCAGGTTTTATCGCTGCTGCTGCAACACTTGCAACTAAAGAAGTAAATTTTTGTTTAATTCCGGAAATGGATTTTGATTTGGAAGGAGAAAAGGGATTACTTGCTGAATTAGAAAGAAGGTTAAATAGAAGAAAACATGCAGTTATTGTAGTAGCAGAAGGAGCAGCACAAAAATATGTTCAAAAAGATCCTCCCGAATATGATGCCTCAGGAAATATAAAATTGGGAGATATTGGTAAATTTTTGAAAGATAAAATTACAGAATATTTTAAAAACAAAAATATAGAAGTAATAATAAGATATATTGATCCAAGTTATATTATAAGAAGTGTCCCTGCTAATGTTGAAGATAGAATTTATTGCGGATTTTTGGGACAGTATACAGTTCATGCTGCTATGGCTGGGAAAACAGGAATAATGATAAGTTATCTTAATGATCAGTTTGTCCATATTCCCATTAAAGAAACTATAAAGAGAAGAAAACAAATTAATCTTAACAGCAGATTTTGGCTTTCTGTATTAGAATCAACTGGTCAAGGTCCTTTAAAAAACGATTAAATTTAAAAAGGAGGATCTAATTTTATGAAAATTAAAAAAATTTTAATTTCCCTCTTGTGGGGGTTAATTTTTCTTTTATTTAGCTCAAATTTTTCTTTTTCTTTAATACCAACCGAGACTTATAATGAGATTAAAAAAGACTTTACTCCTTTTTCTGCATTAATTATTGGTATAGAAGATGGTAAAATTATTATAGATAAAGGGAAAGTTCAAGGTGTTAGACCTAAGGATATATTTACAGTATATAAAAGAGGTAAAAAAATTGTTCATCCTGAAACAGAAAAAACTTTAGGTTTTCTAAAAGAAATAATCGGAAAGATTGAAATTACAGATGTAGAAGAAAATTTTGCTATAGGAAGAGTTATTTTTCAAAAAGAACCTTTTCCGGTTCCTACTCCTATTGAAAGATTTACTGATTTAAAAATTCTTATAATTTCTGAAACACAAACTCCTGATAAAAATTTATTTTTAATTCTTAAAGATACTCTACCTGAATCGGGAGTCACTTTTAATCCTGATTTAAAATTTAAAGACCTAACCCCTCAATACCTTTTATCTCAACAATATGATATGGTTTTTGTTGTGGAAGAGGATATAGTAAAAATATTTAATTACAATTTAGATTTAGTAAGATATTATGGAAGTTTAAGTTATAAAAAAGCTATAACACCCTCAACAGTTACAACCACTCAAAAAGTTTATAAACCTTCTACTGTAGGTATTTTCTCTGTTAATCCTCCAAATATTTTAGGAAAAATGAAGGGAGAGGTATTTCAAGTAGAGTTTGCAGATATAGATAATGATAATAATCCTGAAATGGTTTATTTTAATTCTCAAGGGCTTTTTATAGTAAAAATAAAAGGACCCCTTTTAGCAAGTTATAATCCCAAGACTGGTAAAATTGTAAATTTCTCTGTAGGACCATCTGGTTGGATAGCTTTAAATATATTTGACGAAAGTGTAGGTATGAGAAGTGAAATTTTAAGATACACTGAACAAGGATTAGTTCCAGTAATTACAAATGTAAATTTAATTTTAAATTTTGTAGATTATACAACAAGAGGAATAAAAGACACCTTAATAGGGCAGATTTTCGATTCAGAAAACTTTTTTGGAAAAGAAATATATATCTTAAAAAGAGAAAATAATCAATTAATATATGCAACTCAATTAAAGGTCCCTCCAGATTATAAAAACATTGGAAGTGCTTTTATTGATTTAGATGGGGATGGGAGTCCAGAAATTATTAATTATACTTCAGATGGAAAATTAGCAGTTTATAAAGATTCTAATATAGTTTGGGTATCTCCTTATCCTGTAGCTAATCATTTTTATGAAATAAAACTTATTAAAGGCAAAAAGGGACAAGAAGTTGTTAAGAAAATCGTTTATCCTCTTATAACACCAGTTATAGCTGACATAAACAAGGATGGCAAATTGGAAGCTCTTTTTGTTTCTGCTAACTTTCCTTTAGAATCAGTTAAAGGTGATTTAAAATATATTCCCTTAAATAGTGCTACTTCTCAGGTGTTTGTTCTTAGCTTTGAAGGCACCTATTTTTTTAGAAATTTATGGGCTTCTCAAACAGGATTTATTACGGGTTTAGGAGTATTTGAAAATGGAATTTATTATACTTTAGTTAAAGGAAATTATCCAGGAAATGTAGAGAGTGAGCTTTATCTTAGTATTTTTTAAATTTAAGGTTTTTCTATAGTAACAATGGTATGAACATTTCCTCTTGGATGAAAATCTGCAACTACTTTAAGTTTTTTAGGTTGAAGTAAATTCCAGAGTGCATCAAAGATTTCATTAGTTGCTGCTTCATGAGAAATATAGCGACTTCTAAATTTATTTAGCCAGAGTTTTAGAGATTTTAACTCTATAATTTTATCCTTAGGAATATAAGAAATTTTTATTACTGCAAAATCTGGGTATCCAGATCTTGGGCAAAGACAAGTAAATTCAGGAAAGGTAATTTCAATCAAATAATCTCTATCTGGATAAGGGTTATCCCATGCCTCAAGTTGAGCCTCTTCTATAGCAATTTCTCCATACTTTTTTTCCATAAAATTCATTTTATCAAATTCTTTTCAATTTGACAAATTTAAAAATCTACCCTTGACAATTTTTAAAATTTATTTTAAAAAATTAAAAATGACTGCAAACTTCCTTCTAAAAATCGGAATCTAAAAACTCTGTATCTCCTATTACATCTCTTATCAATTTCTACCCTTTCAAACTTACCTATAAAGAATTATAAAGAATTATAACTTAGGAATTAAAAAGATTAAATATAGTTCTACTTATAGTATTTTACATGAGGAGGGTAAAAATGTGTATATAAAAAGAAAATCATTATTTTTAATTAAACTAATTTTTTTATTAGTTGTTTTTTTCTTAAAATATTCTTTTTGTGAGACTAACCAGCCTTCAATTGAACCACCAAAAATAACACCAGCACCAAAGCAATTGGAAATAAACCCCTCTCAACCACCTTTACAACCCCAACAGGCTCCATCTTTACCATCTCAAATGAACACATCTTCGCCTTATTTTTTATCTGTCACAAGTTTTACAGCTGCTTCTTCTGTAATCAATTATGGAGATGATTTAACTTTAAGTTGGGTGATTACAGGAAAGAATCTTAGAAATTTAAAATTAGAGATAGAACCTTATATTGGACAAATTCCTTTAACAAAGACTGATTATTCTAATGAATCCTTTAGAATAGAAGGATCTAAAACTATCAAACCATTACAAGATACAAAATATGTTTTAAAGGTTTCTGCTTCAGATCCATTTAAAATAGATGTGGATCCAAGAACTGGGAGAATATCACAGCATTCTTTAATTGCAAGTAAAGAGCTATTTATAACTGTAAAGAAGCCTAAAATTGAAAATGTTAAGCCGTCAGTTGATCAGAAAACCATGAAAATAAAATTTTTTGCAAAAAATACAGGAAATGGTGATTTTATATCAAGTCCCATAAAGGTTGAATATCTTATAATCAGTAGTCCTAATCGTTCTTATCCTCCTTTAGCTTTAGGAGAATTTACAACTGCTAATTTAAATATTAAACAAGGTGATCAGGTTGAATTAGGAAATATAATTTTAGAAGACAAAGAAAGAGCACTAAGTTGGGGAGATAGGATATTTATAGTTGTAAAGATAGAACCTATATATAAATTACCTCTTGAGAAAGATTCTGATATTTATGAACATAAATGGGAAAAGAAAGAACTTATTATAAATAATGAACTTTTAAAGATATTCGGCGATTTCTTATCAGGTTCTATAAAAATAAATAATTACTACAGCGGGGGATGTTTTGCTGGAAGGTCAACATCAGAAACTTCTCCCTTCACAACTAAGAAACAGAAACTCACCTCTGAGGAACAGAAACGTATCTCTGAGGCATTACCGTGTTTACCAGGAGACCCTTATTACAAACAGAATGATTGTTATATAGAATTTCCTAAATTAAATTCTCGCCAAAATTTCTCTCTTCCTCGTTATGAATTAACAAAAAGTCGGGTTTTTACCTATGATTATAGAGGATATGTGCATGATTTAAATGCATCATGGTCTGGAAAAGATGCTTTCTCAATCTCGGAAGGAAAAATAAAATTTCGTATAAGTTTTGAAACAGAAGGAACAGAAATAAAAGGTTATGAATATACTCAAGGCCATTATTATGAGTACTCAGCGCCAGATTATGATTTAATAAAATTTGATATGGAAATTCATCTTACCCCTGGATTAAGATTTGGAAAAATATCATACATCGATGTCCAAATATTTCCAGAAATTAAAGGACATTTTGTTAGTGGATATCAATATATTCCTATTTCTTCTCATTGGGAAAATGAAATAGATAAAAAGCTAACTAACGAAATTCCAAATAGATTGAGAGATACAATGTTATCAGATTCAATTCGTGGGAAAATAGAAGAAGCAATAGAAAAAGCAATTACCAAAAATCCCTTACTTGATATTTTTCGAATTACTAATGTTAGAAGCGAAGGAGAAAATATTATTATTGAATATATTTATTATTGAACATATTAACAAGGGGAGAATATGATGCTATTATTAAGATACCCTTTTATCTTCTTTTTCTTTTTATTATTCTTTTTTATTAATCTATCCTATGTAGATGCTGAGGTAAAGCCTATCAGAATTATATCTCCATTACCCGATTCAGAAAACATAACTAAAAAGCCCGAAGTGAAAGTAGAATTTGATAAGACAATAGTAAAAGAGACAATTATTGTACTTTTTGATGGGCAAGATGTGACTCAATTAATAAGTTTTAATAAAAAGGGTTTTGAATTTAAACCATTTATGGTTGTTCCACCAGGGGCTCATACTCTTTCAATTACAGCTAAAGATAAAGAGGGTAGAGAGATAGAAGAAACTGTATCTTTTATCACAAAGCACTCTAAAACCTTTGATGAAGCTTGGTCAAATAATAATATAACCATAGCATATCAAGAAGTTTTAAAAAAGCCTGAATCTCTAGGAAATCTTCCTGATTCAAAAATTGAAAATAACTTAACCTGTGAAAACAAACTTAAGAATCAAACCTGGGAAGTAAATTTTAGCACAAATATAAGACACTTTGATCAAAATGAACCTCTTATGCCACCTCAAAAAAAAGGATTTGATATAATAAACTGGATATTTACAGGTCAATATATTAGAGATTTGTTCAAAGCAAAATTAAGCCTTGGTGATATACAGATTGAAGAAACCCCCTATATATTATCTGGACTTAGCAGAAAAGAAGGTTCGCTTAACTTTGAATATGATACCTTTCAATTAAATACCTTTACAGTAAAAAGTGAATCTTTTTTGGAGCAAGAGGTGGAATAGGAGTTGGGAAATCTTCTGAAGATCATATAATGGGGGTTTCTGCTGGATTAAAACTTTTTAATAAAAAAATGGACATTAAAACTGTCTATGTAATAGGAGGTGAACCTGCAACAGGATTTGGCATCTCTGGAACGGGAGGTAATGCTTTTGGAAATGTATGGGGATTTCTTGTAACATCAAATTTTTTTGAAAACAAATTAAATACTGATTTTGAGATTGATTTTTCAAAATATGACCCTGATACCTCAGATGAATTTGGCAAAAACAGTGATAAAGCTTACAGAGCAAAAATCTATGGAGCTATAGATAAATATACCTATGAGGCAATGTATGAGTATATTGGAAGAGACTATCAGGTGGTGGGTAATCCTATACAAAGAGACCTTCAAGGTTTAAGTCTAAGAGGAGGAGCTAACTGGGTAGAGCATGTGATAAATGTAAATCTTTCAAGATACAATGACAATGTAAGAGGTGATGAACTTTTCCCAAGAGTATTCAATTATCAGGGAGTGATTGATTATTCCTTCAATAAATTCCCTAATTTCCCAATTGGATTAACTTATCAAAAATCAATTCAAAAAAGTACAAAAGAATCTGAAGGTGTATCAAAAATTCACATGGATACAGATACTTTGTCAGCCAGAGTAAATTTTATAAAGGATAAATTAAACATTGGATTTGTAACCACTTATTCATTAATGAATGATAAATCTGAGAATAATGCTGATACAACCTCAATTACCTATACACTTACACCAGTATATAATAATGAAAAATATTCATTAAGTACAGGTTTTTCTCTTAATCAGTCTAAGGTTAAACCTACTGATGTAAGAACTGACATATACACAATAAATGCTGATTTAAGAACAAAATTTCTTGATCAGAAATTATCTCTTGATATTGCTGGCACATACACAATAACAAAAGCCAATGATGGTTCAGTCAATACAAAGAACCTTGATGGTACAGCCCAGCTTTCTTATGATCTTGCAAAAATAGTCAAAGAATATATGAAACCTGTTATTGCACTTAAAGCAACCTATTCAAAAATAACTGATAAGGTTAATCCTTCTTCTAATAAGGATGAGTTTGTACTTTATTTTGTATTTACAACAAATATACCATTTTCCTTTTGAGGAGGGTAAAAAATGAGAAAGTTAACTTTATTGTTTATACTGATTGCTTTATTTTTCACTCAAGATACAGCCTATTCTTCTATAACAGTAAGTGCTTCTAAAAGCAATATTCCCAGAGGACAGGCTTCTGTAGTCACTCTGACATATCAATTTACTGTTTTAGGTGCACCTCTAAATTGTTATGTTGAGTCTGATAAAGGACTTTTTATGGCTGGAAGCGAAATAATAGAAGTTAATCCAAAATATTTAAAAGCAAATATTATTAATAACTATGGCACAGCAGTTGAGACTTTAAATATTCCTGTCAAAGTTTTAGAAAGAGCTATAAAAAAGGCTACAATAGTTTTCAATATGAAAGACATTTTACTGATAACGGAAGTTGTGCTGGTTACTTTATTCCAACATCTTCCTTTGTAAACTTTTCTATAACTACTGGGGCTTCAGCAGATTTTGATATAAAAAGGATGGAGCTTTATTTTGAAAACAGAAGAGCAGAAATTACTATACCCAAATATTATGAAAGTCTTAAAGTCTTTGTAGACATTATATTTATAGGCTCTGGACTATTACAAGGATATTGGGAGGTTGATGGAAGAATTCTTTCCTATGTTAATCAACACATACCTTATGGAAAAATATTTACCCTTCAAATACCAGAAACTCCTCCTTTGCCTACCTTTGAACCAGGCGCTCACATTGTAAGGTTTGTAATTACAAGACCAGAAATTCAAATTCCTATTCCTTTGGGAATATACTTTGTAACTACAGAAGAAATAAAAAGGATCTTCAAAATTAAACTTTATAGTCCCGAAAATGATGCTAAGCTTGATTTTGCTTCAGTAAAATTTGAGTGGGAAAAGCTTGAAACTCCCTTTATTTATATAATTCAGTTTTTTGAATCAGAAGACTCTGTTCCAATTTTTTCAGCCTATACAAAGAATGGAAATTATACTCTTTCAGAAGTAATTCTCAACAAAATATTTCAACCTAACAAAAAGTATTTCTGGAAAGTAATAGGCTTTGACTCCGAGAATAACATAATTGCAGAAAGTGAAATTAGAAACTTTTCTTTTAAAAAGATTGAAAAATAGGAGGTACAAAATAAAAACAAAGATAGGAAGTTTAGTGACATTGATTGTATTATTAATGGTAGTTCTCGTAAATGCTCAACAGCCACAGATAACAGCTACTTTGAAAGCTATCCCAGACTCTTATGTAGGCAAATGCCCAGCTACAATAAAGTTTGAGGGACAAATAACAGTAAAGAACCTTAAAGAAAAGTCTTTAAAGATTCAGTATAAGTTTATGCGTAGTGACGAAGCACTCTCACCTATCAAAACAATAGTTTTTGATAAAGATGGAACAAAAAGTGTAAGTGATACATGGACATTAGGTGGTCCAGATTTACCTACTTACTCTGGTTGGGAAGCTATTAAAATTGTTTATCCACAAGATGTTGAATCCAATAAAGCCAATTTCAAATTAACTTGTAAAATACCTATCACATTTAAACCAGAAATAATAGGATATAAAGAAGCATGTGGTAAAAAGGAGGAAATATAACCATTCTGGGTAGAAACTTTGGCACACAAGAAGAAAAAGGAGTTGCTCTTGGTAAACATAGAATTCATTCAGGAGGAACAGTAGGTCCTGCTTGTCTTGTCATTACTTAGTCTTATGGAACAGGAATTAGACCTGAGAAAGTCATAATAGATGTCCAAAGAGGAACAGAGGGTTCTGTGCTTATGCCTTGGGGAACTTTGGTTGAGGTAGGCAGAACTGAAACAAGAAAAGATGTAACAATTTTCAGATTATTTGATGTTCCTTATACCATAATATTTAAAGCAATTTGTCCTTTAGGAGATAAAAAGACATATACCTTTGTTAAGCGCTGTGGCGAGTAGAGATTAGTTTTAAAAAGTACGGAAAGATTGAACTTAGGATTAAAAAATTTTGAAAGGAAGTGATGGATATGAGGGCTTAATGATTAAAAATTATAGGCAGATGGGATTTAGCTTTAAAAGGAGGTAATATTATGAAGAGAGAACATATTTACATAATAAATTTGGTTTTAATAGGAATAATTGCCTTTTTAGGCATTATAAATTTATTAACAGTAAAAGTATATGCAATATCAGAAAGGGAGAAATGTTATGCAATATGTGCTTCGGGTTTTGAAGGATGTAAGGCCTCTTGCCCGATGGATCCTCTTGGTCCAGTAGGCCCTACATATGTGTCTTGCGTTAAAAAATGTAAAGATAAGGCAGATGAATGTCGTAAGAAATGCGATATGCCAGACTTAACAATTAAGGATTGGTGGGTAGTGCCTGATGCAATGCCCGAGAATTTGACTAACGAGGTTGAATCCGGCCAGAGTTATAAAATCTGCTTCATTGTTGCAAATATTGGCATGGTTCCGAGTGATCCCTTTACAGTAAGTGGAGGTGGGCTTGGTATGTCATATAATCCAACCCAGTCACATGCAAGCCTCTCTCCAGGGCAGACCCGTGAAGGTTGTCTTGAATACCCTACCACACCATCACCCGGTGCCTATAAATTGGGAGTAAAAGCTGATGCTTCTAATGTAGTGACAGAAAGCAATGAGAAGAACAACGAGCGGATTGAAGATATTACTATTCTTCATCCCAAAAAACTTGAAAAGGAAGCTCAACATGTAGCAGAACCCGTTGGTCTGCCAGACCTTGTAATTACAAATATTTATTGTAGTCAGAAAAATCTTGCTTTTGTAATTAAAAACCAAGGTTCGGGATATTTTGGTAAATCTGTCCGGGGAGGATACCGAACAAGTGTTAAAGTATGGATATCTCCTCCTGGTAATGAAAATATTATAGATCTTGACTCTTTAAGCGAAATTAAAAAAACTGAAGGAGGCGTAACCCTCCCTGGTGGAAGTAGTAGCTTTGTAACACCAATTGAAATAGGAACAGAATCCTTTGTAGAGATCACTATTGATCCTGACAATAGAATAAGAGAAAGCAATGAAAATAACAATGTCTATGGACGTAGAATAGGTCCATGTGAGATTAGAGAACATCCAAAAACACAAGCTATACCAAAAGAATAATGGCATGAAAAAGTTTACTCCTTGAGGTTTTAGTGAGAGGGAGGATCTAGGGAAGGGAAATGGTTTGTTATATTCATTCATTTGACAAGGTTGGAAATATATCCCGAACAAATATGATTAACATTGCTTTTGAAGAAGCACCATCACCTCCACCAGGAGGAGGGATAAAAAGAGAAACTATTAGAAAACCCATTAGTCTAAAATAGGAGGATAAAGATGAAAAGTATAAATAAAATATGTTTAACATTAATTTTAGTATGTTTTATCATCATTCCTGTTATTGCACAAGAGAAGAAACCCCTTACTACACCAACAGTGACTCTTAAAGCACCTGACTTAGTAGTTAAAGAGATTAAATGTGGTCCCGGCAATAAGCTACAGTTTACTGTAGTAAACATTGGCACAGGACCTTTGCCTTCTGGGTGGAAAGCTGTGGCAGATGTGCTTTTTGATGGGAAGAAGATGGGATTTATTGACCTTAGCAAACCAACATCAGGAGACATAACACCTCCTGGAGGTACTGCCATTTATCTTGTTCCCTTTGACATTGTAAAACCAGTTGCTGTCAGAGTAGTTGTAGATGCTACAAATTCTATCAAAGAGACTAACGAGGAAAATAATGTCATGACAGCAAAAGTTGCACCCTGTGAAAAGACTGGATTACCTGATCTGAAAGTCGTTCATACAGATCACCAACCTGCTGGTGAGATTCGTCCTGGCCAGGTTATTAGGTTCAGCGTGACAGTAAAAAATTTTGGTACAGGAGTTGCTAATGGAACTGTAAAACCTGATGGGAGCACAACTTCAAATGGTTATATGATAGACCTTAGCCTTCATAAAAAGCCGATTGGAGATCCTGCAAAGCCTCATATTCTTCCATCTCCATATATTTTTACAGAAGGTATGCTTCTAAAAGGAGGTAGGATATCCCGTACAGTGGATTTAGCTCCTGGAGCGTCAAAGGAGTATTCTACATCTGTGGAGATTCCAAAGGATATAAAACCTGGTGAATACTGGATTGGAGTCTCCCTTGACCCATTTAATAAAGTAATAGAGGGTCCGCCAACAGGAGAAGAAGATAATGTGGTGAATCACGGGATAATTATTAAATAATAGATTTACACCGTTAAGGAAATCTACTTTCAAAGACTTCAAAAGGTGATGGATATGAGGGTAGAATAAATCTAAAATTATAAGCAGATAGAATTAAAATATTAGAAAGGAGGATAAAAAATGAAAAAGATTTATTTACTTATTATTAGTTTTATTTTATTTCTTTTGTCAAATCCAATTTTTGCTCAATCTTTAGGAGAGTGGAAAATATCTCGACTCTGGACAGAACCAGCCTGCTACACTAAATTGCCTGATAAGGATACTACAATAACTGTTAAAGCTGAATTTCAGTGTGTAGGCCCAAAAGTTTCAAAATGCCAAGATCTTACCTTAAAATCCTACTGGGATAGCAGTATAGAGCATGTAAAAAAGGAAATAAACTTAACACAAGCAGTAATTGATACCTGTGGACCATCTGCAACAACCTGCACAGTATTAATAGATGGCGAAAAGATGGACGTTAAAATACTTCCAATGAATCGAATTTTAATAAGTAAGACTGGATTTATCAGCCCAAGATTAACAGGTGATATAAAACTTACTCTTGAAGCTTATACAGGAAAAACACTTACTGATAAAAAAATAATTATTATTAAACCCTGTGAGCAAACTGGACAAGCAAAACCTGATCTTGTTGTGGAAAGGGTTGAACTTCCTGAGATTTTCACGGTAGGACCTGATAAAATGGCTGATATAAAAGGAATTTTAGTTGTCAAAAATGCTGGTTCAGCTCCTTCTTCAAAATGCTATGTGGATATTGTATTTGAAGGAACAAAAACTCATAGAAAAGAAAATGCTCGCTATCCTGTTCCAAATCTCAATCCTGGTGCGACCTACTCTATTACCATATTTATTAAGCTACTGGAAGGAAATTACAAAGCATGCGCTTTTTTAGACCCCACAAATGTAGTTGCAGGATCTAATGAAACCAATAACAAAACTTGCCGGAGTTTTAGTGTGAGAGGTAAATAAAAAGATAAGGAGGTGATGCAAATGAAGGCAAAAATTTTGATAGTATTATTAACTATCCTTTTTATTTCTACTTTGATTTATGCCCAAACCCAGATAAAAGGAGGTGTAATTCAAAAAGGAGCACCCCAACAACAAAGAGGAACTCAAATTTCTGATGACCCTGTAATTCGTGAGTTTTCTTTAAATCCCACTTTTTGGCTACAAGGTCAAAGTGGAGAAATGACCTTTAGTTGGAGAGTTGACCCTACTCCGGGAGGGACTCCAATTACTCGTATTACCATTACTAAAACTTCTGGTAATGGTCCAGCAATAAATTTTTCCAGTTCTGATTCTCGTGGTCAATACAAACTTCCCATTCCTTCTTCACTTACTCAGGGAAGAACTACCTATGCACTTACCGCAGTAAATCAGGCAGGAAGAACTAAAACCGAAACCGTTGATTTTGAAGTAACTACTTTAGATAATTTAAGAGGGCAAATTACTATCACTGATGTTAGGTCTAACCCTATGGAATTTGAAAATACACTTTGGGGAGGAGCAGCTCCTACCCCTGCTGATTTTACTATCACCGTTAATAATCGTAGTGGGGTAACTATTACCGGTGTGGAGGTAAAGATATCAGACTGTGGTGGATTGGGGGATTGTGGTATTCATCATGATACCATAGCTCTTCATAATCAAACCATAAGACCAGGTATCAATACATTTACTCTTAGAGCTAACGCTGGACGAAGAAAGATTGTGAGGTTGACCTTGCAAAGAGATTTTGATTGGATAGCATCCCGAGAACTTAATATGGTTGAAAGCCGTAAAGTCATATATTATAGATATCAATTAGGTTATTAGATATAAACTATATTGAACCTAAAAAATTTTTAATATTGAGTAGCAAGACTCAAAAAAGTGTTTGTATCAACTTAAATTTATTGCAGGAGGAAGAAAAAAATGAAAAGAGAAATTTATCAAATGGTAAAATTCTTACTTTTATTTTTCTTTTTTTCTTCTTTTTGCTTTGCTCAGCCTATACAATTAAGCCCGCAAGAGCCAACCCAAACTCTAAATCAGCCTAAACCCCAAGAAATTAAGAAAGCTCCTTCTTCTGTAAGTGCTCTTCCTGATTTGATTGTAGAAAGTATATGACTTAATAATCAAAACCGCATCTGTTTTAAGTTAAAAAATATCGGCTTAGGGTCTCCACAAGAGAAAGATTTTTCCTTGGCAAAATTAAAACTTATTTATGGTTCAAGAGAAAGAGAATATAACCTCTCTAACATAGATCCCCAAAGACTTTTATATAGACCCTCTGGAAACAGTTTCATTTGCTACGGATATAGAACTTAAAGTGCCCTTAAGGGTATCTATAGAGGTAGATTTCCGAAATAATATCCCTGAGACAAAAGAAAATAATAACCTTCTTTCCTTAACCCTTATGCCAAGAAAAGATTTAAAAGAGAGTCCTGTTGGGCAACAGATTTCTTCTACCTCGGAACAAATAGTTAGCAAAGAAGAAGAAATTAAAAGCAAACTTAGAGAAGGAAGAACAATTAAAATAGAAGAATTACAACCTGTCTCACCGACTCTTAAGGTGATTTATCCTAATGGAGGTGAAAAATTTACGATTGCTGTGGACAATGTTAATATTCAGTGGGATTATAACGGTCCTCCTACCGTTTTTAAAATAACAATAAAAAGTAGTAAAGGTCAGCAAATTCTCCTTACTTATCTATCATCTGGCTATAAAGACACGCAACATAAATTTGATTACACGATACCACCTGGTCGCTATAAATTAGAAATAGTCAGTGAAGATGGTAAGATAAAGGATGAAAGCGATGATTGGTTTCAAATTGTTCCTGCCGAGGTAGATTTTGGTTTTGTAAGATTTGCAACTCAAGTACAAAACCATCCAAATAGACCGGGGGTAAGACAAATAAGATTTATGGTTGCAAATAGAGGAACAAAGACTTTACGTTATTTATTTTTTAAATGGATAATATTAACCCAAGGGAATGTTTATTTAGAAGAACATTCAGCAGGTTTTGATACGGTGTATCCTAATACTAATTACTATACAAATTGGATTGACATTCCAAAAGGTTGCAAGATTAGGATATTTTTAGACCCTGATAATAGCCAGCAAGAACCTGAAGTGCTAAGGGATGATAATTATATGGAACATGAATTCCAAAATTAATTTTTATTTAAAGATAAATATCTATTTCCTTTATTTTTTGTTTTTTTTATTTGTTGAGCATAAGGATGAGTTGTTTTCCCTTTTGGGATTATGGTAGGACTCATCAAAATATGTAGACAGATTTATTTCCCAGCCACTCAGAAAGAATTGCTCGTTATCTTTCTATTTCTAAAGGTGTTTTATCACAAGCTCTACAAAAAGCAAAATAACTTTTAGAAAAAGCTAAAAGAAAAGTTGAAAAGATTAATTGATAAAAGATTAACTTTTTGGTAAATCTAAAAAAATTTTGGCAAAGTTAAGCAAATTCTAAGAAATTAATTAAAGCGATAAAATTATGGAGCCAGAAAATATTTTAAAAGGTAGAATGGCTGAAAGTTTGGTAGAGAAAATACTTAAAAAAATGTGGAAATAAAGTCTATCGCTTTGTTACGAGTGAAAAATATTACCTAAAGGCGCTCCGTTGAATTATTCTTAATTCTAATTAAAATAACTCTTGTTGAATTTTAACCTAGATTTGCAAACTTATTTACGAAAAATTGAAATAAACATGTTAGAGAGGAAATGGGATGAAATTACTTTTCATTATCTCAACTGATGATCCAGAAACAATGTATAATGCTATGAGGCTTGCTAATGTGGTTTTTAAAAAAGGAGATGAGGTTGGTGTTTTTATGCTTGGTAAAGCAGTGACTTTTGAAAAGCTACCTTCAGAACCTTTTAATGTTATGGAGCAAATAAATGCTTTTCAGGGAGATTTTTTTGTTTGAGGTGTTTGTGCAAAGGCCCATGGTATTGAGGCCTCACCTACATGTCCTGTTGGGTGGATGAGATTTATGAACTTGCAAAGGAAACCAACAAAATTTTTACATTTTAAATAAATATCTTTCTTATCTAAAAAATAATAACCTCTTCTGCCTTTATTTTAGTATTTATATCTCTATATTATAAACTTGACCAATATAAAAATTTGATTTATACTTTTTTTAAAATAAAAATTTTTAAAAGGAGGGCAATATGCATAACGATATGGAAAATGCTCTTAATGAACAGCTTAAATGGGAATTATATTCAGCCTATTTATATCTCTCTATGTCTGCTTATTTTGATAATATAGGCTTAGAAGGTTTTGCTCACTGGATGAAGGCACAAGCAGCTGAAGAAATTATGCATGCTATGAAGTTTTATAAATTTATTTTTGAAAGAGATGGAAGAGTTATTTTGCAAGAAATACAAGCTCCTCCAAAAGAATGGAAAAGCCCTGAAGATACTATTGCTTATGCTTATAATCACGAAAAAGAAGTTACTAATAAAATAAATAATCTTATGAGCTTAGCAAAAAAACTTCAAGACTATGCTGCTGAAAATTTTCTTCACTGGTTTGTAGAAGAACAGGTTGAAGAAGAAGATTCATTTAAAAATTTGTTAAACAAACTTAAACTCATAAAAAATGATCCTCAAGCACTTTTTTATTTAGATAATGAACTACGTCAGAGACCTCTTGACCTTAACTTGCTTATGAGTCAAGTATAAATTTTAAAAATCTTGATAAAAAGAAATCTGACCATTTTTTAAAAGATAAATTTTATCTACCGTTTCTTTTAAAAATTCTTGATCATGAGAAACAATTAGATAAGTTTTAACCTGAGTCTTTAGAAAATTTATTAAATTTTCTTTAGTTTCCTCATCAAGCCCAGAAGAAGGTTCATCAAGAAGATAACAGATTGGATTCATAGCAAATACTGTGGCAAGAGCCACAATCTTTTTTTCTCCAGCTGAAAGTTTATATATGGGACGCTCAAGTAAATGTTCAATATTAAATAGTCTTGCTATGCTTTTAACAATTTCTTTAACCTCATTTCTATCTTTACCTAAATTTAGAGGTCCAAAGGCTATGTCTTCCTTAACCGTGGGACAGAAAAGTTGAGAGTCAGAATCTTGAAATAGCAATCCCAACTTTTGCCTAACCTCTAAAAAATCTTTCTCCCTTTTCCTCTCTTTTCCAAAAATAAAAACTTTCCCGGAATTAGGTTTTAAAAAACCCATTATAATATAAAGAAGCGTTGTTTTTCCGGATCCATTAGGACCTATAAGACCTATCTTTTCTCCAAACTTTAATTCAAAATTTATATTTTTTAAGACTAAATAAGAATCATAACTAAAATTAATATTTTCGAGTGTTATAATGGAATTTTCCATAATTTATCTACCCCATATATAAATAAAAATTATAATAAAACTTGCACCTATACCAAAAGCTAAATCTATTTTTCTAAGTTTAAAATGTTCAAATAAGGGGAAAAACCCTTTAAAACCTCTTGCAAGCATAGCTTTATAAATCTCTTCAGACCTTTCAAAACTTTTTATTAATAAGGCAGAAACCATATAGGCATAAGTTTTATAGGTATGTAAATTTGTTTTCCGCTTAAATCCACGAGCTAAAACTGCTCTTTTTATTTTTATATATTCTTCATGCATTACACTAATATAACGATAAAAGAGAAAAAATATAGTTACTAATTTTTGAGGCAATCTAAAATGTAACATTGCATGGGCAATAGAAAAAATGGTTGAAGTAGATAAGAGTGCAATAGTTGCTAAAATAATTGCATTACATTTTAGAGTAATAGAAAGAGCATATTTTATTCCTTCATAACTTATTTTAAAAGACCCAAACTCAATATAAGGATTACTTTTATAGCTTAAAGGAATAAATATCCATATAAAAAGTATAAAAAAATTTGCTCCTATTAAACGATTTAAAAGGGTTTTAAAATTAAGCTTAGCTATAAAAATAAATAAAAGGGAAAGCATAAAATAAAGAGAGGGAATAAAGATTCCTTTTGAGATAGCACATAATATACCAAAAGATAAAAAAACTAATATTTTTATTCTAGGATCAAGTTTGTGTAAAAAAGAATCTCCTTCTGCAAATACTTCAAGATGCATTTATAATTTTAGAATCTTTATTTTTTTCTAAATTTTAAAACTGCAATAATACCCCATATACCAAAAATATAACCTATTCCACCGATAATATCATGAAGTTTTACTCTATCCATATCTTTTTTAATTTCCATCAATAAATTTTTTATTCCTTCAGTTTCAGGCTTTATTGTTTCTTTTAGAGCCTCACTTACAGCTTCTTTTATAGCTACTTTCATTTCCTCATTAGTTAATTTTATATTAATAATCTTTCCTTCAGTTTTAGATGTTCCGATTTTAGGGCCTTCAGGTTTAGAAGTTTGAGAGGTTTTAAATCCCTCTACTTTATATTCTGCAAGATGTCCTTCTCCAGCAATTACTTTAATTTTAATAAAACCTTTTTCTTTTGTATTGAAATTAAACTTTCCCTTTTCATCAGTTGTAATTTCTAAAATTTTAGTGCCTTTATCACTATAAACTTCTACTTTACATTTTATACAGGGGGAACCATCTGCAAAATATGCTTCACCTATTATTTGATCTCCCTCTCTATAGGCGAAGGTATTTATTTTATGAGTTAATCCAATTTTAGCAAAAAGAGATAAAAATAAAATTAATAAAATAAAAACCTTCATAAGACCACCTCTGGTTTAACTTTTAATAAATAAACTACAATAAAACCTGTGATAAATCCTTCTATAATAGCAATAGGGAAATGTGCTCCTAACAAAGTGATAATAACAGGAACAAAACTTTTTTCAGTAAAATAAAGAGCAAATCCAATTAAAATTGCCGAAAAAATAATAGATAAAAATCCTACAAGAAAACTTGATATAAAAGTTAGAGAGATTTTCTCTTTTTGAAGAAATTTCCTAAATATATATCCGAGTACTACAGGAGGTAAAGCCATGGCAAAGGTATTTACACCTAAAGTAGTAAGTCCTCCAAATTGAAAAAGTAATGCCTGAAGTAAAAGTCCTAAAAATATAGCAGGAAAGGTTGCCCATCCCAGAAGTAAACCTATTATACCATTAAGAACAAGATGAGCAGAAGTAGGACCTATAGGAATATGAATTAAAGAGGCTACAAAAAAAGCACTTGAGAAAACAGCAATTTCAGGAATTTTTTCGGTTCTTAAATTTTTTAATCCTAAAATAAGACCAGAAAGTGAAAAAAGGCTTCCTGCTAAAAGAATAGATGGAGAGAGAACCCCTTCAGAAATATGCATAGTTTATTTAATCTCCTTTGGTTTAGAATAAGCTTTTACCCAAATAACTGCATCAAGCTCAAGGGGATATTCTTTTCCATCAACACCTTTAATTTTCCCTCCCTCTCCAATAGCAGAAAATCCCCACCATCCAGCCCAAGGAATGGTATATTCAAAATATCCATTTTCATCAGTTTTAACAACTTGAGTAATAAAAGATTCATAAGGAGTTTTCAAATTTTTAGTATTTAAATACTCCACTTCTACTTCTATATTACTTGCAGGCTCTCCATTAATTAAAACTTTACCTTTAAAAATATTTCCTTCCCACAAAGCAAAAGGTTTAACCAAAGGAATAATTTCAACTTTAAGACCTATTGGTTCATCCCATCCCTCTTCCATTCCTAAAGCCTGTATCATAACCTTAGTAATTTGTTTAATATATTTTTCTTCTGAAGGCTCAAAATAAGGTTCAGGATCTACATATAATTTATAAACCCCTGGCTTAGTAATTTTTAAAGTAGTTTTATACATAGACACTTTCTTGGAACTTCCCTTCATAGAAGGAATTAAGACTCTTTCCCAATTAAGATTTATTTTTTCTCCTCTTACAAAAACTCCACTATCTAAAATCTTAAAATCCATATTTGGTCCGCCTTCCATAGGATGAGTAAATCTTGCTTCTAATTTTACTTCCCTTTTTCCTTCTTCTATATTATCTGTGTCAGGTAAAAGCACTAAAAAATGAGCTTTAGCTAAAGGAGTAAAGCTTAATAATACTAAAAAAATTAAAATAATACTTTTTAATAATTTATTCATAATTATTCTCCTTTTTTAAAATTTTTATTTTATTTATTTTTAAAAATTATTCTATGAAATTTTAAATTTGTCAAGGCAAATTTTTTTATTGAAATGCTTTAAATGAAATTATAAGAGATAAAAAGTGCCCCCGGTGGGATTCGAACCCACGACCTCGAGATTAGGAATCTCGCGCTCTATCCTGCTGAGCTACAGGGGCTGATTTAAAAATTTTAACTAATTTTCTAATTTTTACAACTATAAAAATTTTAAACTTGTCTATATTCTATTTTTAAAGTACAATTTTAATAATTTTAAAAAGATAAAATTAGGAGGGGAAGATGCCTTACTATGTAATTTTAAGTACTTTAACCGAGAAGGGACTTGAAAAAATTAATGAAAAACCTGAAAGAATAATGGAAGTTAACAAAGAAATTGAAAAAATGGGTATTAAAGTTATTTTACAGTTTGCTGTTCTTGGTCCATATGATTTTATAAGTATTATAGAAGCACCTAATAATGAAACTGTAATGAGAATGTCTGTAGAATTGGGATCAAGAGGAAGGGTTAAATTAACCAGTCTTCCAGCATTAAAAACTGAAGATTTTATAAATCTTATTAAAAAAGAAAAATAAATTCTCTTTTTAAAATACTTCATATAAGTTAAAACTATGGAATACTCTTTCCTTTCTTTAAAAACAACCCATATTGGGAGCTTCCCTTTTGAAGATCCTGAAAAAGCAATTGATCTTATTTTAGATTTTGTTGATATTCCTGCTTGGCCTCAATTGTTTAAATTAAAAAATGAAAACATGACTTTACAATTTAATGAGGGACTTCCTGGATTTGAAAGAGAAAAAGAAATAATTAACACTTCTTCCTCTAATTTCGAAGAAGAATTAATAAAATTTTATGAACTTTATTTTGAAATAATAGAAAGAAAAAACCTTGATTTACTTAAAAATTTTTCTCTTTCAGAAAATTATGCTAAAGGATTTAAAGCCTTTTTAAAAAGAATTCAAAATTTAAATTTTCCTGCAGTAAAAGGTCAGATTACAGGACCTTTTACTTTGGCTACTTCCCTAAAAACTGAAAATAAGGAAATTTTAATTTTTAGAGAGGATTTAAAAGATTTAATAACAAAATTTTTAACTTTAAAAGCCCTTTCTCAAGGCTTGGAATTAAAAAAAGTTTCTCCTATAGTTATTATTTTTCTTGATGAACCTGCTTTGTCAGGTTTCGGATCTTCTTCTTTTATTACTGTTTCTAAAGACTTAGTTCTTTCTATTTTAAATGAGATGATAGAAATTTTAGTAAATTTTGGAATAATTACTGGAATTCATATTTGTGCAAACACTTCTTGGGATATAATTTTGGAATCAAAAGTTAATATTATAAGCTTTGACAGTTTTAATTTTTACGATAAATTAATTATCTATAAAAATTCTTTAAAAAATTTTTTAAAAGATGAAAACAAATATTTAGCATGGGGGGTGATTCCTACAAACAGTGAAATATTAGAAAATATTAGCTTAGAAGAAATTATTCATAAATTTAAATCCCAATTAAGTGATTTTTGTTCTACTTTAAATATTTCTGAAGATAAAGTTTTAAGAAAAAGTTTTTTTACTCCTTCCTGTGGTCTTGGTAGCCTTTCTGAATCTTTATCTATTAAGGCTCTTAAATTTTTAAAAAATTTTAAAAATTTTATAATGAAAGAATAAAAAAATGGCTATTCGTGCTTATATTTTAATAAATACCCAGATTGGACAAACCCAGAAAGTGGTTGAAGAATTAAAAAAATTACCTGAAGCAAAAAAGATTGATATAATTATGGGACCTTATGACATTATTGTAGAGGTTGAGGTTACTACATATGAAGATCTTTCTTATATTCTTCTTAACCAGATACAAAATATCTCTGCTATTAATCATACTATGACCTGTCCGGTGGTAGAATAAAATGAGCCAAAATATTCTTCAAGAAAAGGTTTTGGTTTTAAATAAATATTATCAGGCTGTACAAATTACTACAGTACAAAAAGCTATTTGCCATTTAGTAAAAGGTACTGCTAAAGTAATTACTACTCAATGGAGTGTTCACGATTTAGAGGACTGGATAAAAATAACCAAATTTCATGAAAATGGAGAGGGGAAAATAATAAGAAGTCCATCTATTTCTATTTTAGTTCCTGAAGCAATTTATTTACCCTATTATGAGAGTCTTCCTAAAATAGATATAGTTTTTTCAAGACAGAATTTATTATTAAGAGATAAATACACCTGTCAGTATTGCGGAAAATACCTTAAAAATCCTAAGGAGAGAACTCTAGATCATATAATTCCTAAAAGTAGAGGCGGAAAAACAGTATGGACTAATGTGGTTCTTTGTTGCAAAAAATGTAATTTAAAAAAAGGAGACAGAACACCTGAAGAAGCAGGCTTAAAGCTTCTTAAGTACCCAAAGCCTCCTAAATGGCAAGCTCTTATTTTAGAAGAATTTCCTAAACATAAAAAAGAAGTTTGGAAAGTCTTTTTAGATTTTGCAGGATTTTTTGAATAAAAATTAAATACTATATCTTTAAAATTCTTCTTGAGATTTAATGATATTAACAGCTTCAAAGATCAATTTTTTTGCCTTAAAAGGAATTTTTTCTGGAATATAGATCTGAAAATCTATTAATAGATCCCCTCTTTTCCCATTATTAAGGAAAGGTCCTCTACCTTTTATTACTATAGGTGAACTATTGGTGAAAAGTTTTGAAGAAACACTTTCCTTTCCTTCTAAAGTATAGATAGTTATTTCCTTTTTTAATATTACTTCCCAGAAAGGAATTTTGCATTTATATATTAAGTTATTGTTTTCTAAAGAAAAATAAGGATGAGGTGCAATTGATACCTCTAAATATAAATCATAAAATGAATTTATTCTTTCTTTAGGAATAAATATAATATCCCCTTCTTTCAGACCTAAGGGAATATCTATATAAACCTCTTTCTGAATTCTCAATTTCCCCCTTCCTTTACAATTTTCACAATTTTCTGTGAACAAAGTTCCCTGCCCTCTACAGTAAGGACAATTAAGATAAGTAGGGATTTTTATTTTCTTTTTTCCTCCTAAGGCTATTTCTTCTATTGTTAATTCAAGCACTGAAAAGAAATAGTTTCCTATTAAAGGGCATTTATTAACTACCTCTATTTTGTATTTTTCCTTAAATTTTTCTAAAATCCTCTGATACCAATTTAATAAAATTAAAAATTCTTCTTTATTTCCTCCCTTATCAGGATGTAGCTTTTTTGCCTGTTCTCTAAAATACTGTTTAATTTCTTCAAAAGAGGAAAAATTTAAATTAACTTGGAACATTTTTTTAACTTTTTTTTCTATAAAAAATTGTTTTTCCTATAATTTTTTTTTCCATATCTGGAAAATTTAGCGTAGGTACTTCTGTTGCTCCGAGAAGTAAATAACCCCCCGGATTAAGCAAACTCCATAGATCTATTAAAACTTTCTTTTTAATTTCTTCAGAAAAATAAATTAAAACATAACGACACAAAATAAGATCAAATCTCTCAGATAATCTCATTGAACTTTCCAATAGATTAAGTTTTTGAAACTTTACCAGCTTTTTTATCTTTTCATCAATATACCAGTGAGCTCCCTCTTGTTTAAAATATTTTACTAAATAAGCAATAGGTAAGCCTCTGTTTATTTCAATCTGATTATAAATTCCCTTTTCAGCTTTTTCCAAACATTTTTGAGATATATCAGTTGCTAATATGGAAATTTTATAAATCTGTAAAAAACGAGGGAAATATTCAAGTAAAATCATTGCTATACTATAGGGTTCTTGCCCGGTAGAACAAGCTGCTGACCAGATATTAATTTTTCTCTCAGACACTCTCTTTTTAAGTAGTTCTGGAAAAATATATGTTCTAATTGTTTCAAAGGGATGATAATCTCTAAAAAAATAAGTTTCATTAGTTGTTAAGGCATCTATAATTTCGTTTAATAATTTTAAATCAGCTCCCTTTTTTATTATAGAATGATAAAGTTCATTTACATCTTTATATCCCAAAGAAAGAGCAAGTTCATTTAATCTACTCTCAATGAGATATTCTTTCCCTGTAGTATAGGAGATTCCCGATAATCTTTCTAAAAGGGCTGTAAAAAATTCAAAAATTTTTTCATCCATTTTAATTAAACTCCAAAAAGCTCTTTTAATCTTGCAGAAATATTGAAAAGATTAATCACCTCATCTGCTAAGCCTTCTTCAATTACCGCTTTAGGCATACCGAACACAACTGAGCTTTCTGCGTCTTGTGCTAAAACTACTCCTCCTTTTTCTTTTATTTTTTTTGCTCCTTCTTTTCCATCACTTCCCATACCCGTTAAAATTAAAACTAAAGTTTTGCCATTATAAACTTCTGCTAAAGATTCGAAAAGTTCATCTACAGAGGGCCTACAAAAATTACGAGGAGGCCCTTGATGTAATTTTATTTTAACAAAAGCATCTTTTTTCTTAACTCTCATATGATAATCACCAGGAGCAATATAAACTATTCCTTCCCTTACAATCTCACCTTCTTCTGCTTCCTTTACCCTTACTCTTGAAATTGAGTCAAGTCTTTCTGCTAATTGTTTAGTAAAAAGAGGTGGCATATGTTGAACAATTAAAATAGGAGCTGGAAAATTAGGTGAAAGTTCAGGAATTATTTTAAGAAGGGTTTGGGGACCCCCCGTTGAAACTCCTATTCCACAAGATTTATAAATCCCCTTTTTTATTTTAGAAATAACAAAAGAGGGTCTATAGATTGATTTTATCTTTTCTAAGGGTGTTACACTTTTTATTTTAGGTATAAGATCTTGTTCTATTTTTTTTATGCTTTCCCAGAAAGACTTGCTTGAGGGTTTAGGAACAAAATCATAGGCTCCTAAGGTTAAACACTCAATTGTTGCTTTGGCACCCTCTTGAGTAAGTGAAGAAAACATAATAATTTTTGTTTGGGGTACTTCTTTTTTTAATATTTTTAAGGCAGTAATTCCATCCATTTCAGGCATTTCTATATCAAGGGTGATAACATCTGGTTTCAAAATTTTTGCTTTTTCTACAGCTTCTTTACCAGTTTTTGCAGTATCAATTACTTCTATTTCTGGATCATTTTTCAAAAGATCTGTAATTAACTTTCTCATTATAGTTGAATCTTCAACTACAAGGACTTTTATTTTTTTGTCCATTCCTAAAAAATCTCTAAAAGATATTTAACTTTCACTTCTAACATTTCTTTATCAAAAGGCTTCATGAGATATTCATTAGCTCCAGCCATAATAGCTTCAATTATACTTCTCTGTTGGTTTTCTGTAGTTACCATCATAACTTTAATATCTGACCAATTAGGATTAGAACGAAGCTTTAATAAAAACTCATATCCATTCATAACTGGCATATGCCAGTCAAGTAAGATAAGTTTTATATCTGAATTTTCTTCTAAAATTTTAAAGGCTTTTTCCCCATTTTCTGCTTCTAATACTTCAAAGCCTAATTCTTCTAAATATTTTCTTTCTATTTCCCTTATTGCTTTTGAATCATCAACTACCAAAACTTTGTACATACTATCCCTCTTTCTTTAAAAGTTGTCCAGGCAAAATCTCTCCCATATTTATACTAATTTTGGTAGGAATTTTATATAATAAAAGAAGATTTTCTAAATTTTTAATTTCCTCTTTTGCTAATTCAAAAGATTCTCTATTAACAAAATAGAGATCTATAAATATCTCATTTTCTATATAGCTTAGAAAACATTCCATTAATCCTAAGTATTCAAAAAACATTTTAAAATAAAAGAGCTTGATTTTACCTTGTTCTTCCTTAGGTTCTCCCAACTCTAAAAATCCCCAAGATCTTTCATCGCTAAAAACAAAAGGAATTATCACTTTTTCATCTTTATAAAAAATATTAAAAGATTTTATCTTCTCTCCAAACAAATCTTTTAATTCCTTATCAATAGTTTCTTTCTTTTCTTTATTTGTTACTCCCACTAAATCTTTAATAAATGTAGCTAAAAGATTGAAATCTTTTTGAAAAACTTCTTTATTAATAGATTTTTCAGCAAATTTTGCATTTATTAAATATAAAAATTTGAGTTCTTCTGCCTCCTTTTCTGGAGAAATAACTTGAAGGATAATAGGATTACCTGTTTTAGCTACTCTTACCTTTAAAACCTCTCCCACAGTAAAATTTTCTGAAGTAAGAGTACCTCCCATTCTTGCTTGAAATTTTTCTCCTCCCAACTCCAAATAAAGAGTTTTCCCTTCAATATTAAGCACTTTTATTAATAATTCTCGCCCAGGTCTTGTAAAAAGGGACCATAAATTTTCAGGAAGATAAATAATAGGTGCTGGGCCTGTAATTTGCATAAATCTCTATTTTTTAATATTTTTCTTTGTTGACAAAACTAATTCCACCTCTGCCTCAGAAACACCTAATTTCTTAGCAATTTCCTTAAAAGAATATCCTTGCTGAGCTAATAAATGGATCTCTCTTTTTAAATCCTTTTCAGATCCTTTATTTGAAAGTGCTCTTAATTTTTTAAGCTCTTCAACCAATTCCTGAGCCTTCTCAATACTTTCTTTAATATCCTCCCAAGGCAACTCAAAAACTTTTTTAAATCTCATATAAAAGAAAACAAAAGCTCCTATCATAATAATGTCTATTATTAAAAGAAGAATTAAAAAGATTTGCATATTTTCACCTTTAACCTTTTAATATTACCCCTTCTAATATTATTCTCTGAGGAAGGGGTTTTATATTTTCTTTTTCCAGCTCTTTTTTAATTTTTTCCTCTAAAACCTCAACCTCTTTAGTATCCTTCCATATATCTGGTGATACATTTTTTAAATAACTATAAAGTTTCTCTCTAAAATTAATTTCTGCATCTGCTAACTCTTTTACTGAAGTACTGTTATCAAAATAAAGAGTCACATTTAAACTTAAAAACTCTTTTAAACCAAGAGGAATCAAAAAATTTTTAAGTTCTAATTTATAAGGATATTCAACCTCTTTTTCCTCTTTTGAAATTACTATTTTAGAAAATTTTTTAACAGCTTCTCCTTCTGGAATTAAGATATTAGATTCAGAGAGAGGTTTTAAATTTTTTTCTTTTTTAAAATCTCCTTTTATTAATTTTAAACTCATCCATATTCCAAGAATAATAAATATTACCACAAAGGCACTTCCAAGTATAAGAAAAGCATCTTTAGATTTTATCTTTTTAGGTTTTTCTTCTGGTACCTCTTCTTTTTCTTCTTCAGGTTTGATTAATTTTTCTATTAAACCTTCAGCCTTTTCAGGGGTTATGTCTATCTTCTCTTCAGGTTTTTCCTTTTTAGGTTCTATTTCTGAAGGAGGTTCTTTTGCTTCTACTTCTTTTTTAATCTCTTTTAGCTCTTTTTTTATATCTTCTTCCATTTTAGTCTCCAAAGACCTTTTCTAATTTTTCTTTTAAAGTTTCTGGGGTAAAGGGTTTTACTACATATTGATTAACCCCATGTTTAATAGCCTCTATTACACTTTCTTTTTGAGCCTCAGCTGTAACCATAATAAACTTTATATCCTTTAAATCTTCATTATTACGAACAGCTTTAAGAAGTTCAAGACCAGACATTTTAGGCATGTTCCAGTCAGCAATTATTAAATCCACTTTCTGTTTCTTAAGAAACTCAAGTGCCGTTGTCCCATCATCAGCCTCTAATACGTCTTTAAATCCAAGTTGAAGAAGAATGTTTTTTATAATTTTTCTCATGGTTGCAAAATCATCTACTATTAAAATTTTAATATTTGTATTAAGTGCCATTTTTTATACCTCTTTAAAACTATTTATTTAAGATGCTTCTAAGTTTTAAAATTGCTTTATTATGTATTTGAGAAATTCTACTTTCTGTGTAATCAAGTATTTTAGCAATTTCCTTCATGGTTAAACCTTCATAATAATATAAAGCGAGCACCGTTCTTTCTTTTTCTGAAAGATATTCTAAAGCTTTTTCCAATTTTTCCTGTAATTCCTTTAAAGCATATTTTTCAAAGGGGTCCTCTTTTTGATCTCCAGCTATTAAGTCAAATATGCTTTCTTCTTCTAATTCCGGAAATTTTTGCTTTAAACTCTCTATATCAATAAAAGTAATTCCTTTTATACTTTCTAAAAATTTATAATATTTTTCTAAAGTAAGGTCCATAAATTCTGCAATTTCTTCATCTTTTGGCATTCTACCCAGTTCTTGATAGAGTTTTCTTAATTTTTCTTCAAAATCATTTATTTTACTTTTTACGCTTCTTGGTATTATATCTAATTTTCTTATTTCATCAAGCATAGCTCCTTTAATTCTAAATTCAGCGTAAGTTTTAAACTTTACATTTTTAGAAGGATCATACCTGTGATAAGCCTCTATAAGTCCTATAAGCCCTGCAGAAACAAGATCTTCTTTACTAATTACTGGAATTCCATAATAGGCATATCTGTTTGCCCAGTAATTAATTACAGGCAAAAATTCCTCTATTAATTCCTCTAAAGGTGGTTTTTCTAAAAAAATTTGATTTATTAATTTTTTTTCCATTTTAAACCGCTGTCAATTTTTCTAAAAATTGTTCAAGTCCTTTTGTTTCTTGAGGATTAAATTTTATTAATTTTAAAGCAATTTGTATTATTTTTTTACTAATATTATTTTCAGGACAAAGTTTTAAATATGGAATTTGGGATTTTACAGCAGCTTTAACACATTCATCATAAGGAAGTCCTCCTAAATAAGATAGTTTAATCTCAGGTAAAAACCTTTCAATTACATATAAAAGTTGTTGATAAATTCTTTTACCTTCTATCTCATCTTTAATCATATTTACTACTAAGTAATAATCTTTTATTCTGTGATGTTTATATCCAACTTTTATAAGGGCATAAGCATCAGCTATAGAAGTTGGCTCGGGGGTACAAATTATAATTCTTTCTTCAGCAAGATACATAAAAAAGAGCACATTTTCTGAAATTCCTGCACAACTGTCAAAAAGTAAATAATCATATTTTTTAAATACTTCTTCCATTTGCTCCTTTAAAAGAAGTTTTTGAGTAGAATTTAGGTTTGTTAATTCCACTACTCCTGAACTTGCAGGAATAAGATCAAAATTATATTCTGTGGGATAAACAATGTCTTTTAAACTTAAATCTCCATTAATTACATATCTTATGTCATATTTAGGAGATATTCCCAGCATCACATCTATGTTTGCAAGCCCAAGGTCAGCATCAAAAATAAGAACTTTCTGAGAATATTGAGAAAGAGCCAAAGCTAAGTTTATAACAAAACTTGTTTTACCTACTCCACCCTTTCCACTAGCTATAGAAATACTTCTCATAAAACCTCCTTTTGGCTAAAATTTAAAATACTTTTAAAAAGTATTTTCTTAATTGTTTCTTCTTCTGCTTTCAAAATGTCTTCTGGCAATCTTTCTCCATTGGAGATAAAAGTAATCGGGGGTATTCTACTATCAAGAATCCATAAAAGGGGCAAACTATTGTAAATTTTATCCACAAAGGTAAGAACTATACCCTCTACTGGAAATTTTTCAATTTTTTCCCATTGTTTAAGAATGTATTCATAATGTTCAGTTGCTCTTACAACCCACTGAAATCTTAAAAAAGGCATCTTTAAAATTAGCTCCTCTAAATCACTTATAAGAAGTCTTTTTTCTAAACTGGGGGTATCTATTAAAATGTAGTTATATTTAGGGAAAACTGCTGCTATTTCTTTAAGTTCTTCAAGATCTAAAATTTCAAAATCAACCTCTAAAAGTTCTGCCAATCTTTTGGTTTGAAAATGGTTACCTATTTTATAATTATCAAGACTTATTACTAAAACTTTAGCCTCATATTTATATTTATACCAAGCTGCCAATTTAAAAACATTGGTAGTTTTTCCAGTTCCTGAATCTCCTATAAATATTTGATATTTGGAATTAGGGACAGTTCCTTTTTCTTTTAAGACTTTAGAAATAAATTCTTCTAAGTCAGGATTTGCTTTGCTTATTTCTTTAGCTATAAAAGGAGGCACTCCTTTTTCAATTAAATCTAAATAATTTGTACTTTCAAGCTGAGGATTTAAAATTTGACTAAGCATTTTCTTTATTTCACAAATCTCTTTTTTCAAATACTCTTTTAATTCAGTATAGTTTTCTTCTACCTGAGTTTTAAAAACTTGATGACTGTCTTTTATTTTAATTTCTTCCTCTTCAATTGCTGCAGTTATTTCAAAGAACATTCCTTCTTCAGTTTTTATTTGTTCTGAAGCAAGAATAACTGCTTGTTCTCCAAATTCTTCTTTTACTTTATTTAAAGCTTCTAATATAGTTTTTCCTCTAAATTTTTTAATTCTCATTTCTTATTCCCTCACTAATCTGACAACTTCTAAAACTTCTATTTTTATTTCTATAGGAATTTCTGCCTGAGAAATAACCGGAACATAAGCTAAAGATCTTTCTATAAGTTTTCTTAAATGCCTTCTTATTATAGGACTACATAAAATCGCAGGCATAATATTTTTTTGACTTGCCCTTTCTACAGCTTGAGTAAATGCAGTTACTATTTTACTTCCTATCTTAGGATCAATCATAAGAAATGTTCCTTGTTCAGTTCTTTGGAGAGACTTTTTAATTGTTTCCTCTATGTCATCTCCTGCTAAAATTATAGGTAAATTATGATCTCTTAGAACTGGCTTTATTATAAATCTTGACATTTTTTGTCTTACATATTCTGTTAAAATTTCTGGATCTTTAATGGTTGCTCCATAATCACTAATTGTTTCAAAAATGGTTATTAAATCTCTAAGAGGGATACCCTCTTTTATTAAATTCTGAAGTACCTTCTGAATAATAGTTAAGTTAACATTGTTAAGGCATTCCTCTACTATTTTTGGATAGTATTTGCTTAAAGTATCTATAATTCTTTGAACTTCTTGCTTTGTCAATAATTCGTCTGCATATTTCTTTATTATTTCAGAAAGATGAGTGGTAATTACTGTAGATAAATTAACTACAGTAAAACCTGCTACTTCTGCTTCTTCTCTAAGTTCTTCACTTATAAAATAGGCCTCCATTCCAAAAGCAGGTTCTTTAGTAGGTATTGCACCTTTTGGGGGAACTAGATTAGAACTTGAAGGTAAAGCTATTAAATAATTAGGCATAAGTTCTCCCTTTGCCACTTCTACACCTTTAATTAAAATAGAATATTCTCCAGGTTTTAAAGCTAAATTATCTCTTATATGAACAGGTGGTATCATTATACCAAGCTCTTGAGCTAAATGTTTTCTTAGGTTTTTAATTCTTGCAAGTAGATCTCCTCCTTTTGTCTCATCTGCAAGATAAATTAACCCGTATCCTAATTCAATAGCTAAAGGTTCTACCGGTCTTATTTCTTCTATTTCAGGAGGAGGTGGAGGGGCTTTTTCTTCTAAAATTGCTTCTTCTTTTGCTTTTTGAGTTAAATAGGAAAAATATCCCAAAGCAAAAAGTAAGGCGCATAAAAGAAAGAAGGGTAAAAAGGGTAATCCTGGAATTAAAGAAAGGATAAAAACAACCCCTCCTGCAAGCATTAAAACTTCTGGACGCCCAGCAAATTGAATTGCTATATCTTTTCCCATTCCTGCTTCTGCTGCAGCTCTACTTATTAAAATTCCAGCAGAAGTGGAAACGATGAGAGCTGGAATTTGAGAAACTAATCCATCTCCTATGGTTAAAATGGTATAAGTTTTGGCTGAGGTTGCCAAATCTAAACCTCTTTGCAAAGTTCCTATTAAAATACCGCCAATTATATTAATGCAGACAATAATAAGTCCTGCAATTGCTTCTCCCCTGATAAATTTGGAAGCACCGTCCATGGCTCCATAAAAATCTGCTTCCTTTGATATTTCTTCCCTTCTTCTCTTAGCTTCATTTTCATCAATTAATCCTGCATTTAAATCTGCATCTATAGCCATTTGTTTTCCTGGCATAGCATCTAAGGTAAATCTTGCTGCTACCTCAGCAATTCTTTGAGCTCCTCTTGTGATAACTATAAAATTAATCAAAACCAGAATTAGAAAGACTATAAAACCTACAACATAATTTCCTCCTACCACAAATTCACCAAAACTTTTTATAATCCGCCCTGCTGCATGGGTTCCTTCATGTCCTCTTAAAAGAATTACTCTTGTAGTAGCTATGTTCATGGAAAGTCTGTATAAAGTGGTTACCAGAAGTAAAGCAGGGAAACCTGCAAAATCAAGTGTTTTCCTAACTTGCATGGTCATAATAAGAATAAGAATAGATACTGAAAAATTAAGAGCTAAGGCAAGATCTATAAGGTATGGAGGTAAGGGAAAAAGGATGATAGAAAGTAATATAACAATCCCTACTATAGCAGAAACATTGTAAAAATCGAAAAACCTTTTTAAAGTAATGTCCCTTTCCATAACTTTTACTTAATTTTACATATTTTCTTTAAAAATAGTCTCTTTAACTTTTCCCATTTTTTTTCTAAGCATATAAACATAAGCAAGAACCTTAGCTACAGCTTGATATAATTCTTCAGGTATATACTCTCCTATTTCAACTTTTTCATAAAGCAGCTGAGCAAGTGGAGGATCATGGTATATAGGAACTTTATGCATCTCTGCAATTTCTCTAATTTTTTGAGCAAGAAAGTTTTTACCCTTAGCTATTACTTGTGGAGAGATCATTTTACCTAATTCATATTTCAATGCTACAGCATAATGAGTGGGGTTTGTGACTACCACATCAGCCTTAGGAACTTCTGCAAGCATTCTTCTACGTGCAATTTCTCTTTGCTTTTGTCTGATTCTTGCTTTAACCCAAGGATCTCCTTCAGTTTGTTTTAATTCCTCTTTCAATTCATGACGAGTAAGTTTAATTCTTCTTTCCACATCCCACCAGTTATAAACCCAGTCTAAAATTCCAAGAATAGCAAGAATAACAAGAAGCTTTGAGAAAAAATCTTTTAATAAAACTTTAAAATTATATGCCAAATAAGGAATATCTACTCCAAAAAGTTTTAAAATATTTGGCATATATTTGCTGATAATCCAGTAAGTAACTCCTGCAATAATTAAAATTTTCAATAAAGCCTTTATTAATTCAAAAAAAGCTGTTAAGGAAAAGAGCCTTTTAAATCCCTCTACAGGGTTAATTCTTTCAAATTTAAAACTGATAACCTCTTCTGCCCAAACCCCACCTCCTGTTTGGATAAGATAAACTATAATAGCAACTAAAGAAATAAGTAAAAAATAAGGTAAAAGGATTTTTAAAACAAAAAAGTAGATTGTTTTATTTAAACTTAAAAATGTAGATAAATTCAAATCGAAATAATAGCTATTAAGGGATTTATAAAAAACTAAATAAAATTGGCGGAAAAACATATAACCAAGGGTTATAAAAGTAAAAAATCCTGCACTTAAGATAGCTACTGAGGACAGTTCTCTGCTTTTAACAACCTGTCCTCTTTTCCTTGCTTCCTCACGCCTTCGCGGCGTGGGTTCTTCTGTTCTTTCCTGAAGAAGTTCCTCAGGCATTTTTTACCTCAAAAAGAAAGATATGGATTTAAAATAATCAGTAAAACAGGGATACATAATCCTTGGAAGGATAGCAAGCATAAGACCAAAAAATAAAATGCCAAGCCCTGTTATCAAAGGGAAGGCTACAAAAATAATGTTTATTTGAGGTATCAATCTTCCAATAACAGCCAAACTCACATAAATAAGCATCATAAAAACTAAAAGGGGAGCTAAAAATTTAATACCAAGCTCAAATATAAGCTTACTTTTTTTGATAATAAAATTACCAATTTCTTCTCTCAAAAGAAAACTTCCAGGGGGAATCTTTTCAAAGCTTTCATAAAGAAAGTATATTAACTGATGATGAAAATTAAAACTAAAAAAGAGTAACAAAAAGATAATATAAACGAATTGAGAAATAACAGGCATGCTAAATCCAGCTATAGGATCTATAGTCTGTGATATACCAAATCCCATTTGTATTCCTACAAGCTCTCCTCCTAATTGCATCCCTGCTAAAATAATTCTAAAGATTAAGGAAACGAGAAAAATAAAAATAAAATCAGAAACCAAAATCCTTACCACATTTACATCAGTAAGAGGTGGAAGTTTAAAGGTTAAAACTGGAGCTAAAATAAAGGCAAAAGCTAAAGAAATAATAATTTTCAGCTTGGTAGGGAAAAAGGTCACACCAAAAAGAGGAAAGAGAAGAAAAAGAAGAAAGGTTCTATAAAATATAAAAAAGAAGGTATAAATATTTTTTTCTAAAACCTGTAACATTTCCATAGCTATTTAACAAAGGTAGGTATGTTTAAAATTAAATTTTGTGTAAAAGTAATCAGTTTTTTCAAAGCCCAGGGTAAAGTTAAGATAAATACTAAAATCATAGCAAGTATTTTGGGAACAAAAGTAAGAGTCATTTCCTGAATCTGGGTTATAGCTTGCAAAATACTTATAATTAAACCAACTACCAAAGCAGTAAGAAGAAGAGGACCTGAGAGAATTAGGGAAAGGATAACTGCTTCTTTAGCTAAAGTTAAAACTGTGGTATCAGTCATATATGCTCCTTTTAATGAAAGCTTTTAACTAAGGATCCAACCAACAAATTCCAGCCATCAACAAGGACAAAAAGAAGTAATTTTATGGGGAGAGATATTATCATAGGAGGTAACATTATAATTCCCATAGATATAAGAACACTTGAAACAACCATATCTATTACCAAGAAAGGTATATAAAGTAAAAAGCCTATTTGAAAGGCTGTTTTAAGCTCACTTATCATAAATGCTGGAATAAGGGTAAAAATAGAAACATCTTCAGGTGTCCTTGGACGCTCTTCATTTCTCAACTTTATAAATAAAGCCAAATCTTTATCTCTTGTATTTTTAAACATAAAATCTTTAAAAGGTTTAGTTGCTCTTTCAAACATTTCCTTTTCATCTATCTTTTTATTTAAATAAGGTACAAAAGCTTCTTCATAGGCTTTCTGAAAAGTAGGAGCCATAATAAAGAAGGTCAAAAAAAGTGCCAAAGAAATTAAAACTTGATTGGGAGGTGTTTGCTGAGTTCCGATAGCATACCTGAGAATAGAGAAAATTACAATTAATCTGGTAAAAGAAGTGAGCATCAATAAAAGTGTTGGGGCTATAGAAAGGATGGTAAGAAGAATTAAAATTTGTAAAATTGTAGAAACCTGTTCCGGGGATTGGACATTTTCAAAACCTATCTTTACAGTAGGAAGCATAACTGCATAAAAACTAAACATCATCTTTAATCTCTCCTAAATGGGTAAATCCCTTTTCTGAATATCCCAATAATATCTTTTTGTTTTTAACCTCAATTAATAAAATCTGTGCCTTATAATTAATAGGCTTTATCTCTAAAATTTTTATATGATCAGATGTAAATTTTTTGACATTTAACTTTTTATAAAAATGAGCTCCTAAAGGTAAAATACTTAATACCAAAAGAAGGATTCCCAGGCTTTGTAAATAATTAATCCATTCCATACTTTTAGGATCCTAACTTTTTAACTCTTTCCTGAGCACTGATAATTTCCGTAATTCTTACTCCGAATTTATCATTTACTACAACCACCTCTCCCTTAGCCATAAGTTTTCCATTAACATAAATTTCAACAGGCTCTCCTGCAAACTTTTCAAGCTCAATAATAGAGCCTTGATTGAGTTTTAAAAGGTCTCTAATAAGCATCCTAGTTCTTCCGATTTCAGCAGAAATTTCAAGAGGAATATCAAGAATAAATTCTAATTCTGGATAAGCTCCAATTTTTTGAGCTGGAGAAAGTTCTTCTAATTTGGCTGGCTGAGAAGAAGGAGTTTCTTTTTTACTCGGAGCTGAAGGTTCTTTTGGTTGAGATTCCTTTGCTTGAGCCTCTTTAAGCGCTTCTTCCCACATAGCCATTAACTCATCAGGACTCATATCTCCAGAGTCTTTAAAATTTTCAGAGCCTTCAGATTCTTCTTCAAGCTTTTTTTCTTCCTTTATTTCTTCTAAATTTTCTTTTGTTTCTTCTGGCATCAACTTCCCTCCTTTTTAATATTTTCTTCTTCAAAAGTTAAAAACTTTTGAACCTGTACAGCCATATGGTTTTTAAATACACCCAATTTGCCAAGTATTTTAGGAATGCCTTCTATGTAAATCTCCACAGGTTCTTCTACTTTTTTATCTAAAACAATTACATCCCCTTCTTCAAGATTTAATAAATCTTCTAAAGTTATAATTGTTTTTCCTAAAATAGCTGAAAGATCAATCTCACTACTAAGAACGTATTTTTCTAAGGATTTTCTCCAAGCTAAGTCTATATATTCTTCAGATTGATAAGGAGAATACAACTTTTCTTTAAATGGCTGAAGGGTATTTAAGGAATAACAAAAAAGAATTTTTCCACTTACAGTTTCAAGCTCTATGTTATAACCCGAAACTATTACAGTTTCTTCAGGCATTAAGACTCTTGCAAATTGAGGATTAACCTCTCCTCTTATATATTTTGCCTTAACAGGTATTATGTTTCTCCATGCTTTTTCTAATTCATTAAAAATAATATTAACTACCTTTTTAATAAGTTTTTGTTCAATAGAAGTAAATTCCCTACCTTCAACTTTTACATGTTTTCTTTCTCCACCCAAAAATCTTTCTATAAATAGATAAGCTAAGGTAGCATCTATAACCAAAAGGCTTTGACCTTTTAAAGGTTCCAATTTGAAAATATGGATGGATGTGGGAACAGGTATTCTATTTAAAAAATCCTTAAATCTTTCCATATAAAGAGGAAGACTATGAATATCAATTGCTTCTCTCAAAATAGTTGAAATATGCATTCTTAAACTTCTTATTAGTTGTTCATTTACCACTTCTAAGCCAGGAATTCTTAAACGGGCTGAAATAGTATAATTTCTAAAGTCAAAAGGTTTAACCTCACCCACATCTACTTTTTTCTCAGGTTCAGTTTCTATTTTTCCTTCAGCAAGCCCTGCAAGCAATGCATCTATTTCTTCTTGACTTAAAATTTTTTCTTCCATTTTTTACTCCACAATATATTGAGTTATATAAATATTTAAAATAGCTTCTTCTCCTAAGGCAGAATTTATTTTCTGTAAGAGTTCATTTTTTATTAAATCTTTTGCTTCAGGCTGTAAAACATCTTCAGGGGTTTTAGTGCTTAAAGTACTAATAATTACATCCTTAATTTTGGGCTCACTAATTTTAATTTCTTCTTCCACCTTTTTATCCCTTAATTCTAAGGCAAGTCTAACTTGTAAGTATCTTTTTCCAGTAGGATCAAAAAGATTAACTACAATAGGCTCCATACCATAAATAACCGTTTCCTTAGGGATTTTTTCTTTTTCCTTTTCCTTACCCCCTTTAAAAGTTGTGAAAACAGCAATTACGCTACCTGCTAAAACTATTATCACTAAACCTATTACTAAAAATAACAAAAGTTTCTTTTTACTTATCTTTTTAATCTTTTTTTCCTTTTCTTCTGTTTTTACCTCCTCAGCCATAGGCAACCCCCTACTTTATATAATATCCTTTCAAAATATATGCCTAATCATAAATTGCTAAAATTCAAGCCCCTCTAAAACATTATGTCATCTTTTTGACATAATTTGTCAAAAATTTATAATTAAGTTCTCTATATATTAAAAATTGTTTAAGAAGAAGCCCTTGAGAGTATCCTGTAAGTCCTTTATTTCCTATTATTCTATGACAAGGATAAACAAGGGGTAAAGGATTTTTTGAAAGAACTAAACCTACAGCTCTATAAGCCCTTTTACATCCTATTCTTTCTGAAAAATCTTTATAAGTTAAAATTTCTCCTATTTTGAGAGATTGAAGTTCTTTTAAAACCTTAGCTTGAAAATTAGTTGACCAAATTCGGTGAGGAACTTTTATATAGTTTTCTTTAAAATTCCAGTACTCAAGAAGGGCATAATAAAAATTTTTAATCCAATCTAATACCATAGGTGAACTAAAAGCCTTAATTTTAGGTTTTACATCAAAGCTAAATCTAAATTGTAATTTTATTAACTCACCCTTTACATTCCAGGAAAGCTTAAACTCAAAAGGAAACACACTAAAGACTGCCTCTTGAATTTTCATATAAATAATTATAATAATCAGTATGAAAAAGGTTAAGATTGGAGATTGTATTTTAGAGCTTATTCAAGGAGATATTACTGAACAAGATACAGAAGCTATAGTAAATGCAGCTAATGAAAGGCTTATTCCTGGAGGAGGTGTTGATGGAGCAATTCACAGAAAAGGAGGCCCTTCTATCTTAGAAGAGCTTAGAGCAAAATATACCCATTGCCCTACAGGACAAGCTGTTATAACAGGTGCGGGAAATCTAAAAGCTAAATATGTTATTCACGCAGTTGGTCCTATCTATAAAGATGGGAAAAGTGGAGAATCAGAATTATTAGCCAGTGCTTATAAAAACTCACTTTTAAAAGCTTTAGAATATAATATAGATTCTATCTCTTTTCCAGCTTTAAGTACTGGTGCTTATGGTTATCCACTTAAAGAGGCTGCTCAAATTGCTTTAAAAACTATTATAGAATTTTTAAAAGAAAATAAAAAACCAAAGCTTGTTCGTTTTGTTCTCTGGGGAGAAGAAAGTTATAAGACCTTTGAAGAGGTTTTAAATACTCTTCTCTAAATTTAGCCTTTTGTTCCCTTTTTTGGTAAAGGTATATATTCTACAGTAGGTGTACCTCTTATTGGTTGAGGGAAAAGTTTCATAAGCTGATATATCTCAACAGGCATCTCTTTACTTACTGGTAATCCCAGTTTTTTTGCTTCTTCATAAGTAATGGGATAATCATGAGTAAAATAGCCTTGGGATAGAATTTCAGCAATTTCTTCTATCTTTTCTGGCGGATATCTTTCATCAAGAATAATTTTTAAATTTTCTTTCATTTGTTTTAAAGCCATCTCAGCAATATCAGCTAAAATAAAAGTATTATCATCAATATGTTCTGGTGGTTTTCTTTTAACTGCTCTCAAAATAGAGGCAGCAGGATATTCTTTTACTTGAGGATCAACTGGTCCAAGAACTGCATGCTCACCCATAACAATTTCATCACAGGCAAGGGCAATTAAAGTGCCTCCACTCATAGCATAGTGTGGAATAAAAGCAGTAACTTTAGCTGGGTGCTTTTTAATTGCAAGAGCTATCTGAAGAGATGCCAAAACAAGCCCTCCCGGTGTATGAAGAATTATATCTATGGGAACATCTTTATCAGTAAGACGAATTGCTCTTATTACTTCTTCTGAATCATTAATATCAATATATCTCATAATAGGAAATCCTAATAAACTCATAGTTTCCTGTCGATGAACAAGTAGTATAACCCTTGAACCTCTTTTTTTCTCTATGGCTTCTATAGCTTTTTGTCGGGCAATTTCTAAAAATTTTTGTCTTAAAAAGGGCTGCATTGCGATAGCAATAAAGATAATCCAGAAAAGATCTCCAAATCCCATATTTATTTCCCCTTTATAACTTTTATCTTTTATCTATGTCAAAAAGGGAACCAAATATGCAATATTCATCTAAGTAAATTTTCCTTTTTTTATAAAAAATTCTATAAATTAGTGCACCTATTACAAAACCTCCTATATGAGCAAACCAAGCAACTCCACCGACTGAGGCAGGAAGTGCTAAAGAAAAGAGTCCACTATAAAATTGAATTAAAAACCAGTAGCCTAAATATAAAAAGGCTGGAATCTCAAAAAATATAGGAAAGAAAAGCACAGGAAAAACAACCAAAATCCTTGCTAAGGGATACATCATAAAATAAGCACCCATAATAGCTGATATGGCTCCACTTGCTCCAACAACTGGAATAACTGAGTTTTTATAAATTATAGCATGAGTAAAGGTTGCAAAAATTCCACAAAGCAAATAAAATAAAAGAAATCTAAAAGGTCCTAATCTATCCTCTACATTATCTCCAAAAATCCATAAAGTCCACATATTTCCTATTATATGAAGCCATCCTCCGTGAATAAATAAATGAGTAATTAAAGAAAGATATTTACGATAAGCTGGCTCTCCTATTAATACTGCAAAATATTCATCAAAAAATCTTGCAGGAACAAATCCCCAGTGTCTAAAAAAATTTTCTCTTTCTAAAGGAGATAAAGAGATTTCATAAAAAAACACTACTACATTTATTAAAATTAAAATCCAGGTCATTATAGGAGGGTTTCTTCTGGGAAGAATATCTTGAAGAGGTATCATCCGAGAGCTCCTATAAGTTCTCCTCTTACTTTTTTTCTAAAAGCTTCACTTTTTTCCACAAGCTTATCAAATTCTTCTTTTTG
>Ga0185307_1000022_pt1 | contig 119026 bp, 106 predicted proteins | sample LHCtaG_FD_128010 | JGI IMG/M metagenome (GOLD analysis project Ga0185307, IMG submission 128010) | Hot spring microbial communities from Little Hot Creek, USA to study Microbial Dark Matter (Phase II) - LHC4sed_matched (SPADES... | ecosystem: Environmental > Aquatic > Thermal springs > Hot... | reverse complement strand
GTTTTTACAAAAACACCACCCATTATTAAACTTGGCAATAAAACCTTTGAAATTAGTTTTTTCCTCATCTTATCACCTCCTTTTAAGGTTTTTAAAGATTATGAGTTTCAGCTTACATTAAATTAACACTCTCCAAATAATTAAAGAATTTTTTCACAATTCAAATCTTTCTCTTTTTAAAAAATCAAAAAATTTTGTAATGTAATGTAAATTGAATTTACAGATTAAAAATCATTTTTATATTAATTAAAAGGGATTTTTTTCACAAAAACAAAAAGTATTTTATAGACTTCCTTTCCTCATATTTTAGGAGGTTTAAAACGTATTGAATTATTAAAATCTAAAACTAAATTTTAAAATATGCATTTTATAAAAACTGAGGCAAATTTTAAATTAAAAACTGATATTGAACCAAAAGGGGATCAGCCAAAAGCTATAGAGGAGTTAGTAAAAGGAGTTAAAGCAGGAATAAAACATCAAGTTTTACTTGGAGTTACCGGGTCTGGGAAAACTTTCACTATGGCAAATGTGATTGCTAAAGTTGGAAAACCTACCCTTATTATTGCTCCTAATAAAACTTTGGCTGCACAGCTTTATAATGAATTTAAAAAACTTTTCCCAGAAAATGCAGTAGAATATTTTGTCTCTTATTATGATTATTATCAACCAGAAGCTTATGTTCCTATAACTGATACTTATATAGAAAAAGACGCCTCTATTAATGACTTTATAGATAGACTTAGACATTCTGCAACTGCAGCAGTTCTTTCAAGAAAAGATGTAATTGTTGTGGCAAGTGTCTCCTGTATTTATGGTCTTGGTTCCCCTGATGAGTATTTTCAAAAACATCTTTATTTAAGAACTGGAGCTAAAATAAGAAGGGATGAACTTTTAAGAGCTCTTGTGACTATGCATTATGAAAGAACTGAGATGGATTTTACACGTGCCACTTTCAGAGTAAGAGGAGATATAATTGAAATTTTTCCTTCTAATGAAGAAAAAAGAGCTTTAAGAGTTAGTCTCTGGGGTAATGAAATAGAAGAAATTAAAATTATTGATCCTTTTAGAGGAAAGGTTTTAGGAAAAGTTGAAAGTGTAGTAATCTTTCCTGCAAGTCATTATGTTACTTCAGAAGATAGACTTAAGTGGGCAATAGAAGAAATTAAAAAAGAGCTAAAAGAAAGGGTAGAATATTTTAAAAGTAAAGGACTTTATCTTTTTGCTGAAAGAATTGAAAAAAGAACTCTTTATGATTTAGAGCTTTTAAGTGAAATAGGTTATTGTAAAGGGATTGAAAACTATAGTAGATATTTAGATGGAAGAAAACCGGGAGAACCTCCTTATACACTTTTAGATTACTTTCCAGATGATTTTCTCCTTTTTATAGATGAAAGTCATATAACTATTCCTCAATTAAGGGGAATGTACAGAGGTGACAGAAGTAGGAAAGAAACCTTAGTAGAATATGGTTTTAGACTCCCCTCTGCTTTAGATAACAGACCTCTTACTTTTGAAGAATTTGAAGAAAGGGTAAATCAAGTAATCTATGTTTCAGCAACCCCAGCAGAATACGAAATAGAAAAAGCTGAGGGAAGGATTATAGAACAGATTATAAGACCAACAGGTCTTCTTGACCCTGAAGTAGAAGTAAGAACCTCTGAAAACCAGGTAGAAGATCTATTTTTTGAAATTAAAAAAAGAATAGAAGCAAAAGAAAGAGTTTTAGTTTGTACTCTTACCAAAAGACTTGCAGAAGAATTAACAGATTATTATAAAGAACTTGGGATAAAGGCATGTTATATGCACTCAGATCTAAAAACTTTAGAGAGAGCAAGAATTATAAGGGATTTAAGAAAAGGAGTTTATGATGTTCTTATAGGAATAAATCTTTTAAGAGAGGGTCTTGATCTTCCTGAAGTTTCACTAATAGCTATTCTTGATGCTGATAAAGAGGGTTTTTTAAGATCTGAAAGAAGTCTAATACAGATGATAGGAAGAGCTTCAAGAAATATTAATGGAAAAGCTCTTTTATATGCTCAAACTATAACCCCAGCTATTAAAATCGCCATTGAAGAAACAGAAAGAAGAAGGAAAATTCAAGAGAAATACAATAAGGAGCATAAAATAACCCCAAAAAGTGTAGTAAAATCACTTGATGATCCGCTTATGAGAATGGTTGAAGCTGATTTTGTAGATTTAGAAAAAATTGTAGAACCTGTTGAGACCTTTGAAAGTTTAGAAACTTTGAGAGCTGAGATTGAAAGGGTTGAAAAGGAGATGAAAGAAGCAGCTAAAAACTATGAATTTGAAAGAGCTGCTATTTTAAGAGATAGGCTTTTTTCTTTAAAACAACTTGCCTTACAATGGAGTTAACTTCTAATTTATGCCAAGACTTCCTAAAACAAATCCAAGAGCTGTAGCTTTAAAAATTCTTATTCGCTGGGAAAAAGGAAAACCTCTTCTGGATGAAATACTCTCTCAGGTTTTAACTAAAAGCGTGCTTCCTGATGAAAGAGATAGAGCTCTTGTAGGTGAGCTTGTAAATGGAGTAGTAAGATATCTTTATTACATAGATTTTGTTATTTCCCGCATATCTTTACATCCTTTGGAAAAAATGGATGCAGAAGTAAGAAATATTTTACGTCTTTCTACCTATCAAATACTTTATACTAGAATACCAGAAAGGGTTGCTATTTCAGAGGCTTTAAAAATTCTTTCTCATAGAAAAAGAGGAGATTGGATAAAAGGATTTGTTAATGCAATTTTACATAAAATCGCGGAAGACAAAAATAATCTTCCTCAACCTCCAGATCTTAATCCTGTTTTCTATTTATCTACAAAGTATTCTTTTCCAGAATGGATAGTAAAAAGATGGATTGATAGATTTGGTTTTGAAGAAACAGAGAAACTACTTTTAGCAAGCAATGAACGCCCTTCTTTGGTTATAAGAGTTAATATATTAAAAGTAAGTAGAGCTAATTTGTTAAACTTTTTACAAAAAGAGGAAGTCCCTAAAGCTAAACCTTGTCCTTATAGTCCTGTAGGAATTATCTTAGATGGTTTTAGAGGTAAAATTACAGAATTAAAGGCTTATCATTTTGGCTGGATAAGTGTTCAAGATTCAGCAAGTCAATTGGTTACTTTTCTTTTAAATCCTAAACCTGAAGAAAAAATTCTTGATGCTTGTGCAGGAGTAGGAGGAAAAACAACCCACATAGCTGAACTTATGCAAAATAAAGGAATTATATGGGCTTTTGACCTCTATCCTTGGAGACTTGAAAAACTTAAAGAGAATTTCCAAAGACTTGGACTTAAAGAACCTAAAGTTTTTCAAGGAAATGTAGTTAAAGAACTTCCTAAAAAAAATGCCCCTCTTTTTGATCGCATTCTTATCGATGCTCCTTGTACTGGAACAGGTGTTATCAGAAAACATCCTGATATAAAATGGGCAAGAAAGGAAGAAGATTTTATAAATATCCCCGAAAAACAATTAAATCTTCTTGAAGGGCTTTCTTCTTTTCTTAAACCTAATGGTGTCATGGTTTATGCAACCTGTAGCCTTGAACCAGAAGAAAATGAAAAAGTTATAGAAAAATTTTTAAAGAATCATCCAGAATTTGAAATAGAAAATCCTTTAAATGTACTTAAAAAGACTTGTGGTCCCTTAATAAAAGATCTTATAGAAAATGATCTTTATCTAAAAACTTATCCCCATAAACATAATATGGATGGCTTTTTTGCTGTAAGATTAAGAAAAGTTTCCTAACTAAAATCTATTTCTAAATAATTATTTTTAATGCGGGCACTTTTTATTTCTTTATTTAATAAAACTCTGGGAAGGAAAAAATGTTTTTTAAAATTTCCAATTTTAATAATCAAATCTTCTTCCTTTTGATAAACTTCTAATTTCTCTTCTGAAGTTTCCTTTAATATTATTTTTAAAACATAATTTCCATTTTTTTCAAAAATTTCAAAGGGTTTATCTTTGAAAAAGACCTCTGCTGGGTTTTTATCTTGATAAATTTTTTTACCAAATTCTTTTAATTTTTCATATCCCAAAACTTCTTCATAAACTTGAGGAATCATAAAAATTGGGGTTGGCTCAAAGCTTTTCACTATCCTCTCCACATACTTTTTTTGAATTTCATAAAAGGGGCTTTCTTTTTCAGCCACTCGATTAATAAAAATTGCATCAACTGGAAAACCAAAAAGATGAAGATAAGTAAAAGCTTTTTCTGTTTCCTTTATCACCATTTTCTCAGGATTAACTACTAATCTTACAGAGGAGATTTCTTGATTCTGTAAAAGATAATAGAGATTATAAACCTGTCTAAAAAGTTCTTCCAAAGCATCATAAGTTTCTTCTTCAGGAAGAGGCATATCAGTTATCATTTTAGCTGCTGGTCTTATAAATTTCATAAGTTTTCTTTGTAAAGGTAAAATTTTAGTTACCCACCAGCTTGCTGCATCAGGAAGACTTAAAAATCTTAAGGTTTCTCCAGTAGGTGCTGAATCAACAATAATTACTTCATATTTTTTTTCTTCCACATGTTTATTTATCCATAAAAAGGAAGATACCTCTTCCATACCAGGTAAAATTGACATTTCTTCAGCTAAAACTTCTTCTATTCCTTGCCATTTTAGAAGATTTTTTAAATACTCCTTTAAAACTCCCCAGAATTTTTCAATTGAATAGTAGACATCTACTTCTTGAGCATAAAAATTTTTAAATATTTCTTTAGGTTCTGGACCTACATCTACTTCTAAAACATCTGAGAGTGAATGAGCTGGATCTACTGAAATTACAAGAATTTTTTTGCCAAGTTCTGAAAGATAAGCCCCTGTTGATGCTGAAAGAGTAGTTTTTCCTACCCCTCCTTTTCCTGTAAAAAGAATAATCCTCATTCAAATCCTTAAGCTTCAGCCTTTTCAACTTTTACTTTTTTAATTTCTTTTTTTGGTTTTTCCAATTCTTCAATTCTTTTTTCTATAATACTTTTTAAAGCAAGTAACATTTCTTTTCTTGCATTTTTGACGTGCTTTTTGGTTTCTTCAGGAATAAAAGAAAACATTTCTTCTATAAAAGCATCCCAAGCCTGAGCCAAATGTTCCATCCATTTATATTTCATTTATTCCCCCACCTCCTCTGAAAATAATAGCCGGCGATGGGATTCGAACCCATGACCTGCTGATTACGAATCAGCTGCTCTACCTCTGAGCTACGCCGGCTTTTATAAATTATAAATTCTTATTTTAAAAATTTCAAATGTTTGTGCTTTAACTTAGATTTATGCTGAAAGATATTTTTCTTTTATTCTTTTAATTACTATATGAGCTGAATTGAAGGCTTTCATTATGCTTCCTTGTTTTAAAGCTATATCTCCAACTAAAAAAACCTTAGGCAAACTAGTCTCAAAGAATTCATCTATTAAGGGATTACCTTTTTCATCAAAAGGAATTCCTATTCTTCTTAAAAAATTTTCTGGGGTAGTCCCACCTAAACAATAATAAATTAAATCATAAATATCTTCTTTTCCATCTTTAAAATAAACTTTTATTTTTTCATTATAAGGTTCTATTTTTTCTATATCTGTTGCCATAAGAAATTTTAATTTCCCTTGTTTCTCTTTTTCTTCTAAATTTTTTAAATTGATCTCATTTATTCTAAAAAATTGAGGTCTTCTATAGGAAAGATAAACATCATTTACTTCACAAAGACAACAAGCAACTTCTGCTGCAGTGTTTCCTCCACCAACTACTAAAATTTTTTTATTTTCTGGTATTTCAACAGGAGGCTCTAAAAATACTTTATCTTTTAATTCTTCAGGAATGGGATATGAAGGTTTATTAGGTTTACCAAAAATACCAATAGCTATTATTACAAACTCTGCTAAATATTCTGGTTTATCTTTTACAAAAATTTCATATCCCTCCTTTGTCTTTTTTATTTCTGTAACTTCTGAATTTAACCTAATATCTAATTTCCATTTATTTATCCAGTCTTCTATTCTTTTAAGAAACTCCTCTTTAGTTTCGGTTTCAAAAGAGCATATCCCTATAGGCTTTATATCTTCTTCTCTATAATTGGCATCTACTCTTTTACCAGGTTTATAAAATTTTACTATGGTATTACAAACAGATTCTCCTTTTTCTAAAACTAAAACTGGTTCTAAGTTATTCGCCTTTGCTTCTATGGCTGATGCAATACCAGCTGGTCCTGCTCCTATGATAGCAATTTTAACTTTTTCCATTTTTAAATTTCAAGCCAAGATTCAGAAAATATAATTTCTCCTATTAAAACTTTTACAGTTTTATATATTTCAAGTTCTTTAGAGGATAGTGACTTTGTATCTATTTTTTCTCCATCCATTATTTTATGAACTAAAGCAACCCATTCAGGATGTTTACCTTTAGCAATTTCCACCAATTCTTTATCATATATATCAAGTATTGCACTATAAAGATTATATTTCATAAGCATCATAAGCATTACTCTATTTAGATAAGGTCTTAAATGAGAAGTCACACCATTTGAAACATTTGAAAGACCTACAATTGTTTTAACTCCTGGTGTAATTTCTTGAAGTATAGAAAGAAAATTAAGCACTTCCCTAATTTGTTGTGCATCAAGAGTTATAGGTGTAAGAACTGGATCTACCCAGATTTTTTCATTAGGTATGCCGTATTCATTAAGTTTATTTACAAAATCTACTACAAGATCTGCTCTTTCATTGACATCTCTAAGAAGCCCCTTTTCTCCCCAAAGAAGTGCTACTACATCACAACCAATTTCAGCAGCAAAAGGAGCAAGTATATTAAGTTTATCCTTATGTATAGTAATTGAATTTATAAGTGCCTTTGAGGGGCTTTTGGAAGCTTTTAATCCTGCAATCATAGCTTCTGGATTTGTAGTATCAAGAGAAATGGGAATATCTACTACTTCTTCTACAATTCTAACCACCCAAGGAGCAAGCTCGAAAGCATCTTTTTTTGCAGGACCAATATTTAAATCTAAATAATCTGCCCCCAATTTAACCCCATCCTTAGCTATTTGTTGAATAAGTTGAGGGTTGCGCTCTTTTATGGCTTTACCTATTCTCTTTGACATTATATTAATATTTTCAGCAATACAAACTACTCTATAAACACTTTCTTCTTTTTTTTCTTCTAATTTTTCCTCTTTTTCTGTTATAGCTTTTTCTTCTTTCAAAATTTCGATTTTTTCAAATATTTTTTTCTCTTCCTTTATTTTTTTCTTTTCAGAAATTTTTTCTCCTTTTTTTAATTCTTCATAAAATTTTTTAAAAAAAGAAGGAATTCCACTTGCTTCTCTTGGTCCAACAATAATTTCCCAATCAGGAAGCTCATCTTCTAACTCTCCTTTTATTCCTGCTAAATACCCAGGAATTATAAGATTTCTGTGGTTAACTTTTTCTTCGATACCACACTTTTTAACAAAGGGAGCAATGGTGTCAGCTCCAAATTTACCTGCTGCCCAGGCTGTAAGAACTGATAATCCTTCTGTATCCTTTACGAGAAGCCAGGTTGGGACTCTACTTGACTCAATTTCTCCACTTACAATAAAATAGGTAAGAGCAAAATTGCAAGTTATAGCAACAAGTGAATTTTCATCAGGACCATTAATAGGATATATTCCTTCTTCAACAACAAGAGGTTTTTGTGGATCTGTATAAATGTTCATTTTTTCTATTAAAAGATTGAATAAAGCTTCTGGTTTGAGATCTGAAAGAATAATAATACTTCCATATTTGCAGATTATCATACTTGCAATAAGAACTTCTAATAAATAAGAATCTGTATATCGATAAGGAAAGGTAATAACAGGGAATCCTAAAGGTTTAAATCTACTTTTAATAGCTGATTTTCTTATAATTACTAAATCTTCAAATAGCTCTCTTGGTACTTGAGACCCTGGATCAAGAACTAATTCTTTTAAACCCTTTTTTAAAGCCTTTTCAGAAAGACTAAAAACCTCATCTAAGGATTTTCCTATAATAGTAAGGGGAGTTTTGGTAGAAAGAGAAAGATTAGTGAAATCCTCAAAATTTTGAGAATTTGCACCATAAAGCAAGGGCTTAAAATCTTTACATATTTCTATGGCCTTTTTTAGAGTTCCAACATTTAAAGAAGCTAAAACTAAGGCTACCCAAGGAAGTTCATTTCTTACTTTTTTAACAATTTCTAAAAATTTTTCTTCTGAGCCTTCATCTTTAAGAAAAAGGATATCTGACCTTAAAGTAATTCCTACCCTTGTCCACTGAAGCTTTTTATATAACTCTATTCTTCTTAAAATTTCTTCATCTTCCATCTTAGTAGAAATAAAGGTTCCTATAAGGGGAGGGTTCTCAAAGCGTTTGTCGTGTCTAAATAAAACACTTTCTCCACCCAAAAAATAAGTGTAAATGTCTCCTCCTAATTCTACTTTTCTAATAGGAGGTGCTAGAGCTTCAGCTATTTCTTCTTTAATTTTTGGATCAATATAGGGACAAGCATCTATATCTACTTGACCAGAAGCTACTTTCATAGCAAAGGCCATACAGGTAGAAAAACCACACTCTTTACAATTTGTTTTGGGTAAATATTTTAGTATTTGAATTCCTGTGAGCGCCACTTTAATTCTCCTTTGTTATAGAATTTATGTAAGAGGAGGTAACCTTAGAACTGGATGGTTTACTTTTTTTACCCAATTAATTAATTCTTCTTCTGTCTTAACTAAACTTTCATCTGCTATTTTTTCAAGAAAATCAGGAACTCCTAACTCCTCTGCTCTTTTTTGAAGTCTTTCCTTTAGCTCTTCTTTTAGCATTTTAGGCATCCACACAATTCTTAAAAATCCATCTTCTGCAGAGATAAACTTTTTAGAAGTAATATATTGCTTAGAAATGCCTAAAAAACCAGGAGTAACTTGCCCTCCTCCTATCATTCCTGCAAGGGTAGAAAATTTAAGTCCTATTGGAGTTTCCTCATTAAACTCTCTGTTTACTATAATAATTCCATTTACTGGTGCAGAAATGGCTGCAATAGCCTCCATACAACCGCATACGGTCATGGGATCATTTATAATACTATATAAACTTACCCTTTCTACCTTTCCTTTTGAGGCTTTTTTAACAAACTCATTTACTCCTTTAAATTGTCCTAACTTTGAATCTATAACTTCTCCTTTTAAAATGGGCTGATTTGGACCAGCTGGTTTAATTTGATAATAGGCTTTCCCATCAAGCCAGCTATATGCACCACAAGGACCTCCTCTTTCAGGAGTAATTACACAAACATGAGTAGGTGCAAAACTCTGACAAAGAGTACAGGAATAAAATTCTTCTACCTTTTCATCTACCATACCTGCAAGCCTTGTATCCCTTTTTTCATATATACTTTTTGCTTTTTCTATTAATTTTCTTACCATTTCTTCATCTGTAAAAATTTCTACTTCACATTTATCTACGATGGTACTAAATTCCTGTTTTATTCTATTGTATAAAATTTCTCCTATATGTTTTAAAAGAAAACCCCTTTCTACTGCTTGTTTACTAATTCTTATCCATACCATATTTCTTTGTCCTATATGCATGATACCTTGAGCATAATTAATAAAGTAATGAAATTGCCTTTCAATAATAGGTTCAAAGTCTTCTTGCATATTAGTTCCAGCTACTTTTATTACTATAGCAAGCGGAAGTTTATAGGGTGGACCTTTTTTATCTATTTTTGGAAGATCAGAAATTTCCGGTCCTATAACCCTTATTTCTCCATCTTTAACTTCCTCAAAAGGTGAAGATATTAATAACTCTAAGGCAGGAGTTTTCCCTCCTCCGCATTCTAAGTAAAGATCTTCTTTTCTTACCCTTTCCCCTTCAAAAGCAGGTGCATAAGAAACTGGAATGTTAAGTTTTATTTGGATAACTTTCAATCCCCTTACTTCTAAAGCTTTTTCTATTAATTCTTGAGAGGCAATTTCTGGAACAGAGGCTTTATAAAATTCTTGATTTTTCATTATTACTTGGAAATAACAATGAGTAGGTTTAGAAACTAAGGCTTCATAAATACAAATCCCCGGAATTTTTATTTCAGGTACAGTCCAATCACAAATAATGGGAATCCCCCAATTTAAAGCCCCTAAACCATTAGCTACCCATTCTTCTGAAGGTGGGCCAAAGGCTATTACAAAAGCAAAAGTTTTATACTTATTAAAAAGCAAATTGTTTATATAATCCCCTGGTTTTACTCCACCAAAAGACATAGCAACTCTACAGGCAAAACCAATAGCAAAAACTATACTGGTATAATCAGGACCAAAGGGCACTAATCTTACTGGCCAGCCAAGTTGTAATCCTGCTTCTTTTAAAAGATAAGGCATGTAAATGTCGTTTGTTTGTTCATGCATAAATATATAAAGCCCTTTTTCAAGAAGGTCTTGAACTATTCTTTTAGCTGTTTCTTTATCTGGGGGTGAACCAAGTAATACTGCAAATCCAGGAGAGCTTCCGTCAACAAATTCTACACCCCTTTTTCTGAAGATCACATCATCTGCAGCACCAAGCCAAACATTATTGTCTTTAGGTTCCTCTGTTTTTGTATATAAATTAGGATTTTCTAAATATTTTATAGCTTCAATTATTTCTTCTGCAAAAAGGGTTGCCATTCCTGCATCAAGTGCTGAGCCTAAATAAAGAAGATCATTTTCATATGAAGATAAATCAGGTAAAAGCTTTTTTGCCTCCTGTAAAACTTCTTCACAATCCCCAAGTCTTTTAACAGGATACCCCAATATGGCATAAATAATAGGTAAATAATAGGCTGTATTTGGAAATCCTATCTCAACTTCTTTCCCAAATTTTTTAACGGCACTTTCATATCTTTCCCATGCCTTCTCTGAAATTTTATGCGCCCCTTTTATGGCTAAATCAAAAATTATTTTTGACATATAAGTACATCCTTTTAATTTATACTTAAAATATTAAAAAAGGATTTACAAATTTCTATAGCCTTTGGATGCCTCATTATTAATAAACCTCCTCCTGCCAAGGCTAATACCACAGCTGTAATTGCCTCCATTAATATACCTCTTCCTTCTTGATCCCCAAAAATTTCATCTGTAGGAAGTTGAGCTTCTTTTGTGCTCCACACTTCTCTGCCAATAGCACAAACAAAAGGAGACTGTAAGGCTATATCCCTGTAATAGAGCGCAGCAATTCTTATCCTTTCCATAACAGAATAAGCATATTCAATCCCATATCCCAAGGCACCTATAGAAGGATCTATTAGTATTTTATCTAAAGGTACTCCCATATTTTCAAGAAGTATATTAAGTTGTTTAGCTAAATTTACATCTATAGGAGTTGAAGCAATAACTGGCAAATTATAACCCATAGCAATAGCTCCTAAGGTTCTGTAATTAGTATCCAAAACAGGACCTATAACTGCACTCTTTTCTCCTATTAATTCTGCAACTTCCTTTAAAATTTCTACATCCTTTTCTGAATTTCCAGAACCCCAAATAATAAGAGGTACATCTATTGCGTCTCTAACTTTTTTAACTACTTGTTTAGCATGATTTACATCAAGATTTAAATAATTAGGATCTGTTCCTTGTAAATAAAGACAAACAGTCTCTGCTTTATAAACCTCAACACACTTTTTTGCCCACAAAGCTGGATCATGAAAAACATCAGAAAAATATTTGGCTAAACTTTGGGGCCAGTCTTCTGGTTTAATATCTAAAATTTCTATAGCAATCTTTATTTCATTTTCCATAGAACCTTCAAAAAAATAGAAGGGTAAAATGTTTTCCCCACCTAATTTTATAGCCTTCTCTCCTTTTCCTATTATAATTTCTCTTATTTTTTCTGTAGAAATATCTTTATATAAATTTTCAGGAATACTTCTTGCTCTCTCTGATAAAGGTCTATATTTATGTTTGATTTCAACCTTAGGAACTGTAATTTCTTCTTTCCCAGGTTTTACAATTATAGGTCTTTCTTCTTCTTTCTTTTCTATTAATAAACTTTTCCCCCCAAAAATTTCTGTTTCAAGCTTTTCTATCCCTTCTTCTAAATTTTTAATTCCTTCGCTAATACTTTTTAAACCTAATCTAAAGTCTGATAAAATATCTATAAAAGTTTTTAAAAGCTCTTTTTCATCCTGCATTTTTCCCCCAATATTTTATAATGCTGGTCTGGGATAAAGTTTTGCCCTTTTAATTATTTCAGGAATAATAAATTCCCAACCTACTGCCATTATATGAACTCCGTTAATACCTGGCATCTCTTTAACCTTTTCTATGATTTCTATTGCAATATTTATTCCTTCCTCTTTTTCATCTTTTGCAGATTCCATTCTTTTTATTAATTTATCTGGAACCTCAATTCCTGGTACTTTATTTTCCTTTATAAGCTTAAGCATTTTTGAAGATTTAGGTGGCATTATACCAGCAAGGATATAAACCTTTTCTAAAATACCTAACTCTTCACATAAATTTAAAAATTTTCTAAATCTTTCTAAATTATAAACTATCTGAGTTTGGACAAATTTTGCTCCTGCTTTTATCTTTTTTGCCAATCTTATAGGTCTAAATTCTAAAGGATCTGCAAAAGGATTTTCTACTGCTCCAATAAAAAAATAGGGTCTCCCCCCTTTAATCTCATCTCCATTAAAAAATTTCCCTTCATTTAAAGCTTTTACTAAACTTAAAAGATGAATTGAATCTAAATCAAAAACAGGTTTTGCTTGTGGATGGTCTCCCAAACTTATATGGTCTCCGGTTAAACATAAAACATTCTTTATCCCTAAGGCATACGCCCCTAGTAGATCAGACTGAATAGCTATTCTATTTCTATCTCTACAGGTAATATGCATAATAGGTTCTATACCTTCTCTTATTAAGATTACTGCTCCAGCAAGACTTGACATTTTTACAGTTGCTCTTGGGTTATCTGTAATATTTATTGCATCTACATAACCTTTAAACCATTTTGCCTTTTCCTTTATCAATTCAGGATCTGCGTTTTTTGGAGGTTCAATTTCAGCTGTAACTGCAAATTCTCCTGATTCAAGAACTTTTTGAAGATTGGTCTTAACTTCCAACTTTTACTCCTCTTTTAACTCTCTTACACCCTCACCACCAGCTAGTCTCCAATCTTTTGCTTCCCAAATTTCCATTAATTTCTCTAATTTACCTCTATTTTTAAGCCTCATTACTATTTTATACCATATACAGAGCAAATTTTTTCTTACTTCACATATTCCATTTTTTACCCCTCCGCAAGGACCATTAAGCAAATTTTTAGGGCATCTGGTAATTGGGCAAAGACCTGCTGTATATCCGATTATACAATCTCCACAAGCTCTACATTTTTCAACCCAATATCCTTCTTTTATCTTTGCCCCTAAAAATAAGGTATTAACCCCAGGATATACTTCCATTTTGGGATATAAATCAGCTATAAGGTTTGCTCCTACCCCACAACCTAAACTTATAATAGCAGAAACTTTTCCTTGAAATTCTTCTACAGGCTTAAGAGCAGATGGATCACATTGCTTAGTTAAAATTTTTTCTAAGATCTTAATTGGTTCCCCAAGTTTTTTCCTTTCTCTTTTTATTTTCTCTGCAAATTCTTTTACCTTCTCTTCAACACCAGTTGAACATCCATAATTACATTCACTACATCCAAGGACAAGAATTTTATCATAATTTTCTATATATTGCAAAATTTCATCTAAAGGCTTAATTTTTGTTATTATCATTTCTTTTTAAACCCCCTAATTTATGAATAGATGGAATATATATTTTTTCATCAAGAGCTCTTCTCATAGCCATATCATAAAGTATTCTTGGTTTAGGTTTGTCGATACCAAGCTCTTTTCTTTTCTGCCAAATTCTATCTATTACCATACTTACAAAATCACTTGCTTCAGAGGCTACCCTAAAAGCCCCTCCAAAATATTTTTCTATTTCATTAAATAAAAAATAGGTAGTTTTTTTACTCCCTATAAATGGAAAATCTGATCCAAAAACAACCTGTATTCCGCTTGCGGAAAAATACATTCCAATGGATATTACTTTTTTACTTATCCATTGAGGAATACATACTACAACAGGTAAATCGCATATATCTTTTCCTAAACCCCCAGTATTAATTATTTCTGTTAATGTGAGAAGGATTCTTGAATTATCTACAAAAGAACCCATATGTAAAACAGGTGGGCAGCCTATCCCTTCAATAACTTCTCTTAATCCCTCTCCTGCCAATTTTGCTGCTTCTTGTATTAATAGTCCTGCCATTCCTAATTTTATGGCTGAACAGCCTGTAGTTAAAACTAATACATTATTAGCTATAAGTTCTTTTGTAAGTTCTATTTCAACATTTTCTTTCATTCCAGAATGATCACCTCCTGTTATAACTGCTATCCCCAAGATTTTACCGTTAATTAGGTTTTCGTTTAAAAGCTCTAAACTTGCTCTAAATCTACCACCCATAATATACATAAGTGCTTCCAAACTAAAGCCTGATACTATTTCTACAGCTTCATCAGGAATATTTATTTCTGAAATTTTTCTTTCTTTATATTTTGAAATGGCAATTTTTAAAATTTCTTTTGCACTTTCTAAAGGATAATTTTTATTAAATTCTACATAGATAGTCCCTTCTATGAGAGAAAGGGGATTGGTAGTAATAATTGCTGTATGAAATTGATTAGCTATTTGAACTATATTAGGTGCTACACATTCTCCATCTAATACTATGGCTTCTATTGCTCCAGTTGCTATAACTGCTTCTTGATGAATAAATGTTCCTAAAGCAGGGATACCCTTTCTCATAAGAATTTCGTTACCTGTGCCACAAAGACCTAAAATATTAATACCTTTTGCTCCAACTTTATTAGCAAGTTCAACTATTTCAGAATCTAAAGATGCCTTTCTTAATAAATCTGCCATCATGGGGTCTTGTCCATGAACTACAACATTTACCCTATCCTTAAAAATTACTTTTTCTCCAATATTAACAAAAGATTTAACAGGTTTTGGGGTTCCAAAAAGGATATCTTGCAATTCTGTTGCTATTAATGAACTCCCCCAACCATCAGAAAGAGAACACCTTACTGCAGAAAGGAGTATATTTTTATAATAATGATCAACCCCCATAGAGGTTCTATAAATTAGCTCTAAAATCTCTCTCTCTATACCTCTTGGTATAACTTTATATTTCTTCCATTTTTCAACTAAATTTTGAGGAGCTCTTTGGATTAAAATTAATTCTCCTTCTTGTTGAGAAAACATTTGAAATATCTTTTTGGCAACTTCATCAAGAATTTTTTCTTCCGGAAGCTCTAAATTAATTCCTAAGCTATGCGCAAACAATTTGAGTTTTCTTTTATCTCTTATTTGTAAAGGTATCTCTTCTGTAGCAATTCCTTTAAAAATTTCTGCTATTTTTCTTGCATGTTCTAAATTTAAAGATGTACCTTCTCCAACTAATCTTGCAAAATTTTTTGCAGAAACCACACTTGCATCTAATCCGCAAATTCCTTTTAATTCTTCTTTATCTTCAATTATTTCACAAGGACCCAAATTACAAAGTGTACAAAGGATCCCTTCTTCCTCAATTTTAGTAAGTTTTCTTTTTTCTATTCTTTTAGGAATGGTGTAAAGATCTGGTTTTTCTTTATGAATTTTTTCATAAATTTTTTCTAAGGTTTTATTTGAAAGTTCAAAAGTTATTTCCTTAAGAGGTCTTTTATAAATTTTCCCCAAAATCTCTATTTTTTCAGGTTCTTTTTCCTTTTCAATCTTTTCTACTTTTATCTCTACTTTTTTAACTTCTTTAGTAAGCTCAAGAACTTTTTTTTCCAGTTTTTTGACTCCACTTTCCAGAAATTCCATTCCTGATTTTAGAGCTTTTATACCAATTTTAAGATTTAAAAATATTTCCTTAAGTTTTTCCTCTGAAAATTTATTTACCATTTTTTCTCTGTTTTTTAAAATCAAAGATTTTTATTCTATTTCATTTGGAAGACCGTTCCACATTTTTGCAGCTTCTAAGGTATTTTTCATTAGCATTGTAACTGTCATCGGACCAACTCCACCTGGAACAGGAGTAATAGCTCCTGCTTTTTGTTTTACACTTTCAAAATCAACATCTCCACAAAGAATAGCCTTTCCTTCAGGTGTTATTCCAATTCTATTTATTCCTACATCAATTATTACAGCACCTTCTTTTATCATATCTTCAGTAATAAATTTTGGTTTTCCTATAGCAACAATTAAAATATCTGCTCTTTTTGTATGAAAAACAATATCTCCAGTTCCTGTATGACAGACTGTTACAGTTGCATTTCCTATAGGCTTTCTTTTTTGCATAAGAAGGTTAGCAATCGGCTTCCCAACAATATTACTTCTTCCTAAAACAACTACTTCTGCTCCTTCAACTGGACAACCAATTTTTTCTAAAAGTACAAGTATTCCATAAGGGGTACAAGGTAAAAAACAAGGCTCTCCTATTACCATTTTACCTACATTAATTGGATGAAAACCATCTACATCTTTTTTAGGATTTATAGTATTAATAACTTTTCTTTCATTTATATGCCTTGGTAAGGGAAGCTGAACTAAGATCCCATGAATTTTAGTATCTTCATTATATTTTTCAATTAGTTTTAATATTTCATTTTCTGAAACATTTTCCGGAAGTCTTTCTTCAACAGAATAAAATCCTAGACTTTGAGCAACTTTTTGTTTCCCTTTTACATAAGAAATTGATGCAGGGTCTTCTCCTACTAGAATAGTAACTAATCCAGGAACAATATTATATTTTTCTTTTAGTTCTAAAACCTCTCTTTTTATATTTTCTCTTATTTCTTGAGCTATAGCTTTACCATCTATAATTTTTGCTGACATTTTAATTTTCTCCTAAAATTAAAATAAGCCTTTTACCTTTCCTGTATTTACATCAACATCAATTCTTCTGTAAGCTGGATCTGAACCTGTTCCAGGCATAAGTTTTATTTCTCCTGCAACAGGCACTATAAAGCCAGACCCTTTATATATAAGAACATCTCTAATTCTTAGGTTCCATCCCTTAGGGACTCCTTTTTTACTAGGATCATCTGAAAGGGAAAGATGAGTTTTTGCCATACATATAGGTAATTTCTTTGCTTCTTCGTCAGACTCTATTAATTTAATTTTTTCCTCTGCCGTAGAATAATAAATAACTCCATCTGCCTTATAAACCTCTTTTGCTATTTTTTCAATTCTTTCCTTAACTGGTTCATTTAGTTCATAAAGATACCTAAATTCATTTTTTTCTTTGCAAGCTTCAACAACTGCATCTGCAAGTTCTAAAGCTCCTTCTCCTCCTTTTAACCAATGTTCAGAAATAGAAACCCTTATTTTTGCATTTTCACATATTTTTTTTACAAGCTTTAATTCATTTTTAGTATCTGTATAAAACTTATTAATACATACTACTGGAATAGCACCACTTTTCTTTACAATTTCTATACAATGTAAAAGATTTTCACATCCTTTCTCTACCCAAGGAAGATTTTCCTCAAAATATTCTTTTGGAATGGGACTCCCTGGTTTAAGCTCAGGCGCTCCTCCATGATATTTAAGTGCTTTTATAGTGGTAACTATTACCACTGCATTGGGATAAAGCCCAGAAACCCTACATTTCACATTCCAAAATTTTTCAAAACCTATATCTGCTGCAAATCCAGATTCAGTTATCACATAGTCTGCAAGTTTTGAAGCGATATAATCAGCTATAATAGAAGATTGCCCTAAGGCAATATTACCAAAAGGAGAGGTATGAACTAAGATGGGATTTCCTTCTATAGTCTGTACAAGATTGGGATTAAGCGCATCAATAAGTAAAGCTGTCATAGCTCCTGCAACTTCTAAATCTTCTGTAGTAATTGGTTTACCCTGTTTATCAAAGGCAACCACAATTTTTCCTATTCTTTCCCTTAAATCTTTCAAATCTTTTGCAACTGCTAATATAGCCATTACTTCTGAAGCTCCAGAAATATAAAATTTGCTTTCCATTGGATAACCATCCATTTTACCACCAAGTCCAATAACAATGTTTCTTAATGCTTGGGCACAAAAATCCATTACCCATCCCATTTCCACTTTTTTAGGGTCAATATTCAGCCTTCTTAAACCTTTTTTAATTAAAATTTCATCATCATAATTAGCTTCATGTTGCATCCTTGCTGTAAGAGCAACCATTGCAAGATTATGAGCATTCATCACTGCATTTATATCTCCTGTAAGACCCAAAGAAATTTTATCTAAGGGAATAATTTGAGAAAGACCTCCTCCTCCCGCACCCCCTTTAATATTAAACACAGGTCCGCTTGAGGGTTGTCTTATCGTACCCATAACTTTTTTACCTCTTTTCCCAAGACCCTGAACTAAACCAATCAAAGTGGTAGTTTTCCCTTCACCTAAAGGTGTTGGAGTTATAGCTGTAACATTTATATATTTCCCATTAGATTTATTTTTTAATCTTTCCAAAACTCTTTTATAATCAATTTTACCTATATAGTGCCCATAAGGTATAAGTTCTTCTTTTATTAACCCTAATTCCTCACCTAACTCATATAGAGTTTTCATATTTTTTTCTGCTTCATAAGCTATTTCCCAGTCTTTCATTTTTGTAGGATCAAGTCTTATTTTTGTTTTAGCTCCCATTTCCAAGAATCCTTTATAATAGTTTCTAGAGAATCATATTTAGGTTCCCATTTTAATATTTCTTTAATTCTTGTATTATCAGCAATTAAAATAGGTGGATCCCCTGCCCTCCTTTTTGTTTCTATTACTTTAAAATCAATACCTGTTACTTTTTTAACTACAGAAATTACTTCTCTAACTGAATATCCCTTTCCATAACCACAATTTAAGACAACGCTTTCTCCTTTAGAAAGAAGATAATCTAAAGCTAAAAGGTGTGCAGTTGCTAAATCCATCACATGAATGTAATCTCTTATGCAGGTACCATCAGGTGTAGGATAATCGGTTCCATAAATTTCCAAATAAGGAAATTCTCCCAATGCTACCTTTAAAGCTCTTATTATCAAATGAGTAGGTTGTTTATAATTAGGACCTAATTCACCTTCAGGATCAGCTCCAGCTACATTAAAATATCTTAAGGAAATATAATTTATTTCTCCAGCTTTTGCCATATCTCTTAAAATTTTTTCTATTATGACTTTAGTTTCTCCATAAGGATTAATCGGTTTAAGCTCAGCTATTTCTGGGATAGGTACAATATCAGGAATACCATATACAGCAGCTGAAGAGGAAAAAAGAAAATTTTTGACCCCAGCCCTTTTCATAGCAGAAAGTAATCTAATCGTATTTCCTACATTATTTTCGTAATATAAAAAGGGTTTTTCTATACTTTCAGGAACACTTATAAAACCTGCAAAATGTAAAACTACATCTGGTTTTTCTTTTTTAATTACTTCTAAAACCTCTATTTCCTCTCTTAAATCCAATTTATAAAGCTTTCCGTAAATTTTTTGAGGTTGCGAAGAAAAAAGATTATCTATTATAATTACATCATATCCATAATTAATTAAAAGTTTTGCTACATGAGAACCTATGTATCCTGCCCCACCAGTAAGTAATGCCTTTGCTTTTGAGCTTATCATTTTTATTAAATTTAATTTACTTTTGAGCTTGATATGATACAATAAATTTTATATGACGTCAACCAAGCTTTGGATCAATAAGGTCCCCAATCAAGAACTTTTTCGGGAATTTGTTACCCAAGGTTTTTTTACTCCTCTTTTGGCAAGAATTCTTATAAATAAAGGATTCTCAGATATAAAATTTGCTTATTCTTTTCTTTATCCTCAACTTTCCGACTTTTCTAACCCTTTTGTAATTCCAGATATGAAGCTTGCAGTTGAAAGGATTTTTAAAGCTATTAAAACTAAAGAAAAAATAGGTATTTACGGAGACTCTGATGCAGATGGAATTATAGGGACTTTTATTCTTTATGATTTTCTTAAAAATTTTACTCCCTATGTAGAATGGTTAATTCCGAGTAAAAATGAGGAAGGATATGGATTCCACGCTAAATTTTTACCCTATTTTAAAGCTAAAGGTATAAGTTTAATTATTACTGTTGATGTAGGAATATCTGCTTATTATACAGTAAATTCGGCTAAAGCTTTAAATATAGATGTAATTATTACTGATCATCACGAAATAATTTCTAAACCTGAAACCATTACTATAAGTGGTAAACTCACGAATCCTTCTTCTTCACTTTATTATTTATGTGGTGCTGGGGTAGTTTTTGCTTTAATAAGGGCTTTAAGATCTTATTTTTTATCTCAGGGATTTTTTGTAGATAGGGAACCACCTTTTTTAAGAAAATATTTGGAACTTATTTCTCTTGCAACTTTGGCAGATATGGTACCTTTAATTGGAGAAAATCGCCTTATTACTTTTTTTGGATTTAGAGATCTTTCAAATCCCTATTTTCCTTGTACAAAAGTTTTGCTTGAAAAAGAAAATTTAAAATGCGGTCTCTCTGAAGAAGATCTTTATTATAAAATTATTCCCAAACTTAATTCTGCTGGAAGATTAGGTAAACCTGAAATAGTTTTTGAATTTCTTTCTTCTGTAGATAAACTTTCTGCAGAAAAAAACCTTTCCCAAATTGAAAATTTAAATCAAGAAAGACAGACTTTGGAAGAAGAAATATTAAAAACTCTTGGTTTTCAACTTAATAATGTTTGTGAAAATTCAAAATTTTTATTTTTAATTTTTGAAAATATTCCAAAAGGTCTACTTGGGCTCATTGCTAATAGATTTAAAAATTTATATAATTTACCAACTATAGTTATTTCTCAAGAAAATGAAATAGCTTATGGCTCAATAAGATCCCCTTCTGAAATAGATTTTTTAAAAATTTTATCTCAATGTAAGGATCTTTTAATTCAATTTGGGGGACATAAATATGCTTTAGGTTTTAAAATGCACAAAAATTTTATTCCTGAATTTAAAACCCGTCTTGAAAACTTTTTGGAAACTGGTTATATTTCTTCTCCTAATTTAATTTATATAGATGCTGAGACAAGTTTATCAGAGCTTTTATATAAGGAAAATCTTTTTGCCTTTGAATCTTTTCATCCCTATGGAGAAGGACATTTACCTCCAGCACTTCTTCTTAAAAACTTTGAAGTAAGAGAAATAAAAATTTTAGGAGAAAAACATTCAAAACTTATTTTGCAAAAAGAAGATAAAGAACTTTCTGCCATTTTCTTTAATAAGCTTTTAGAGAGAAAAGATATAAATTTGATTGTAGGAACCCCTTTTATAAATAGTTTTACAAAAACCTTAGAGTTAAAAATAGAGGATGTTAGATAATTTTATAAGAAAGGAAAAGGAAGATCTAGAAGAAAAGTTCCTTTCTCCTTTTGCTACAAAGGCTAAATATTCAAAAGGAAGACTTCACCCTGAAAAGGAATGTGAAATTAGAACCTGTTTTGAAAGAGATAGAGACCGAATTATTCACTCCAAAGCATTCAGAAGACTTAAGCATAAAACTCAAGTCTTTTTAGCTCCTAAAGGAGATCACTATAGAACAAGACTTACCCATACTTTAGAAGTTTCTCAAATTGCAAGAACTATTGCAAAAGCTTTAAAATTAAATGAAGATTTAACTGAGGCAATAGCTCTTGGACACGACCTTGGGCACACACCTTTTGGACATGCAGGAGAAGAGGTATTAAATGAACTTTTATCAGAAGGATTTAGACATAATGAACAAAGCTTAAGAGTAGTTGATCTTTTAGAAAAAGAGGGGAAAGGGCTTAATTTAACTTTAGAAGTTAGAGACGGAATCTTAAATCATTCAAAAGGTAAAGGCCCTATTCTTTTTGAAAAAGAAAGACCTCTTACTTTAGAAGCAGAGGTAGTTAGGATCTCAGATATTATTGCTTATGTTAATCATGATGTAGATGACGCCATAAGAGCTGGCTTAATAACCATAGAAGACCTACCTTTTTTAGTTAAAAAGAGATTAGGACTTTCTCATTCTGAAAGAATAAATAATTTAGTAAAAAATGTAATTTTAACTACTAAAGAAGCTAATAAAAAGGCTATTTTGATAGATGAAAAATGTTTATCCGCTCTAACTCTTTTAAGAGATTTTCTTTTTGAAAAAATATATTTTTCTCCTGTTGTAAGAAAAGATTTTGAGAAAGCTAAAAAAATTTTGTCCTCTCTTTTTGAATTTTATTATAAAAATTTTGAAAAAATAGAATATTTTCAAAAGGCAAGTCAAATTTTTACTGATGCTTCCAAAGAAAGAATTATTGCAGATTATATTTCTGGAATGACTGATAGATTCGCACTTTATCAGTATTTTGAGTTTTTTATTCCAAAACCTCTTGAAATAAACTTTGAGCTGAGGCCTTTTTTATATGAAATTTAAAAAAATAGGCTGGTTTACCACAGGAAGAGATTCCGCTGCTATAGATCTTTTAAAAATTGTATACTCAGAAATAAAATCTAGTTTTTTACCTTTAAAAATAGCTTATGTTTTTATAAGTAAAGAACCTGGAGAGGGGATTTTTTCAGATGAATTAATAAAAATTGCAAAGGAAGAGATGGGACTTAAGGTGATTTTTTTTTCTGCTTTAAAATTTGAACCTGAATTAAGAAAAAAAGATAAAGAGACCTGGAGAGAAATTTACCACAAAGAAGTTTTAAAAAGGCTTGATGAAGATATAGATTTTGGTGTTCTTGCAGGTTACATGTGGATCGTATCTACAAAATTTTGTAATTCTTTAAAGCTTATTAATCTTCATCCTGCTCTCCCTGGGGGACCTAAAGGTTCTTGGCAAGAAGTTATGTGGCAACTTATTAGTGCAAGAGCTCAAGAAACTGGAGCAATGATGCATCTTGTTACTCCTGAGCTTGATGAAGGTCCTCCTATTAGTTATTTCAGATTTTCCATAAGAACTCCTGAATTTATACCTCTCTGGGAGGAAACAGAAAAAAAGCTTTTAAAATATCATTTAACTGGTCTTAAAAACCTTGAAGGAGAAGAAAATAAACTTTTTAAAAAAATAAGAGAAGAAGAAGTAAAAAGAGAATTGCCTTTAATTGTTTACACTTTAAAATATTTGGGAGAAGATAAAATAATTTTTGGCTCAGAAAATTTGCCTTTAGATTTAACAAATGAAATAGAAAATTATATAAAGACTGGGGGCTATCATGAATAAAAATTTTTTTCTTTTATTTTTATTACCTTTAATATTAGTTGGGTGTATAGCAAGCCAAGATGAAATTCAGACTCTTAAAATAAAGGTTATTAATCTTGAAACTACCTTAAATAAACAAAACCAAAAATCTGAAGAATTAGAAAAAAAATTAGATGAATTAAATAAAATGTTAATTTCTTTAGAAAACAAATTGTCTAAAGATATGATAGTAGAAATAAAAACTCAAGTTCTTTCTGAATTAGATGAAATGAAAAAAGAACAAACTCAGTTATCTTCTCAGGTAGAAGAAATTAAATTTTCACAAGAAGAAAGCGAAAAAAATTTAAAAACTCAATTGGAAAATTTAGTTACCCAGACTCAAGCTTTAGAATTAAAAATTAAAGAATTAGAAAAAAAATTAGAAACAATCTCAAAAGAGCCCCCCAAGGAAACATCTTCTCCTTCTAATGCTACCGTAACATCTCCTGATAATGCAACAAAAATTGCAGCCATAAAACCTGAAGAAAAGTCTGAAGAAAAGCCTTTAAGTGAAGCTCAATTTTATGATAGGGCTTATTCTTATTATCAAAAAGGGGATTTTAAAAATGCAAAAAAGTTTTTTGAAGAATATATTGAAAAATTTCCTAAAGGAAGTTGGATAGGACAGGCTTATTTTTGGATTGGGGAGATTTATTTTAAAGAACAAAAATATGAAGAAGCTATTTTAAATTATCAAAAATTGATTGAACTTCCAGGATGGCATCCTCTAAAACCAAGTGCTATGCTTAAACAAGCTCAAGCTTTTAAAGCTCTTGGTGATACAGAAGCTTATAAAATACTTTTGAAAAAATTAATTAATCAATATCCTCAGAGCAAAGAGGCTGAAGTAGCTAAAAAATTGTTAAAATAAAATTTATTTTTCCTTTATTCTGTAAGGATTTATAGTTAATACTGGAATAGGTGAATATTTTACTATCCCCTCTGCTACACTTCCAAAAATAATTTTATCAAGCCCTTTTTTCCCATGAGTTCCCATCACAATAAGATCTGCTTTGTTTTCTTTAGCAACTTCTATTATTTTTTCCACTACCTTTCCCTTTCCGATAATTGGTTTTACATTTGGGAAATCAGAAAAATGCTTATTTAAAAGGCTTTGCATATATTCTTTTGCTCCCTCAAAAAGAGTTTTTTCTAACTCCTGTAAAGTTTTAGCATCTATAGATATACCCTCAAATGTTGATATTTCTTCTATTACATTAATAAGAATTATTTGGGCACCCAACTTTTTTGCTAATGCCTTCCCCCACTCTACAATTATTGAAGTTACTTCAGAAAAATCAACAGGAATGGCTATAGTTTTAATCTCTATCATTTTTATCTCCCTTTTAATTTTACTTACCCATTAATCTTATCCCAGCTCTTATGACTGCCGTTTCTACCTCTTTTATATTTTAACTTTTATTTTTTAATAAACTTTTCTTTTTAAGTCAAGCTTCTTTAAAATTTATTAGAATTTACTTTTATATTGATTTTTTTTAATTTTTGTCTATTTTAATAGACAAATGAAAGCTCTTCTTATTATAGATATGTTAAATGATTTTATTAAACCTGATGGAGCTTTGTACTGCGGGAAAAAAGCTGAAGAAATTATCCCAGAAATAGAAAGACTCAAAAAGGAATTTAAGGAAAAAGGATATCCAGTAATTTATTTGTGTGATGCTCATGACCCAAAAGACGAAGAATTTTCTGCTTTTACACCACATTGTATAAAGGGGACAAAAGGTGCTCAAATAATTGATGAACTTTCTCCGGCGGGAGATGATCTTGTAATTTATAAAACTCGTTTTTCAGGATTCTATAAAACTAATCTTGAAGCTGTTTTAAGAAGTCTTGGTGTAAAAGAATTATACTTAACTGGTGTTTGCACAAGTATTTGTATAATGGATACAGCTGCCGATGCTTTTTATAGGGGTTTTAAGATTAAAATCCCAGTTAAGGCTGTTGCTGATTTTGATGAGGAGTTTCACGAGTTTTCTCTTAAACGTTTAGAAAAAGTTTATAAAGCTGAATTAATTTATTAGTCTCATGCTCTTTAATACATCAATAGGACTTTTCTTAGATTTTTATGAACTTACCATGGCTCAAGTTTATTTTGAAAGAAATCTTTTTGGGAAAGCAACTTTCTCCCTTTCCATAAGAACCCGCCCAAAAAATAGACCCTTTTTTCTTTTTGCAGGTTTAGAGCCTTTTTTAAAACTTCTTAAAAATTTTAAATTTAAAGAAACTGACCTTGAATATTTAGAAAGCCTAAAAATTTTTAAACTTTCCTTCCTTGATTACCTTAAGAATTTTTCTTTTAAAGGTTCTATAAGATGTATACCCGAGGGGACTATATTTTTTGAAAACGAACCTATATGCGAAGTTGAAAGCGATCTCATCTCTGCTCAGATTATAGAAACTTTTATAATAAGTACTTTACATATAGAAACCCTTATAGCAACCAAAGCCCTTCTCTGTGTAAAAGAAGCTAAAGGTATTCCTATCTTTGATTTTTCTGCAAGAAGAACTCATGGAATTGATAGTAGTCTTCATGTAGCAAGGGCTTCTTACATAGCTGGTTTTTCTGGAACAAGCAATGTCCTTGCAGGGAAATTATGGAATATTCCAGTTGTAGGAACAATGGCGCATTCTTTTGTTGAGGTCTTTTCTTCAGAAGAAGAGGCTTTCAAAGCTTTTTCTAAAACTTATCCTGATAGAACTATTCTTCTTATTGATACTTATGACACTATCAATGCTACCAAAAAAATTATAAAATTAAAAAACTTTTTTGAAGAAAATAAAATATTTCTAAAGGGTGTAAGAATAGATAGTGGAGACCTTGCAGAACTTTCTAAAAAAGTAAGAAAAATATTAGATAAGGGCAGTTTAAAAGAGGTTCAAATCTTTTTAAGCGGAAGTTTGGATGAAAAAGAAATTAAAAAACTTTTAAAAGCTAAGACCCCAGTTTCTGGTTTTGGAGTAGGAACAAAAATGGGGGTTTCTGAAGATGCTCCTTATTTTGAAATGGGCTACAAATTGGTAGAATATGAAGGCAAACCTTGTTTTAAACTTTCTCCCAAAAAAGAACTTTTACCAGGGTCTAAAAGTCTTTATAGAATATGGGATGAAAAGGATCAATTTCTCTTTGATTTGATTACTCTCAAAGATGAACCTGTAGATCTTTCCTCTTATCCAAAAAGCACCAATCTCTTAAATCTTGTTTATAAAGAGGATAAAATACTTTATCATGAATCTCTGGAAAATATAAGATTAAGAGTTAAAGAAGAATTAAAAAGAAATTATAAAAAACGTATTAAAATATCTAAAGCTATCAAAGAACTTTACAAACATTTAAAAAGAGAATTTTTGTACTTTAAAGAAAATACCTAATATCTTGACTTTTCACAGGTTCCCTTTACATTGAATAATATGAGTCTAAAATCTTTTATAAAGGGGGGAAGATGAAAAATTTTTTAATTATTTTATTTATAAATTTTTTTATTTTTTCCTTAGCTTTTTCCCAGGAAAAACCAAAGGTTGAGGTAGTAACTCCTCAGGCTGAAGAAGTTAAATTACCTGAAAAAAAGGATTTAATCTATTTTCCAGTTCCTTTTATCCCCGTATTAAAAGATTTAGATTATCAAGCAGAAAAAAGTGCACTTTTGCGTACCGGAAATGTTCTTACAGGGATGCTTGTTTTTAGAGGAAATTATAGTCCTAAATCTCTAGTAGAATTTTATAAGGTCCAGATGGTAAATCAAGGCTGGCAAGAGATAGGTGCCTTTTCCTCAAAAATTACTTTTATAGCTTATAAAAGGCCTGAAGGAACAGCTTTTATAAGTGTTTCTGAAGGTTGGTATTATACTGAATTAAGAATTGTGGTAATGTTATCTCAAGTAAAAATTTAAAGTTTTGCCTTATGTATTCTACAAGCGCTTTAAAAAATAAAAAAATACTTATAGGAGTTTGTGGAGGCATAGCGCTTTATAAAGTTTGTGAATTAATAAGAAGTCTTAAAAAAGAGGAAGCAGAGGTAAAAGTTGTTTTAACCACTGGAGCAGAAAAATTTATAAATCCTTTACTTTTTTCATCCTTAAGTGAAAATAAAACTTACACTAATGAAGATTTTTTTAAAGCTGAAGGAAGTATTCTCCATATTGAGCTTGGTAGATATCCTGATTTAATTTCAATTATTCCTGCAACTGCTTCCTTTATTTCTAAATTAGCAATTGGATCTGCAAGCGAACTATTGCTTGCTATTTTACTCTCAACTAAAGCCCCTGTTTATATTTTCCCTTCTATGAATACTTCTATGTGGGAACATCCAGCAACTAAAGAAAATATTGAGAAATTGAGAAAGTATGGATATCTTATTTATGAGCCAGTTGAAGGACCTCTTGCTTGTGGGGAAATTGGTAAAGGAAGACTTCCTGAAGTTGAAGAAATTTTAGAAGTAATTAAAGCTCATTTTACAGAAAAGAATCTCTTGGGTAAAAGAGTTTTAATTACAGGAGGACCAACAAGAGAATATATAGATGAGGTTAGATTTATTACCAATGCTTCTTCTGGGAAAACAGCTTTCTTTCTTGCTAAAGAAGCTTATTATAGAGGTGCTGAAGTTCATCTTATATGGGGATTAGATACCTTCCCTTATACACTTCCCAAGTTAAATTATTTTTCTACTATTCCTTTCCCTAGTATTTATTTTGTAAAAACAACTAAAGAGATGTTTGAAATTGCTAAATCCCTTTTCCCTCAATGTGAAATTTCTATCTTTGCAGGAGCTCCCTGTGATTTTAGACCAAAAATGCCCTTTAAAGGAAAACTTAAGAAAAAAGAGGGTTTAATTATAGAGTTAGAACTTACAGAAGATATTGCAAAAACACTAAATTCTTATAAATCCGAAAGGCAAATAACTATAGGTTTTGCTTTGGAAGAAAAAGAAAGAATTTTAAATTATGGAAAAACAAAGAAAAAAGAAAAAATCTTTGATATTTTAGTTGCTAATCCTTTAGAGGCTGCAGGAAAAGACCAATCTGATTATATAATTTTTACTCAAAAAGAAGTGCTTGAGTTTGAAAATCTTCCAAAGGTTCAGCTGGCAAAAGTTCTTTTTGATCTTATTGGTTCATAAAGACAAAGAGGCTCTTCTTCTAAATAGTTTCCAGTTGCTTCATAAGCCCTTGCTCTGCAACCGCCACAAATTCTTATATATTCACATTTCCCACACTTTCCTTTGTATTTTGTAAAGTCTCTTAAGTTATTAAATACCTCTGAACACTCCCAGACCTCTTTAAAGGTTTGTTTTCTTAAATCCCCGCAAGATATTTCTAAATACCCACAAGGTTGAACTATACCCACATGAGAAATAAAACAAAATCCTATCCCAGCAAGACATCCTCTGGTTATAGCATCAAGTCCAAAAGTCTCAAAAGTTACTTTTATCCCTTCAGTTTTTGCTCTTTCTCTTAAAATTCTATAATAAGTAGGGGCACAAGTAGCTTTTAGCTGAAGATGAGATTTTCCTCTTCTTTCATAAAACCAATTAAGTACTTCTTCATATTTTTCTGGAGAGATGCTTTCTTTGCTTATTTCTTTTCCTCTTCCTACTGGAACAAGAACAAAAATATGATGTGCAATAGCACCTAAATTAATAGCAAGTTTATGGATTTTTGGAAGTTCTTCTACATTTATTCCTGTAACGGTTGTATTTATTTGAAGAGGAATCCCCTCTTTTTTTAATATCTCTATACCTCTTATTGCTCCTTCAAAAGCACCTGGCATTTTTCTAAAATTATCATGAGTTTCTTTTGTTGCCCCATCAAGACTTATACTTACCCTTGCTATTCCAGAATTTTTAATTTTTTGAGCTATATCTTCAGTAATAAGGGTTCCGTTTGTTGCTAAAACTGGTTTTAAATCAAGTTCTATACATTTTTTAGCTATATCAAAAATATCCTCTCTTAAAAGAGGCTCTCCTCCAGTTAATATTATTATAGGCTGAGAAACTTCTCTTATTTCTTCAAGGATTCTAAATACTTCATCAGTTGTAAGTTCCCCTTCATAAGGTCCTTTTGATGCTGCAGCCCTACAATGAATACAATCAAGATTGCAAGTTCTTGTTACTTCAAAAGCTATTAATCTTGGTAAAAATTTGTTTTCTTTAACATTCATTTCTTTTAACCCCATTTCTCAAAATCCCTATTCCCTCAATAAAAACCTCAACTATATCTCCTTCTTTTAGATTACCTACTCCTGGTGGTGTCCCTGTTGCTATAATATCTCCTGGAAAAAGAGTCATTATATTAGAAACAAACTTTACAAGCTCAAAAACATTAAAAATTAATTCCTTTGTAGAACTACTTTGTCTTATTTCTCCATTAACCCTAGTTTCAATTTTTAAATTACTTGGATCAATTTCAGTTTCAATAAATGGCCCCAAAGGTGCAAAAGTATTAAAGCTTTTGCTTCTTGTCCACTGCCCATCTTTTTTCTGCAAATCTCTTGCTGTAACATCATTAAAACAGGTATATCCTAATATAGCAGATTCTATCTCTTTAAAATTTTTAGGTCTATAAATTGTTTTTCCTATAACAATTGCTAATTCTCCTTCATAATGGACTTCTTTACTTTCAGAAGGCAATATTATATACTCTTCAGGTCCTATAACTGCAGTAGAGGGTTTTAGAAATATAATGGGCTCCTCAGGTATTTTCATATTAAGTTCTTTTGCATGGTCTCTATAATTAAGCCCAACAGCTATAATTTTAGAAGGAGCACAAGGAGAAAGAATTTTTACCTCTTCTAATTTATATTCTTTTTCAGTAAGTTTTTCTAGGTCAAAGAGGTTTTTTATTTCTAAAATTTTATCCTCTTTGAGGATCCCAAAAAAAATCTTTTTCTTATAAAGAAATCTCCCCATTTTCATAAAGTTCTATTTTAACTTACTTTCATAATTTTTACAGTTTATAAGTTCTATTATTGCTACATCAGGAGGGGTTAAAAATCTCATTGGAGGACCTCCTGTTCCAACCCCTTTTGAAACAAAAAGATAGGATCCTTCTCCAAGATATTTCAATCCTCTATCTGTTTCATATATTTTTTTCATAAAATGGGCGCCTAAAAATTTATAAAGCCCTCCATGAGTATGTCCAGAAAGCATAAGATCAAAAAGCCCAATTGCTTCTTTTCTTATCTCCGGCTGATGTTTTAAAAGTAAGATAAATTTATCTTTGGGAATTTTTCTTAAAATGCTTACTTCATCAAAATTAGAATTACAGACATTAAAATATTTACAGGTCTTATCATCTGTACCCACTATATACAAAATATTTCCCACATTTATAATTTCATCTCTCAATAATTTAAAGCCTGCTTTTTGGGTAAAATATATAGCCTGTTTCCACCCTTTATAATATTCGTGGTTTCCCAAAATTGCATATTTACCCAAGGGTGCTTTTAATTTCTTAAGTTTTTCAGCAAGTTCATCTTTTTCTCCCATATTTCCGTCCACAAGATCTCCTGTAGAAACTACTAAATCAGGTTTTTCTTTTTCCCAAACCTCTTTTACAAGACTTATTTTATCCATTCCCATTAAAGGACCTAAATGTAAATCTGATATTTGAAGAATTTTAATTTTATTAACCCCTTCAGGTAATTTGCAAGTCTTAAATTTAATATGAATCTCTTCTAAATTTTTAGTTTCCAAATAGCTATAAATTGAAAATACTAAAGAAAGAAAAAATAAAAAGAAAATTTCTTTATTTTTGGAAAACTGATAATTAAAAATTTTTTGAGCAAACCACTTAAAGGTATCCCAAACCAAACTAAAAAAAACTAAATAAATTGAAATTCCCATCCAAAATAAGACAAATAAGGCAACTAAATAGGAAACCTGTGAAGATGCATATTTATCTGCATATCTTAAAAAGGCAGGAGAGGAAATTAGGATTAACATTACAATGGGCAGAATTTTCTTAAATTTTTTTTCTGAAATAAGCGGACTTATTTTAGTATGAAATATATAAAAATGTATAAGAGAATAGATAAAAAAGAAAGTTAAAATAAACCAGAGCATGTTAATAGGGTAAATTCTCTCTGCCTATGATTATTTGCCCCAAAGCTATTCCTCCATCATTTAAAGGGGTTTTTTGAGGTAAAAAAACTTTAAAACCTGCTTTTTCAAACTTTTCCCAAAGACCTTTTAAAAGAATTTTATTTTGAAAAGCTCCTCCATTTAAAACCACTTTTTTTATACCGCTTTTTTCTTTTATCCTTTCAACAACTTTAAAGCTTGCCTCTATAATTGCCCAATGAAAAGAAAGGGCTATTTCTGGAATAGGTATTTTTTTGTCTTTTAATTCTATAATTTTTTTTATAAGATCTTCTGTTGAGATGATAATTTCATCTTCCCTTTCCTCAATTTCTAATTCTATTTTATAAAACTTTTCTGTTTTTAATGCTTCCTCTTCAAGTTTTTGAGCTGCTTCTGCTTCTGTACTTATACTCTCACAAATACCTAAAAGCGCTGAAACTCCATCAAAAATTCTTCCTATACCACAAGCAAAAGGACAATTAAGTTTTTTTTCTAACATTTGCAAAATTATATTAAAAGGTTTTCCTTCTTTAAAGGGTAAATAATCTATAGGGAGCCCTATTTGATAAAGAAGAGAAAGTCCAATACGCCAAACTTCTTTTATAGCTTTTTCTCCTCCAGGAAGCATAAAGTAAGAAAAGTGTCCCATTCTTTTAAATTCTTTTCTATCTGCAATTAAAAATTCACTTCCCCAAATTTTACGATCTATCCCAAACCCTGTTCCATCAAAAGAAAGCCCAATAACTGGTTCTTCAATTTCATGCTCAGCCATAACAGCTACAATATGAGCATGATGATGCTGAACTTTAATTCTTGGTTTTTCTCCTGCAAGTTTATCTGTTAATGCTGTAGTAAAATAATTAGGATGCATATCAGAAATAAATACTTCTGGATGAACATCAAAAACCTTTAAAAAATGTTCTACAGCAGATTGGTAAACCCTCTGTGTAATAGGTGATTCTAAATCTCCTAAATACTGACTTAAAATAACTACTTTATCTTTAGCAATAGCAAATGAATTTTTAAGGTCCCCTCCTGAAGCAAAAAGATGGACTGGAAAAGCTTTTTTTAGAAGAATAGGAGCAGGAACAAATCCTTTGGATCTTCTTATAAAAAGCGGTGTTTCTTTAATTACAAACATTACACTATCATCATTATGTGCAATTATTTCTCGGTTATAAGTTACAAAACAGTCTGCTATGTGAGAAAGGCGTTCAAAGGCTTCATCATCTTTGAAGCAGATAGGCTCTTCAGATAAATTTCCACTTGTCATAACAAGAATTAAATCTTTATCCAAAGAAAAAAGAAGGTATTGAAAGGGTGTATAAGGAAGCATTATACCCATATAAGAAAGATAAGGAGCTACGTATCTACTAACTATTGGCTTTTTTTCTTTCAAAATTAGTATAGGTCTTTCTTTAGAAAGAAGGATTTCTCTTTCTTTTGGAGAAACATATAAAAATTCCTCTATTTTTTCTATTGTTCCTGCCATTAAAGCAAAGGGTTTAAAGGGTCTTCTCTTTCTTTCTCTTAATCTTAAAACTGGTTCATCTTTTGTTGCATCGCATGCTAAATGATATCCTCCAACTCCTTTTATAGCCACAATTTGTCCCTCTTTTAAGTATTGATAAACTTTTTCTACTATTTCATCTATGTCTTCAGAAATAAGTGTTTTATCATTTTTATATAAAAATAGCTTTGGACCACAGACTGGACAAGCTGTAGGTTGTGTATGAAATCTTCTATCAAGAGGATCTTCGTATTCTTTTTGACATTCCACACACATAGGGAATTCAGCCATAGAAGTATTGTGCCTATCATAGGGAATATCTTTAACTATGCTAAATCTTGGTCCACAGTGAGTACAAACTATAAATGGATAGCGATAACGTCTATCCTTAGAATCAAAAAATTCTCTCAAACAATCTTTACATATATTTGTATCTGGAGGAATAAAAGTAATCTTTTTTTCTGTTTTTCTGCTTTTTTCTATCCAGAAACTATTAAAATGATTAATCTCTTTTTCTTCTATCTTTATTTCTTGAACAATAGCAAGTGGTGGGAAGTTTTCTTTAATTGCTTTTATAAACTTTTCTAATGTCTCTTCCTCTCCTTCTGCTTCAATGGTAACCCCCTCTGTATCGTTTAAAACATATCCTTTTATATTGTTTTCAAGAGCAAGACGATAAATGAAAGGCCGAAAACCTACTCCTTGGACAATACCATTAACTCTTATGTTAAAATGTCTTTTCATATTTCTTAAATTACACCGGATTTGGTTTTTATAAAGTTAATAGAGTCGAAAGAAAAATAACTTAAAAGTAATTTTTATTTTTCGCTTTTAAAAGGTAGCATTAACTTTTTTAATTGGTCTTTACTCAAAGGCTTTCCAAAAGCTACAAACTGAGACAAAGGCTTTTCTGGATCCTTTAAAGGAATCCATTTACCCTCTACATATTCCATATAAGCATTTTTATATTCTACACCCTCTGCTATAGGGATAACACCTTTTAAATTGGTAAGGTTTCCGTTTTCAATCCAAGTAATTTCTATTTCTCCACTATTAACCTTTTTTACTATCTCTGTAGCATGACATTCCTCGCATTTTCTTCCTTGTTTTACTACATCATGACTATAATAGGGAGCAAATATTATAAATGTTTTATTTTTATTTACTACAAAGGTTTGAATATTCCCAGAAACAACTTTCCCATCGTAATTTATAAGGAAAATCCAATTATGAAGAGGTATAGAAATTCTTTTACCTGTTTTTATAAATGTATCCATATGACAATTAGCACAGGTTATAATTTGGCGAACATGACAGGCTGTGCAATCAAGTTTATCTTTATGAATTTTATGAGAAACTGTTTCAGGTCTTTGGGGATGACAATTTTCGCAATTCATATTCATTGCTCCTTTTTCTCTCATAGATATATATTTTTTACCATCCCCATGAAGGTCTCTTTGTGTATGACAATTCATACATTCCATTCCTTTTGAAAAATGTACATCTTTTTGTTCTTCAGTTCTTAATATTTCTAACATCTTTTTTTGTCTACCATGGCAACTAAGACAACTTTCCATAGATTTAGCTTTTTTAACTGAATAAGCCAATTTCCCATCTATTTCTACTTTATGGCATCTATCGCAGGTTTTTGCATGACATTGATTACAAGCAAGTTTATCATAGGGTATTCCTGTAAGTTTTTCTAATCCTCCATTTTCCTTACTATACCAGTAAGCCATTCCATGAGCATAATAATGCAAACTTACTTCATAAAAAGGGGCTTCAGTTTTAGTTTCTTGAGAAAGTCCTTTGTTTAAAATTCCTATCCACCCAAATAAAGCTCCCAATAAAATTAATATTATTATAAATTTTAAACTTTTTAATTTTTTCATTTTTATCTCCTACTTTTAATTTTTTCAAAATTTTACCTAATCTCCTTTTAGAAGTCAAGCTTTTTCTTATTTTTACAATAATAGATTAATCTTTATTCCTCTTTACATTTGTTAAGTTTTGTACTATATTTTATATTTGGAGGAGTGCCCGAGTGGACGAAGGGGGCGGCCTTGAAAGCCGTTGAGGGAGCTTGCTCTCCCTCCGGGGGTTCGAATCCCTCCTCCTCCGCATTTTTTATTATTTTATAATAATTATAAACCCTTCCACTTCGTAAGCGGTAAATAAAAAGTGTTTAATTTTTTTAAAAAAGAAGGGCTTTTAGAAAAATTTAAAACCGGTCTTTCTAAAACTAAATTTTTTCTCTCCGAAAAATTTTCAGAAATTTTTGAAATTGATAAAATTGTTGATTTTAAAACTATAGAAGATTTAGAAGAAACCCTTATATTAGCAGATGTAGGGGTTGAAACAACTTTAGCTTTACTTGAACCTATCAAAACAAAAATTCTTCAAGGAGAAACAATTACTGTTAAAGAATTAAAATCCCTTTTAAAACATCAATTACTTTCTTTCCTCAAAGATGTAGATAAGCCCTTTCCCCCACCTGGAAATCCTTCTGTTCTCTTTTTTTTAGGAGTTAATGGTGTAGGAAAAACTACCACTATTGCTAAATTGGGGAAAATATTAAAAGAGATTGGATATTCGATTGTATTAGTTGCTGCAGATACCTTTAGAGCTGCTGCTATCGATCAATTAAAAACTTGGGGAGAAAGAATAGGTGTACCCATTTGTGCCCTTCAAGAGGGAGCTGATCCTGGAGCTGTCATTTATCAAGGAATCACCTATGCACAAAAAAATAAAATAGATGTTATCCTTATTGATACCGCAGGAAGACTTCATACTAAATATAATCTTATTGAAGAGTTAAAGAAAATGGTAAAAGTTATAAACAAACTTGTTCCTCAAAAATCTCAAGAAAATATTTTAGTTCTCGATGCAACTACCGGACAAAATGCCTTAAGTCAAGTTCAACATTTTTCCTCTGCTATACCTATTCATAGTGTAATCATTACCAAAATGGATGGAACTGCTAAAGGTGGAATTGCTATAGCTGTATCACATAAATATAATTTGCCTATAAGATTTATAGGTTTAGGTGAAAAACCAGAAGATCTTATTCCTTTTGATAAACTTGCTTTTGTTTCAGCTATACTACCTGATTAAATAATGCTTTCTAAAATTAATATAAATGAAGTAATAGCTTTTGTTTTAAAAAAAGAAAAAAGTGATGGAGGATTTGGGGCAACACCTTTACTTCCTCCAACTATAGAAGATACCTATTATGCTGTAAAAATCCTTTATTTATGTAATTTCTCTTTCAATAAAAATAGACTTAAAGATTTTCTCCTGCATCAAAAACCTTTAGAACTTTCCCTTAAACCCCTATCTAAATATTTTAAATTATTAAATTATTTAAACCTTCTTAATTTCCTTTCTCCACAAATTATAAATATTTGCAAAAATAATCTAAGAAAAAACTTAACTAAAAACTTAACTAATCTTGAAAAATTAAGTTTTATTACAGAAATATTTGAAATACTAAATGAACCCGATCCTATTTTATCAATTAAAACTTATGTTTTAAATGGTCTCTTTTCTCTTAATTTAAAATCCCTTGAAACCTATTATTATCTTTACAAAATCCTTAAAACCAATTTCCCCTCAGAATTTATAAATATTGTTTTAGAAGCTCAAAATCCTGATGGAGGATTTGGACTTCTTAAAGATACTACTTCTTATATGGAACCTACTTATTATGCCTGCTATATTCTATATCACTTTAATTTAAAACCAAAAAATTTAACCCAATTAAAAGATTTTATTTTATCTTGTTGGACTTGTGATGGAGGATTTGGAAGAAATTCACAGGGAATTTCTTTTTTAGAAAGTACCTATCAAGCTCTATGGGTTCTTAAAAAAATTTTAAAATATTGAAAATTATGTAGAAATTTATGTTAAAAACTTTAAAAATTTAAAACCTGATTTTTAATATAATTTTTAAGGTACTTTAATTAAAACTTTAAACCTTTAAAATTAATTAAATTTTTTATTTAGCAAACTTTTGTTTAAAAGTGCTTTTTAATTATTTATAACTATTTAAAAAATTTTTTAATTTATTTATGTTAAAGAATTTAAAATATTTAAGAATTGTAGATCCTGATCCTACAGCACTTATTTTAGAAAAAATTAGAATTGCAGGAGATCTTTTTAAAGATTGGGGAGAATATTTTTTTAAAGAGGAAAAGTTTATAAACCTTTTAGAAAAATACAAAGACGCAATTTTTAGATCCAATGAATTAATGGAAGATTTAGGGTCTTTTGAAGAATGTTACATATGTTCTGTAGAAGAAAATAAAGGGTGTTGTAAGATAGGTTTAGAAAATGAGGTAACTATTAATATATTACTAATTAATATGTTTTTTAAAAAACCTATTCCTCAGGAAAGAGAAATTCCTGGAAGATGCTTTTTTGTTGGTCCAACAGGTTGTAAAATTTTTGCAAGACCCTATTTATGTAGGGAGTTTTTCTGTAACAGACTTTTAAGACTTTTTTCTCCAGAAGAATATGCTTTACTGACTCAAACTATTTCATATGAATTAACTTTACTTTATGAGATTAATGTATATATTAGAAAGGAACTTGAATATTTATTAGGAGAATTTCTTTTAGAAATAGATATAGCAGGATATAGTTAGGAGGAGTGATGAAAAAATTTTTATATTTAAGCATAATTTGTTTTTTTTTATTTAGCTGTGCAAAAAAAGAAGTTCCACCTTTAGTTGAAATTCCACCACCTGTTATAGAAAAACCAAAAGAAGAGGTTAAAAAGCCTGAAAAGGTAGAAGAAGTGGTTAAAGAAAAAGAAGTAGTTTCTAATGCTACTGAAGAAGTTTTTAAACCCGAAGAAATTCCAATTCAAAAAGAAGATAAAGAATATTGGAAACTCTACGGAAGAGGATCTGCACCTCTTTTAGCTATATTCTTTGATTTTGATGAATACTCTATTAGAGAAGACATGTGGGATAGAATAAAAGAAAATGTTAAATATCTTTTGAATCATCCCCAGGCAAAAATTGAACTTCAAGGAAATTGTGATGAAAGAGGTACAAATGAATATAATATGGCATTAGGAGCAAAAAGGGCTTTAGAAGTAAAAAAAGTGCTTTTAAAACTTGGAATAGAAGAAGGTAAAATTGCTACCATAAGTTTTGGAGAAGAAAAACCACTTTGTAAAGAAAGTAACGAAGAATGTTGGGCAATAAATAGAAGGGTTGATTTTGTAATCACAAAATAAAATTATAAGGGAGGTTATTTAAAAAATGGATAAAATTTGTATAAAAACTTTCTTGATTATGATTATCTTTCTTGGATTAATAAAATATGGATATGCTCAAAATGTTAATACTTTAAGAATAGGAGTAATAGATATTAAAAAGGTTATTAATACTTCAAAATATGGTCAAGAAGTAATGGCTCAGTTACAGCAAAAGTATGATGAATTATCAGCTAAAATACAAAAAAAAGCAGAAGAACTTCAAGCTTTGAAAGATGAAATAGAGAAAAAAAGTTCCCTTTGGTCTCAGGAAATAAAAGAAAAAAAACAATCGGAATATCAAAAATTACTTAGAGAACTCAAAGGCATGCAAGAAGATGCACAATATGAAATGAAAGAATACGAAAAAAAGATGTTAGATCCAGTTTTTAAAGAGTTAGAAGAGGTTATAAAAAGGTTTGTTAATACAGAAAAATATGATCTAATTTTAGAAAAAAATCAGCCAGGTATTTATTATGCTTCCCCTGAAATAGATATTACTCAAAAGATTATTAAACTCTTTGATGATCATTATGCTACTATAAAACAACAAAAAAAATAACTTAATGATTCTAATTGCAGATATAGGGGGGACAAACTCAAGACTTACCTTAGTTAAAAGAAAGAATAAAAATTTTTTTAATTTTAAAGTTTATAAAAGTAAAAATTTTAAAAATATTTATGAAGTAGTTAAAAATTATTTTTTAGAGTTAGAGCTTAAAAAAATTCCAAATATAGCAGTATTTGCTTTAGCAGGTCCAGTTATCAAAAACCAAGCTTATTTAACCAATCTAAATTGGAAGGTTTCAAAGTATAAATTAAAAAAATTTTTTGGGTTTAAAGAAGTTATTCTTATAAATGATTTGCAAGCTTTATCTGCAAGCATATTGCTTTTAAAAAAAAGCGAAATTTTAAACATAAAAGAGGCAAAAAGTTTAAAAAAAGAACCAAAAGCATTTATTGCTCCTGGAACAGGGTTAGGAGAGGCTATTCTTGTAAAAGAAAAACCTTTAACCATTCTTCCTACTGAGGGGGGGCATATATATTTTTCTCCTTTAAATGAGGAAGAGTTTAAATATTTAAAATTTTTAGAAAGAAAAGGGGAAGAATTAAGCTGGGAAAAAGCACTTTCAGGAAAAGCCCTTAGTTATTGGTATGAATATTATTTTAATGAAGTTCTCCTTCCTGAAAAAATTACAGAACTTGCAAAAGAAAAAGACCCCAAAGCATTAAAAGTGATTAGAAAATTTTTTGAGCTTTTAGGAAGAAAGACCTCTCAACTTGCGCTTTATAGCTTGCCAGAGGGAGGAATTTATATAGCAGGAGGTGTTATCCAAGCCTTAAAAGATTTTTTAGAATTGCAAGAATTTAAAGAAACACTTTTAAAGGGATATTTTAGAAACAAAAAATTAAAAGATCTTTTAGATAAATTTCCCCTTAACGTTATTCTTCACCCCAATCCAAGTCTTTTAGGAGCTCTTGCCATTCTCCGTAGCCAACAAAAGTAATTTTTCTTTTTAGATAATTTAAAAATTCAAAAAAAACCTCTATATAATCTTCTTTAAGTGTCATTTTTAGTCTATCAGCCCACTCAATAATTACTACACCATCATTTAGATATTCCCAAAGACCCAAATCCTCAACTTCCAAAATATCAAGTCTATAAAGATCTACATGATAAATAGTATATTTTCCTTCATAAACATTTATCAGGGAAAAGGAAGGGCTAGTGATGTAAAAATCTGGATTCACTTCTAAACTTTCTGCCAAACCTTTTACAAAAGTAGTTTTTCCAGAACCCAAATCCCCATAAAGAAGAATTAAATCTCCAGGTTTAAGAAGAAATCCTAATTTTTTCCCAAAATTGATGGTCTCTTCTTCAGAATTACTTATAGTTTCTATTTTCATTTTTTTCCTAAAATAAATAATACAGCATTTTCCCTTTTAAAAAAAGTTTCAATTAAGGTTTTAATATCTTTATCTTTAACAGAATTTACTAAATTTTCATAAAGAAAATTATAATTCCATCCAAGGCCTAAAACCTCATTTATTGCTATTTCTTCAGATATAGATAGATTACTCTGTAAATTCAGTTTTTGACTACCTATCAATCTATTTTTAGCTCTTTTTATTTCTTCAGGTAAAAGGCCGTGGGTTTTAATTTCTTCTAAAATTTCCCAAAATCCTGAAATAGCAGATTTTTCTTTTTCAGGAGAACAACCTATATATAAAACAAAAGCAGATCTTTTAGGATAGAAAATTAAAAAAGATGTTACCACATAAGCTAAAGATTTTTCATCTCTAAGAATTTTAAAAAGTCTTCCATTTTGTCCTGAAAGTGCACTATTTAACACTTCTAAAACGACTTTCTCTTTAGCATTTAATCCTGGAGTTTGAAAACCAAGTAAAATTTGAGTTTGGAAAGTTTCTTTTTCTATACGAGTAAAGAAGTTTTTAGGGGAAATTGGTTCTGGTTCTTCTAAAGCTATTTCTTGATTTTCAGATACCCAATCTTTTAAAAGATTTTTAATTTTTTCTTTCACTGAAGTTAATTCAAAATTTCCCGTAATTACTAAAACACCTTTCTCAGGTTTTACAAACTTTTTATAAATAGTTTTTAAATCTTCACAAGTAAATTGTTGGTAAAATTCTAAACTTCCTACAGAATTTAAACCATAAGGATGGTCAGGAAAAAGGATTTTAAGAAATTCATTTACTGCTAAGGATACAGGCTGATCTTGTTGTCTTAATAATAAAGAAAATAATTCAGGTTTGGCTTTTTCACATTCTCTTTCCTCAAAGGAAGGATTAATAAGTATTTCTTTAAAGTATTCTAAAGATTCATTTAATTTTGAAGACAAAGAAAGCATCTTTAAACCAAAGGTATTTCTTCCTGTAAAGCCTTTAATAGTTGTTCCGATAGACTCAAGTTTTTCTGCAAGTTCCTCAGCAGTATAATTTTTAGTTCCTCTTGTCCATAAAAGAGTAAGTGCTTGAAAGACACCATTTGTTTCTTTAGTTTCAAATCTTAAACCACCAGGAAAAGCAAGGGTTATACCTACAGAAGGAATATCATTTTGAGGATACAAAATTACCTTTAGATTGTTTTCTAAGGTAAAAATTTGTGGAGAAGTTTTAGGATCAAGATTTTTAATTATTTTTTGAAGATCTACCTCTTTAAAAAGTTTTTTTTCTGAAAGAAAAGAAACAACCAATCTTTGGGGATTAAAATACTTTTTAGAAACTCTTATTAAATCTTCAACCGTAGCAGTTTCTATTTTTTTCTGATACCAAAGAATATCTTTATAAGAACCTCGGACAAGCTGAAAGCTACCCAAGGTACTTGAAAGCCCTTCAGAAGTTTCTGAAGAAAAAATAAAATCAGAAAGGATTTGAGTTTTTGCTTTGTTTAATTCTTCATTACTTACACCTGAAAATTTAATTTTCTCAAGTTCTAAAAGAACCTCTTTAATAATTTCTTTAAAATTTTGAGGATCAGCAGTTCCATATATTTCAAAAAGTCCAGGTCCATAGGGAGTAAAAGAGGAAGCAGCGATAGTTTTTACTAAATTTAAATCTCTTTTTAGCTTTATATAAAGTCTTGAAGATTCTCCGCCACCAAGAATTTCTGAAAGCAAATCTAAATAAGGTGCATCTTCATCCCTAAAAGAGGCTCCAGGCAAAGCAAAGGCAAAATAACCCTCTTTTGTCTTTCTTTCTATCCATATAAGAGAAGGATTTTCACTATAAGGTTCCCTTGGGAAAGTAACCTTTTTAAGCTTTCTTTTTGGTAAAGAAGAAAAATACTTGTTAATAAGAGAAAAAAGCTTTTTTTCTTCTAAATTCCCTACAACAATAAGGGTCATGTTTTTGGGTGTATAAAATTGATTAAGAAAATTTAAAAGGTCTTCTCTTTTAAAGAATTTTACTGTATTTTCATAACCAATAATAGGTCTTCTATATGGATATTTTTTATAGGAAGCTTTCATTAAATTTTCAAAAAGAACGGTAAAAGGATTATCAAGACGCATTTTCATTTCTTCTACCACTACTTCTTTTTCTCTTTCTAATTCTATTAAATCAAAATAGGGGTGAAAAACTACATCTGAGAGTATATCTAAAGCTTTTTCAGTAATTGCAGAAGGACCAGCTACATAATAACAGGTATAATCATAAGAAGTAAAAGCATTCATATAACCACCTAAAGCTTCGACAGCTCCTGCAATATCTTCTGGTTTTTTAGTTTCAGTTCCTTTAAAAATCATATGTTCAATTAAATGAGTTATTCCAGCTTCAGATTCCTTTTCATAGGAACTTCCTACTTTTACACAGAGTTTTACAGTAACCACTTCTTCTCTTTCATATGGGTAAAAAATAACTTTAAGTCCATTTTGAAGTTTCTTTTCTTTTACCTTAGAGACTAAAAGTTCTAAAGTTTGAGCCTTTGTTTCCATAGAGAAACCTCCTGAGGGAAGAAAAATAAAATATAAAAAAAGAAGAAGAAAATTAAGAGGGAAACGGATTAAAAACTTAGACATAATAGAAATAATAAGACCTATAGGGTAAATTTTTAAGTTTAAATGGCTGGGGGAGGAGGACTCGAACCTCCACTCGTGGATCCAGAGTCCACTGTCCTGCCAATTAGACGATCCCCCAAAAGCTATAATAAATAATATTTAACATTTTAATGATTGTCAAGAGGAAAAAGTCATTTGAGGTTTAGCCTTATTGGGATTCAAGTTCTTTGTCTATTAAAAAAGTTAAGATTCTTTTTTGCTCACGTAATTTTAAAAGCTCAAGCCCTTTCTTAAGGGTAGTTAAAATACCTTCTATTTTTGGTTCTACCTTGGGATTTAATTTTGAAGGATCATAAGATACAATAACTATATAGGAGGGGTAACTTTTATTAAAACTTCTATAAAAAACCTCATCTGTAATTCTTAAAATTCTTCTTGCAACAACCATAGCTTCAGATAAAGAGGTTTCTGGCAATATAATAGCAAAATGTTCAAGTTTAGAAAGCTTAACCAATATATCAACCCTTCTTAAATTTTTATGTAGTTCTTGAGCTAAAAAATGGAGAAACTTTTCTTCCTCCTCTAAACCATAAAGTTCCATTATTTGTGAAAAATTGTCTATTTCCATTAAAAGAATACTTAAAATCCTTTTATATCTATTAGCTCTTAAAAGTTCTTCTTTTAGTCTTTTTAAAAAATAATCTTCATTATAAAGTCCAGTTAAGGGATCCAAAATAGAACTTTCTTTAAGCTTTTTCTTTAAAATCTCTATCTCTTCAATAAGAGCTTCTTTTTCTCTGGTAACCTTTATTAATTCATTTCGATATAAATCTATAAAATTTTCTTCTTTTTTCTTTTTTTCTTCAAAGGTTTTAAAGATTTCTTTTAATTTCTCTTCCTGGGTTTTAACACTTTTGCTATAAGGAAGAAGAGAATAGTTTTTGTAATTTAAAACTTCATAAAGAGAGTTCGTATAATGGGGAAGAGTTTCTAATAGGGATTCTGCTTGAGATTCCTCTAAATTAAAACGGAGTTTAGCCCAGGTCTTAAATTCTTTAAATTTTATCTCTCTATTTGCACTAAAATAGCATCCTACTCCAAGATCTATAAAATTAAGAATTTTAATATCTTCAAAAACTTGAGGAGGAATATCTTCAGGCAAATCTGAAAATTGGTGATGATGTTGGATATTAAGAATAAACCTACGAGGGAAATTATAAGTTTCAAAATATTCTCCTCCTATAGTTGCATGGTCAACTCCAAAGACTTCTCTTTCAGCTTGACAGGTAGATAAGCCCAATTTTTTAAGTTTTAAAACCTTTAAATAACCTTCAGGGAAAAGAGAATACAAAATAATTATGCCAAAATCCATAAGATAAGAAGATATATATAAATGAGGGGAAAAAGTTTCTAAATAGGGAGCGCACATAAAGGAAAAACATAAATTGGCAATGGCTCTTGTCCAAAAATAATGGAAGTTAAATTCATGAAAAGTGACTTTACAAAGTTTTGTGGAAATAAAGCTTAAGACTAAAATTTTTACTAAATCTTCTCCAAGGATTAACAAAGCTAATCTTACATCTTGCACAGGAGGATTATCCTTTCTATATTTTGGGTGATTAGCTACAGAGATAATAAGTGAAGAAATCTCCTCATTATTAGTGATAAGTTCTACAAATTCCCTCTCGCTTTTTAACAAAAGAGTTCCTAAAATATCTTTACCTATTTTTGGCAAAGGTATTAAATTTCTTGTAGAAAGCTTTAAAAGTCTATCTAACTCTCCCATTTTTTTCTTGTTTAAATTAAAATATTGAGTTAATATTAGCAGAAGATTTTTATTTTGGAAAGGTATTAATTTCTAATTCTTAGCAGTTGGGAGGGCAAAATGGGAGAGGAGAAGCTTAAAGAGATGATCTTAGAAATAGCAAAAAAAGCTAAAATAGCCTCAAAAAATTTGGCAACCCTTTCTTCAAATACAAAAAATGAGGTCTTAAAAAGAGTTGCCCAAAAATTAAGAGAAAGAAAAGAAGAATTAAAAAAAGTTAATGAGAAAGATGTAAATCAAGCCTTAATTCAAGGGCATACTAAGGCTTTTATTGATCGTTTAACTCTTACAGATAAAATAATAGAAGGGATGGCTAAAGGATTAGAAGAGGTTTCAGCTTTACTAGATCCAGTGGGAGAAGTGGTTAAAATGTGGAAAAGACCAAATGGGCTTTTAGTGGGGAAAATGAGAATACCTCTTGGAGTAATAGCTATAATTTATGAAAGTAGACCAAATGTGACTATTGATGCAGCGGGACTTTGTTTTAAAAGCGGGAATGCAGTAATTTTAAGAGGGGGAAAGGAAGCTTTAAATTCAAATTTAGCTCTTGGGGAAATATTTAGAGAAACTTTAAGAGAATTTAATATACCAGAAGATGTAGTACAAGTTATTCCAACTCCAGAAAGAAAGTTAATGGAATACATGTTAGAACTTGAAGAATATATAGATCTTGTTATTCCAAGAGGTGGAGAAGGTCTTATAAGATTTGTTACAGAAAAAGCAAGAATGCCAGTTATAAAACATTATAAAGGTGTATGTCATATATATGTAGATAATGAAGCCGATTTAGAGATGGCTAAGAGTATAGCTATAAATGCTAAGTGCCAAAGACCAGGGGTTTGTAATGCTATGGAGACTTTACTTGTTCATAAAGAGATTGCAAAAAAATTTTTACCTGATTTGGCAGAGGAATATAAAAAATATGGAGTTGAGTTAAGAGGATGTCCTGAGACTTTAAAATATATTCCTTGGGCAAAGGAAGCAACCGAAGAAGATTGGTACGCAGAGTATTTAGATTTAATTTTAGCTATAAAAGTAGTTAATTCTTTAGAGGAAGCAATAGAGCATATCTCTAAATATGGAAGTAATCATACAGAAGCAATAGTTACAGAAAATTATTCCAAGGCTATAAAATTTTTAAGAGAAGTTGATGCAAGTGTAGTTCTTGTAAATGCCTCAACAAGATTTAATGATGGTGGAGAATTAGGGCTTGGAGCAGAAATTGGTATTTCCACAACCAAAATTCATGCCTACGGTCCTATGGGACTTGAGGAATTAACTACAACTAAATTTATTGTGTTTGGTAATGGACAAATCCGAACTTAAAAAAATTGGGATATTAGGAGGAACTTTTGATCCTCCCCATTTAGCTCATTTAAGAATAGCTGAAGAAGTAAGAGAAACTTGGGAGCTTAATAAAGTATTCTTTATTCCCGCGGGACTTCCTCCACATAAAAAAGAAGGATTTATTTCTTCTTTTGAAGATAGATTACAAATGGTCAAATTCGCTATTGAAGGGAATCCTTATTTTGAAGCACTTGATATAGAAAGAAATATGATTCCTTCTTATACTTTAAAAACTTTACAAAAATTAAAAGAAATCTATCCAGAAAGTGAAAAATATTTAATTATTGGGTGGGATAGTTTTTGCGAATTTGAAACTTGGTGGAATTATGAAAAATTTTTAGATTATACCAATATTGTGGTTGTTCCAAGAAGAATAAAAACTTGGGAAGAAGCTCAAGCATATTTTTATAATAAAATTAGAGAGCTTTGGGGGAATAAAGAAGCGCATAAAAAAGTATTTTTTTGTAAAACCACATTTTTTGATATTTCAAGCAGTTTAATAAGGAAATTAGTTAGCGAGGATAGATCAATTAGATATTTAGTTCCTGAAAAGGTGTATTTTTATATTAAAGAAAAGGGGCTTTATAAGTAATGAAAGGAAGTATAAAAGTAGAAATAACTCCTATGTTTAAGCAATATTTTGAAATTAAAAGTAAATATCCTGATACTATCCTTTTTTTTAGATTAGGTGATTTTTATGAGATGTTTTTTGAGGATGCAGAAACAGTTGCTCCGCTTTTAGGGCTTGTTCTTACCAAAAGAGAAGCAGGTAAAGATTTGACAGCACCTATGTGCGGAGTTCCGGCAGATAAAAGTTCCATTTACATACAAAAATTGGTTGAGATGGGATTTAAGGTAGCTATTTGTGAACAAATAGAAGAAGCAACTACAAAAGGACTTTTTAAAAGAGAAGTAGTAAAAATATATACTCCTGGGCTTCTTACAGATCTTTCAGCTTTATCAGAAAAAGAAAAAAATTATTTAGCCAGTTTATTTATTGAAAAAAAAGTAGGTCTAAGTTTTTTAGAACTTTCTTGTGGAGAATATATTTTTACAGAGCTTAAAAAGGATGAAATATTTTCTGAAATTTTAAAAAAAGAACCTAAGGAAATAATATTAAGCAAAAAATTTGAAAATTCAGAATTAGTAAAGGCAATTAAACAGAGTATTCCCAAAGCCCATTTAAGTTTTGTAGAAGAAAATTTTTTCAAAAAAGAGGGATTAAAAAGTTTTAATTTAGAAATTTTTGAATTTAAAAGATATGAAGAAGGTTTAAAAGCAGCTAATGCAATTTTAGAATATTTAAAAATCTATCAACCCCATTTGGTAGATAAAATATCTGCTCCCCAATTTTATTATCCAGAAGAATTTTTATTTTTAGATGAATCTACCAAAAGAAATTTAGAACTTATAAAAAATCTCTGGGACGGAAGTGAAAAATACTCTTTATTTTGGGTTCTTGATAGAACTCAAACTCCTATGGGGGGAAGACTTCTAAAAGAGTGGATACTATATCCCTTAAAGGAGATTAAAAAAATCCAAGAAAGACAAGAAGTAGTAAAATTTTTTGTAGAAAATAGAGCTTTAAGAGAAGATTTAAAAAGAATTTTAAGAAAGATTTATGATCTTGAAAGATTAGGTACAAGATGTGCGCTTAAATTGGTAAATCCAAAAGAAATGGGGTTACTCAGAGAAAGTTTGAAATATCTTCCTGAAATAAAAAATATTTTTGAAAAGGAAAAACCTCTGTATTTCCCTAAAAAGCTTGAAGAACTTTTAAAAAATATAGAAGATTTTTCAGAACTTTATGAGTTTTTAAATAATTGGCTTGTTGAAGATCCACCTACAACTTTAAAAGAGGGAGGAATAATAAAAAGAGGGGTTAATTCAGAACTTGATGAGCTTTTAAATTTAAAAGAAAATGCAGTTTATTATCTTTCTGAATTAGAAAGAAAGGAAAAAGAAAAAATAGGAATCCCCAATTTAAGAATAGGGTATAACAAAGTTTTTGGATATTACTTTGAAGTTTCCAAAAGTTATTTAAAGAGAGTTCCTCCATATTTTGAAAGAAAACAAACTTTAACCAATGTTGAAAGGTTTGTTACTCCTCAATTAAAGGAACTTGAAAATAAAATTCTTTCTGCTGAGGAAAAAATAAAAAATTTGGAATATGAGTTATTTTTGGAATTGAGAGAAAAAGTAGCTTTATATAAAGAAAAGCTTAAAAATACAGCTAAAGCATTAGCAGAACTTGATGTTTTTCTTTCTTTAGCAGTATCTGCTGTAGAAAATGATTATACCATGCCAGAACTAATAGAAGAGCAAGCATTTATAATAGAAGAAGGAAGGCATCCAGTTTTAGAAAAAATACAAGGTAAAGAAAACTTTGTTCCTAATTCTTTAGAGATGAATAAAGAGGATGCCTTAGTTTTAATTGTTACTGGACCTAATATGGGTGGGAAATCCACATTTTTAAGACAAAATGCCTTAATAGTTATTATGGCACAAATGGGGAGTTTTGTCCCAGCAAAATCAGCGAAAATAGGTATTTTTGATAGAATTTTTAGCCGTATAGGAGCAGGAGATGAACTTATTAAGGGAAGAAGCACCTTTATGGTTGAAATGAGCGAATGTGCATACATTTTAAAAAATGCAACCTCTAAAAGTTTGGTTATTCTTGATGAGGTTGGAAGAGGAACAAGCACCTTTGATGGTATGTCTCTTGCTTGGGCTATAGCTGAAAATTTATATAAAAAAAGAGTTTTTACCTTACTTGCCACTCACTACCTTGAACTAACAGAACTTGCAAAGCTCTATTCAGGAATTAAAAATTACCATGTAACTGTAAAAGAATGGAAAGGAGAAGTAATATTTTTATATAAAGTTTTGCCAGGGATTGCTAATCAATCTTATGGAATAGAGGTTGCAAAATTAGCAGGAATTCCTCAAGAAGTTGTTGACAGAGCAAAAGAAATACTTTATAAATTAGAGAGCAAAAATTTAAAAGAAACCAAAGAACTAACTATAGCTCCTAAAAAGGTTTTACAATTGTCTATATTTGAGCTGACAAATCCTTTAATAGAAAAAATTAAAAATCTAAATATAGAAGAAATGACACCTATTTCAGCTTTAAATTTTCTCTGGGAATTAAAAAAAGCAGTTTTAGAAAAAGAAAAAAGAGAAAAATAATGAAAAATTTTTTAAAAGTTTCAATTTTTATAATATTTGGATTTTGTTTTTTTATTTTTAATCCCACAAATTTATTAGCTAAACCTTTAAATCCATCAAAAAATCTTTCTCAAGAATATATTTATCACAGAGTTAAGAGAGGGGAGACTTTAGAGGTTATAGCAAGAAGGTATGGGGTTAGTGTAAGTGAGATAAGGAAGTGGAACAGATTAAAGGGGGATAGACTTAGAGTGGGTCAGAAGTTGATAGTAGGGGTGAAGGAGGAAAAAAAGGAGAGGGAGATTAAAAAAGAGGAAGCAGTTTATCATATAGTAAAAAAGGGAGAAACCTTAGATAAAATTGCCAAAAAATATAGGATCTCTGTAAATGAATTAAAAGAACTAAATAATTTAAAATCAAATAGGGTTTATGTAGGACAAAAATTAATTGTTAAAAAGGAAGAAGAAAAAATAGAGGCTGAAAAGATAAAAAGTGAAAAAATTTCAGGAAAAGAAAAAATAAAATATATTTATCACAGAGTTAAGAGAGGGGAGACTTTAGAGGTTATAGCAAGAAGGTATGGGGTTAGTGTAAGTGAGATAAGGAAGTGGAACAGATTAAAGGGGGATAGACTTAGAGTGGGTCAGAAGTTGATAGTAGGGGTGAAGGAGGAAAAAGAGAAAAAAGAGGAAGTTAAAAAAGAGCCAGTTGCTGTTTCAGATATAGAAAAAGTTTTTTTAGAACTTGAAAGAAAACATGAAATAATACTTTCAAATCCACAAGCTACAAAAACTGATTGGTTAAAACTTTTAAGTGAATATAGAAGACTTTATTTATTATATCCAAGTAGCTATGTAGCACCAAAAGCAATATTAAAAACAGCAAATATTTATTTCCATATTTATAAAAACTTTTCTGATTCAGAAGCTCTAAATAAAGCCATAGAAAGATATAACTTTTTAATAAAAAATCATCCTAAATCTTTTGAAGTAGAGGAAGCTTATTACAGATTAATTCAAATTTATAGAGAAGTAATAAAGGATAAAGAAAAGGAGAAAAGTCTAAGAGCGGAATTTAAAGCAAAATATCCTAAAAGTACATATCTTTCTAAACTTGAGGAAAAGGTAGAAGCAAAAGAACTAAAAAAGACAGAAAAAAAAGAAAAGGAGATAAAGACTAAGGGACCTGTAATAGAATCGGCAAAAGAAAAGATAGCTATATCTGATATTATTCCTAAAAAAGTATTAGAAGTTCATCCAGTTACAGGAGAGGATTATAGCAGAGTTATTATAAATGTTTCTGATAATTTTGAATATCAAGCTAATATATTAAAAGGAGATAAAGACAGACCACCAAGGATATATGTAGATATCTATCCTGCTATTCTTGATAGCAAAATCTCTAAAGAGATAGAAATAAAAGATGCCCTTTTAACAGGTGTTAGGGTGGCTCAATTTGATGAAAGAACTGTAAGGGTAGTATTAGATTTAAATAGTTTAACTTCTTATAAGATTTTTAAGCTAAGAGAGCCTTATCAATTAGTTTTAGATCTTATAGGAAAGGGGAAAATTCAGAAAAGTTACACAAAGGAGGCTCCAAAAAAAGGAGAATATATCAATTTAGCCCGTCAATTTGGGTTGGGTATAAAAAGAGTAGTTATAGATCCAGGACATGGTGGAGAAGACCCAGGGGCAATAGGTCCTTCAGGATTAAAAGAAAAAGATGTAACCCTTGTCTTAGCTAAAATATTAGCACAAAAATTAAGAACCCGCTTAGGAATTGAGGTGATTTTAACCAGAGAGGAGGACAAATTTATTCCACTTATTCAAAGACCAGCTATTGCTAACAGCAAAAAAGCAGATTTATTTATTTCCATTCATACTAATGCTTCTCCAGATTCTAAAGGGTGTGGAATTGAAACCTATTATCTTAATTTTACTACAGATCCTGAGGCAATGAGAGTTGCAGCTTTAGAAAATGCTGCTTCAGATAAATCTTTAAGTGATTTACAAGATTTAATAAAAGCAATATTAGTAAATACTAAACTTTCAGAATCAAGAATGCTTGCAGAAAAAGTTCAGGAAGAATTGGTGAAAGGAGTAAATAAATATTATTCAGATATTATGGATAGAGGAGTAAAATATGCACCTTTCCTTGTTCTTGTGGGAACAAGAATGCCTGCCATATTAGTGGAGGCAGGGTTTATAAGTAATCCTATAGAAGAAAAAAGATTAAAAGATCAGCAATATTTAGAAATGGTTGCAGAAGGAATAGCAAAAGGAATAGAAATTTATATTCAAAGTCTTAAATTTTCTCAAACCTATTATGATAAAAAATCCTAAGGTAATATACGGTGTGGAGAGATTTTTTAAAGAGGAGATATTTAAAAAATATAAAGGAAAAAGAGTTGCTCTTCTTTGTAATCAAGCTTCTGTAGATTATAACTTCACCCCAGTATTTATTCTTTTTAAAAAGCAATTTAAAAAAGCTTTTAAACTTATTTTTTCTCCTCAACATGGACTTTTTTCTGAAAAACAAGCAAATATGATAGCTTCAAAAGATGAAATAGAACCAATTACTCAAACCCCTGTAATAAGTTTGTATGGGAAAAGATTAAAACCAGAAAAAGAACACTTAGAGGAGATAGATATAATTTTTGTTGATTTACAAGATGTGGGTTGTAGGGTCTATACTTATATATGGACTTTATATCTTTTAATGGAAGCTTGTGAGGAAAATGGTAAAAAATTAGTGATTTTTGATAGGCCTAATCCAATTGGTGCTCAAATTGAGGGGCCCCTTTTAGAATCAAGTTATTTTTCTTTTGTAGGAATGGATACATTACCTTTGAGACATGGTTTAACTATAGGAGAAATAGCAAATTTATTTAAAAAGAGAAGATTTGAAAAGCTTGATTTAGAAGTTATAAAAATGAAAGGATATAAAAAAAATCTTTTATATCCTGAAATTGGGCGTCCTTGGGTTTTCCCTTCTCCTAATATGCCTACCTGGGAAACAGCTTTAGTTTATCCAGGGCAAGTATTATTAGAAGGAACAAATCTTTCCGAAGGGAGAGGAACTACCAATCCCTTTTTAATTTTTGGTGCGCCCTATTTAAAGCTTAAAAATCTTTTTTCTTTATTTAAAAAAGTTTTTTTATCAGCAAGAGATGGGTTCATTCTTAGGCCTGTTGTTTTTGAGCCAACTTTTGATAAATGGAAAGGAAAAAGATGTTACGGTTTTCAAATTCATGTAGTAGATTATCTTAAATTCAAACCGGTTAAAACAACTCTTTTAATACTTAAAATAATTAAGGAAAATTTTGAGGATTTTAAATTCATTGAAGGTCCATATGAATTTGAGAAAAGAAAAAAGCCTATAGAGATTATTATTGGGAATTTACAAATTCTAAAATGGTTAGAGGGAAAAGATGAAATTGACCTGGATTTTCACTTGTATTATAATTTAAAAAATTATTTAGAAGAAATAAAGGACTGTATATTCTACTAATTTAATGGATAAAACTAATAACTATAAAAAATTAAAATTTAGATCCAATAAAGAGAGAATCAATTATTTTTTAAAGCTTTTTAATAAAGAGGATAAGGTTTTAGTTCTTATCTGGGCAGATCCTGATGCTTTAGCTTGTGCTTTAGCCTTAAAAAGAATCTTACAAAACAAAGTAGAAAAGGTAGATATTTCTAACGTAAATGAAATTGTAAGGCTTAATAATCAATTAATGGTTAATGTTTTAAAAATACCATTGGTCAAATTTTCTCAGGAGCTCTTAGAAAATTATAATAAGTTTATTCTTGTTGATTCTCAGCCTACACATAGGGAAGAATTTAAAAACATAAAATTTACTGCAGTTATAGACCATCATCCTTTTACAGAGGGATGGGAAGCAGAATATGTTGATATTCGTCCAAATTATGGAGCAGTTTCAACTATACTTTTTGAATATTTAAAGACCTTAAAAATAAAACCTTCAGTTTATTTAGCTACAGCTTTAATTTATGGGATAAAAATAGATACCGACAATTTTGTAAGAAGTGCTAATCCTCATGATGTAATAGCATTCCAAAAATTATATAAGCATATGAATAAGTATTTATTAAATAAAATAGAAGGGCATCATATTAGAAGATCTGAGCTTAAATATTTTAAAATGGCATTGGATCAGCTAAAATTTCAAAAGGGAAAGATTTTTGTATATATAGGGAAGATATTAAATACAGATATTCTTGTAGTAATAGCAGATTTTTTAAGCAAGATTTATGATACTTCTTGGGTTTTTGTAGGAGGAGAATTTAAGAAAAATTTAATAATTATAATAAGATGCGATGGATATAGAAAGGATGCAGGGAAATTAGCAAAAAAGCTTTTTAAAAGTATAGGGTTAGCTGGTGGTCATAGAGAAAAGGCAAGAGCAGAAATTCCTTTTTCTAATCTTAATTTAGAAAGTGAAAAATTTGATACCAAAGGGTTGATTAAATTATTTGAGAAATATTTTAAGTATAAAGATGAAAGAAAAAAAAGCTAAATATGGCAAGATTTGTAGATCAGGTCAAAATACATGTAAAGGCTGGAGATGGGGGGAAAGGTTGTATAAGTTTTAGAAGAGAAAAATATGTTCCTAAGGGTGGACCTGATGGAGGAGATGGAGGAGATGGAGGGGATGTTATTTTAGTTGCGGACTCTCAAGTTCATACTCTTTACGATTTTCATTACCAAGTCCATTTTCGTGCCGAGAATGGGAAACCTGGAAGGGGTAAAAAAATGAAAGGGAAAGACGGAGAAGATTTAGTATTAAGAGTTCCTGTAGGAACAGTGGTTAAAGATGTAGAAACAGGGGAAATACTTGGTGATTTAACAGAACCGGGTCAAACTTTAGTAGTTGCTAGGGGTGGTAAAGGAGGGAGAGGAAATGCTTATTTTGCAACACCAATAAGACAGGCACCAAGAATTGCAGAGCCAGGAACACCGGGAGAAGAAAAATGGCTCATTTTAGAATTAAAACTTATTGCTGATGTAGGATTAGTTGGATTTCCTAATGTAGGGAAATCAACCTTGCTTAGTAGAATCTCAGCTGCTAAGCCTAAAATAGCTGATTATCCTTTTACAACTCTTGAACCAAACTTAGGAGTTGTCAGACTTTATAATGGGAATACCTTTATTGTAGCAGATATACCAGGATTAATAGAAGGAGCTCATAAGGGGATAGGGCTGGGACATGAATTTTTGAGGCATATAGAAAGAACAAGAATAATTTTATATATACTTGATATTTCTAAGGGAAAAGAGGTAATAAAAGATTATGAAATTTTAAAAGAAGAATTAAAACATTTCAATCCTGGGCTTTTAAAAAAAGAATATTTTATTGCTTTAAATAAAATAGATCTTATGCCTGATTCTGAAAAGATTAGAAGTATTATTGAACTTTTTGAAAAAAGGGATCAAAATAAAATATATCCAATTTCTGCTCTGACAGGACAGGGCATCCATGAACTTATTTATATCTTATGGAGGGAACTTGAAAAAATAAAGAAAAAACAGATATAATTAATTTAGTATGGAAAGAAAAGAAAAAATTCAAAAATTATTAAACAAAGTAAAAAAAGTTGTTTTAAAAGTTGGTAGTGCTGTAATTACAAAAGAAGATGAAGGACTTGATTATCAGGTTCTTCATAATTTATCTTATGAAATAAATAGGCTTTGTAAAATAGGTTGTAAAGTAGTTTTAGTTTCCTCTGGAGCTATTGCTTGTGGGAGAGCTAAATTAAAATATCATAAAAAACCCATCTCCTTAACAGAAAAACAAGCATTAGCTGCAGTTGGGCAAGCAGCTCTGATTCAAGCTTATGAGAATATGTTTCAACAATATAAAATTCAAGTTGCTCAAGTTCTATTAACCAATGAGGACTTATCCCAAAGAGAAAGATATTTAAATGCTAAAAAAACTTTAGAAACACTCTTAAATTGGAAACTTATTCCTATTGTAAATGAAAATGATACAATTACCACGGAAGGAATAAGATTTAGCGATAATGATATTTTATCAGCATTGGTAGCAGGGACTATAGAAGCTGACATTTTAATTGTTTTATCTGATATAGACTCACTTTATAAAGAAGATCCAAGAGTTAATCCTCAAGCTGAAAGAATTAGTGAGGTTGAAGAGATAACTCCAGAAATAATGAATATGGCAGGAAAAACTCCAGGAAGATTAGGAAGAGGGGGTATGTATTCTAAACTTCTTTCTGCTCAAATGGCAAATTCTATGGGAATACCAATGATTATTCTTCCAGGGAAAATGCCTCTTGTTATAGAAAAGTTCTGGAGTGGAGAAGATATAGGAACTATATTTTGGGCTAAAGAAAGGAAACTTAATATGAGAAAACTCTGGATAAAATATTATATAAAACCAGAGGGTAAACTTTATATTGATCAGGGAGCAGAAAGAGCGATTTTAGAGAATGGGAAAAGTCTTCTAATTGGAGGAATTATAAGTGTGGAAGGTAATTTTTCCAAAGGTGCTTGTGTAGAGTGTGTTAATCTTAAAGGTAAACTTTTAGCTAAAGGTTTAACCAATTTTTCAGCTCAAGAACTTATTAAATTAAAAATTTTTGAAGAAAAAATAAATAAAGAAGTTATTCATAGAGATAATCTGGTTATCTTAGATTGATAATTCAAGGGGGTGTTTTTTTCTTATGTCTGATTTTGTTCATCTTCATCTTCACACAGAATGGAGTCTCCTTGATGGAGCTATAAGAATAGAAGATCTTACCAAAAGACTTTTAGAATATAAAATGCCAGGGTGTGCTATTACTGATCATGGGACTTTATATGGAATTATCCATTTTTATACTAAGTTAAAAGAAGCAGGTCTTAAACCCATTATAGGTTGTGAATTTTACGTAGCTGAAGGTTCACGTTTTGAAAAAAAGGTGTCTAAAAGGGGAGAAGTAGGGACACATTTAGTTTTGCTTGCTAAAAATAAAGAAGGATATCAAAATCTTTTAAAATTAGCCTCTATTGCCTATTTAGAAGGATTTTATTACAGACCTCGTATAGATAAAGAAATTCTTAAGCTCTATCATAAAGGACTTATAGCAATGAGTGCTTGTTTAGAAGGAGAGATTCCCAAGCTTCTTTTAGCAGGAAACTTAAATAAGGCTATAGAAGTAGCCAAATGGTATAAAGATTTATTTAAGGATGACTTTTATTTAGAACTTCAAAAAAATGATTTGCTAGAACAAGATAAAGTCAATGAGGGTATTTTAGAGATAGCTGAAAAATTGGGAATTAAATGTGTTGCCACTGCAGATTGTCATTACTTAGATAAAGAGGATGCTCTTGCTCATGAAGTGCTTTTATGTATTCAAACAGGACATAAACTTTCTGATCCTGATAGATTTAGATTCAATACTGATAAACTTTATTTTGCAAGTGCTGAAGAAATGAAAGAAAGATTTAAGAATTGTTCTTTAGAAGCTATTACTAATTCTATGGAGATTTTTGAAAAAGTTAATTTAGAAATTAAAACAGATGAGATTTTATTCCCCAAGGCAAGAATCCCAGAAGATCAAACTGTAGAAAGCTATTTTATTAAAAAGGCAAGAGAAGGATTAGAAAAAAGACTTCAGGAGCTTAAAGTTAAAGGACAACTTGTGGAAGATGAGAAAAAATATTGGGAAAGATTAGAATATGAAATGGGTATTATAATTGAGAAAGGATATGTAAGTTATTTTTTAATTGTAGCAGATTTTATTAATTGGGCAAAATCTCGTGGAATTCCTATTGGTCCAGGAAGAGGTTCTGCTGCAGGTGCACTTACATCTTATGCTCTTGGGATTACAAATTTAGATCCCATAAGATGGGGGCTTCTTTTTGAAAGATTTTTAAATAAGGAAAGACCAAGTCTTCCTGATATAGATGTAGATTTTTGTATGGAAAGAAGGGATGAGGTTATAGAATATGTAGCTAATAATTACGGAAAAGAGTATATTGCTAAAATTGTAACTTTTGGGCAACTTAAAGCAAGGCAAGTAGTAAGAGATGTAGGAAGAGTTCTTGGATTTAAACCCAAGGAAATAGACCCTATAGCAAAAATGATAAGTCCTGGAATAAATGTGACTTTAGAAAAAGAACTACAAAGAGAAGAATTTAAAGAATTAATTAAAAGATCTGAAAAAATAAAAAAGCTTTTTGAACTTGCCAAAAAACTCGAAAGATTACCAAGACATGTAAGCCAACATGCAGCAGGAGTAATTATAGCAGGAAGACCAATTACAGAAGTTGCGCCATTAATGAAGGGAGAAGAAGGAGAAATACTGGTTCAATTTGATATGAAGGCTTGTGAAACTGTAGGTTTAATTAAATTTGACTTTTTAGGTTTAAAAACCCTCACTATCATTGATCATACCCTAAAAATTTTAGAAAGATATGAAGGTATAAAAATTAATATTGATGATATTCCTTTAAATGATGAAAAGACTTATGAGCTTTTAAGAAGAGGAGAAACTGATGGAGTATTTCAATTGGAATCAGACGGAATGAAGGAATTGTTAAAAAGACTTAAACCTACAGATTTTAATGATTTAATAGCAGTATTAGCTTTATATAGACCAGGTCCTTTAGAAGGAGGATTAGTTGATCAATATATAGAAGCCAAACACGGCAAAAGGAAACCGGAATATTTACACCCCCTTTTAGAACCCATTTTGAAAGAGACTTATGGAATAATAGTTTATCAAGAACAGGTAATGGAAATAGCAAGAACATTTGCAGGCTATACCTTAGGAGAGGCAGATTTACTGAGAAGAGCTATAGGTAAAAAAGAAAAGGAACTTATGGAAAGCTTAAAAAAAGAGTTTATTTCTCGCTCCATTGAAAGGAATATACCTTTAGAAGTAGCTGAAAAGGTATTTGATTTAATTGAAAAATTTGCAGATTATGGATTTAATAAAAGTCATTCAGCAGCCTATGCTCTTATATCTTATCAAACTGCCTATTTAAAAGCACATTATCCTATATATTTTATTGCTTCTATTCTTACTTATGAAGCTAACAAAAGTGAAGAAGTTAGTAAATATATAGCTTTAGCTAATGAAATGGGAATAAAAATTTTACCACCAGATATAAATAAAAGTGAAGCTGGGTTTACAGTAGAAGAATCTGCTATCAGAATAGGACTTTATGCTATAAAAAATGTAGGAGAAGAAGCTGTTAATGAAATTTTAAGGAAAAGACCCTATGAGTCTTTTATAGATTTTTGTAATAAAGTGGATACCAAGAAAGTAAATAGAAAAACCATAGAAGCTTTGATTAAAGCAGGTGCTTTTGATAGTTTAGAACCTAATAGAGCTAAATTAATGCACAATCTTTCCTCAGTTCTTTCCATTTCAAACCAAGCTAAATTTTCTACCCTTTTTAAACAAGTTTCTCTACTGAGCTTAGATAAAGCTTTTAATTTGGAAGAGGTCCCTCCGTGGGATTTAGATGAAAAATTAAACTTTGAAAAAGAAGCTTTAGGCTTTTATCTTACCGATCATCCCATGAGAAGATTTAGAAAATGGATTAATGTTTTTTCTTCTTGTTATTTGGGGAAGATAAAAGAAATTGAGGAAGGAACAAAAATTATTGTAGCTGGAGTTATCTCAGAAATAAAAATAAAAAGTACAAAAAATGAGGGAAAAATGGCTATAATAAAAATAGAAGATGAAAAGTCATCCTTAAAAGCTCTTATTTTTCCTGATCTATATAATCAGTATATACACCTTTTAAAAGAAGGAGCAATGCTTTGGTTTAAAGGAGAAGTAGATAAAGAAGAGGAAAATAAAATCCTTTTAATAGAAGATTTGGCAGAATTAAAAGATTTAAGATTTTTTAGAAATGGGAGATTAAATATTCTTTTTTCCTCTGAAAATATTGAAGAAGAAAATTTAGAATATTTAAAAAATTTTTTGATAAAAGAAGAAAATTTAGAATCAGGGTTACCTATCCAACTTTATTTAAAATATCCAGATTCTTTAGTATGTTTTGAGATAAATGAATATAAAATAGACCCTTCTTATGAACATTTATCTTTATTATTAGAAACTCTTGAAGAAATCCGTTTAAAAGTAGTCTATTAATAAAAGTTTTAATAAAATTTTTTACTTGAAAATTAAATTTGTATAGACTACAATAAAATTTCAAAATTTTTAAAGGAGGAAAATATGCTTTCAAAAATTCCCTTCGATCTTACAAAAATTGAGGAAGAAGATCTGGAAAAACAGATTCTTAGAGTAGCTATTATTGCAGAACTTGATGCTATTAATCTTTATGAACAATTAGCAGCTATGACTGAAGATGAAAATTTAAAAGCTGTTTTTCTTGACATAGCAAGAGAAGAAAAAACTCATGTAGGAGAGTTTTTAACTATGCTTCTTATGAAAGATGAAGAACAAGAAGAAGAACTTGAAGCCGGAGAGGAGGAAGTAGAAGAAATTTTAGAAGGTGAAGAAGAGGAAGAATAAATTTTTTAAAAATAAGTGAATGCTTTACTTATGGAATTTTATTATAATTATTATTTTTTTTCTTTCTTTTGATGCATCTTCTTGTTTTTCAGCTTATAAAAAACATTTTGAAATTACAGCTCAAAAAATAGAAGTTTTTCATAAACCAGAAATTGTCATTGCTAAAGGAGATGTAGTTATAAATAGTAAAGAATTTTTAATCTGGGCTCAAGAAGCTAAATATGAAGTTGAAACTGAGTATTTGATTTTAGAAAATTTTAAGATTTTTGATTTCCAAAAAAATGCTACTGCTGAAGGGAATAAGGGATTTTTAGATTTAAGAAATGAGGAAATTTGGGCAGATAAAGCCTTTATTTTTTTAAAAAAGGAACAAATAAGAATAAAAGCTATAGATTTTCATAAAAATGCATTAAATGAGTATTTTGCTAAAAAAGCTCTTATTACTACTTGTGAGTTTGATTGCGAAAATGAAAAAGATTTTCCCCCTTGGAGTTTAGAAGTTGATAATTTTTTATTAACACCAGAGGGTATAAGTAGTGGGGAAGCTACCAAATTTAAAATCAAAAAAGTTCCGGTAGGTTATTTTCCTAAAGCTGTTTATATTCCTAAAGTTAATTTGCCAATAACTCTCCCTAGAAAAACAGGGTTTTTAACTCCTAAATTTTCTCAAGGAAGTAGATTGGGATTTGGGATACAAATACCCCTTTTTTTAGCTTTCACAGATCAAATAGATTTTACTATATCCCCTTTTTACCTTACCAAAAGAGGGATGTTAATGGATATAGAGAATCAATTCAGATTTGAAAAAGAATTTCAGGGGCTCATGAAAATTAGATACCTAAAAGATATAGCAAAAGAAGGATATGCTATTGAAGAAAAGCCAGAAAAAAATAAATGGTGGGTTGTTGGTAAGATAGATTATGGAGTAAAACCAAATTTAGATATGCATTTAGATTTTGATGTGGTATCAGAGAGGGGATTTTTAGAAGAATTTGATGTGGGAGAAGGTGGTTATACAAATACAAGAACACAAATTTTGGAAAGATTTAATAGAGATATAGAAGATAAGGCACAGGAATATAGAACTTCAAAATTTTGGGTTCAATATTACAGAAATAGTTTATATGCAAGACTTGAAAATACCTATTTAGACTATCACGGAAGACTTGATAGTGATACCATTTTACAGCCCCTTTTTAACTTAAAATTTAACTTTTTGCCTACCAGTATTTTTAATATCCTTTTACCCGAAGCATCTTTAAAGTACCTTTATACTTATAGAAGGGAAGGTTATTACGGAGATAAAATTGATACAAAAGTGGGTATTACCTATCCTTTTAAAATCAATATATTTTTTAATTCAGCAAGCTTTAATTATAATTTCAGTTTTTATAACTTAAGAGAAAAAGAAAGTTTTGGAGAGAGTAGTCTAAACCGAAGTTATTATGAATTTTTAGTAGATTCTTATATTTTACTTTCTAAATATTATGATTTTTTAACTATTTTTAATAAAAATTTAAGATTTTTACACATCCTAAAGCCTTATGCTATTTATTTTTATCGTTCTAAACCAAGTGAAATTAATATTCCCCAATTTGATTATGAAGACCTGATTAGTAACAAAACTCATACTTTAGAATATGGACTCTGGCAATATTTTAGTTTACCTTCTCATAGAGATTTTTTAGTTATTAGAGCTTATCAACAATATGATTTTGTAAAGGGGGAGCGTTCAGCTATAGCTACAAAGCCTGAAGAAAAACCTTTTTCTGATATATATTTACAAGTGCTACTTAATTATAGCCCCTTTATTTATGCAAGATACGATACAGCCTATAATTTTTATGGGCTTGGATTTAAAAAACATTCTTTTAGTTTAAGTTTAAGGGACATATATCTTGATTATATAGATTTAATCTATCAAGAAGATAAAGCCTGGAATACAAAACAACTTACTCTTGATTTAAAATCTACAATTTTAAATAACCTTTTAGCAGAATTTTATATAAGTAGAAATTTCATAAGAGATGAAACTACAGAAATGAAACTTATAGGAACTTATTTACACGACTGCTATACACTTAGCTTGGGATTTTCTGTTACTCCAGAAGATACAAAATTTTATTTTCTTTTCCAATTAAAAGGATTGGGAAGTTATGGAATAGAAAAATAGTATTTAAAGAATGCTTCAAAAGATAAAAATTTTAATGCCTGGTCCAGTAAAATTTAATTTTGTAAAAGAGGGATTAGAGTATTACCTAGATAAAATAAAAAAATTTGTTAATATTGAAGCCTTATTTCCAAAGGTAAAAATTAAGGAATCTGAAGAAAATATAAGGAAAAAAAGGGAGGAAGAGGTATTAAAAAGATACCTCTCAGATAAAGAATATTTAATAATTCTTGATGAAAGAGGAAAAGCATTTAAAAGTTTTGAGTTAGCTAAAAAATTAGAAAACTTAATACAAAATCAAGCCTCTATTACTTTTGTAATAGGTGGACCAGAGGGATTATCTGAAGAGTTTAAAAAAAATGCTAAGGAAATCTGGAGTATTTCAACACTTACCTTAAATCATGAAATAGCTCTTTTAGTTTTAATTGAAGCGCTTTATAGAAGTTTTACCATTATAAAAGGTATTCCCTATCATAAAGAGTAAAGAGATGGAAAAATTTGCAATAATTTATGATGAGATATTTTTAAAGCATAATCCGGGAAGCTTTCATCCTGAATCTCCTCAAAGAATTCATGCTATTTGGGAAAGACTACAAAAAGAAGACATAGCCCCTTATATTGAGGTTTTTCTTCCAGATACAGCAACAAAAGAAGAAATCTTATGGAATCATAGTGAATATCTTTATAATTTAATTGAGCATACCAAAGGAAAGCCTTATACTCAACTTGACCCAGATACAGCTACTAATGAATATTCCTTTTTTACAGCCTTAAAAGCAGTGGGGGCGCAAAGGACAGCTTTAAAATTACTTTTTGAAAAAAGCTATAAAGGTGCTTTTTCTCTTGTTAGACCACCAGGTCATCATGCTGAGAAAGACCGAGCTATGGGTTTTTGCTTATTTAATAATATTGCTATAGCAGCCTATTATGCTAAAAATTACTATGGGCTTAAAAAAATTTTAATTATAGACTGGGATTTACATCATGGAAATGGGACCCAAAAAAGTTTTTATTCCGATCCTGAAGTTCTTTATTTTTCAGTTCATCAATATCCTTATTATCCTGGAACAGGACATTATTCTGAAATTGGCGAAGGGGAAGGAATAGGTTTTACTTTGAATATTCCTCTTCCAGCCTATTGCGGAGACGAAGAGTATATTTATATTTTTAAAGAATTTTTAAAGCCTATAGCTTTGCAATTTAAGCCAGAAATTATTATGGTTTCAGCAGGATTTGATCTTTGTGAGGGAGACCCCTTAGGAAATATGGAAGTTACTCCTCGCTTTGGAATTCCAATGTTAACTTTGATTCTTAAAAACATTGCAGAAAAGACTTGTCAAGGAAAAATTCTTTTTACCTTAGAAGGGGGTTACAATATAGTCAATCTTCAGGAAAGTGTTGCTAATTCAATTTTAACTTTTCTTGGCTTAAAAGATATTTCAGAAAAAATAAAATTTTCAGAAAGAGCTGAAAGAATAGAAGCAAATATTCTTAAACCACTTAAAGAGCTTTTAAGACATAAGACCAGCTGGCTTATCTAGAATGGTTAAAATTGATGTAAAGAAATTTTTCATTATAGTTTTATTATTAATTTTTTTGGGAGCTGGATATTTTTATTCTTTAAAATACAAAAAGATTCCTAAAGGATTTCTTATTTTACATGGAAGAATTGAAGGGAAAGAAATAAACATATCTTCTAAAGTTCAGGGTCGAATTATAAAACTTTATAAAAGAGAAAGTGACAGGGTCAAAGCTGGGGATCTACTTGCTGAACTTCGTCCAGATGAATTTTTGGCTCAATTAAAAAGTGCTAAAGAAGAAGTTGAAGCAGCTCATCAAACTGAACTTCTTGCAGAAAGCTATCTTTTAAAATCAAAGGTTAAGTTAGAACAAGCTAAAAGGGATTTAGAAAGATTTGAAAAATTGTATAAAGAAGGTGTAATTTCTAAAAGAGATTTAGAATTGGCAGAACTTAATTATGAATCAGCTCTTGCTGAATTTAGGGTTAACGAAAGATTTATTTCCCAAGCTAAAGCAAAATATAAATCAGCTTTACAAAAATTAAAAGAAGTAGAGGTTATTTATAAAGAGACAAAAATCTATGCACCTTCTGATGGTGTTATTTTGTCAAGACCTGTAGAAGAGGGAGAAGTGGTAAATCCAGGACAAACAATTTATACTATGGTTGATCTCCAAAAACTTTATGTAAAAGTTTACATACCTGAGCCTGATCTTGGTAAAATTAAATTAGGGCAACAAGCAAGGGTATATGTAGATGCTTATAAAGATCGTTATTTTAATGGTACAATTACGAGAATTTATGAACAAGCTGAATTTACACCTAAAAATATTGAAACTAAAGAAGAAAGAGTAAAGCTTGTTTTTGGTGCTGAAGTTTTTGTAGATAATAAAGAAGAACTTCTTAAACCAGGAATGCCTGCAGATGTGGTGATAAAAATTGATCCTAAAGCAGAATGGGTAAGACCTTAGATTCTTTTGTTATCAAGGTTAAAAATTTATCAAAAGTTTACGGAAAATTAAAAGCTGTAGAGGAGGTTTCTTTTGAAGTAGAAAAAGGTGAAGTTTTTGGGCTTATTGGTCCTGATGGAGCAGGAAAAACAACCATTATAAATGTTTTGACAGGTGTTTTAGAGCCTTCTTCAGGAGAGGCTTATATAAATGGAATTAATGTAGTTAAAGAACCTGAAAAAATAAAAAGACTTATTGGATATATGCCTCAGGGGCTTGGGCTTAATCTTTATGATAACCTTACAGTAGAAGAAAACATAAATTTTTTTAAAGATTTAAGGCTTATCTCTGAAAATATTTTTCAAAGAAATAAAGAAATACTTCTTGAGATAACAAGACTAAAACCTTTTCTTTCAAGACCTGCAAAAGTCCTTTCAGGAGGCATGAGACAAAAGCTCGCCCTTATATGTACCCTTCTTCATCTTCCTGAGGTCATACTTCTTGATGAACCTACCACAGGTGTTGACCCCTTATCAAGACAGGATTTTTGGGAGATTATTTACACCTTAGTTCAGGAAAGAGAAATAACTGTTCTTTTGACAACTGCTTATATGGACGAAGCAGAGAGATGTAATAAAATTGCCCTTATCCATAAGGGAAAGATCTTTCTTCAAGATAAACCTGAAAATATACCAGATTTAGAGGAGGCATTTATAGAAGCTGTTTCTGGAGAAAAACCTAAACCTTTACTAAAACAAATTTCTCCCTTTTCCGAAAAAGAAGCTAATATTCTTATTTGTAACAAAGTAAGCAAGCTTTTTGGAAAGTTTAAAGCAGTTGACAGAGTAAGTTTAGAGGTAAAAAAGGGAGAAATTTTAGGACTTCTTGGTCCAAATGGAGCAGGTAAAACTACCCTTATAAAAATGATGTGCGGACTTCTTTCTCCTTCAGAAGGAGAGATTTTTATCTCAGGACATAATGTTGAGAAAGAAAAGGTAAAAGTCTGGGAATTAATAGGATATATGTCTCAAAAATTTTCCCTTTATAAGGATTTAACTGTTTTAGAAAATATTAAACTTTATGCAGGTTTGTATGGAGTAAAAAATGAAAATTTTGGAGAACTTTTAGAAAAACTTGGATTATTAGGCTGGGAAGGAAGGTTAGTTAAAGATATTCCCTTTGGAATAAAACAGAGATTAGCCCTTTTTTGTGCGGTTTTACACAAACCTGTAATAGTATTTTTAGATGAACCTACTTCAGGAGTTGACCCAGTTGCAAGAAGGTCTTTTTGGGAGATGATATATTTTCTTTCAAGAGAAGAGGGGATGACAGTAATTCTTTCAACCCACTATATGGATGAAGCAGAAAATTGTGATAGGATTGGACTTATGAATAAAGGAAGACTTATTGCCCTTGGAACACCTGAAGAACTTAAAATTAATTCAGAAAAGATTTCAGGGAAGCTTTTACAAATAAAGACATCGGAATTTAGAGAAGTTTTTAAAAAGCTTAAAAGTGTTTTTCCAAATTTATCTCTTTATGGGAATAAAATTTTATTAAGAACTTTTAATCTAGAAAAAGATAAAGAAAGAATAGAAAAATTTTTAACTGAAGAAGGAATATTTAAAGTAGAAATTTCTCAAACTTTGCCATCCTTACAGGAAACCTTTATAGATTTTATAAGGAAGGATTTAGAAGAAAATCCAGAAAGCTGTGTTTAAAAGACTTTTAGGAATTGTTAAAAAAGAATTTAAAGAGCTTATAAAAGATAAACTTTATCTTACATTTGTATTTATAGTACCTATAGTGGTGATGATCCTTTTAGGATATGGATTAATTCTTGATGTAAGACATCTACCAGTAGCTTTTCTTGATTATGATAAAAGCAAATTAAGCAGAGAATATATAGATGGATTTATTAACAACGAATATTTTGAAATTTATGCTTTTGTAGAAGATTATAAAACTGCAGAGTACCTTATAAACTTAGGGAAAATAAGAGCTTTAATTGTTATTCCTCAGAATTTTTCAAAAAAACTTTATAAAAGAGAAAAGGCAGAGGTTCAGATTTTAATAGATGGGACCTATCCAAGCAGAGCAGAGGTAGTTAAGGGATATGTTACTGCTATAAATACTATGTTTAATCAAAAACTGCTTGAAAATTACAAGACCTTGAAATTTCCTGTAGAGATTGAGGTAAGAGCTTGGTACAATCCAGCACTGGAAAGTAAAAATTTTATTATGCCGGGTATGTTAGTTACTACACTTTGTTTTTATCCTATTTTACTTACCTCTCTTGTTGTGGTTAGAGAAAGAGAATTTGGAAGTATTTTTAATTATTATACTTCACCTGCAAGAAAATGGGAAATTATTTTTGGTAAAGCTCTTCCTTATGTATTAGTTTGCTTTATTACTTATCTTATACTTTTTTTTATAACAGTTTTTATTTTTAGGGCTAAATTTATAGGAAGTTTTTTGGTTTTATCCTTAGCAAGTTTACTTTATCTTTTTTGTACTGTGGGAGTGGGGCTTTTTATTTCAACCCTTACTAAAACCCAAATTACTGCCATGTTAATTGCTTTTATTACTACAATTATTCCTACCTATCTTTATTCAGGATTTCTTTATCCTGTTAGTAGTATGGAGTTTAGCGGAAGAGTTATAAGTAAATTTATTCCTGCTACATACTTTTTAGGGGTGGTAAGAGGAATTTATTTAAAGGGTCTTCCAGGAACATACTTTTTAGAAAATCTATTAAGTCTTTTCCTTTATGCCCTTGTGGTTTATTCTACAACTATACTTAAATTTAAAAAGAAGCTTTAAAAATTTATGAGATTATTTCCCCTTCTTAAAAAAGAGTTTTTGCAGTTTTTTAGGGATAGGATTTTGATTTTTATTCTAATTTATGCTTTTACTGCGGTTGTTTATACAGGAGGGAGAGGAATAAGCTTAGAGGTAAAAAGATTTCCAGTTATTATACAAGACCAAAGTAATAACAGAGCAAGTAGGGAATTTATAGCCAAAATAAGACTCCCCTATTTTAAAATTCTTGGATTTGTTAATTCTGACAAAGAGCTAATTGAATGGCTTGACAGAGGTAAAGCTTCTATGGCAATAATTATCCCTCCTGATTTTGAAAGAAAACTTAAAAAGGGGGAAGCAAAAATTCAGGTTATAATTGATGGAACTATGTCTATGACTTCAACTATGGCAATTTCTTATATTTCAGATATCACTTACAACTATGCTTTAGAAATTTTAGAATATGATGTTTATAAAAAGAAATATCCCTTCCCTTTAGTTGAAGAAAAACTTAGAATTCTTTTTAATCCCAATGTTCTTAGTACATGGTTTATGAGTCTTTTAGAGCTTTTTAACATGATAACCATGACCTCCCTTCTTATTACTGCTGCAGCCCTTATAAGAGAAAAGGAATATGGAACAATTGAACAGCTTCTTATAACACCTGTTAAGAGTTGGGAAGTTTTTTTGGCTAAAATTATTCCTACAGTAGTAGTAATTAGTGTCTTATCTTTTATTAGCCTTTTTGTTATGGTTAAAGGTGTTTTTGGAGTGCCTATAAGAGGTAATGTATTTTTATTTTTTGCAGTAACCTGTATTTATGTTTTTAGTATAGCTTCTATTGGTATTGCTATTGCAACAGTGGTAAACAATCTTTCTCAAGCTATGATGGTAATATTTGCAGTTCTTGTTCCTATGCTTATGATTTCAGGTGCATGGAGCCCTCCTGAAACAATGCATCCAGTTATTAAATATATTAGTCTTCTTTCACCAATGAGATATTTTTTAGATTTTGGATATGGAGTTTTATTAAAAGGAAATACCTTAAAATATATATGGAAAGATATTTTAGGGATTATTTTAATTGGGATAGTTCTTTTAATCTTTTCAGCATTAAGATTTAGACAAAGTTTTGCTAAATAGGAGGTAAAAGATGAAAATAAAGCTTATTTTTGATGAAAAAGAGGAGGTTTTGGCAGAACTTTTTGATACAGATTGTGCAAAAGCTATTTATAACCTTTTACCTATTGAAGCAAATTTAAATACCTGGGGAGATGAATTTTATTTTTCTATACCTTTAGAATATTCTCTTGATGAAACAGCTACCCTTAAAGTTAAAGCAGGAGATATTGGATACTGGCCTCCCGGGAAAGCACTTGCTATCTTTTTTGGTCCTACCCCAGCTTCAGTAGATGAAAATCCAGTTCCCGCAAGTGAAGTTAATATAGTAGGTAGGCTTTTAGAGGACTCAACTAAGTTAAAAAAATTTAAGAAATTTATGAAAATAAAAATAATTCCCCTTTTAAATTAATTTTGAAAAGATAAAAAATTAGATAAAAAGATTTGGAAAAATAAAATAGAAAAGCAGGAAAAAAACTTTTATTGAGAATTTCTCAAAAGTTTGAAAATGGGAATATAGAAAATTATTTTATAGATAGCTTAATATTTTACTTTTTATTCTCTTCCAGGAGGCAGATCTATTAGAAATTTAAGAATAAGGGAAAAGAGATATATTTTTAAGAGGAATACTTATAATTCATTTTGAAGGTGACTAATTTTTATTTGCGGGATTAATTTGGATGTAAAAGATCCTAAATATTGCCTGAGAGTACTTTTTGGTGAAGTTTTTTGAAAAAAGTTAAAAAGGTATTATAATTTTAATAAGGCTATTGGGACCTGTGCGACAGATCCTGGTGAACCCCGCCAGGCCCGAAAGGGAGCAACGGTAGCCAGGCTCTCTGGGTGCCACAGGTATCCCAATAGCCCCTTTTAATAATCGGAAGCGTAAGGGGGCTGGTGTCCCTCCCGGGCTTCAAACCCGGTGCGCCCCAAATAAAAGGGGTGGGTGGGTTCAATTCCCACACGCTTCCGCCAAAAATAAAAGATTAATAATTTATTATAATAATTTAATAATTTAAGCTTTTACAAATTGAAAAAAATATTATTAAAAGTTTTTTTCTATTTTCTTGCTTTCCTTCTCTTAACTAATCAATTAAGCTATGCTTTAATAACTATTCCTGAAGAAGAAAAAATAGGAAAACAGGTTCTTCAAGAACTATCTTCAAAAGTAGAATTTATTCAGGATATAGAATTAGTAACCTATATAAATAGCATTGGAAATTTATTAACTAAAAAGGGATTAGAAATTTCTCCTTTTAATTTTAGATTTTACCTTATAAAAGAAGACTCTTTTAATGCCTTTTCTGTTCCTGGAGGATATATTTTTATTAATTCTGGTATTTTTGAAAGCATAGAATCAGAAGATGAGCTTGCTGGAATAATGGCTCATGAAATGGCACACAATGTATGTAGACACATAGCAAGAAAATTGGAAAATATAAAGAAAATGCAAATAGCAATTACAGCTGCTACTTTAGCAGCAATTTTGTTAGGTGGAGGTAAAGCAGGAGAAGCTGTAAGTGTTACTTCCTCAGCTCTTGCAGAGACTAAACTTTTATTTTATAGCAGAGCTGATGAAGAGGAAGCTGATAGGACAGGATTTCAGATTTTAACTAAAGCTGGATATAATCCTTGGGGAATGGTTAAAATAATGGAAAAGCTTTCTCAAAAAAGTAATTTTGCTATAGAAGTTAGTTATAGATACTTATTTACTCATCCTTTACCCCAAGAAAGAGTAAGTTATTTAATTGATTTAGCTAATAAATTTAGATTTTCTAATTACTCCCCTACAATTATAAGTTCAGATCCCTATTATTTTAAAAGATTAGTTATTAAAGCAAATATAATATCTAAAGATCCTGCAGATTTAGTATTAAGATATAGAGAAGAATTAAAAACTAAAGAAGATCCTTGGCTTAGATATTCCTTAGCTCTTGCTTTAGCGCAACAAAGATTTTTTAAAGATGGAGTTTCTGAGATGGAAGAAGCTTTAAAGGGACTTCCATCTAAACCGTATTTTTTATTAGATCTTGCTGAAATATATTTTAATTCAGGAGATTATCAAAGTGCCTTAGTTATTCTTGAAAAAATTGAAAACTTTGTAGGAACTGAGAGAGCCTTTGAAAAAATAGTTTACTTAAAACACCAATATTTGAAAGCAAGGGCATTTGCAGAAACTCCTCAGGTTTTTCATGCTTACGAAATTTTTAATAAATTAAAAGAAGAAAAGATGCTAGAAAATGATCCATACTTTTATTTTTATTTTGGTAAAGTTTGTTCTAAAATAAATAAAGATGGAGAAGCTCATTTTTATTTTGGCAAATATTTTGAATTAAGGGGTGATTATAAGACAGCTTATTTTCATTATAAAAAAGCCCTTTCTTTTTTATCTGAAAAAGATAAAATGTATAATGAGATAAAAAAAATTATAAGAACCTTAGAGAAAAAAGAATAAATTTTTGGGAGGCATTATTTAATGGCAGAAAAGACTGTTTCCTCAATAAGAACACATAAAATAAAAATTAGAAAACCTTTTAGTATAGAATATAAGGAAAAAATAGTTTGCCCCTATTGTAATAATAGTGAAGATTTTTATGAAATAATAGAAAATGCAGCTATTTTTATTACTTATATCCAAAATGCAGATGGTACTTTAGAACCTGTAGAAGAGGAATTAGAAATTTTAGGGCCTATAAAGTTTTTTTGCGGAATATGTAATGCAGATCTTACTAGACTAAAAAGATAAAGATAATAAACTGGTAGATAGATTTGCGTCCTTATTACATAATTCTTAGTTATCAAGCTTTTAAAAAATATTTTCAAGAACTTAAAGAAGGGGATCTAATAGGGATAAGGTTACCATTAAGAAAAGAAGAAATAGGATTAATAATAGATTTGATAAATAGAAAGGTAGAAGCCTTTCCTCCCTTTTTATCTCAGGTTTTAAGTATCTCTAAAACTTTACAAGCAGAAGTTTTAAAAAATTTTATTCTTCCTTATACCTTTGCCATTCGTGATAAAACTACTTTGATTTCAGCTATTTCAGAATTATCCAAATTAGAAAGCCCTTTTCAAAAATTTGTTACTAAAGATGATAGAGCAAATTGTGGATTAGGAGTAAGGCTTTGGAATTCCTTGGAAGAAATTTTTAATATAGCAGGGACTCCAGTTTTACCTTATCCTTTTGTATTACAACCCTTTTTTGAGAATATAAGAGATATAAGGGTTGTAATTCTTGGGAAATATTATATAGAAGCCTATGAAAGAATAAATCCCTATAATTTTAGAAAAAATCTATTTATGGGAGGAAAAGCAAATTCCTATAAATTAAATAGAAAAGAAATAGAATTTTGCAAAAAAGTTATGAAAAGAGGGAAATTTCCTTATGCTCATTTAGATTTAATTTATATTGGGGATAAAGGACCTTATATCTCAGAAATAAGTCTTAAAGGAGGAATAAAAGGAGCTAAAATAACTCATAAAGAGTATGAAGAGATTATTAAAAAAATACATCAAGAATTTTATAAAAAATGGGAAAAAAAATATAGCCCTGTTGAATATTTTACTCCCTAAAAATTATTTCTTAAGACAAATTTTTAACCTGTGGAATAAGATAAGTTTTAATTACATAATCCCAATTGAGTTTATGTCCTACTTTTGCAATTTCTTCTAAAAATTTTTCTTTATCTTTCAAAGTTTTAGGTATTTTTTCAAAGATTTTAGATATATTGTTAGCTATATAATATTCTTCCAAAGCATATCTTTTTTCTTCAGTTAAATTTTTAAGAGATTCTAAGGAGAAATTTTTCCCTGTAGAAATAAAATCTAAGCTAAAATAGGGTTTAAAAGTGTTTTCAAAAATTTTTTCTAAAAAAAAGGAAACTCCACAACAGGTAGAATGAATAGAAAAACCTCCCCAAGGCAAAGTTTCTATGTGAGCAATACCAAAGGGTTCATAAATAGACATACCAAGTTCTATATCAGAGCCTATTCTTAAATCAAGAGTATTAATATCTTCGGTAAATAAAGTGGGACATTTTCTTTTAGAAAGTCCAAATTGATTAATAAAAAGAGCTTTTATATTTTTTGACTTTAGATTAAAGGTTTTTACATATTTATATATTTCTATTTCATAACCTATCAAATCAGGCCAGCCAACTCTATGTTCAAAGGGCCAACAATATTCTTTTACCATTTTTTCTGTCTCTTGGGGTGGCCTTCCAGTTGCAACTAAGGTGGAAAGAAGAATATAAATTCCATACAAATTATTTTTTTCAAAAAAATTATCTAAATAAGGTAAAAGAATAAAATCACGCCATATACCTTTACTTTTAACTAATCTACAAACATGGGTAATAATTAGATCTATTTCAGGAAAGCCAAATCTATTTTTTAAATTCTTTTTAATTTTTTCTTGAGATCTTAATTTAGCTTCTAAACTATAATGATCTGAAGAGGTAGCATTATAAACTATAGCAATTTTTTCTTTAGAGACATCAGGGCATAAAAATTTGTATTCCTCTACTACCCAATCTCCGACTGCAAATATTTTATCAAATCTTTTAGCAAGCTTTACTAAAGGAGTACGATACCAATCTTCTTGGGGACCAAAAATATCCTCTAAGGAAAGATTTTTTTCTTTTCCAAACTTAAGAAGGTTATAAAAACTTATGTCTGAACCTCCTAAATTTTCTATAATTCTTCGGACAGGGGCAACTTCATGAGCATAAAAGATTCTTTTATGGTTTTGCTGCTTAAAGGAAGGGTTTAATTCAAGGCTTAACAAGGAAGGGATTCCCATGTATTCATGAGCAAAATGATAAAATTCTTTTGCAGAAGGATATAGAAGAGAAATTAATTCAAAATAGGGGATTCCAATTCTAAAGTATTGTTCAAAATCCCAGTCCTGTTCATATCTGTCTGAGGAAAGTCCAAAATTTTCCCAGAATAAATATTTAAAAAAGTTTACCACCTCTTTATTCATGCGGGTTACATCAACTAACAAAACCTCTACGATAGAAGTTTTTTTTGGATTTAGCTCATTAACAATTTTTCTTTCTCCATAAACTATATCAATGTTATATTTTTCAAGAAAAAATCTAAAAAGTTGACTAAAGTCTTTAGTATCATAAAGATCTTTACTTGAATAAAAAACTGTTCCGTCTTTTCCAAGCCTTGTACTTGGAGAACCTATATATTCAAAAAGAGGACCGTATAAAAGAGTTTTATCAAAAAAAGAAAGATAAGAAGGAGAGGTACATAACTGATTTATTACTTCTCCTATTCCGCCAATCTTATATAAAGCTTCATGAGTTACATGGATAGCAAGTTTCATGCTTTTACTCTATCATAAAGAAATAAAATTTAAAAGCGATTATTTAAATTTTTCGGAAGATTTTAATAGGTGCTTTAATATAAAGAACTTGCTTTAATTGGAAATGGTTTTATATTGGAAAGTATTATGAAGCTCCCTAATAAAAAGGGCTATTTTGGAAAATTTGGTGGGCGTTTTGTTCCAGAAACACTTATTCCAGCTTTGTATGAATTAGAAAAAGCCTATTTTCAGATTAAAAAAGATAAAACTTTTTGGAAGGAATGGAAAATTTTACTTCAAGAATATGCAGGTAGACCAACTCCTCTTTATTATGCCGAAAATTTTTCTAAATACTTAGGAGGGCATATAAAGGTTTATCTTAAAAGAGAAGATCTCTTACATACAGGGGCTCACAAACTCAACAATACAATTGGACAAGTTCTTCTTGCCAAAAGAATGGGAAAGGAACGTATTATTGCTGAAACTGGAGCAGGTCAGCATGGAGTAGCTACTGCTACAGCTTGTGCTCTTCTTAATATGAAATGTGTAGTTTATATGGGTGCAAAGGATACTGTAAGGCAAGCTTTAAATGTTTTTAGGATGAAACTTTTAGGAGCAGAAGTTATACCTGTTTATTCTGGGACTCAAACCTTAAAAGATGCTATAAATGAAGCACTAAGAGATTGGGTTACAAATGTTAGAAATACTTTATATGTAATAGGTTCAGTCGTAGGACCTCATCCCTATCCTACAATAGTTAGAGATTTTCAAAGTATTATAGGTATAGAAACAAAAAGGCAAATAATTAAGAAGGAAGGGAGGCTTCCCGATATAATTATGGCATGTGTAGGTGGTGGATCTAATGCTATGGGTATTTTTTATCCCTTTTTTAAAAATAAAGAAATAAAATTTATAGGGGTTGAGGCAGCAGGACATGGACTAAATACAGATTATCATTCAGCAACATTATCTGTTGGAGAACCAGGAGTTCTTCACGGTATGTTAAGTTATCTTTTACAAGACAAGGTTGGACAAATAAAAGGAGCCCATTCCATTGCTCCAGGTCTTGACTATCCAGGTGTAGGGCCTGAGCATTCTTATTTTAAAGAAATTAAAAGGGCAGAATATGTTTCTGTTACAGATGAAGAAGCTTTATCCGCTTTTCAAATCCTTTCTGAGTTAGAAGGTATAATTCCTGCACTTGAACCAGCTCATGCTATAGCTTATCTGATAAAAATGGCTAAAGAAATTCCTAAGGGGAATATAGTAGTTGTAAATCTTTCAGGAAGAGGAGATAAAGATGTAATGGCTGTAAAAGAATATTTTGAAAAAAATAAAAAAACATTATGAAAAAGGGAGCTAAATTAATAGAAAATCGGATAAAGGATTTAAAAGAAAAGGGGGATATCCCATTTATCCCTTATATAACTTGCTGGGATCCGGATTTAAAAACTACCTCTGCTATACTTTGGGAAATTGCAGAAGTAGAACCTGCGTGTATAGAACTTGGATTCCCTTTTTCTGATCCTGTTGCAGATGGTCCAACTATTCAAAAGGCTGTGGTTAGGGCGTTAAAAAATAAACCTAATTTTTCCGCATTTTTTGAATTTATAGAAAAATTAAAGCAAAAAGAATATCCTATTCCTATAGTTTGTATGACCTATTATAATATCATTTATCGTTTTGGCTTAGAAAAAACCGTTGAGAGCGCTTTAGCTTCTGGCCTTTCAGGTTTTATAATAGCTGACCTTCCTATAGAAGAAGCTAATCCTTGGCTTAAAGCAAATAAAGGTAAAGGGCTTGCTACTATCTTTTTGGCAGCACCTACTTCCCCAGAAGAAAGAATTAAAAAAATTGCTCAAAAATCTTCTGGATTTCTATATTATGTCTCTTTAACAGGAATTACTGGAGCAAGAGAAAAACTTCCTGATGATGTAGTGGAAAGATTACAAATGGTGAAAAGCCAATCTTTAATTCCTGTTGCTGTAGGATTTGGTATTTCAAAACCAGAACATGTAAAAATGCTTTCTCCTTATACAGATGCTATTATTATAGGTAGTGCCATTGTAAAAATTGTGGAAGATAAAGGGAAAAAGGCACCTAAGGAAGTTAAAAAATTTCTTAAGTCTCTAAAATGAAAACTCTTAAAGTAAAAACTAAACCTCCTTATGAAATCGTAATTAAAGAAAATATTTTTGAAAGTATTTCTTATGATTTAAAGAAAAATTTTAATTTTGGGAAAATTGCTATAGTTACAGATCATATAGTTGAAAATCTTTATGCTAAAAAACTATATAAAAGCCTTAAAAAAAATCATATAAAAGCAGAAATTTTCTCTTTTCCTGCAGGGGAGGCTTCAAAAAACATAGATACAGTTATTTCTCTTGCAAGAGCTCTTATTCAAAAAAATTTTGATAGAAAAGATATAATTATAGCTCTGGGAGGAGGTGTAGTTGGTGATATAGCTGGATTTCTTGCAAGTATTTATTTAAGAGGGATTCCCTATATCCAAGTTCCTACTACCCTTCTTGCTCAAGTTGACTCCTCTGTAGGAGGGAAAACCGGGGTTGACCTTCCTGAAGGGAAAAATTTAATAGGTACTTTTTATCAACCAGCAAAAGTCTACATAGATCCTCTGGTTTTAAAGAGTCTTCCCATAGAAGAAATAAAAAATGGGCTTGCAGAGGTTATTAAATATGGGTGCATTTTTAAAAAAAGACTTTTTACTTTTCTCTCAAAAAAAGGTAAAGATTTATATAATTTAAATTCTCAAGATCTTGAATATATAATTTTTGAAAGCTGTTCAGCAAAAGCTTATGTAGTTTCTAAGGATGAAAAAGAAAAAGATCTAAGAAGAATTCTTAATTTTGGGCATACCATAGGACATGCCATAGAGACTGAACTTAATTATAGTGTGCCCCATGGACTTGCAGTAGCTGTAGGGATGGTTGTAGAAGCAAAAATTTCAGAAATTTTAGGAATTGCTGAAAAGAGTGTTTCAGAACCATTAATCAAACTTCTTGAGACCCTTGATATGCCTTATGAATTTTCTTATCTATCTTCTAATTTAAATCCTTTAAAGCTTATTTCTCATTTTTCTAAAGATAAAAAGGTATGGAAAGGGAAATTGACCATGGTTCTTCTTAAAAAAATTGGCAAAGCTCAGTTTTATGAATTTTCCTCTTTTGAAGAAGCAGAGGAAATTTTTTTGAAATGTTTTTAAAAATATAATTTTGAAAAATTTTAAAGGATTGCTAAATTTAAATTTTGATGAATAAAAATTTAGATATTTTATTTCAAAAAATAAAGGATCAACCATTTTATAAACTTTCAGCTTCAGGAAATGATTTTATAGTCTTTTTAAATTTTGAAAAAAAACTAACTTCAGAAGAAGGAAAAATTCTTGCTAAGACACTTTGCAGACCAAAATTTTCAATTTCAGCAGATGGTTTTATTTTATTAGAAAAGCCAGTTACTTCCTCTGCAAGCTTTTCTTGGAAATTTTTTAATTCAGATGGAAGTGAAGCTGAAATGTGTGGGAACGGAGCAAGATGTGTTGCCAGGCTGGTTGAAGAGCTTGGGCTTTTTAAAAGTCCCTTTTATTTTGAAACTAAAGCCGGTCTTATTTATGCTGAAGTTAAAGGGGAAAGGGTAAAGGTTGGGCTAACTTCACCGAGAGATTTGAAACTCAATTTTGTTATAAGAACTGATCATGATTGGTTTATGGCACATTTTGTGAATACAGGGGTTCCTCATGTAGTTGTTTTCTGGGATAATATAGAGTCAGCACCAGTAGAAAAAATAGGTCCTAAAATAAGATATCATGAAATGTTTAAACCTAAGGGAACAAATGTAAATTTTATAGAATTAGTGGAAGAGAATAAAAAATTTTTAAAAATAAGAACTTATGAAAGAGGAGTTGAAGCAGAAACTTTAGCCTGTGGAACAGGTGCAAGCGCAGCAGCTTATGTCTCCTATAAACTTGGTCTTGTTGATAAAAAAGTTGATCTTTTAACTAAAAGTGGAGAAATTCTTACAGTTTACATTGAAGATGAAGAAAATAAAATATACCTTGAGGGAGATACAAGGTTTATATTTGAAGGGAAAATAAAAAAAGAGGCTATATTATAATAAAAAGGGGGGTAGAAAATATGAAACTACAGGGATCTATAGTAGCTCTGGTAACACCTTTTAAAAATGGGGAAATAGATGAAACTTCATTAAGAAATCTTATAAGATGGCATCTTCAAGAAGGAACTCATGGAATTTTAGTTCTTGGGACAACTGGAGAGGCAGTAACAATTGATTTTGAGGAAAGAAAAAGGGTAATGGAAATAGCTTTAGAAGAAGCCAAAGGTAAAGTTCCATTAATTGCTGGAACAGGAACCAATGATACCCAGAAAGTTCTTAAATACACAAAACTTGCTGAAGAAATGGGTTTTGATGCAGCTTTAATAGTAACTCCCTATTATAATAAGCCTACTCAAAATGGGCTTTATGAGCACTATAGCTATATTGCTAAAAATACTAAAATCCCTATTATTCTTTACAATGTACCTGGGAGAACTTCTGTTAATCTTTTGCCAGAAACTACTGCTAAACTTTCTCAAATTGAAAATATTGTAGCTATAAAAGAAGCTTGTGGAGATATTAAACAGGTTACTGAGCTTTTGCTTAAATGTCCTAAGGATTTTATTGTTCTTTCAGGAGATGATTTTACTGCTTATGCAACAGTCATGCTTGGTGGAAAGGGAGTTATCTCTGTTGCGGCAAATGTTATGCCAAGAGAAATGTCTCAACTTATGGAAAGTACTTTAAATGGAGAGGTAGCAAAAGCTCAGGAATTAAATTTAAAACTTTATCCTCTTTATAAGGCTATGTTTGTTGAAACCAATCCAGTTCCAGCTAAAGCTGCGCTCTGGCTTATGGGTAAAATTGAAACTCCAGAGGTAAGACTTCCTTTATCCCAACTTTCAGAAAAGTCTTTAGAAACCTTAAAAACCATTTTAAAAGAAAATTATAGCTTAATTTAGTGTTCCACGTGGAACACTAAATTTAACATTTGCAAAAATCTTGAGTATTAATAGAGTTAAAGATTAGGAGGTAAGGTATGGAAAATTTTGAATTTTATGTACCTACAAAAATAATTTTTGGTAAAAAAACTGAGGAAAAAATCGGAGAAATTTTAAAAAAAGACGGAATTAGTAAAGTGTTATTTGTTTACGGAAAAGAATCAATTAAAAAGATCGGTTTATATGATAAGGTTGTAAAAGCTTTAAAAGAAGCTGATATTGATTTTATAGAACATTCAGGAGTTAAGCCTAATCCAGTTTTGTCTCATACAAGAGAAGGAATTAAAAAAGCTAAAGAAAATAAAGTGGAGGCTATACTTTCTGTAGGCGGAGGTTCAGCAATTGATGAAGGAAAAGTTATAGCAGTAGGAGCAAAAACTGAAAAAGATATATGGAAATACTTTAAGGGTGAGGAAGTTATTAATACTGCTCTACCTATTTACACCATCCTTACTTTAGCTGCAACAGGTTCTGAAATGAATGGATTTGCTGTAATCACTAATGAGGAAACTAAAGAAAAATTAAATATCGCCTCAGAGTATATTTTCCCAAGAGTTTCTATTCTAAATCCAGAACTAACTTATACAGTTAGTTCTCAATATCAGGCTTATGCTGCAGTTGATGTAATAGCACATATTATTGAATATTATTTTACTTGTAAAGTTTGTCCAGATTTAGCTAATAGAATTTCAGAGGGGCTCATAAAGACAGTTATGGAAACTACAGAAAATATATTAAAAGATCCAAAGAATTATAAAACTCGTGCTGAATTTATGTGGGCCTCCTCTCTTGCTTTAAATGGATTAACAAGAACTGGGGTTGGTGGAGGACTATTTCCTAATCATTTAATAGCACATGCCTTGGGAGGTATTTATGACCTTCCTCATGGAGCCTGTTTATCTATTGTAATTCCTGCTTGGATGAGCTGGTATAAAGAGGAAAATAAATCTCAATTTGAAAGATTTGCTAAAGAAATTTTTGGTGTTTCTTCTGCTGAAGATGGTATAATCGCACTTAAAAACTGGTTTAAGAAAATAGGTGCTCCTGTAAGTTTAAAGGAAGTAAATATCTCAGAAAATGAAATACCAGAGATTGCAGAAAAGGGATTTAATATTGCTAAGATTTGGGGAATAGAAAACCTTTATTCTAAAGAAGTAATTGAAGAAATATTAAAAAAAGCTGTAGGATAAAGCTTTTATTTTTTAAAATAAGTTTTAAAATAAAAATATGTATATTGCAAGAAAACCGGTATTTGGACATTATGAATACTCTTTAAAAGAATCTTATTATGAAGCTCCCTATTGGAAAAGTAAAACTATTTTAAATCTTGGGGAATTTCCAGAGAATTATATAACTTATTATAGTGAGGTTGCCTTTTTTATAGATTTAGAAGAAAAATTAGAAGAACTTGGATATAAAATAGATCAATGGGAGTTAGAAAAGCTATTTTTTAGATTTTTAACTCCTGAAGCACAAAGAATAATCCTTCAATTTACTCGTCCAAGAAGCATTAAAAAAATGCGTAAAGCTTTTTCTATAAAAGATATCCATCCCTTTGATATCAAAAGAAGATTAGTTCTTCAATTTGGGATTGCATATCCAGAAAAATATATGGATATTCCTTATCCTTTTTTAAGTGAGCTTTGTGAGAAATCAAGAGATGAATTGGAAAACTATTTTTGGGATTTAGAAGACAGATTAACACATAGAGAAAAAATAAAATATCTTATGGCAATCTTTGGGCTTTCTTATATATCTTCCAGAGCAACTCAGGAAGACATTGATAAACTTTTTATAAGTAAATTTTGTCAAATTTTGGAAGATGAAAATTTTAGAATGGGTGTAAATCTGGAAGAACTTTATAGAAATTATTTTTGTAGATATATATGGATATATTTTGATATGGTTCCCTTTTTCCCCAAACCAAAAGAGGTTTATTTTAAAGAGAGGGAGATCTATTTTAAAGCTTTTGAACTTCTTGGCATTTCTGTAGAAGAATTTAAAAAATTATCAAGAAAGGAATTGTTAAAAATTTTTAGAAAAAAAGCAAAAGAACTTCATCCAGATAAAGGAGGTTCTCACGAAAAATTTATAGAATTAAGAAAAATTTTTGAAGAGCTTCTTAAAATAAAAAGGGGGGAGTAACCTCCCCCTTAAATAAGGTGTAGTATGAAGGTAAGGAATTAAAAGCTTACTTGCAAAGTTAGCTGTAATTTTTTGTCATCTTTAAGTAATTTATCTTTATAATCTACATGGTCATAATCAAGAACAAGCATATTTTTATGAGGTTTATCAAGATGATAGACAACTCCAAAAATATATCTTTTACTTTCATCAACTTGTTTATCAGATAAATCCTTTTGGTCATCATTTTGGTCAAAATAGTCATATCTTGCAATTAAGCTTATAGGAAGGCTTGAAAAGGCATAAGGTTTAAGTTCTAAGAAAAAGGAATATCCATCTTTATCATATTCATCAGAGCCTTTTTGATTCCCCACACCCCAGTAATATTGAGAAGTAGCAGTAAAATACTCATGTTCGTAACTTGCAAAAAGGAGATTTACTTGCCAATTGGGAGGATTTTTTTCTTGATTTCCTTTACCTCTAATTCCAAAATAAGAAATTTGAAAACCTGGTAAAAGATCTGGCAAAGGTCTCAAGGAAATCCTTGCTTCTATAGGTTTATCATTATTTTTTTCTCTACCATGGTATCCTGCACCATTATAAATTCCCAAAGAAATACTTCCATATCTTCCTGCATAATAAGGATTGACCTTTTTCTTATACCATTCAGGCATTTCTTTACCAAGAAGTGCTGTAAAAGTTATTCCAAAATCTGCAGAATTGAATAAGCCGTTTCTTTCTGTAAACATTGTATCTTGGCATCTATACCAATTTAGATGCTCTTCATAGTCAAGCCAAGGGAAATGAACTTGTCCAAATTCTAAAAAAGGCTTTTTTAAAATTCCCATATCTGGAAAATTAAATTTTCCATAAATATATTTAGTTCTTACCATTATAGAACCGTCTATATTAGTTTTATTTGGTGAGATAAGTTCCTCTTTTACTTGAGTTACATCAAAAGTCACATGAGCATCAAACCAAGAAGTAATATTTTTTGTAAATCTTACATATCCTCTTTTAATAGCAACTTGACTTCTCTGTTCATCATCTCCAGCAGAACCTCCTACATCTTTTCCTTTTCCATTCATATAAGAGATATACCACAAACCATTTACTTTTAATCCTTTTAGAGCCTTTGCAATTTGATCAAGCTCCTTATTTTTTTTCTCTACTTCATCTTTAGCTTTTTCTACTTTTTCAACCATAGAAGTTAAAGTGCCTTCTTTTTGTTTAAGTTCTTTTTCTTTTTCTTCTAATTCAGAAAGAAGTTTTTTAATCTCTTCTTTTTTCTTTTCGTAATCTTCAAGAAGAGTTTTTAGTTCAGCAATTTTTGTATCTATTGATGCTCCTTCTGTAGAAGCCTTAACATAAGAGGGAAAAAGACTTAATATCCCTATCCCTAAGGAAAAAGCTAAAGCTAATCCTTTTTTAAAGCGCTTTTTAGTTTTTTTCATAGCACCCTCCTTTAAAATTTTTTAAGGATTAATTTTATATTTTTCCCAATATTTATAGATAGAATCAACCAATTTATTAGGTAAAGGAATATAGTATAGATCTTCTGCAATTTTGTCGCCTTTTTCAAAAGCCCATTTTAAAAATTTAGTTACCTCTTTTATATTAGGCTTATCAAGAGGGACAAGGATAAAAGATGCTCCTGTAACGGGATAAGAATTTTTACCAGATTGGTAAGTAAGATCTGCAAAAAAAATCTTTTTCAATTTCCCATTTTACATTATTTGAAGCAGACTGCATTGATTTAACTGAAGGACTAACAAAGGCATTCCCTTCAGCATTTAAAAGATTTGCCATAGGAAGGCTATTTTGTTTGGCATAAATAAATTCCACATATCCAATAGCTCCCGCATTTTGTTTTACATAATTAGTAACTCCGGGATTACCTTTAGCTCCAATTCCCACAGGCCAGTTTACTGAAGTTCCAGCTCCTACTTTTTCTTTCCATTCAGAGCAAGCTTTACTTAAATAAGTTGTAAAAAGCCAGGTTGTTCCAGAACCATCAGACCTTCTAACTGCTACGATAGGACGTTCAGGAAGATTAACTTTTGGATTTAATTTTTTTAAATATAGGTCATTCCAGTTTTTAATTTTACCTAAGTAAATATCACATATTGCTTTATGATCTAAATTTAAAGAGATATTTTTTAATTCTGGTAAATTATAAGTAATTACCACAGCACCAATTAGGAAAGGGAATTGAACTAAATTATATTTTCTTAATTCTTCAGAAGTTAAAGGTTTATCACTTGCTCCAAAGTCAACTGTTTTTTCTTGAACCTGTCTTATTCCTCCTCCAGAACCTATTCCTTGATAATTGATTTTTACTTTGGTTCGTTTATAATATTCATAAGCCCAGGCTTCAATTACAGGTTGAGGAAAAGTAGCTCCTGCACCAGTTAATTCAATAGCTTGAGATAAAGAGGGACTTAAAATGCAAAAAGTTATAAATAAAAGGCACCAAAATTTTGAAATTAAAGACTTCATCCTCCCCTCCTTAATTAAAATTTTTTGGGAAAGTATAAAAAGGTAATTTTAAAAAAGAGTTAAAAAAATGTTAAAAATAGGTTAAAAAAATCTGAAATTAAATGGAAAAAATTTTAATAGTAGAAGATGATAAGGAAATAGGAAAACTTCTTTCAGAGGGTTTTTCTTCTCATGGTTATAAATGTTATATAGTTAGCTCTTTATCAGAAGCTTATACTTATCTTTTATCCTCTTCAGATTTATCCCTTGTTATACTTGATCTTATTCTTCCAGATGGTGATGGATTAGAACTTTTAAAATATCTTCGTTCTACTATTAAATTTAAGAATTTACCAGTAATTATAATCTCAGCCAGAGGAGCAGAGCTTGACAGAATTTTAGGTTTAGAATTAGGAGCTGACGATTATGTGGTTAAACCCTTTAGTTTAAGAGAAGTTATCATAAGAGCTAAGAAAATTTTAAAAAGGGATTTAGAACCAGAAAAAATTTTAAGCTATGGTCCTCTTAAGATGGATAAGAAAAAAAAGGTAATCTTGCTTGAAGAAAAACCCCTTATCCTTACTCCTACAGAATATAAAATTTTAGAAATCCTAATAGAAAATTCAGAAAGGGTTATTACCAGAGAAGAACTTATTAGAATAATTTGGCCTGTAGAAAAGGAATATTATTCAAGAGTGTTAGATGCTTATATTTGTAGGTTAAGAACAAAGCTTGGTAAATATGGAAAAATCATAGAAACTGTTAGAGGTTTTGGATATCGTTTAGTTCAGGTATAAAATGGGATTCTCCCTTTTTTTATTAGTTTTTTTAATAACCTCTTTTTTAATTATTCTTTTTTTACTTCTTAAAAATTTCTCCAAAATTAAAAAAGAAAATAGCTCTTTAAGAAAGGAGCTTAATTTTTGGAAAGAGTTTTTTTCCAATTATTCTCTCCCTCTTTTTATAATTAAAAAAGATGAAATAAAATGGCAAAACAAAAAAGCTCTTGAAATTTTAGGAGATCTTAGGGAAAAGAAAAAAGATCAAATAGAATTATTTCTAAAAAATTCTTATTGGGAGCCCCAATTATTCTTTCTTTCCTCTGAATTAACAGCTTATCTTTTAATTGATAAAAGGGAAGAAAAAATTTTAAAAAGAAGCTATGAAATAGCATTAGCTTATCTTTCTCATGAGCTAAAAACACCCTTTACTATGGTAAAAAACTATGTAGAAAAATTGGAAGAAAGACTAAAGGGAAATAAATTTTCTGAGGATCTTTTAAAAGATTTTGAAGCTTTAAAGAATTCTTTAGAAAGGGTTGAAGGATTAATTCATAAACTGTTTACTTCCTTAGAGTACTTAGTTAAGGATTTTAAAATAAAAAAAGAAAAATTTCCTTTAAAACCTGCTATAGAAGAGGTAATTTTTTGGGTGACTCCACTTTGTGAAGATAAAAATTTAGATTTAGAAGTAGATATACCAGAAGATATAGAAATAGAAGGGGATAAAGAATGGTTAATGCAGGCTATTTTAAATCCCTTAGAAAATGCTATTAAATTTTCTCCACCTGGAGGAAAAGTATTTTTAAAAGTTTACAGAAGAGAAAATGAATGGGTAAATATTCTGATAAGAGATACAGGCCCTGGGGTATCTTATGAAGAGCTTCCTTTTTTGGGAATGCCCTTTTTCAAATCAAGTGCTGAAAAGGGATTAGGTTTTGGGCTTTTCCTTACTAAAAAAATAATATCTGCTCATGGTGGAAGACTTAGGTTTAATCTTCCCTCTCAAGGGGGCTTAGAAGTTTTAATAGAGATACCTTAAAATTTGAAAAGAGTTTCTATTTCTTCTTCTGGTTTAGGCTTTACTAAAAGATATCCTTGAACATAATCACATTTTAGTTTTTTAAGAAGTTCAAGTTGTTCTTCAGTTTCTACTCCTTCAGCTATAGTTTTTATATTTAAAGAGTGAGAAAGATTAATAAAACTTTCTACAATATAATAAGTTTTAATATCTTTGGCTAAATCTTTTATAAAAGAAATATCAATTTTAACAATATCAAGGGGAAAATCTTTCAGATGGTTCAAAGAAGAAAAGCCTGTACCAAAATCATCTAAGGCAACCTTTATTTTAAAAGATTTAATAGTTTCTATTATATCTTTAGCTATATCTATGTTTTCTGCTAAGGTGTTTTCTGTAATTTCTATTTCTAAAAAATAAGGATATTGAGAAAATATGTCTTTAAAATTTTTTAAAAGATTTAAAAATTGTGTTGATTTAAAGGTTTGAGAGGATATATTTATAGAAATAGGTATTTTCCATTTTTTTATTTTTTCCATATTTTTCTTTAAACATAAAGCCTCAAAATCTGGTAAATAAGGGCTATTTTCAAGAAAGTTTATAAACTCGGCAGGTAAAATAAGTTCTTTATCTTTCTTTATTCTTACCAGAGCCTCTAATCCAGCTAATTTTAGAGTTTCTGTTTCAAAATAGGGCTGATAATAAAAAACAAAAAAATTTTTTTCAAAGGCTTCTTTAATAAGTAATTCAGTTTTAAAATCTTTTTCTACTTTTCTTTCTATTTCAGGATTATAAATTTCTATTTTACAAGGACCCTTTTCTTTTGCTTCTAATAAAGCCAAATTAACTTTTTTCCGAAGTTCATCCACAGTGTTTCCATCTTGTGGAAATACTACAATTCCCATATTCCAATCTAAGGAAATTTTTTTATCTTGGTAAAAAATAGGTTCATTTAAAATATTTTCTAATATTTTTATCCATTCATATATTGCCTCTTTTGTAATATCTATAATAAAAAGGCCAAATTCATCTCCTCCAGTTCTTCCTAAAAATCCTTTATCTTCTATAACATTTTGAAATTTTTTCGCTAATTCTGTTAAACAGAAATTCCCAGCCTCATACCCATAAAAATGATTTATATAAGAAAATCTATAAAAATCTATAAGAATAAGGAGAGAGGGTTTATTGAAGATATTTAAAAACTCTGTTAATTTTTTTTGAAACCCCCTTGAATTTGGAAGACCAGTTAAAGGGTCTTGATATTGAAGAAGTTCTCTTTCTTTTTCAAATTCTAACTCCTTAGTTAGGTCTTTCCCTACAATTATTACCTTAGTTTTGGTAGGTAACTCAATAAAAGAAATTTTTAATTCTAATATCATTCTTGTTTTATCTGGTTTATAATAAATAACAAATCTTGTAGTGTCTTTTTTGAGCTTTATTATTTCTTCAGGTATTAAAAGAAGTTTAAAGCAATTTTTTTCAAGTAAATCTTCCCTTTTTAATCCAAGAATTTTTTCACCGTAAGGATTAATATAATCAATTTCCCCTTTTTCGTCAGCTATTATGGTTAGTTCTTCTGCTTTTTCTGCAAGTTTACCTAAGATTAAATCTTTCTCAATTAAATCTACTTTTTTTAAGGCAAAATTTAAATCTTCTTGAAGCTCAGTTAATAAAGATAACGCCTCTTTAGAAAAAAAGCCTTTCTCAGAAGAAAGGAGATTTAAATAAGCTATAATATTTTCCTCTTTTATAAAAGGTATAATAACGAGGGAGTAAGAATTAATCTCTTTAAGAAAGGGCGTTTTTTCAGTTGTAGTAATTATTAAATTTTTAGAAGGTCTAAAATCTTCTGGATAAGAATAAAGGATTTCTCCCTTTTTATCACTTATCCATATTCCTTTTAGTTCTAAAGATTCATATAAAATAGGCAATATACTTTTATAAATTTCTTTTTCAGAACTGTAGTGTATAAGTATTTGGTTGATATGTCTTAGAAGATTTAAAAATTTTTGTAATTTTTTAAGCTCTGTTATATCAATTCCTACAACAAATCCACAGTATTTATTTTGATAAAAAATAGTTGATGCAAATATAAGTATCTCTATTTTTCTTCCATCTTTTGTTTTTAGTGCTGCCGGAAGATAGGGAGAAAAGAAATATTCTCCCTTTAATCTTCTTTCTACAACTTTTTTAATTTTTTCTTTAAATTCTTCATAATAAAGAGTATCTAAAACAGCTAATTTTTTAAATTCTTCAAGAGTATATCCTAATAATTCACAAAAATAAGAATTTACATAAAGAAAAGTGTTATGGTATATAGCAATACCAAAAAAGGGGGCATTTAAAAAGGTTTCTAAAATAGTACATTTTTCTATTAGCTGAGGGAAGATTTTATTTATAAAAGATAAAAATTTAATTAAATTTTCTTCCCATGTATTTATTTCCTCTATTTCTTCAAAACCAAGAGCTTTTATAAGAGATTTATCTATAGAAACTAAGGAAGTTTTGATTTCATTAAAAAGGGGATTTTTAGAAGAAAGCATAAAATAATGAGAAAGGCTAAAAGGAAAATACTCTATATAAAGGAATTTATCTAAGTAGGCTTTTGCTCTTATTTCTGAAAGTATATATAAATCACCTTCGCTATTAAGAATTTCAGCTTCAACTTCTTCGGGGGAATCTTTAAAGATTACTCGGATTTTTGAAAAATCAAAATCAAATTGTAAAACCAAATAAAATAGAAGAACATAAAAAATGGCACGATTAACAGTAATAATTTTAATTTTTTCTTCTTTTTTAAGTTCTGAAAAGGGTTTATTAGATAAGGCTAAATAATGATCAAATTGATTTTTAAATTTAGCAATAGGTATATAGTCTTTTTCAATTAAGTGTAAAGAAAGAGAGGGTGAGATAAAAAATAAATCTACATCATCTAAATCTTGAGGGAATTTTTCAAAAACACTTAGCTTTATTTCTTTCTTTAATAAATTTTTTAAGTTTTCAGAAAATTTTTCCCAAAGATTTAATTTCTCCCTTTGACAACTGCAGATTCTTAATTCAATATCCATTTTTAAAATTTAAACCTTAACTGTTTAAAAGTCAAAATATAATTTTAAATAAATATTTAAAGTAAATATTTAAAATTTATTATCATTTTATAATATTCGGATATTTTCAAAAAAGAGTTAAAATTAAACTATGAAGCTTGAGGATATACAAAGTTTAGTTCCAGAAAATAAGATTTCCTTAGATAAGGTAGGAATAAAAGGATTTAAATATCCTGTGAAAGTTCTTGATAGAGAGAAAGGGGTTCAGCATACAGTTGCAGAAATTAACCTTTATGTAGATCTTCCTGCAAAGTTTAAAGGTACTCATATGAGTAGATTTATTGAAGTTTTAAATGAATTTGGAGGCGAGATTCATATGAAAAATGTAATAAAGCTTTTAAAAAGACTAAGGAAAAAACTTTCTTCAAAGTCTGCTCATATAGAAATGTATTTTCCTTATTTTTTAGAAAAAAAAGCACCTGTAAGTGGAATAGCTTCTCTTATGGAGTATCAGGCATTTATATCGGCTTCTTATTTAAAAAGAAAAAGAGATTTAATAGTAGGAGTAGAGGTCCCAATTATGACCCTTTGTCCCTGTTCTAAAAGTATAAGTAAATATTCTGCTCATAATCAAAGGGGGAAAGTAACTATTAAAGTAAGGTTTAAGAAATTTATTTGGTTAGAGGAGCTAATTGAAATTGCTGAGACTTCTGCCTCGAGTCCAGTTTATTCCCTTTTAAAAAGACCAGATGAAAAATTTGTTACCGAACATGCCTATGAAAATCCTAAATTTGTAGAGGATATAGTAAGAGAAGTTGCAAAAAAGCTTTTAGAGCATCCAGAAGTTATTTGGTTTTCTGTTGAAGCAGAAAATTTTGAATCTATTCATGCTCATAATGCTTATGCCTTTATAGAAAGAACTAAATCTTAAAAATTTACATAAATACCTACATACCAAGTAAAATTTGTAGGATCCCAATTTTTATTTTTTATATAAGCTTTTAGGGCATCTTGAGCCTTTACATAATCAAAACCAATTCCAATTCTATTAGTTACATCTATACCCTTTTTACCTTTTATGGGATAATAGCTTAAACAGGCTCCATATCTTTCATAAACAAGATTTTTTTCATTTTGAAAATTCCCATCTACCTCTACATATTCATATCTAAATCCAATCCCTGAATAACCAATTCCAATTTTTTCATCATATATTAAATGAGCCTCCCCATACCATGTCCAAGCATCTCCCTTTTTATATATGTTAGTTACTTTTTCATAAAAATGGGTATCTTTGAAATATATATATCCGAGCTCAGCTCCTATAAGGTATTTTTTATAAAACCTTTTTTCAAAGGCAAAATCAACTGCATAAGCCTTTCTTGTGAGAGAAGATGCTCCATATTTAGTAATATCAGCATTTTCTAAGTGTGTTTCATGGTGATATCCTATCCCAAAAGTCATAGTATCAAAGGTTCCTCCATAGGTTTGATATACTCTTGAGGAAGGGTCAAAAGCATTGGGTTCTTGTTTAAATCCCCAAAAAGTTGGGGTAAATTCAAGTCTTACATCGTATTCAAAATTTTTAAAAGATTTTTGAATACCTGTGGTTTGGGCTTTTCCAAAACCTCCAGAAAGACTCCAAACTTTGTTATTTTCGGATCTATCTTCACTAAAAATTCCTACAAAGTATTTTATTAAACCATCTTTTATAGAACCTTTGACCATCATCCCCATATCTGTTCTTTTATAAGCTTGGGTTCCTCTATATCCACCTTCATAAGGATTGACAGGTTTCAAGGCCTCTTTAAATTGATTGGCTAAAAAATAATCTCCATCACTTGACATAACAGGACTATTATGACGTCCTACAAAATTATGTCTGCTAAAAGGAACTCTTATTTTACCAGCACCTATTATAAACTCAGGGCGAAAATTAAGATAAATAGCCCCTTCCCAAAGCATAGTCTGGTATTCTTCATTATCATTACTGTCCAAATTTCCATAAAAACTTATTAATTTACCTATTTGTCCTTTTGCACCAAGCCTATATTTATAAACTTGAAAATGATGTTGTCTATAATCTTTATATTGATTCATAATATTTGTAGGTGCAAAACCATAACCCCCCTTATCTAAATTTAAATAAAAAACCCTTATTTGTGCCTGCAAATCTGCAAAAGTATCTTCACTTATTTTAATTTGAACAGCATTAGCCTTTAAAGAAAAACAAAAAATTCCAATCCAAAGTAATCCTAATAATTTCTTTTTCATTCTTATGCCTCCACTTTAGTTAAAAAAATACAAAATATTTTTATAGAAATTTGTTTAAATGGTCAAATTTATTTAAAGCAAATTAAAATTAAAAAAATTTTGATTAAATAGACCTGTAAAGGAATAATTTTAGTTTTTTTAATTTTTTAAATCTTTTTTAAAATTTTTTAGAAATTTTTAAATCATTTTTGATAGTTATAAAGGAGTTATAAAAATTGCTTTAAAAAATTTTAGAAATATATTATATTTGAGAAGTTAAAAATTAAAAGGAGAGGAATATGTGTAAAGAATGTGGGTGCGGGGTTACTGAAAATTCTGATAAAAAGGCATTAGAGGTTTTTGAAGACATTTTAAAATATAACAAATTTCAGGCTATGCATAATAGAGAACATTTTGAGGAACATAAAATTTATGCTATAAATCTTATGAGTGCTCCTGGAGCAGGGAAAACTACTCTTTTAGAAAAAACAATTGATTCTTTAAAAGAAAAATATCGTTTAGGAGTAATAGAGGGAGATTTAGAAACTGAGAGGGATGCAGAAAGGATAAGAAAAAAGGGGATTCCTGTTTATCAAATAACTACAGGAAGTGCCTGTCATCTTGATGCTTCTTTAATTCATAAAGCTATGCATCGTTTACCTCTTGATGAAATAGATATCCTTTTTGTAGAAAATATAGGGAACCTTATTTGTCCTGCTAATTATGATTTAGGTACTCACCTCAATGTAACCCTTCTTTCTGTTCCTGAAGGAGAAGATAAGCCAGAAAAATATCCCCTTATTTTTAAAGTTTCAGATTTAGTATTAATTACTAAAATTGATTTATTACCCTATTTTGATTTTAATTTAGATAAAGTAAAAGAGGATATAAAGAAAATAAATCCAAAGGCTCATATAATAGCTCTTTCTGCAAAAGATGGGGTAGGCTTTGAGAACTGGATTAAATTTTTGGAAGATAAATTTAATGAATATCGTAAAAACCTTAACTTTTAGGCAAAGCCTATGAAAATTGATAAACTTCTTCTTTCTCATGGTGGAGGCGGAGAGGAAACATACTTTCTTATAAAAGAATATATTCTAAAATATTTTTCTAATCCCATTCTTAATCAGCTTGAAGATTCTGCTATATTAACTGATAGTTTTTCAGAATTTGCTTTTACTATAGATGGTTTTACGGTAAAGCCTATATTTTTTAAAGGTGGTGATATTGGTAAACTTGCTGTAACTGGCACTATAAATGATCTTGTAGTAGTGGGGGCAAAACCACTTTATTTAACAGTTAGTTTTATAATTGAAGAAGGTTTTTTGATGGAAGATTTTGAAAAAATCCTTGAAAGCATAAAAGAAGAAGCTGAGAAAAATAAAATTTTTATAGTAGCTGGAGATACAAAAATAGTCCCTAAAAAAGAAGTTGATGGAATATTTATTACCACTTCAGGAATAGGAAAAATTGTTTATAAAGGGATTTCTTGCGCAAATTTAAAGCCAGGAGATATTATTATAGTTTCTGGTTCAATTGGAGATCATGGAGCATGTATTTTAGCAGAAAGAGAGGGAATTAAATTTGACATAGAGCTAAAAAGTGATTGCGAAAGTCTTTTGCCTTTAGCAGAAGAACTTTTTAATTCAAAAATAGAAATTCATGCCATGAGAGATCCCACAAGAGGAGGACTTGCTGCTACTCTTTATGAATGGGCTTATAGTTCTCAAGTAAATATAATGGTTGAAGAAACTCTTATTCCTGTAAAACCTCAAGTAAAAGCTTTTTGTGAAGCTCTTGGATTTGAACCCTATCATCTTCCCTGTGAAGGAAGAATAGTTCTTGCAGTTCCAGAAAAATTTGCTCAAAAAGTTTTAGAGATTTTAAAAAATCATCCCTCAGGAAGTTCTGCACAAATTATAGGAAAAGTTTTAGAAAAAAGTTCCTTTCCTCAAGTGATTTTAAAAACTCTTTACGGAATAGAGCGTGTTCTTGAAAATACTACAGGAGAACTTTTCCCCAGAATTTGCTAAAATGCACGAATACTTTATTGTTCAAAATATACTTAAAACTGTAGAAGATATCTTAAGAGATTATCCAGGTAAAAAAGTTACTAAAGCGGTTTTTCTTATAGGTAAATTTTCAGGAGTTGAACCAGATTTACTAAAGACAGCCTTAGATTTTTTTAAAAAAGATAGCCCTCTTGAGGAAGCTGAAATAATTATAGAATTAGAAGATCTAAGAATAAAATGCTTAGATTGTGGTAAAGAGGTAGTGAAAGAAAGATGGAATCTTATTTGCCCTTTTTGTAAATCCTTTAATACTCAAATACTCTCAGGTGAAGAAATGTTTCTTAAAACTTTGGAATTGGTTTAATTCCCCATTCTTTAAGTTGAGCTAAAACTTCATTTAAAAGTTTATCATAATTTTTTTCTATTACTTCTGAAAGCCCAATTTTTAACTCTAGGGAATAAGGTTCAATTCCAATAATAACCAATTCTTCTGGATATTTATCTCTTAATTTAGCAAGGCTTAAAATATCAGAAAAACTTAACTCATGAATAGAGATTTTTTCTATTACTTGATAAGGAATATCTTCACCTTTAAATTTATAAACTGTTCCTGGAGGTTTTCCTCCTGAAATAGCATCTATAACAAGAAGTTTTTTAGCAGATTCTATGTAAGTTAAAAGATAGAAGCCTCCCACTCCTCCATCAACTAATTCTACATTTTCTGGGAAATTATAACAAGCAGAAAGGTCTTGTATTACTTTAACTCCCACTCCCTCATCAGAAAGAAGAATATTTCCGATACCTAAAATTATAATTTTATTTTCAGACATCTTCTCCTCTAATTAGTTTTTAATTTTTACTCAAATTCAACTCTACTAAGTATCTTATATTACTTTTCTTATACTTCAAGTTAATTCCTATCATTTTTCTCTTTCTTCTTTAAAGAGATTTTAATATAAAAAATAAAGAAAAATAAAAAAATTTGACGAAAATAAAATTTGAAATTTTAAATTTTTTTTATAAAGGATAAATTTATTTAAAATTAAACCAATTAGGGCAAATTTAATTTTGACTTTTTAGAGAAAAGAATGTATTTTTGAATTATTAAATTATAAATTATAGGAGGAATAAAAAAATGAAGGTTTTTCAACTTTATGGGAAAATATTAGTTGCTTGTGGATTAGAACCTTCTGGTTTACATGCTTTTAAAGAAATAATTAAATATGTTAAAGAAGATGTTAAACCAATTATTGTTTTATCTGTGGTTCCTTTTTATGAAGAATTTTATGAGGGAGATTTATATCTACTTGCTTTTAAAGATATTTGGGGGAAATTTTATAAACCTTTTGAGGAGGTTTTAAAGAAAGCTAAAGAGATAGGTGATCAGGAAAAAGTTATTGTAAAAACTGTTTTAGAAGAGGGTGATCCATTTACTAAAATTGTAGACACTGCTTTAAGTGAAAATTGTGATTTAATAGTTCTTGGAAGGAAAAAAGATTTAGGTTTAATGGGGAAACTATTAGGAGTAAATATAGCAAGAACTATAGGACATTCTTCTGTTGATATTCTTGTAATTCCTGAAGGTTCTAACTTATCTTTTCACAAAATATTGGTTCCAATAGATGGTTCCATTTATAGTGAAATTGCTTTGAAAAAGGCCTGTAAAATAGCACAAACCTTTTCTTCAGAACTTTTAATTTTGTCAGTAGTTGATATCCCTATAGAAATTTCTACAGAATATCCTGATTTAAGAGAAAGAGTTTATAATAAAGCTAAAAATATTTTAGAGAGAGCACAAAAATTTACTGAAAATTTATGTAAGAAGGTAGAGGCTGATATAAAAGAGGGTGATCCGGGAGAGAAAATTTTGTCTTTTATTAAAGAGAAAGGGATAGAAACTGTGGTAATAGGTTCTCACGGAAAAACAGGAATGAAAAGATTACTTATGGGAAGTGTTGCAGAAAAGGTTCTTACCTTTACTTCTACTCCAGTATTGATTTCTAAAAGTTTAGAGTTTTAAATTACTATCAAATTTTTAAACTTTTCCTTTAGAGAGATTTAATTATAAAAAATAAAGAAAATTGATGAAATTATATTTTAAAATTTAAAAATTTTTTTATAAAGGGTAAATTTATTTAAAATTGAAGTAATTTATATAAATTTAATTTTGACTTTTTAGAGAAAAGAATGTATTTTTGATATCAAGATTTTTTAAGATAGGGGGAGGGAGCTATGCAAAATTTTAAAAAAGGTATTTGGTGGATTTTTGGTTTAAGTATAATTTTATTATTATTTTATTCTTTATCTTTTGCAGAGGTAACAGAGGCAACTCAACAAGTTGAGGGAAGTTCTCAGTCACTTCCTTGGTGGTTTTGGCCTTTAGCTTTATTTATTTTTACTTTTGTTTTGGGGATTTTAGCTGTTTTGGCTGGTGTAGGAGGTGGTGTTCTTTTTGTTCCTTTAGTGAGTAGTTTTTTCCCTTTTCATATTGACTTTGTAAGAGGAGCTGGTCTTTTTGTAGCTTTAACTGGTGCATTAGCAGCAGGTCCTGGGCTTTTAAGGCAAGGATTTGCAGATTTAAGACTTTCTATTCCTGTAGCTCTTATTGCTTCAACTTGTGCTATAATAGGAGCTTTAATAGGATTAAAACTTCCTTCTAATATAGTTCAAATTCTTTTAGGAGCTACTATAATTTTTATTGTTATTGTAATGGCTACGGCAAAAAAAGCAGAATTTCCAGAAGTTAAGGAACCAGATGCCCTTTCTCAAGCTTTTAAAATTAGTGGTATATTTTATGATCCCTCTATAGGAAAAGAGGTTGAATGGAAAATTCATAGGACACCTATAGGATTTGGATTATTTATTTTAATTGGAATTATTGCAGGACTTTTTGGACTTGGAGCTGGATGGGCTAATGTTCCTGTTTTAAATCTTGTTCTTGGTGCACCAATTAAAGTAGCAGTTGCTTCGAGTAAATTTTTGCTTTCTATTACTGATACATCTGCTGCATGGGTATATTTAAATAGTGGAGCTGTTCTTCCCATGATAGTTGTTCCAGGTGTTGTAGGGATAATGCTTGGTTCAATAGTGGGGGTTAAAATACTTGCTATTACAAAGCCTAAAATTGTAAGATGGATTGTAATTATAGTTCTTGGTTTCGCAGGAGTAAGGGCTTTACTTAAAGGTTTAGGTATTTGGGTATAAAATTTAACGAGGAGGTAGAAAAAATGACCCAAAATAAATATGTAAAAGAAGAGCAAATGGCTTATGCTAACCTTCTTGATATAGGAATGAAAGTGGGACTGCTTGCTCTTATAATAACATTTATAATCTATCTTTTAGGACTTCTTCCCAATCAAATTCCTATAAATGAATTGCCTAATCTTTGGAAATTAAGAGCACATGAATTTATAGAAAAAACCGGGCTTCCTATAGGATGGGGATGGCTAAAAAATATAAATAAAAGTGATTATTTAAACTATATTCCTATTGCCTTTTTAGGAGGTTTAACCATTTTGTGTTATATTAGAATTTTACCCATTTTTATAAAGAAAAAAGATACTGCTTATACAATTCTTACTTTATTAGAAATTTTAATCTTAGCTCTTGCTGCTATTGGCATTTTTAAAGTAGGGCATTAAGGTTTAAAAAGAAAATCTTAAATGGATACAGTCTCCAGAATAAATTTTTAAGATTTTTGTGTCTTCAGTTTTTAAAAGAAGTGCTCCATCATCAGAAATATTTAAAGCAAAACCTATTTTTTCTCCCTCAGGATGAATAATTTTTACTTTTCTGCCTAAAGTTAAACTTTTGTCTTTCCATAAATTTAAAATTTTAATGCTTTCCATTTCTAATAAATCTTTAAAATTCTTTATTAGCTCTTTAATTATATCCTTTCTTTTAAGTTCTTTTTTAAGGATTTCTTTTAAGGATATAGCTTCTGGGACAAAGGAGCTAATTTCATTGTTTACATTTATTCCTATCCCTATAATAGCATAATTTATTTTATCAATCTCAGCTTTTACTTCTAGTAATATTCCTGCAAGCTTTTTTTCTTCGTCATTTTCTTTATAAATAATATCATTAGGCCATTTTAAATAAACTCTTATTCCTGCTACCCTTTCAATAGCTAAAGCTGTGGCTAAGGCTGCTACATAAGTAAGAAGATAGGCTTCTTTTAAAGAAAAAGTTGGTTTAATAACAAGACTCATCCATATTCCACCTTTTGGAGAATACCAAAATCTTCCCAATCTTCCCTTACCCTTAGTTTGAGTTTCAGCAATTACAAGAGCTTCTTCTCCTTTTTCAGCTATTTTTTTTGCAATATCCATGGTTGAGGTAACTTCTTTATAATAATAGACTTTGTAAGGAAGATGAGCTAACTCTTCTTCATTTAATAAATCAGCATTATTTATTAAAATGTAGCCCTTAGGTATTGTCTCAATTAGATATCCTTTTCTTTTTAAATTTTTTATATGTTTCCAGACAGCAGTTCTTGAAATACCAAGGATTTTAGCTATTTTCTCACCAGAGATAATTTTGTTTGTTTTTAAAAGTTTAAGAATGTCCTCTCTAGTATGTTTAAGTTTTTTCAAGATTTTTTTTCAAAAGGTTTTTATGCGGAGGAGGAGGGATTCGAACCCCCGAAGGGAGGAATATCTCCCTTAGCCGATTTCGAGTCGGCCCCCTTCGTCCACTCGGGCACTCCTCCACTCTTAAAAACTTTAAAACTTCTCTTTATTCTGTCAAGAAGTTGAAAATTTAATTAATATATTGCAAAATTTAAAAAAGTGTTTAATAAAAAATTATCTTTAAAAGTAATTTTTAGAAGACCTCAAGGTTAAGGCAGATGAAAGTTAAAGACATAATGAAATCAAATCCAATTACTCTTACTTTGCAAAATAGTTTAAAAGATTTAATCAATATATTTAGAGATAATGAAATTGGAAGTGTTATAATTGTTGATCAAAAGAAAGAACCTTATCAGATTGTTACTTTAAGAGACTTAAGCAGGATATGTTTTTTAAATTTGTTTACTGATTCTATTTTAGAGGCATTAAAAGAATTAAATAAAGATAAAAATTCATTAATAACCGTTTCTCCTAATGATTCATATTTAGAAGCACTTTCTTTAATGAAGAAATTTAATATAAGCCATTTACCCGTAGTTAAACAAAAGAACAAACTTGTAGGAATTTTAAGTATAAGAGATATTGCTAAAAATTTTCCCGAATTAATTTTTATAGATCCCCTAACAGAAGTTAATAATAGAGCTTATTTAAATATAATAAAAACCAAAATAAAAAAAATAAGTGGACCTGCAACCATTTTAATGGTAGATATAGATAATTTTAAAGATATAAATGATACCTTTGGTCATGTAATAGGAGATAAAGTTTTAAAAAAACTTTCTCAAACTTTAAGGAAAAATGTTAAAATTACAGATGAAGTTATAAGATATGGAGGAGAAGAATTTTTGATTATAGCTTATAGATGTAATTTAGAAGAAGGTAAAATTTTAGCGGAACGCTTAAGAAGAAAAATAGAAAACATTAAATTTAATAAAGAAGATCCTAAGTTTAAAATTACTGTTAGTATAGGATTATCAATTTATGAACCTCAAGGAGATTTTTTAACAGCTATTGAAAAAGCAGACAAGGCTATGTATAAAGCAAAACAAAGAGGGAAAAATAGAGTAGAAGTTTTTTGAGAATAGTTTATCTTCTTAGTTTAAAAAAATTTTTTAATAAATTTTGAGCCTCCTCTTTTAGTAAGCCTTCTCTTATTTTTATTCTGTGGTTTAATCTTAAATCTTGGGTAATATTATATATGCTTCCGCAAGCTCCTCCTTTTTCATCCCTTGTTGCAAAGATTAGTTCTTCAATTCTTGCCAGGATTAAAGCATAGGCACACATAGGACAAGGCTCAAGGGTTACATAAATTTTACAACCTAAAAGTCTAAAATTTCCTAAGTTTTTACAAGCTTCTTTTATAGCTAAAATTTCCGCATGAGCTGTAGGATCATTAAGTTTTATTATCTGATTTCTTCCCTTCCCAATTATTTTCCCATCAGGACTTACAATTACTGCCCCTACAGGGACTTCCTCTTCTTTAAAAGCAAGTTCAGCCTCGGCTAAAGCTTCTTTCATAAAAATTAAATCTTTTTCATCAAACATAGCTTAAAATTATACTTAATAAATTAAAAGTAAAAGGTAATAGAAAAGATAGATTTTCTAAATAAACTATTTGCCCAAGGGGTCTATTTTTAGAAAAAATATAAAGTTTGTAAGCAAGAATCCATAAGAATAAAAGAGTAATAAAAAATTTATTTATGTAGATTAAGGGTAAAATAAAGATAGCACCTAAAAAAATAAGAAATAGCATTAATTTAAAGAGCTTTTCCTCTTTATAGCCAAAAAAGGAAAATAGAAAATTAGAAGGTAAAAAGCCATCTGTTTGAGAATAAACAGATTCAAAATAGAGGTGTAAAAAGGTTAAAATAAATAAAATTTGTAAAAAAATTAGGAAAAATAAAAGGTTAAAGAAAGGGTAAAAAAACAAGATAAATCCAATAAAAATAAGAGGTTCTATAATAAAATGGAAAATACTTCTAAATAAAGCCTGATTTAAGATTAATAAAATTAAAAATAGAGCTAAAACTTTTGGATAATATAAAATGCTACTTATTATACAAGAAAGAGAAAAAAAGAGTAATAAAAATTTAATTAATTTTTCATATTTTTTTATAAAATTAGCTTTAATAGAGTAATAAAACTCAAAGGATTTTAAGTTTTTTAAATTTTCAAGGTTATATTTTAACATTAAAAAAGAAAAAAGAGATAATAATAAAAATGGACTTTTTGGATTTAAAAAGTGTGTAAAATTAAGAAATCCCCAAAAAAGAAAGACTAAATTAAAAGAATGAAGAAAGGAAAAAAAAGAAAAGATTTTTAAAAAAAGATAAAATTTAGAAGTATGAGATTTTAAAAAATCTACTACTTCATTAATTAGCCAATTAGGAGTTGAGGCACCAGCTGTTATACCAATTACTTCTTCTTTTTTAATTTCTTCTAAAGGAATTTCTTCTGGTTTTTCTATGAGATATACTTTTTTTCCTTCTTTTTTAGCAATCTCGGCAAGTCTATTGGTATTAGCACTAAATTTTCCTCCAATAACTATAATGGAAGAAGATATTTTACTTAAATTTCTTACTTCATTTTGTCTTACTTCAGTTGCTTTACAAATAGTATTTATAATTTCTCCCTTGGGATAATTTTCAAGAATAGCCTGAGAGAGTGTTTTGAAAATTTTTTCATCTTGAGTGGTTTGAGAGAGAATTACATAATTTTTAAGTTCAGGCAATTTTTTAAGGTCTTCAAAGGAGCTAACTACATATCCTTTATTCTGGCAGTAACCGAGGATACCTTTTATTTCTGCGTGTTCTTTATCCCCAATAATTACTACTTCTTTTCCTTCTGAAATAGCTTTTTTGGCAAGTGCTTGAACTTTTAAAACTCTTGGACAAGTTCCATCAAGAATTTCATGTTTCTTAGAGAGTTTTTCTTTTTCTTGAGGTGGGATTCCATGAGCCCTTATAATACAAATTCCAGAAGGTAAATCATTTTTGAAATCTTTTATGATTTTAACTCCAAGTTTGTTTAAGAGTTCTAAGGTTTGGGGATTATGAATAAGTGGTCCGTAAGTATAAATGAGATATTTTTTTTTATTTAAAGCTTCTAAAACAAGATTTACAGCTCTTCTAACCCCCATACAAAATCCAGCTTTTTTTGCTATTTTAATTTTCATTTCAAAATACCCAGTATTTCTTTTTCCAGATTTTCTATAATACCTTTTTCTGCCATACTGAAATATCCATTTTTTCCTATAATGATGTGGTCAATAATTTTACATTGTAAAAGAAGACCAGCTAAAATTAAATTTTTAGTTAGTTTAAGGTCTTCCTTAGAGGGAGTTACATCTCCTGATGGATGGTTATGTACAAGTATTAAAAAAACAGCTTTTTTTTCAAGGGCTTTTCCGAAAATTTCTCTTGGGTAGATGGCACTTTCTGTTATAGTTCCCTCAAAAAGAGTTTCTATACCAAGAACTTTTGATTTTGTATCTAAAAAAATAGTTTTTAAAGTTTCTCTTGAAAGATTTTGCATTTCATATTTTAAATAATTATAAACCTCTTCTGGTGATTTAAGATATTCGGTTTTTAAAGCTTTAGTTTTTAAATATCTTCTGGCAACTTCTTTTACTACTTTTAAAGGCAGGGTTCCTTTTTCTTTAAGTCCTTTAAATTTTGATAATTCTTCTAAAGGGGCATCAAGCACATTATCCAGGGTTTTATAATGATTTAAAAGTTCTCTTGCTAATTTTCTTGTATCTTTAAAAGGAAGATTTAACATAAGAAGAAGTTCTAAAAGATCTTCATCAGTAAAAGTTTCTGGTCCCTTTTTTAAAAACCTTTCTTTTACTCTTTTTCTATGCCCCTTTGCCTTTTCATAAGCTAAAAGAAGAATTTTTTCCTTATTAATAGCCATAACTAAATTTTCCACTTAACCTTTGCTTTTCTTTCAACTTTAAAGTTTCCTGTTTCAATTTCATATATAAGTCCTTTGCCTCTTATAATTAAGCCCTTTTTTATTAATATAACTTCTTCATCTGTAAAAATAAGATTTTTTTTAGGATAAAATATTAGTTTTTGAGTATAAACTTCTCCATAGGAAGAAGTAACAAGATGGACATTTTCTTGAAGTATGAATTTATTTTCCTCTTTTTGATAAAAACCTTTGTTTGCCCAGATTTCTAACCCCTTTTCTTTGTTTATAAGATAAATATTCTTACCCTCAAAATCTCCAGTTTCTTTTTGGAAAAAATTTTTTATTTTAAAACTCCAAATAAGCTGATTTTTTTTATATAAAGCATATTCAAACTCATGAGAGACAATTTGAAAGGAAAAAGCATAATAGAAGAATTGAAAAATGAAAATAATTATACTAAATAAGAGTTTAATAAATTTCCCCATTTTCCCTTTGCTTTTAGAATAAGGTCACAAACTTCTCTTACTGCTCCTTCTCCTCCAGGATGTTTGGTTACATAATCTACATATTCATTAACAGGATACCAGGCATTAGGGACCCCGATGGCAAGTCCAACCCTTTTTAGAATAGGTAAATCTACCCAATCGTCTCCAACATAAGCAACTTCTTCATCTTTGAGATTTTTTTCTTTTAAAAGTTTTTCGTAAGCATCAAGTTTTTTAAGTTCTCTTTGAATTAAAATTTCAATACCAAGTTCTTTTGCTCTATGCTCTATTACTAAGGAAAATCTACTTGAAATAATTCCTATTTCGACACCAATTTTTTGTAAAAGCTTAATTCCCATTCCATCAAGCACATTAAAATTTTTAATTTCATTATTCTGGCTATCTATAATTATTTTTCCATCTGTAAGAACTCCATCTACATCGAGAAGAAGAAACTTTATTTTACTTGCTTTTTTTAAGACCTCTTCAGGATATTCCATATTTTTCTACTATGCTTCTTAAATCTTTTATTTGTTGTAAAATTTTTTCAACCTCTAGCAAAGGTAAAGAATTTGGTCCATCACAAAGTGCTTTATCAGGTTCTGGATGAACTTCCATGAATATACCATCAGTTCCTACTGCAACTGCAGCTCTAATAAGATAAGGGATAAATTCTCTTTCTCCTCCAGATTTTCCTTCTCCTGCCCCAGGTAATTGAACACTGTGGGTGGCATCAAAAATAACTCTTACTCCAAAACTTTTCATAATGGGAATAGATCTAAAATCAACTATCAAATTTCTGTATCCAAAAGAGTGTCCTCTTTCAGTAAGAAGAACTTCTTTTGGATTAAAAGCTTGAGCTTTTTGTAAGATATATTTCATATCCCATGGAGACATAAATTGTCCTTTTTTGATATTAATGATTTTCCCTGTTTGAGAAGCAGTTACTACGAGATCTGTTTGTCTACAAAGAAAAGCAGGTATTTGAATAATATCTACAACTTCAGAAACGGGTTTCACTTGCCATGTCTCGTGAACATCGGTGGTAACTTTTACTTCAGCTTTTTTCTTGATATCTTCTAACCAAGAAAGTCCTTTTTCCAAACCTGGTCCTCTATAGGAAAAAAGAGAAGTTCTATTAGCTTTATCAAAAGAAGATTTAAAAACGTAATCAAAATCATATTTTTGAACTAATTCTTTTAAAACTTGGGCAATATGGAAAGCTGTATCAAAATCTTCTAATACACAAGGACCAGCAATTATTAAAAATTTCTTTTCCATAAAATAGAACTTTAAATTTGTTTAAAATTTGAAATTATTTTATAATCAAAAAGAAAACCTTGCAAGTATAAGGACTTATGGATTATTTAAAATTTGAAAAAAATTATATTAAAAAGAAATGGAGAAACAAAGTTTCTATTGCTCTTGTCTTCCCTAATTATTATCATGTAGGCATGTCAAATTTGGGATTTTTATATATCTATGAAAGGTTAAATAAATATGAAGAAATAGTTTGTGAAAGAGTATTTTTACCTGAAAAAGAAACTATTCTTAGATCCATAGAAAGTAATAGACCATTAAAAGATTTTGATCTTATAATTTTTTCCATTTCCTTTGAAGTTGATTATATAAATATTTTGAAAATATTAAGATTAGGAGAAATAGATTTAGAACCTCTTAGAAGAAAAAAGATTGTCTTGGCAGGAGGGGTTGCTACCTGGCTAAATCCTGAACCCCTTTCGCCTTTTATTGATGCCTTTTTATTAGGGGAATGGGAAGAAATAGAAGAAAAAATAATTCCTATAATTTTAAATTATTTTAAAGATAAAAAGAGATTTCTTGAAAAATTAAACACTTTTCCATTTGTTTATGCTCCCTTTAAGGATAAAAAAGAAATAAAAGTAGCTAAAAGTAAAAAGCCAAAAAAAATTATTTATTCAAAAATTATTAGTAAAAAGGCTGAATTTTCTAATACTTATTTAATAGAAGTTTCTAAGGGGTGTGGAAGAGCTTGTAGGTTTTGTGCTGCAGGGTTTCTCTATAGACCTCCAAGAAATTATTCAGAAGACCTCTTAAATGAAGCATTAGAAGAGATTCCTGATAACTCAAAAGTTGGATTAATAGGGCTTGAGTTCGCAAATAAAAAAGAAATTATTATGCTTGGTAATAAGCTTTTAAAAAAAGGTTGCATCCTTACCTTTTCGTCTTTAAGAATAGATGCATTAAGTAATGAATTTTTAGAGCTTTTAAAAGGAACAAAAAGTATTGCTGTTGCTCCAGAGACAGCATCTTTTAAATTAAAAAAAGTTATTAACAAAAATTTGATAGAAGAAGAAATTTTTTGGGCATTAAGTAAATTTCAAGAAAAAGGGTTAAAAAAGGTTAAATTTTATTTTATGCTTGGTTTACCTTTGGAAAACTTTGAAGATTTAAAAGAAACTGTTTGGTTTATAAAAAAATTGTTAGGGAGGAAATATAAGCTAAATTTTTCTTTTACCTTTTCTTTTTTTGTTCCCAAACCCCATACACCCTTTCAGTGGGCTAATTTTTTAGATTTAAAGGAGCTTAAAGAGAGAGAAAGCTTTATTAAAAGAGAACTCTATTATATTAAAAATTTAAAGATAGAATCACCGAAATCCGCTTTTATTCAAGTCTTAATAGCAAGGGGAGACAAAAGATTAAAGGAGTTTCTTAATTTACTTGCTAAGGGAGAGAGTTTAAAAAGAGCATTAAAAAGCATTCCCAATATTGAAGATGCTTTATCTCCTAAAAATTCTTTAGAAACAATTTTTCCTTGGGATAAAATTGATATAGGGGTTAAGAAGGAGTACCTTTGGAGGGAGTGGCAGAGAGCTTTAAAATTAGAATTTACATCTTCTTGTAATATTAAAAAATGTAAACTTTGTGGAGCCTGTTAAGAACTTTGATTTAAAATTTTATAAATAAGAAGAAGATAGTCTCTTAAATGACGTATAATTAAAAATCTGTGTTTTACTCTTTCTTTTGCATGAAATCCCATTTTTTCTCTTAAATATTTATTAGCTAAAAGTTGTTTAATTCTCATTGCAGCTCCCTCAACACTTTCTACGAGATATCCTGTAACACCATGAACAATTTGTCTTTTAATTCCCCCAATATTTGATCCTACAACAGGTTTTGATTTCCACATAGCTTCTGACACAACCAGTCCAAAACCTTCTTTTAAAGATTTTTGAATTACTACAGTTGCACCTCTTTGAAAGGCATTTATCTCTTTATGACTATCAGGAGGGAGATTAAGAACAAATATATCCCTTTCATCAGCAATAAGATTTAAAAGTTCTTTATAAACCTCTTCTCCTTCGGGATCATCTGAAGCAAAAGAGCCAGCTAAAATAAGTTGACAATCATATTTTTTCTTTACAAGTTTAAAAGCTTTTACTACTCCAAAAGGATCTTTTAATCTATCAAAACGAGAAACTTGAAGAATAATAGGTTTTTCAGAATTTATTCCAAATTTAGTTAAAATATTTTTAATTTCCTCTTCTGAAAGATCTATATTTTTTGGATGTAAAGGATCTATAGAAGGAAGAATTGCATAAGCAGGAATTTCAATTTTTTCATAGACAAATTCAGGCATGTGGAAAATACAAGCATCATAAGAATTTAAAAAGTTTTCAATAAAATTCCAAGCTCTTGGATCAGGGGTTGAGGTGTCTATATGACATCTCCAGATCCATTTTTGTTTTTTTTGTTTATTTACAATAAGTCCCATAGGTTGGGGATCATGAATAAAAACTACATCATAATTTTCTGTATCTATTTCTTTCAAATTTTCATAAGTAATTTTTAAATAATAAACAAATTCTTCGCTATTGATACATTTTTCAGAGGGTAAATGAAGCAAATTATGTAATTTTTTAGTGAAACTAAAAAATTTTTCATCTCCTTTAAAAACTTTCCAATCTGTCTTTATCTCAAGTTCATTCATAAGGGGGATAAATCTTTGTAGAATTTCAGCAACCCCTCCTCCTTTATGGGTAGAATTTACATGAAGGACTTTTAAATCCTTTAATTTTTTACTTAAGATAAAAAGTTCCTGAAGAGTTTCTTCACCAACAAAAGGTATATATTGTTTTAACATATCTTTTCTTCTAAAATTTTTATTATTTCTTCTTTGATTTCATATAAAGTCATGGTATAGGGATCTAATTTATTTATTTTTTCTGCTTTTTTAACCTCTCCTATACCATATAACCAGGCAGAGTAATCATTTATAATAGTTTTATTTTCTATTCTTGAGGTTATGAGATGATAAAAAAGGGAGTTTATACTTGATTTTTTAATTCCTTCTATAAATTCATCTAAATTATGAGCAACTCTTTCACATTCTATAATTTCTCTTTCAGCAGTAATAAAATAAAAGGGGTATTTTTCTTTTCTATTCCAATTTTTATTATAATTTTCTTCAAGAGTATTTATTAGGGCAATTCTTAATTCTTCAAGATCAAAATAATCTAAAGGATCGATAATAGATAGCTTTTCAGCTAATAAAAGATAGCCATTTTTGAAAAACCAATAGGATATACTATTAGTGTAAAAGGTAGGCAAATTATGATAATTAAAAATATTTATATACATGTGATAAAAAATGGAAAATTTGTCAACCTCTTTTAGAGCCTTTATAAATTCATTAATAGAATAAACTTTAATTCCCGTATATTTGGGGATCCATAATTCAGATTTAAAAATAAAGGGATTATTCATTTTTTCAGGAAACTTTCTAAAAGGTTTCTAATTTCAATGTATGAATTTGCACAATATTTAGCTGAGGATCTTCCCATTCCTACTTTTATAGTAATTGTATTTTCTGGAAGATTTATAAATAAATCCTCATCAGTGGTATCATCTCCTGCAGCAAATATAAAATCATAAGGTTTTTCTCTTAAAAATATATTAGCTGCCCCCCCTTTATCAATCCCTGCAGGTCTTACTTCTACAACTTTATTCCCCAAAATAAGATTAACTTGCATATTTCCAGTTAATATCAATAATTCATCAATTAATTCTGCAACCCTTAAATTTGCAAGTTCTGGATCTGCATTTCTATAATGAAAAACTATAGAAAATTCCTTTTCCTCAATAAAGGATTGGGGCAAACGATCTACATATACTTCCATTATATTTTTAATAGTCTTTTTAAAATCAGAGGACAAATTAGTAAGAGTTTCCCAATCCCTGTTGTATCTTTTAATAAATATTCCGTGTTCACAAATAAAATTTAATTTTAATCCGTTAAACCATTTTTCTAAATCTTCTTTTTTTCTACCAGAAATAATTACTATATCTGTATTAGGAATTTCAGAAAGTGATTTTAAAAGATTTTTTAATTCTTTATCTGGAGCAGCTAAATAGGGTTTTGATACCAAAGGTACTAAGGTTCCATCATAATCAAGGAAGAGTATTTTATTAGATGATTTATGAAAAGATTCTTTTATTTCATTAATAAAAGAGGGGGTTAGAAGTTGGGTACTAAATTTAAATTTTTTCTCATTAAGGGATTCAAGGGTTGTAAGAAAATCGTTCCCCCATTTTATTATATTATATCTTTTTAATCTTTCTTGCATAAAAGAAATTCTTTCTTTTTGCTCTTCTTCAGAGATCTCAAAGGCTTTTTCAATAGCACTAGTTAATTCATCAATCGAGTTAGGATTTACAATAAAAGCCTCTCCTAATTCTTTAGCACTTCCTGCGAATTCAGAAAGTATTATAACTCCCCTTTTATCTTTCCTTGAAGCTACAAACTCTTTAGCAATTAAATTCATACCATCTTTTAAGGGGGTAACCAAAATCACATCTGTAGCCAAATAATGTGCTACAAGTTCTTCAAAATCAAGTGATCTATAATAGTACAGTACAGGAATCCAGTGTATTTTACCAAATTTTCCGTTAATTTCACTTATTTTTTCTTCTAACTGTTTTTTCATTCTTTGATAATGTTCCACTCCTTCTCTTGAAGGAACAACTACCATAATTAAAACTACCTTTTCATGAAAATCTGGACGTTTAAGTAAAAATCTTTCAAAGGCTAAAAGTCTGTTATAAATTCCTTTAGTATAATCAAGTCTATCTACGGAAAAAATAATTTTTTTCCCTTTTAATTGGTTTTTGATATTTTTAACTAATTTTTTTATTTTTCTTTTTTCGCAGGCATTATAAAATAATTCAAAATCAATCCCCATGGGAAAGGTTTCTACTTTTATTAATCTATCTTGATACAAAATTAATCCAGTTTTATGATCAATTCTTAAGGTACGAGAAAGGGTTCTTAAAAAATTAGCAGTATATTCATAAATGTGAAAACCTATTAAATCACATCCTAAGAGACCTTCAAGGAGTTCCTTTCTCCAAGGAAGTTGCATAAAAAGTTCAGGTGGGGGGAAAGGTATATGAAGAAAAAAACCTATAGTTGCGGAGGGGGAAAGATTTCTTATCATAGAAGGTAAAAGAAGTAAATGATAATCATGAATCCATATTATTGAATCTGAAGTCACATATTTGGCTACCTCATTACAAAAAAGTTTATTTACTTCTATATAAGTTTCCCAATAACTTTCATCATAAACAACATGACTTGGGAAACCATGAAAAAGTGGCCATAGCACTTTATTGCAAAACCCATTATAAAATTTGTCAAACTGCTTAGCAGGAATAAAAACAGGATGGTTTTTTAGTCTTTTTGCTTTTTCCTTTATAATTTTAAAAGTAGATTTATTTAAATGTGAACCAGGCCATCCAATCCAGATATAATCTTTAATTTTAGATTTTTTTAAAAAAGTTGCTAAACCAGAGACCAATCCTCCAGGGCTCTTAATAAAACTTAAGTCCGACTTGATAGTAAAAGGAAGTCTATTTGCTACTATGATTAGTTTTTTTAAAGAATTTTTCATAATTTTTCACGATTTATGAATGTTTTTGATTAATTTTTATTAAAAAACTAAGACATATTATATTTATGTCAAGTTTTTGTTATTTTAGAGAAATTTTGATCAAAAATTTTAAATAAGTTGATATTGAAAAATCTTATTGTAAAATTTGTTACATTATGAGCCTATTAATAGAAATTAGTATTTTCCCCTTAGATAAAGGTGAAAGCGTTAGTGAATATGTTGCAAGAGCTGTAGATATAATAGAAAGATCAAAATTTCCTTATGTATTAACTCCTATGGAAACTATTATTGAAACTAATACCATAGAAGAGGCTTTAAAGATTGTTGAAAATTGTTTTAAAGCTTTAGAAATAGATTGTAATCGAATTATAGTAAATATAAAAATAGATTATAGAAAAGGAAAGAAAGATCGTATTAAAGGTAAAATTGAATCAGTAGAAAAGAAACTTGGTAAGTCCTTAAGTAAAGTTTAAGGAGGTTTTTTGAGTCCTAAAAAAATAGTTTTAGCCTATTCTGGTGGTCTTGATACTTCAGTAATTTTAAAATGGCTTATAGAAAAGTATAAATGTCCAGTAATAGCTTTTTGTGCAGATCTTGGACAAGAAGAAAATTGGGAAGAAATAAAAGAGAGAGGATTAAAATGTGGAGCTGAAAAGATTATAATAAAAGACCTAAAAGAGGAGTTTGTTAAAGATTACGTATTTTTTGCTATAAAGGCAGGTGCAAGATATGAAGACTGGTATCTTATGGGGACCTCAGTTGCAAGGCCTCTTATTGCAAAAGAACAAGTTAAAATTGCTCTTGAAGAGGGGGCAGATACAGTTGCTCACGGAGCAACAGGGAAAGGAAATGACCAAATAAGATTTGAATTAACTTATACAGCCCTTGCACCTGAATTAAAAATAATTGCACCTTGGAGGGAATGGGAATTTAAGGGAAGGAGTGATTTAATAGAATATGCTAAAAAACATAATATTCCTATTCCAGTAACTCCTGAAAAACCATATAGTATAGATGCCAATCTTTTTCATATAAGCTATGAAGGTGGTATACTTGAAGATCTTTGGCAAGAGCCACCTGAGGATATGTTTATTATGACTGTTTCCCCTGAAAAAGCACAAGCTCAGCCTGAATATATAGAAATAGAGTTCGAAAAAGGAGAGCCTATTTCAGTTAATGGAGAAAGACTAAGTCCTGCTGAACTTCTCAAAAAATTAAATAAAATAGGTGGGAAGCATGGAATTGGAAGGATTGATATGGTAGAAAATAGATTCGTGGGATTAAAAAGTAGAGGAATTTATGAAACTCCAGGGGGAACAATTTTACATATAGCTCATAGGGCTTTAGAACAAATTACTTTAGATAGAGAGGTAATGAGACTTAAAGATAGCTTAATGCCTAAAATTGCAGAATTAATATATTATGGATTTTGGTATGCTCCAGAATTCCAAGCTCTTAAAAGTTTCATAGAAAAAAATCAAGAGAGAGTATCAGGAACCATAAGACTTAAGCTTTATAAAGGAAATGTAATAGTTGTTGGGAGAAAAAGTCCTTATAGTCTTTATAAAAAAGATTTAGCAAGTTTTGATAAAAGTGAAGAATATAATCCTAAGGATGCAGAAGGTTTTATAAAACTTCAGGGATTGAGATTGAAAATTTATAACTATTAGAAGGGGGAGACTTATGAAAATCTTTGTGGATACAGCTAAAATTGAAGAAATAAAAAAAGTTAAAGAATGGGGAATTCTTGATGGGGTTACCACAAATCCTACTCTCCTTTCTCAAACAGGTAAACCCTGGAAAGAAGCAGCTTTTGAGATATTAAAAGAGATTCCTGATAAACCTGTTTCCTTAGAAGTAATAGCTACTGATTTTGAAGGAATGGTAAAAGAGGCAAGAGAGCTTGCTAAAATGGGAGATAATGTAGTAGTTAAAATACCCTTTACTTATGAAGGAATAAAAGCAGTTCAAGCTTTAAAAGCAGAAGGAATTAAAACTAATGTAACCCTAGTTTTTTCATCTTTACAAGCTTTACTTGCTGGAAAAGCTGGTGCAACTTATGTTTCACCTTTTATTGGAAGAATAGATGATATAGCTTATAATGGAATGGGAGTTTTAGAAGAAATAATCCAAGTTTATACCTTATATGATTTTGAAACTGAAATTATTGCTGCAAGTATTCGTCATATAGATCATGTTAAAAATTGTGCCCTTTTAGGAGTTGATATAGCAACTATTCCTTTTAAAGTAATAGAGCAGATGTTTCAACACCCTCTTACAGATGTAGGATTAAAAAGATTTCTTGAAGATGCAAAAAAAGCAAATATAACTATACTTTAATGTCCCAATTAGATATTCAACTTTTTTACTTAATAAATCATTTTAGAAATTCTTTTTTAGATAGTATTTTGCCAATTTTTAGTAACACTAAATTTATTGATACATTTTATATATTAGTTAGTTTTTTTTTGTTAATTAAATACTCTTTTAGAAAATATTTGATTATTTTTTTGTTTATGGTTTTAGGATTTGTTATAGCAGATTTTAGTTGTGCTAAAATTTTAAAGCCCTATTTTAAAAAAGAAAGGCCTTTTGTTAGCCTTCCTAAGATATATTATTACTCTAATGGAAATTTTGAGTTTCTTTCTCAACCTAAAAACAAAAAAAATACTCTTAGTTTTCCTTCTTGTCATGCAGGAAATTCATCCTTTCTTTCTTTTTTTCTTTCTTTTTTCTATCTAAGGTTAGCACTTATCCTTTATCCTTTTTTTATTTTAGTTGGATGGTCAAGAATTTATTTAGGGGTTCATTTTCCTTTTGATGTGCTTGGAGGATGGCTTTTTGGTTTTATCTTAGCCTTTATATTTTTTAAACTCTGTAAAAGGGTTTATGTAAAGTTTGATGCAAAATAAGAAGTTTATATACGGTCTTTTTTTTATTTTAATTCTTTTCTTTTTAAAGGCGGTTTATCTTTATTTTTTAGATCTCCCTCTTTCTTATGATGAAGCCTATTACTGGAATTGGTCAAGATTTTTAGATTTTGGTTATTACAATAAACCTCCTATGATTGCTTGGATTATAAGAGCAGGAACTGAAATTTTAGGAAATACTGAATTTGCAGTAAGATTTCCAGCTTTAATTTTTATTACCTTAACCCTACTTTTTTCTTATTTATTAATTTATAAATATAAATATAATGAATTTAATGCCCTTTTACTTTTGTTAACTTTTTCTTTCATTCCTATTTTAACAGCTTATAGTTTCATAATGACTATAGATCCCCCTTTAATATTTTTTTGGATTTTATCTTTATTTTTCTTTATAAAATATTTAGAAAATCCCGATTACAAAAATGCCCTTTTTACAGGAATCTTTATAGGTCTTGGGCTTTTAACCAAACAAACCATGTTTTCTTTTTTATTTCTTAGTGCAATTTATTTATTAATCTTTAAAAATACTTTATTTTTTAAAAAAGAAACTTTTTTCTTATTTTTAATATCTCTTTTAATTTACTTTCCCAATTTTTATTGGAATTATACTCATCAATTCTTTCTAATAAAACATACTGAAGAGCATTTTAGCAGAAAAACTTTATCCATTTATTCTTTTTTAAAATTTTTAAGAGACTCCATAGGTGTTTATACACCTTTGTTTTTGTTTTTTATTTATATAGGCAATATTTATGCTAAAAAATTTTTTAAAAAGGAATTTCCAGAAAGTTTAAATTTTTTATATTTCCTTTCTTTTCCTGTTATTTTGGGATTTATTTTTCTTTCTTTTTTTATTAAATTAAATGTAAATTGGATTTTACCATTTAGCTTAACAGGTTTTCTTTTTTTCTTTGCTTATCTTTCTTTTTCTAAGAAATGGAAAGTTTTGGTTTTTAGTAATTTAATTTTAAGTGTTATTTTATCTTTTACAGTTTATCTTTTTGGTTATTTTCCAGATAAATTCCCAGAACCTTTTCAAGTTTTATTAGAAAAATTTAAAGGATGGGAAATTCTTGCAGAAAGGGTTGGAAAATATTATAATGGAGATTTTGCTTTAGTGACAGAGCGTAGAGATATTGCGGCGGTTCTTTCTTTTTATGTTAAAAGGCATCCAGAAATTTATGTTATTCAGTTTGGGAAGTATCCTGAAAATCAATACCATTTATGGAGAAATACAAATACTTTGATAGGGAAAGAGGTTTTAGCAATAAAAAAGGGTTTTTCAGCTCCTTTCTATTTAGAAAATTTAGAAAAAGTTGAAGAAATTACTATAAAAATAACTAAAAAAAGGTATAAATACTTTTCCCTTTGGAAAGGTGTTTTTAAACCACTAAAATAAGTTATGGCTTATTATTGTCAGGAATGTGGTTATAAAAGTTTAAAATGGTTTGGTAGATGTCCTGAATGTGGGGCATGGAACACTTTTGTTGAAGAAAAAGAAGATAAGAGTAAAAAAAAGAAAAAGAAATCTTTTGAAAAGGCAAAAGTTCAAAAACTTTCTGAAATCGTTTTTAAACCACAAAAAAGATTAAAAACAGGGTTAACAGAATTTGATCAAGTCTTAGGAGGAGGAATTGTTTCTTCTTCTTTAATCCTCATAGGAGGAGACCCTGGTATTGGTAAATCTACTTTATTAACTCAGATAGCAGGATTACTTTCCGAAAAGGATGTTAAAGTAGTTTATGTTTCAGCAGAAGAATCTCTTGAGCAGATAAGTCTAAGGGTTGAAAGACTAAAGATAAATAAGGGTTTTTATTTTATTTCTGATACTAACTTAACTTCTATTTTAGAGACAGTTGAAGAAATAAAACCACATCTTTTAATTATAGATTCAATTCAGACTGTTTATCTTCCAGAGCTTGAAAGTTCTCCCGGTGGAGTTTCTCAAGTAAGAGAATGTGCTAATGAACTTATGCGTTTAGCAAAGGAGAAGGGTATTATAGTAATTTTAGTAGGACATATTACAAAAGGTGGTATTATAGCGGGACCAAAAATTTTAGAACATCTTGTAGATGTGGTTCTTTATTTAGAAGGAGAGAAAGAAACAGGTTTTAGAATTTTAAGGGCTGTTAAAAATCGTTTTGGACCTGTAAATGAAATAGGAGTATTTTTAATGACAGAAGAAGGACTTATCCCCCATTCTCAATATGAAGATTTTTTCCTCTCAGAAGAAGGAAGCTTTTTTTGTGTAATAGAAGGAACAAGACCAATTTTAGTTACTGCTCAGGCTTTAGTAACTAAAAGTTATTTTGCAGTTCCAAGAAGAACAGCGGTTGGATTTGACCCTATTAGACTTTCTCTTTTAGTTGCTATTTTAGAAAAAAAACTTGGTTTTAATTTTAGAGACCAGGATATTTATGTAAAGATAGCAGGAGGTTTAAAAGTAAGGGATCCTTCTGCAGATTTAGCAATTGCCATGGCATTAATTTCAAGTTTACTTGAAAAACCATTACCTGCTAAAACAGTTTTTATAGGAGAGATAGGACTTTCAGCAGAATTAAGAGCTGTAAGAGATATAGCCTTAAGGCTAAAAGAAGCTGAAAAAAAGGGTTTTAAAAAAGCCTTTATCCCCGAGTCAGCAAATATTAAGGAAAAGGAATTTAAAATAGAAATTTTTTCTTGTAAAAAAGTATCTCAAGTATGTAAATATATTTTTTAGCTAAAAAATGTTTGATAATTTTTTTTCTTTATGGACCAATAGAGAAGAATTAAGAATATTTTTAGGTAAACACCCTTATTTAGGTCCAATTTTATTTATAGTTTTCCAAGCTTTACAAGTTATCATAGCTCCTATACCTGGGGAGGCAACAGGATTTTTAGCAGGGTTTTTCTTTGGAGCCTTTAAGGGTTGTTTAATAAGTACTACTGGGATTATAGTAGGTTCTTCTTTTGCCTTTTATATAGGAAGATTTTTCAAAAAAAGAATTCTAAGTAGATACGAGGATTCTTCTCGTTACTTAAAAATCAAAAAAATTTTTAAAAAATATGGGATTACTGGGACTTTTTTTCTTTATTTATTTCCGGGATTTCCTAAGGATATTTTAAACTATTTTTTAGGAGTTATGCCTATTTCTTTTAAAGCCTTTATTTTTATATGTACACTGGGAAGAATTCCGGGAACATTTGCCTTATCTTTACAAGGGGATGTGGTGTATGGAGGACATCCTTATAAAATTTTTATTGTATTTACTATATTTGGGCTTGCTTTTGTGATTTTTTTTCTTTTTAAGAAAAGACTCACCATTTAATTCTCACTCTCACCCCTTTCTCAGCAAGATAATCTTTAATTTCTTTTATAGTATACATTTCATAATGAACCATAGAAGCGATAAGTGCAGCATCTGCTTTTCCTTCTGTTAAAACCTGATAAAGATGTTCAGGATGTCCGGCACCACCAGAAGCTATAACTGGAATATTTACAGCCTCTGCTATCATTCTGGTGATAGTAAGTTCATATCCTTCTTTTGTTCCATCTGCATCAATAGAGTTTAGACATATTTCCCCAGCACCAAGATTTTCTGCCTCTTTTGCCCACCAGAGAGCATCTATTCCCATAGGTTGTCTTCCACCCTTAATCCAAACTTCATATCCAGAGGGTATTTTAGAGGAAGGTTCTACTTTTTTTACATCCATTCCAAGAACTATACATTGAGAACCAAAAGCTTTAGCTCCCTCATATATAAGTTTAGGATTTAAGACAGCAGCAGTATTTACTGATACCTTTTCAGCCCCTGCAAGCAAAACTTCTCTCATATCTTCTAAACTTTTAATTCCTCCTCCTACTGCAAAAGGAATAAAAATGCGTTCAGCAGTTTTTCTTACTACATCAATCATTATTTTTCTGTGCTCTGCACTTGCTGTAATATCATAAAAGACTATTTCATCAGCGCCTTCTAAATAATACTTTTCAGCCATTTCAACAGGATCTCCCACTTCTATATTATTTTTAAATTTAATTCCTTTTGTGGTTTTTCCTTCTTTTACATCTAAACAAACAACAACTCTCTTGCTTAACATAGTTTAAATTTAAAATGAGATTTTAAAAAGTGAAGATCTGAGGGGAAAAACTTTCCCTTAAGGTTTTAAGCTCAAGAAAAACCAAACCCACTTCCACTACAAGAAGAATTTTTTAAAGAAGAATCTTTGTTAGAATAAAAACTGGAAATGAGTTTTTTTATGTTTTGAGACCTACAATAAGGGCATTTTAACTCTTGTTCTTCTTCATTTTTTAAAACAAGTTTTTCAAAGATTTTCCCACAATTTAGACAGCTAAATTCATAAATTGGCATAATCAAATCCTCCTTTTCCCAAAATTTTTATAAATTAGAACTTTTTTAAAATAAAGATTTTTTTAAAAAAATTCAAGATAGTTCTGAAAAAATTTTGAAAAGGATTTCTGAAGCTTTTCCTTTGAGGAAATAATCAGTTATAGAATAAGTATAAGGAGTTTCTTCAAGGTTTATTTCTACGATTATAGCTTTATTTAACTTTGCCATATAAGGAAGTTGAGAAGCTGGATAAACAACACCTGATGTTCCAATTATTAATAAAAGATCACACTCTTGAACTTCCTTTTCTGCTTTCTTTTTAGCTTCAAAAGGTATAGCTTCTCCAAAAAATACTACATCAGGCTTTAAAGGGGTTTCGCATTCTTTACATTTAGGATAGGGAAGCATCTCCATAAGTTCCTTTTTTATTTCTTCTTTTTTTCCACAACTTAAGCATAAAAGCCATTTACAATTTCCGTGGAATTCTATAACATTTTTACTTCCAGCAAGTTGATGAAGTCCATCTATGTTTTGAGTAATTACCGCCTTTAGATACCCTTTTTTTTCCATTTCAGCTAAAATTTCATGAGCAGGATTTGGTTTTGCTTCAAAAATAATTGCAAACATTTCTCTTATCATTTTCCAAACCGTAGCAGGATTTCTTACAAAGGACTCAATATGAGCAAATTCCTCAGGATCATATTTATTCCAAAGTCCTTGAGGGCCTCTAAAAGGTGGAATACCGCTTTCTACAGAGATACCAGCACCTGTAAAAGCTAAAAAATGTTTCGAAGTTTTTATAAGATCTGCAACTTCTTTATATAAGTTCATTTAAATAGGTTTAGTTTCCTTTAGTAACCAATTTAAAAAGCACTCATTAGTTCTTTCTATTTCTATTTTAGCTATACAGGGGCAGGTATAAGAGTGTAATTGAAGAATTTTTTCTTCTACTAAATTTACAAGAGACTCTTTTGTTTTAACAATCATAATAGCTTCCTTTGATTCTTCAATTTTCCCCTCCCACCAATACATAGAGCTTATTTGAGGATAAATGTTTATACAAGCACAGAGTCTTTCTTCAAGAAGGGCTTTCCCTATTTTTTGAGCCTCTTTTTCAGATGCGCAAGTTACATAAAGGAATACTATTTTATCTTTCATAAAATTTCCACCTCTACTACCTCACCCTTTTCAAAGCCTAAAAGATCTTCAGGGATACAAAGTATTCCATTAGCTTTTACTAAAGTCATAATAAGCCCGGATTTACTTAAAAGTGGAGTAGCCCAAAGTTCTCCTTCTTTTTCTTCTAAATAAACTCTTATAAAATCTCTTCTTCCTGCCTGAGAAGAAACACTTTTTGTTAATTTAGCTTTAATTTTTGGTTTATAAGTCTTATCAGTTAATCCAAGCATTTTATTTATAACAGGTCTTAAAAAAAGTTCAAAACAAATATAAACAGCTACAGGATGGCCAGGAAGTCCAAAAACAGGCTTATTATTACATACTCCTGCAATAATAGGTTTTCCGGGTTTAATAAATACTCCGTGAAAAATAATACCTGGTTTTCCGAGCTCATTTATAATTTGAGCAGTCATATCCTTTGTTCCAGCACTTGTACCACCTGTAATTAAAATAATATCCGCTAATTCATAAGCTTTATTAACTATAGCTTTTATTTCCTTATAATCATCTCCAACAATTCCCATTTTAAGAGGAATACCTCCTGCGGAATCAATTAAGCCTGCTAAAGTAAAGGAATTAATATCTCTTATTTTCCCTGGGGTTGCCTTTTCTGTATGGGGAATAATTTCATCTCCAGTAAGGATTATAGCAATTATTGGTTTTTTAACTACTTTTATTTGAGAAATTCCTAAGCCTGCAAGTCCACCTATATCTTGAGGTTTTAGCTTATGACCTTTAGGGATTACAAGTTCTCCTTTTTTTATATCTTCATCTTCAAAAATAACATTTTCTCCAGGTCCAATAGGTTTTAAAATTTCTATTAAATCTGAAGACACTACATTTACATGTTCAATCATTACCACTGCATCAGCTCCCTCTGGAAGCATTCCTCCTGTTCCAATAGATGCAGCCTCTCCCGGATTTAAAGAAAAATTGGGAGCTATCCCCATAGGGATATGTCCTTTTATGGTTAAATAAACAGGCATAGTTTCTTTTGCTCCAAAGGTATCCTGAGACCTTACTGCAAATCCATCAACTGTTGACCTTTTGAAACCAGGTAGATTTTCAGGTGCAAAAATATCTTCATAAGTGATTCTATTATAAGCAGATTCTATAGAAATAATCTCAGAGGGAAGACATCTACATTCTATATAATTTAAAAAAGTTTCTACACTTTCTTTTAAAGTAAGATATTTTTTATCAAGCATTATTTTTATTATAACCTTTAGATTTTTAAAATAAACCTTTAAAATAGTTTAGAAAAAAATTTTTAAAAATTAAAAAAATGAATAAAAAAAATACAAAAAAAAACAAAATAATTAACAAAATTATTAAAAATAATTAAAAATGAAGATTGACTTATTTTTTAAAAATATTTATAAATTTTTAAAAGATTTATTAAAATAGTTTATAAAGTGAAAAAGGAGGTGGAGGTATGGATATTAAATTAACAAGAAGGGATTTTTTAAAATTATCTATAGGTTCTTTGGTTTTAAGTTCTTTAGGAATTAATTTAGAGCCGGTTAAGGCTTATGCGAAAGAGTTAAAGATTAAAGATGCTAAAGAGACTACAACCATTTGTCCTTATTGTTCTGTGGGATGTGGAATTATTGTTTATTCTAAGGGAGGAAAGGTAGTAAACACAGAGGGAGATCCTGATCATCCTATTAATGAAGGTTCTCTTTGTCCTAAAGGAGCATCTCTTTATCAGTTGGCAAACAATCCTACAAGAGTTTTAAAACCTTTATATAGGGCACCATATTCTGATAAATGGAAAGAAGTTTCTTGGGACTGGGCTCTTGATAGAATTGCAAAATTGGTAAAGGCTACCAGAGACAAAAATTTTATAGTTAAAAATGAAAAAGGGGAGATTGTAAATAGAGTTGAAGCAATTGCTCATGTTGGTTCAGCAGCTCTTGATAATGAGGAAGGCTACATTTTACAAAAATTAATGAGAGCGCTTGGAGTTGTTTATATAGACCATCAAGCGCGTCTCTGACATAGCCCAACAGTTGCGGCTCTGGCAGAGTCGTTTGGTAGAGGAGCAATGACCAATCAATTTAATGACCTTAAAAATGCTGATGTAATTTTAGTAATGGGTGGAAATCCTGCTGAAAACCATCCAGTTTCTATGAAATGGATCCTTAGAGCTAAAAAAGAAAGAGGAGCAAAACTTATAGTTGTTGATCCTAAATTTACAAGAACTGCAGCAAAGGCTGATCTATATGTTCCTATTCGTCCAGGAACTGATATAGCCTTTCTTGGTGGTTTAATTAAATACATTATTGATAATGAGCTTTATTTTAAAGACTATGTAGTTAATTATACAGATGCAAGTTTCTTAGTAGATCCTAACTTTAAAGATACTGAGGATTTAGAGGGTGTATTTTCTGGGTATGACCCTGAAAAAAGAAAATATGATAGAGCAACTTGGAAATATC